>ENA-OSEO01002753-OSEO01002753.1-sediment-metagenome-genome-assembly--contig:-NODE-2753-length-23325-cov-8.798434_pt1 | contig 23325 bp, 25 predicted proteins | sample MGYA00237883_ERZ534232 | MGnify/ENA metagenome assembly ERZ534232
ACGATTGCGGTGAGGTCCTTGGGTTTCTGGAGCTTGCCCGGGATGACGCTTCCCGCCGGGGAGGTGGTGGCGTTGGCCCCCTTCGGGGTCGCGCTGCTGCGCTGGGCGCCCGTGTTCATGTAGCCGCCGTTGTTGTAGCAGATGTAGGTGAAGTCCTGACCGCGCTCCAGGGCTCCCGAAAGCGCCTGCAGGCCGATGTCGTAAGTCCCGCCGTCGCCTCCGAAGGCGACGAACTTGATCTCCTTGTCGATCTTCCCGCGTTTTTTCAGGGCCACGTAGGCGGCTTCCACGCCAGAAACCCCGGCCCCCGCGTTCTCGAAGGCTGTATGGATCCAGGGCACCCTCCAGGAGCTGAAGGGATAGACCGTCGTCGACACCTCGAGGCAGCCCGTGGCGTTCACGACGACCACGGGTGATTCGACGCCCATGAGCCCCTGGTGCACCGCCGTGGGGGCGCCGCAGCCCGGGCACATGCGGTGCCCGTTGGTCAGGGGGCTTTCCTTTTCCGTGAAATCCTTGATGCGGATGGCCATCTCTCACACCCCCCTATTCCAGCAGGCCAAGGTAGCGCTCTTCGCGGGAGACCTTCCCCGCGGCGAGGTCCATGAAAAGATCCCGGGCGTATTGCGGGAAGAAATCCCGTCCGCCCAGCCCGTAGACGCACGACTGCACGGGGATGTTCTTCCCGGAGTCGTACAGGGCGCTCTTGATTTCCGCGGCCAGCGGAGCCGTCCCGCCGATACTCAGGGCCCGGTCAAGCACGGCCACGGCCTTCGCGGTGCCCAGGATCTCGGCGACCTCTTCGGCCGGGAAGGGCCGGAACATCCGTACCCTCAGGCAGCCGGCCTTGATGCCCTGTTCGCGCAGCTCGTCCACGACGTCCTTGACGACTCCCGAGGCCGAGGACATGACCACGACGATGAAATCGGCATCCTCGGTGCGGTAGCGGTCAAGCTTGGGGTAGAAGCGCCCCGAAACGGCCTCGTATTCCTTCGCGACGCCGTCGTAGACCTTGAGCACGTTCTTCATGGCTTCGACCTGCTGCCGCTTGATCTCGAAGTAGTACTCGGACATGGCGAAGGAGCCGTAGGTGACGGGGTTCTCGACGTCCAAAAGCGGGAAGTCGGCATCACGCTCCCCGACGAAGGCCTTGACCGTGCCGTCGTCGAGCATTTCCACCGGTTCGAAGCCGTGGCTCGTGATGAACCCATCCTGGCAGACGAAGACGGGGGAGAGCACGTCCTTGTGCTCGGCCAGGCGGATGGCCAGGATGGCCGTGTCGTAGGCTTCCTGCGCGTCTTCGCAGTAGAGGTGGACCCAGCCCGCATCGCGCTCGGCCATGCTGTCGCTGTGGTCGCAGTGGATGTTGATGGGAGCGCCGATGCACCGGTTCACAAGCCCGAAGACGATGGGCGTGCGGAAGCATCCGGCGATGGGGAAGATCTCGTGCATGAGGGCCACGCCGTTGGCGCTCGAGGCGGTCATGACGCGGGCTCCGGCCGCTGAAGCGGTGACGGAGGCGGTGATGGCGGAATGTTCGCTTTCGACGGTGACGAAGTTTGTGTCAACCTTGCCGTTCGCCACGAAGTCGGCGAACTTCATGGGGATGTCGGTTGACGGGGTGATGGGGTAGGCGGCGACGACATCCGGGTTGATCTGGCGCATCGCTTCCGCGAAGGCCCAGTTTCCCGACGTGATTTCCCTGCGAGGCATGGCTTACTCCCCCTTCGCGCCGGCGCCGGGGCCGGTGAACTCGGACTCGGGCCTCATCTCGATGGCCTTCTTCGGGCACAGGTGCGCGCAGATGCCGCATCCCTTGCAGTAGAAGGTGTCAATGCCGGTGACCTTGCCCGATGCGTCGGTCAGGATGGACCGGTCGGGACACTGGTTCCAGCACAACAGGCAGGAAATGCACTTCTCGCCGTCCCAGACCGGGCGCATGCTGCGCCACTGGCCGGTTTCAACGGCTTCCGCGGAGGCCCCGAAGGCGATGCCGCCCATGGGGACGTCCTGCCACTTCTTCGGCTTGCCCATCTCGGCGCTGTTCATGGACTTGTTCATCCGACCTGCACCTCCTCGTAGCCGCGCCGGATCGCCCGCACGTTGGCCGCGAGGATCTTTTCCGGGAGCTTGGCCATCTTGTGCGAAAAATGCTCGACGAAAGCCTCGATGGGGACCTCGCCGAAGATGTGGGCGAAAGTACCGAGCATGGGGGCGTTGGGCCGGTTCTGGCCGAACTCCTCCAGCGTGATCTTCGTGGCGTCGATGGTGATGACCTTCACCGTTTCTGGAAGGCCCAGCTGCGCCTTGATCTCGGCTGGCGAGGCGGGCGTGTTGACGAGGTACACGGTTTTCTCCGTGCACCCGTCCGTGGGGCGGACGGACTCGAGCAGGGTCGGGTCGATGACGGCCACGACGTCGGGGTTCTGGACGCCGCAGCGCTTTCGGATGGGGGCGTCGGATACGCGGTTGAACGCCTTCATCGGGGCTCCCTGGCGTTCGGCACCATACTCAGGGAACGACTGCACGTGTTTGCCGGCCTCGAACAGGACTTCGGCCAGGACCGCAGAGCCCGTCTTGGCACCCTGCCCTCCCCGGCCGTGCCACCGGACCTCGAGGGTCTTGGGCATGGACGGATCACGCTCCTCTCATGGAATAATGAATGCTGTATATCGGTAACGGGCATACCGCACAAGGATAGCTTGACCCGGCGGAATAATCAAACGATTCGTGAAGGTTTGCGTCCCGAAAATTCGGCGCGGGAAAGGGTTCCTGTGTTATAAAGGACTTAAACGGGAGGGATGACATGCTTCGGGCCAACTCGCGCTACTCGAACTCCCTGGTCGTGCTTTTCGGACTGGAAAGCCTCGTCTTTTGGGCGGTCGTGCTGTGGGGCGGATTCCTCGTTTTCGAGGGGAAGACCTACGCCGGGCAGTACGCCGTCATCCATGCCTGCCTCGCACTGGGGCTCTACGCCTTCAGGGGCTACGACCCCGCGAGGCTGAAGAACCGCACCGAGGCCCTGATCGCCGCATCCCAGGGGATGCTCTTCGGAGGCATCCTGGCCGTTTCCCTCCTGATGACCCGGTTCCCACGCATTCCCCGCCCCTACTTCATCCCGGTGTTCCTTGCCTACCTGGCCTCGGGGCTGTTGGGCCGGCTGGCCTGGTCGACCTGGTTCACGAGGAAGGAAAAAACGACCGCGGCATTGATTGTCGGGAACGAGGAATGGAAAGGCCTGCTTGAAGAGATCGCGGCAGGGCTCGGGACGGTTTTCGAGCCCCTGGTTTTCGTGGACCTGGCTGGAGCGGAAGAAATGGCCCTTTCGGGGCAGCACGGTGCCAGGAACGGGAAATTGCTTGTCGTGGCGGATCCCGAGGTGATGGGGGGTGCCGGTTTTCACCGGGCCCTGAACCGGCTTGGGGCGACGGGACTGGGCATCGACCTCTTGCCGAACCTTGCCGAGCGTGCCCTGGGGCGGATTCCCCTGGAGGTGGCGCAGGTTTTTCGCAGCCACTACGAGGTGGTTTTCAACGACCTCGTACCCGACCCCGTGGAGAGGATTCTCGACGTGACCGTTTCCCTCTGCGCCCTCGTGCTGCTTTCTCCCGTGATGGTGCTTGTTGCCCTGGCCATACGGCTGGATTCGAAGGGAGGCGCGCTTTTCGTTCAGGACCGGGTCGGCCTTGACGGCGAGGTCTACAGGATGCACAAGTTCCGGACGATGGCCCCGCGCGAAAACGGAAGTGAAGTGCCAGCGTTTGCCGACCAGGAGGAGAACCGGATCACGAAAGTCGGCCGTGTCTTGCGGAAGACGCGCCTCGACGAACTGCCCCAGCTCTGGGACGTTCTCCGGGGCCACATGAGCCTCGTGGGACCCCGGCCGGAGCAACCGGCTTTCGTGGAGCAGTTCAGCGAATCGATCCCCTTCTACGATTACCGCCACGAGGCCAAGCCCGGCATCACGGGCTGGGCCCAGATCAACTATGATTATGCGTATGACCTGGAAGGCACGAAGCGGAAGCTTGAGTACGATCTTTACTACGTCAAGAAGCGCTCTTTGATGCTGGACCTGCAGATCCTGCTGAAGACCCTGGAAATCATGGTGGGAAGGCGGGGGGCGCGGTGAATCGGAATCGGCTGCACATTTGGATTTCGAACAATTCAGGGGGGCGGTGAAATGGTCAAAAGAGCCCTGATTACAGGCATTACCGGCCAGGATGGAGCCTACCTGGCGGAATTCCTGCTCGGCAAGGGATACGAGGTTCACGGAATAAAGCGCAGGAGTAGCCTTTTCAACACCGGACGCATCGATCATCTCTACCAGGATCCCCACGAGGAAGACGTGAGGTTCCTGTTGCATTATGGAGACCTGACGGATGCGACGAACCTAATAAGAGTCGTGCAGGAAGTTCAGCCCGACGAGATCTACAATCTTGGGGCCCAGAGCCACGTCCAGGTGTCCTTTGAAACCCCGGAATACACGGCAAACAGTGATGCTTTAGGCACCCTGAGGCTTCTTGAAGCAATTCGCATCTTGGGTCTCGAAGGAAAAACACGGTTTTACCAGGCATCTACAAGCGAACTTTTCGGGAAGATCGCGGAAGTCCCGCAGAAGGAAGGCACCCCCTTCTACCCACGTAGTCCCTATGCCGCAGCCAAGCTATATGGGTACTGGATAACCGTAAATTACCGTGAAGCTTATGGCCTGCATGCCTCAAACGGCATTCTTTTCAACCATGAATCCCCTCTTAGGGGAGAGACTTTCGTTTCGAGAAAAATCACCAGGGCTGCCGCCAGGATTTCCCTTGGAATGCAAAAGAGGCTTTACTTGGGAAACCTTGCTGCAAAACGGGACTGGGGACACGCAAAGGATTACGTGGAAGCCATGTGGATGATGCTCCAGAAGGAGCACCCGGACGATTACGTCATCGCTACAGGGGAGGCCCATTCCGTCAAGGAATTCGCAACCCTTGCCTTCCATGAAGTTGGTATCGATTTGAAGTGGAAAGGTCTGGGGATCGAAGAGAAAGGGCAGAATATGGAAACCGGGGAGACCGTCGTAGAGGTTGACCCCCGTTACTTCCGTCCCACAGAGGTGGACTTGCTCCTTGGGGACCCCACAAAGGCAAGGGAGAAACTGGGCTGGGCCGCCAGGGTCTCATTTGAATCTCTCGTGAAGGACATGGTTTCTTCGGACCTGGAGCGCTTCAGGAAGGAGCGCTATTGCCGCGATGGCGGTTTTGGGACTCCTCCACGTTTTGAAGAACCGGGACAGGTTAAGGGGTAGGAGAATAAGCGGGATGGAGAAGAACGCCAGGATCTATATCGCAGGCCATAGAGGACTAGTCGGCTCGGCCTTGGCCCGGAAACTGAAGGCTGAAGGCTACGTGAACGTTCTCACTCGCAGCAGCGCGGAACTTGATTTGCGGAGGCAGGACCAGGTTGAGCGCTTCTTCGAAAAGGAACACCCGGAATATGTTTTCCTTGCCGCCGCCAGGGTAGGAGGCATCATGGCCAATTGCACCCTCCCTGGCGAGTTCATATACGAAAACCTGATGATCCAGGCGAATGTTATTGAATGCTCCCGGATCCATGGAGTGAAGAAGCTCCTTTTCCTGGGGAGTTCGTGCATTTACCCTCGCTCTTGTCCCCAGCCGATCAAGGAAGAGTATCTCCTGACCGGTCCTCTGGAACCGACCAACGAGGCCTACGCCGTCGCAAAAATTGTGGGTATCAAGATGTGCCAGGCCTACCGGAAACAATATGGGTGCAATTTTATCGCAGTCATGCCGACAAACCTTTACGGCCCCAACGACAAGGACGACCTGGAGACTAGCCATGTGCTTTCCGCACTCATGAGGAAGTTTCACGAGGCCAAGTTAAATAACGAACCTTTCGTGACCCTCTGGGGCACTGGAACGCCCAGGAGGGAATTCCTGCATGTGGATGACTTGGCTGACGCTTGCCTGTTTCTGATGAATAACTATGACGGAGGCGAGATCATCAATATCGGTACCGGGGTGGATCTGCAAATAAGGGATTTGGCGGAGATGATAAAAAAAGCCATTGGGTATGAAGGAGAGATTCACTGGGATCAGGACAAGCCCGACGGTACACCCAGGAAACTGCTGGATACGACTCGAATGGTAAAAATGGGGTGGAAGCACCGAATCTCCCTTCTTGATGGCCTCAAAGAACTCATACGGCTACAAAGAGATCCGGATGACAACCAGTAAGCTTTACCCGCGCCAGAGAAAAAGAGTCTTGCAAGTCATAACCTTGGGGGAACATGGGGGAGCGCAAAGTCATTTGCTCCATCTCGCCCGTGGTCTTGCCGAAACAGGAACCTGGGATATCCACGTTGCGATTGGCCAAGCCGGGGTCCTATGTGAGGAACTGGCCCAAGCGGGTATTCCAACTTATGAAGTCCCGAGTCTTGAACGGAGCATCCATCCCCTTAGGGATGCCGCTGCGTTGAAGCACTTGCGCAAACTTATAAAACAACTTGCTCCGGTGTTGGTCTGCTCACACTCCAGCAAGGCCGGTTTTTTAGCGAGGCTGGCTGCAAGGGCCGAAAACATTCCGGCAATTTACACGGCGCATGGCTGGTCATTTTCGGAAAGCGTCCCGCCGATTTCAAGGTACTTCTATTCCTGGCTTGAACGAAAGGCTTCATCCTGGGGAGCACGGATTATCTGCGTGTCCGACTACGACAGGGAACTGGCCCTTCGTAAAAGAGTGGGCAACGAAGAAACCCTAGTGACCATACATAATGGACTTCCAAATTCGGATATTTCCCAATTTGCCCGCGAAGACAGCATCGGTGTTCCCCGGGTTGTCATGGTTGCCCGCTTCGCTCCTCCCAAGAGGCAGGATTTGTTGTTATTGGCCGTTTCCGCTCTCCGAAAAGAAGGCATGGAACTAAGACTCGACCTTGTAGGAGACGGTCCCATGATGGAGAGAGCGAAAGCCCTGAGCAGAGAACTGAATATGAACAATATGGTTCGTTTTCTTGGGGACAGGGAAGATGTCGCGCGATGTTTGGGGAGAGCGGATATTTTTGTCCTTCTTTCCGACCGCGAAGGATTTCCCATGACGATCCTTGAAGCCATGAGAGCCGGTCTGCCGGTTCTCGCCCATGATGTTGGCGGCATCCGCGAGGCCGTGAATGACGGAGAAACTGGCTACCTGGTTGCCTATGGGGACTTTCGCTCGCTTGTTTCCAAGCTGAAGTTGCTTCTGGAGAACAGGGACTTGCGCGTTCGAATGGGAGAGACCGGTAGACGGCGTTTTTCCGGCGCTTTCACTATAGATCGCATGCTTTCGAAAACCCAGCTTATTTACGATGATGTCCTATCCAGGTGGGGAACGGCTCCTTGAGCTGGGAAGTCACTCCTAGGCGGGGGGATGGGAGTTTGCCTTTGATCAGCGTGATCATGGGGGTGAAAAATGGCGAAGAGACTCTTGCTGCATCTCTCGAATCCCTTCGTGTCCAAACTTTCCGGGATTTTGAAGTGATTGCCTGCGATGATGGGTCTTCCGATCGCACCGGGGAAATCCTTTCTTCCTTCCAGGGTTCCCTGCCGGGTATGAAAATACTCAGGAACGAGGAAAGTATGGGCTTGGGTCCTGCCCTGAACAAGTGCATTCAGGAGGCTAGTGGAAACTACCTTGCCCGCCAGGACGCGGATGACGAATCCGAGCCGACGAGGCTTGAAGAGCAGGCAGGATTTCTCGATAACCACCCGGAGATTACCGTACTTGGAACTTATGCCAGGATAATGGATGCGGGAGGAAACGCATGGGGCGATTATTGCCCTCCGGAGGAGGCCACGAGAAGGGAATGGCTCAGGGGGAACCAGCTGATCCACCCCTCAGTCATGATGCGAACGGCGGACATCAAGCAGGCTGCTTCCTATGATCCTTCCGCTGTTCGGATCGAAGATTATGATCTTTGGCTTCGCCTTCTTGGAAAAGGGGCAAGGCTTCTAACCCTTCCCCGGTTTCTTTACCGCTATCGCTGGACCTTGGCCGATTACAGGCGCAAACGCCTTCAAGACCGGATAAGAGAAGCCCGGTTGCTTTTCAGGGTCTGCAGGGAATGGAGAATTCCCCTCAAGGATCGGGTTTTCTGCTTCAAGCCCCTGATCGCGGGGATCCTGCCGGATTCAGTATTGTTCGGTTTTCATAGGCTCAAGTGGAGGTCCAGGTGAAAATCCTTCACGTGACGGAATATTACCCGCCTTCGGTCGGAGGAGTGCCGGAAACAGTACGCCAGATCTCCGAGCGGTTGGTTAAGGAGGGGCATTCGGTTTCCGTGGCGACCTCCTGGATTCCCTCTAGGCCTCTTGTCCAGGAGGGTGTGGAAATCAAGAATTTCCATATCTCGGGGAATTCGGTCGAGGGATTCCGCGGGAAAGCGGAAGAGTACCGGGATTTCCTTCTCTGCAGCGATTACGATGTGGTTTGTTTTTTCGCGTCCCAGCAGTGGGGGACAGACTTGGCCTTGCCGATTCTCGATAGGATCAGGGCAAAGAAAGTATTTGCTTCGGCGGGCTTTTCACGCAAGGACGACCCCCGGTACAGGGAATATTACGATAAATTGGCACCTTTGCTGGGGAGATTTGATGCCCTTGTTTTCCTATCCGAGGATTTGCCGGATTACGGAGTTGCGAAGGATTGCGGGTACAAGAGCCTTTTTGTAATTCCGAACGGCGCCTCGGAAGAAGAGTTTAGCGAACGGAAAGGAACGGAAATAAGGAAGATCCTGGGCATCTCCCAGGAAGACCTCTTGCTCCTTTCCGTGGGTAGCCATACCAGCCTTAAGGGACACAGGGAATGTCTCGATATTTTCAGCAGGGCAAAAATCGCAAATTCCACCCTCCTCATCATCGGGAACCATACCCGGAAGAACCCGGCATTTTGGGTTGCCAAGACGCTAAGGCTTCTTTGGGAAAGAGGCAGGGTGGATTGCCCGGGTTTATGCTGTATCGCTGAAAGCATCTATAACCATCGGGCCTCTTTCCAGGCACTCGGAAAGAGGGTCCTTGTCAGGAACCTGGATCGGCAATCGACCGTTTCTGCTTTCATGGAAGCCGATGTCTTTCTTTTCCCTTCGAACGTGGAGTGTTCTCCGTTGACCCTTTTTGAGTGCCTGGCTTCGAAGACTCCCTTCCTGAGCACCGATGTAGGGAACGCAGCGGAGATCGCCCGGATCACCGGAGGGGGCAGGGTCATTCCCTCTAAAAAGCTTGGGGACGGTCGCGTGGTGCCGGAGATGGGCGTGGCCGTTTCCATGCTTGAGGCGCTTGCAAGTGATCCTGTCGTGCGTGAAAAAATGGCTCTGAAAGGGTACTCTGCCTGGGCAGAAAAGTTCACGTGGGCCAAAGTTGCCTCGCATTACAACGACTTGTACGAATCATTGGTGGGAGGGCTTGTGGCGAGATGATTGTCGTAGAACTTCTTGGAGGACTGGGGAACCAGCTGTTCCAGTATGCTCTCGGCAGGGCCCTGTCTGTCAAAAGAGGGCTGCAATTGAAGCTGGACCTGTCATCTTTCAGGAACTATCCTCTGCGGAATTATCGATTGGGCAATTTTCGTATCCAGGCGGAAATTGCTTCGGATGAGGATGTCCTTCAATGTGGTTACGGTCAGGGATTGATCGGAACTGCACAGAAAATTCGGGACAGGATGAACCCTTGGTATGCGCGGAGAGTCGTCAGGGAAAAGTCCTTTCCCTTTTCCGAAGATATTTTCAAGGTCAGGGACAACACTCTAATCAAGGGGTACTGGCAAAGCGAGAAGTACTTCATTGACATTGCCTCGGAATTGCGAAGAGAGATCGTGCCGAATAGCGAGATGAGTCCAGAATCCAGAGCCATCCTTTCGGAAATCACATCCGGAGAATCGGTGAGCCTGCACGTGCGTAGAGGTGACTACGTCGAAAACCCGGTTACCAATGCTTACCATGGGGTCTGCTCCCAGGATTACTATCGCCGGGCGGTCGAGTTTATCCGGCATAAGAGTAATGACTCGGCCCGGTTCTTTGTCTTTTCCGACGATCCTGACTGGGTGGAAGGAAACCTCGATATCGGTTCGCCTTTTCGGGTTGTGCGCCATAACGGGCCCGGGAATGATTATGAGGATCTCTCCCTAATGTCCGCTTGTTTCAGCCATGTGATTGCCAACAGTTCCTTCAGCTGGTGGGGAGCCTGGCTGTGTGCAAACCCGGACAAGATTGTTGTTGCTCCTTCAAGATGGTTCGACGGGGCCCGGTCTGATACACGAGATCTCCTGCCGGACAACTGGGTTAGGTTTTGATGGGAAGTTCCCGGTTTCTCCTATCCTAAGACTAGTGATTTGAACTTCTCCCGGAGCAGAAATGTATTACCTAGGATGCGGTCAAGGATTTTTCCGGAGGGGTCCCCAGAACTCCAACGGAGAAAATCTCGGATTACTCGTTTTCTTTGCTCAATTTCAACCCTGAAAGCTTCCTGAGGGGGAAGAGAACCTCGGATGCTGTTCGAAGCGTCATCCAAGTAGTAGAGGCAGGGTTCTGCATCGTAGGCGAAATCCGTCAGGGATGCGACGCGGATCCAGAGCGCGTAATCTTCAATTCCCTTGAATGCTTGATCTTCCGGAAATCCGTTCACTCTGGAAACGAGTGAACGGTTGATCAGGGCCGAGCTGCAAATGACCCAGTTGGAGCGGAGTATTTTCCGCAGGTTTATCGTGGGGTCGGAAAAACGCTGGTAACTTCCCTCGCAATTACCACTCGGCCCAAGACGAAGAGCGTTTGTTGCGGAGGCTTGGAGCCCCGTCTTTTCCAAAATGTTTAATTGGTTCTCGATTTTTTTGGGGAACCAAATGTCGTCGCTATCAAGGAATGCGAGCCATTCCCCCCGGGAAAGGGATATTCCCCTGTTCCTTGCCGGGGCAGGCCTTCCTGAATGTTTGCCTTGGATCCACTGAATTCTAGTATCTCCTAGATTTTCGACCCTTTTCCTCGAATCGTCAGTGGATCCGTCGTCACAAACGAGAATCTCGATTTCACCAACCGTCTGGGCACGGGCGCTTTCGATGGCCCTTAACAAGAGTTCTGATCGATTGTAGGTGGGGATGATGACCGAAACCTTCGGAATCACTTCTTCACCTCCGTATCGCTCTTAGTCTTAAGGATAACCTTATACTTTTCAAGTGGGCCAGAGTTGCAAGGAGGAAGCAGACGGCAGGGTCAAAGAGGGGTCTTGCAAATGCAAGGGGAAGCAACTGAGTCAAGATATCGACAGGGAAGCGGGCCTAGCCTCGATCCTGGAAAGACTGCGATCTTTTCGATCATTCTTGCAGTGATCGGCAGAGGGTTGGGGTATATTCGAACGTTAATCGTCGCTTATTTCTTCGGTGTTACGCCGATCATGGACGCTTTCGCGGCGGCCATGGGGATCGTGGAGCTTTTTACTGCGACGACACGTTCTTCCCTTCAGATGGCTCTTCTTCCTCAGCTTGCTGCAGCGCAGCATAAGGGGGGGCAAGGGGAAGCCCGGTTACTGATGGGGTTTGTGACAAGGGCCGTATTGGTTCTTACAGGAATCATTGCTATCTTCATCATTTTTTCACCACGCAGTATTGTCAAGGCATTTGCTTATGGTTTTACCGGACCAGTATTGGATATTTCTGCATTAACCTTGCAATTGCTCTCAATTTATCTAATCGGCTATACCGGCTACTACCTCTATTCCATCTGGGCATATAACAAAAGACGATATCTCCTTCCGTCTCTACTTGAGGCGATACTCAACGTCCTTACGATTTTTTCTTTTCTCCTGATTATCTCATTATCGAAAGAGGCGGCCCTACCCCTTTCGATAGGCCTAGCTTGGGCCACGCTACTTATTGCCATGATGTTCCTACAGCGGGATTTTCCTTGGAAAGAAAGCAAGTATATGGCATATCATGTCAAACCATTGTCAAAAAACCTTGTCTTTTGTCTGGGACTTGTAGGTTCGGGTGCCCTGTATCAAGCCACTGATCGATTTTTTGCTTCTCTTTTACCAAGCGGTTCGGTTGCGGTGGTCAATTATGCAATTTTTTTGTTATGGGTTCCAGTGGCCTTGCTGGAGCCAGCTTTCCAAATTTTCTACGCAGATCTTGTTCACCTTCACCATGCAGATCCTGGAAAGGCGCGTGAACGAATGGTTGATGCGCTGTCATTGGCCCTCTATTACGGGATTCCTATTTCCGCATTTTTTCTGGTCTTTTCGCCAAGCACAGTCAAGGTTCTTTTCGGTTACGGAGCTTTTGACAGCAGGGCTGTCGGTATGACTGCTGCATGCCTTGCGGCATATGGTTTTGGTTTTGCTTTTACTGCAATGAACCACTTGCTCTGGCGTTACGCTCAGGCTTCTGGGCGGATCGGGAGCCTGGTCCAAATCGCCTACCTATCAGTCTTTATAAATGTCATTCTGGATTGGGGTTTATCTCGCGCTTTGGGAGTCGTAGGAATTGCTGTGGCTACAACCATCGTTACGACTATTTCGTTGTGTCTCTTCATCTGGAAATTCTTGGGGAAGGAGTTCTTCGTCCGGATTTTTAAAAGGGGAACTTTTTTCATAATCCCTGTTGCACCTTTATTCATCTTTATAGGGCTTATTCCAATCTCTTCCTCAGCCGTAAAATTCTTTTTGGGTATCCTTGTATTTATCGCTGCCTTGCTCACAAATGAATATTCACTGCGGAAGTCCGGAATCAATCTCGACGGGACTCCAATTAAACTTCTGAAAAAGCTTAAAAAACGTTAATGGCAATATGGATTTAGAACAATAAGTCTATATGCAAAACAAAATGGAGAAAAACAGATAGCTTTTTAAGCTTTAAAAACTATATACGACATCTTGTCGGGAGGGAAAAGTGTGCGGAAACGCTATCTCGTAACTGGCGGAGCAGGTTTTCTAGGCAGTCACCTCTGTGAGCGCTTGTTGAAAGACGGACATGAAGTCCTTTGCGTCGATAATTTTTTCACAGGAGACAAGCAAAACATCATGCACTTGTTGCAGAACTCTTGTTTTGAGCTGTTGAGACATGACATTACATTCCCCCTCTACGTCGAAGTCGATGGGATATATAATCTTGCCTGCCCTGCAAGCCCCATACATTATCAGCATGATCCTGTCCAAACGACCAAAACGAGCGTCATTGGCGCCATCAACATGCTTGGCCTGGCAAAACGATTGAAGATCCCAATTTTGCAAAGTTCAACCAGCGAAGTTTATGGGGATCCAGCTGTACACCCACAGACCGAAAGCTACTGGGGCAACGTAAACCCGATTGGTCCGCGAGCATGCTATGACGAAGGCAAGCGTTGCGCGGAAACGCTTTTTTTTGACTACAACAGGCAACACGGAATTGCTGTTAAGATTGTGCGGATTTTCAATACTTATGGCCCAAGAATGCAGCCTAATGACGGCCGAGTCGTCAGCAATTTCATAGTTCAGGCAATAAAAGGCGAAGATATTACTATTTTTGGCGACGGAAATCAAACTCGTAGTTTTTGCTATGTCGATGACTTGATAAAAGGACTTGTAAGGATGATGGAAACAGAGGCATCCTGCATAGGTCCGATAAACTTGGGTGATCCAACAGAAATAAGCGTAATGAGATTGGCTCAAATCATTATGGAACTAGTTGGTAGCAAGAGTCGCTTGGTTTTCAGGCCTTTGCCGCAAGATGATCCCATGAAAAGAAGGCCTGACATAGCCTTGGCAAAACGTGTTCTTGATTGGGTGCCGGAAACGGAGTTGAAAGACGGTTTGAAAAAGACGATTTCCTATTTCAAAGACGTGTTTGGAACTGCCTAGGGAAGAGATTGCCCAGACACAGGAGGTCAATGGTTTCGTGGATGTTGTGATATTTGGTTCTGTACCGTGGGGTAGTGTTCGATCATGCTATAATTTATTTTAACAATTCACCGCATAAAAGCGAAAGGAGGGGTACCTTCCATGCTCAAGGATTTCAAGACCTTCATCATGCGGGGCAACATGATGGACCTGGCGATCGGCATCATCCTGGGGGCTTCGTTCGGGGGCATCATCAAGTCACTGGTGGAGGACATCCTGATGCCGCCGATCGGCCTGGCCATGGGAAACAGGGATTTCTCGGGGCTGTTCGCGATCCTGAAGGAGGGGGCGACGCCCGGTCCTTACGCTTCCCTGGCGGCGGCAAAGGAAGCCGGGGCGGTCACCCTGAACTACGGCGTGTTCTTCATGGCGATCGTCAATTTCCTGATCGTCGGTTTCTGTGTCTTCCTTTTGGTTCGCTGGCTGAACCGCCTGTTCCCGAAGCCGGCACCCGCTCCCTCGCCGGCGGTGAAGGACTGTCCTTTCTGCCTTTCGAGCATCCCCGAGGGGGCAAAGCGCTGCCCGCACTGCACGTCCGAATTGTAACCGCGGAGAAGGCCGCCTGTAGCCCAATTTGTGTTTAGGTCCGGACAAGGGGTTCCCTCCAAAGGAGCCCCTTTCACAATGTGTACACCCCCTCTTCGTGGCGTTATAATCCCGACATATCCGGAAGACCGGGTAAGAAAGTAAACCTCTTTCAAACTTTTCAAAAGGAGCGTGCGTCTTCATGTTTACGGATCTCTTGACCGCCCTGGCTGTCGTCATCAACGGCATCCCCCAGGGCATCCTGGCCCTGAGCTTCGGCTTCGCGGCCTTTCCGACCGCCATCGCCTTCCTGGTGGGCATCGCGGGTTCCCTGGCCTTCAACTCGGTGGCCACCATCAGCTTCCAGGCCGAGACCATCACCCTGGCGGGCACGATGGGCCGCAACGTCAAGGAGCGCCTGAGCCTGGTCTTCTGGGGCGCGGTGTTTCTCCTCATCCCGTCCGTGCTGGGGATGAACGAGGCCATCGTGGCCTTCATCGGCCCCACCATCGTCACCTCGATGATGGCGGGCGTAGGAATCATGCTGGCCTTCGTGGCGGTGAACCTCTACGCGTCCGAGAAGTTCTCCGGCGCCATGTCGTTCATCTCCGCCCTTGCCGTCTGGTTCGTCACGAAGGACCTGGCGAAGACGATCATCGTTTCCGTGCTGGCTTCCACGGCGGTCTACAACTACCTGCGGTACGTGGCGAAGAAGGAAGTGGACGCGCCTGAGGTCCACCTGGAAAACGAGCGCTTCCACTTCGGGAACATCGAGTGGTGCTTTTGGCGCAACCGGGCGGTCTTTCTGGGAGCCCTGGGGATCGCCTGCCTGAACATCGGCGCGAACATCTCGTTCGGAAAGATCACGGGCAGCATCGCCAACACGAGCACGAACATCGACCACCTTGCCATCTACTCCAGCCTTGCCGACATCGGTTCGACCCTGTTCGGCGGCGGCCCGGTCGAAGCCATCATCTCCGGCACGGCCACGGCCCCGAACCCGCTGCGTTCCTCGGTCATGATGATGGGCATCATGGCGGCAATCCTCCTCTTCAAGCTGCTTCCGGTCATCGGCCGCTACGTGCACCGCTCCTCGATCGCGGGTTTCCTGTTCATTCTGGGAACCTTCGTGACCTTCGCGACGAACATCCAGGGCGCCATCGCCTCGGCCCCGGCCTTTGCGGGCCCCTACGGATTCTCCCCCTGGGGGATGGTCATCGGGGCGACCACCCTGGTCTCCGCCCGGTGGAACCCGTTCTACGGGCTGCTGGCCGGCCTGGCCATCAAGCTGGCATTCCAGCTCTAGGAGCGCTATTGGAGATGCCTGGAACGACCGGTGAATTCTACGAACTGAAGGTGGCGGGGCTCGTTCGCCGACTGAAGAAGGTCCGGGTGGCCGAAACCCTCGTGATCGCCTCGTTCGTCATGCTGGGCGACACGAAACTCATCGAGGCCTGCGCGGACGCCCTCCTGCCCCTCCTGCCGAAGGAGAGAATCGACATGCTGGTTTGCCTTGAGGCGAAGGGGATCCCGCTGACCCATGCCCTGGCCGTTCGCCTGGGTGTCGACTATGTCACGGTCCGCAAGTCGGTGAAGAGCTACATGGAGGATCCGTTGATCGTCGAAGTCCAGTCCATCACGACTGCCGGTACGCAGCTGCTTGTCATGGACGGGGTGGACCGGGCCAAGGTGGAGGGAAAACGCATCTGCGTGGTGGACGATGTCGTTTCGACGGGCGGATCCCTGCGGTCCGTAGAGAAGCTCCTGGCGGAAGCCAATGCCGAGGTCGTCGCGAAGACGGCCGTCCTTCTCGAAGAGGGGGGCTACGACGGGCTGGATCTTGTCTACCTGGAAAGGCTCCCGGTTTTCCCGGGCTGAAGGGGATCGGATCCTTGTAACCCGGATGAAACGCGCACGGCGGCTCTGAAGAATCTTCAGGGGGGGCGAAAGCCCCCCTTTTTCATGCCTTTTCCCTGATCATGAAGGGCAGCACGGCAAAGAGTGCCAGCCCCAGGATGGCTCCGGTGTAGAAGGGGGCCTCGGGGCCGAAGAGGACGAAGGTCCAGCCCATGAGAAGGGGGCCGATCGTTTGCCCAAGGCGGAGAACCATGCCGTTGAGGGACATGAAGACGGCCCTGTTTTCCTCGGGGGCCAGGTCCGACAGCAGGGCCTGTGTCGCGGGGATGTTCATCCCCTGGGCCAGGCCGTAGATGACGGTGACAAAAAGCAGGAAGGGCAGGCCCGGCATGAGGGGAACCAGGATCAGGGCCAGCGCGTAAAGGATGAAGGAAGTCCGCAAGACGCTGCGTTCGCCGAAAAGGGCGGCCAGGCGGCCCGCCTGGGATGCGATGGCGGCGTTGGACAGCGACATGGAAGAGGACATGAGCCCGATCATGAGGGCCGTCGCCCCGAATTTCAGGGCCATCAGGAGCGGCAGGTAGGAGAGAAAAGCCCCGTAAAGGATGACGAATGTCGAGGTGCTGGCCAGCAGGATTCCCAGGATGCGGGTGTCTTTCATCATCCGGGCGGCCTGAAGGAGGTAGAGCTTCAGCGGCAGCCTGGCTGCGGGCATGGGTGGTGTTTCAAGGGTTTTAAGGGCCGCAAGCCCCACCGGGATGGCCAGGAGGGGCAGGGCGAACGGGGCATGCCATCCGACGATGCCCAGGGCTCCGCCCAGGGAGGGGTAGAGGGCGGTGCCGATGCTTAGGACGCTGGCGTTGTAGCCGAGGGCGTCCACCCGGTCGTTCCCGCGGAAAAAGTCCCCGATGAGCGTCACGTTCATGGCGCTCAGGGGAGAGGCCCCTATTCCCTGGAGCACCCTGAAAAAGAGCAGGAGCCTGAAATCCCGTGTGAAGGCGCAGGCGGCGCCGGCGATGGCAAAGAGGAAGAGGGCCGGGACAACGACCGCCTTGCGACCGAGCCGGTCGGCCGCAACCCCGAGGAAGGGCGGCAGGATGACTCCGGGCAGGGTGAAGGCCGTGATGAGAAGCCCGATCTGCTGGGCCGATATCCCGAGATCGGCCGCGATCGTCGGGAAGAGTGGCGTGATGCTTGCGACGCCCATGACCGAGATCAGCGTGATGCCGAAAACCACCTGGAGGTTGGTGTCGCGGACCAGCAGGAAGTTGGGCTTCCGGATCTCCCCACGGAATACCCTTTTGCGTGTTCCCTTCCAGACCGATTCCGCCGCTTCCCGGATCCGTTCATGAAGCGCCATGAAAAGCCCTCCCGGGGCCATCATAGCATCAGGTCCCGGTGCGTCCACCCTCTCAAGGGGGGAAAGGCACTCTCCGGCTGATCCTTGCCCTGTGTTGCAGCTTCGGGGGCACCGGTTTCCGGGCGGCAATCCTGCTACAATTTCAGGAGAACCGGGATGCATTCCAAGGGAGGGGTTGCGGTGGAAAAGCCGGCACTGAATGATTACCCGATCGATGATCTCCTGGCCAGGCGATGGAGCCCGAGGGCCTTCTCGGAAAGGCCCGTTCCTGCGGAAGCCGTCTTCAGCCTTTTCGAGGCCGCCCGGTGGGCCCCTTCCTGCTTCAACGAACAGCCCTGGAGCTTCATCGTTGCGACGCGGGAAGATCCGGAAGCCTTCGAGAGACTCCTCGGCTGTCTCCGTGCGACCAACCAGGCCTGGGCAAAAAGAGCCCCGGTGCTCATGGTGGCGGTGGCGAAGGCGGCCTTCGACCATAACGGGAAGCCCAACCGCCACGCGGGGCACGACGTCGGGCTGGCGGTGGAGAACCTCATGCTCCAGGCCGTTTCGATGGGGCTTTTCGCCCATGCCATGGCGGGCTTCGATGCGTCGAAGGTGAGGGAGGTTTACGGGGTTCCCGAGGGGCACGATCCTCTCGTGGCCGTGGCGGTGGGCTTCCCGGGAGAGCCGGGGGACCTGCCCGAGGACCTGCTGGAGCGCGAGTTGGCCCCGCGAGAGAGAAAGCCGCTGGAGCGGTTCGTGTTCGGGCCGTCGTGGGGAGATCCCTGGGGCGGATCCAGGGCACGGTAGCGACACATATCGAAGAGATCCGACAAGGAGGAATGGACATGATCCGCAAGGCATCGGAGTTGTCTAAGGTACGCCGGGAAAGTTTCACCAACGGAGCGGGCGGAGGATTTGCCACCCATGCGCTGCCCCCGGGGGAAAAGGTTTCCGGGAGCCGTTTCCAGATGGTTTCCCAGATCGAACTCGATCCCGGTTCCTGCATCGGCTCGCACCTGCACGGTGAAAACGAGGAGATCTACTGGATCCTTTCCGGGGAAGGCGTCTACAACGAGGATGGCACGGAGGTCCCCGCCGGCCCGGGAGACATGTTCCTTGCCTTGCAGGGGCACAGCCACGGGCTGAAGAACACGGGAGCGGGGCCCCTCGTCATGATCGCCGTGATCGCCGCGGATCGCAACGCCTGACGTCGCCTAGAAAAAGGCGAGCCCGGCCAGCCCGAAGAGCAGGAAGAGGGCGGGCGGGTTTTCCCTGAAAAACCGCAGCCTCAATGCCGCAATGCCGGCGGCAAAGAGAAGGGCCGGGCCGAAGCCGGAGAAGGCCGTCCGGCCCAGCGGCAGGAAGGCCAGGGTCAGGAGGGCCGCTACGGTCGGGCGGAGAGCGTTCCTGAAACGGTCCATGCGGTCCTCGGGACCGCGCCTGAGCAGGGCTGAGACGGCAATGACCACGAGGAGGGGCACACCCACCACCGAGAGGGTGGCCACGGTTGCGCCGACAAGTCCCGCCCTCTGGAAGCCCACGAAGGTGGCGGCGTTGACGGCGATGGGGCCGGGGGTGACCTGGGCCAGGGCCAGGACCTGGCTGAAGCCGTCAAGCGACAGCCATCCGTAGTTTTCCACAAGGATGTGCCGGATCAGGGGAAGCGTGGATATCCCTCCACCGAAAGCGCCGATTCCGACCTGGGCGAAGCCCCAGGCGAGCTTCAGCAGTTCCATCGGTGATCCTCCGGAAGGACGAGACGGAGCCCCACTCCGCAAACCATGGCGATGAGCGGGTGCAGGCCGGCCCACAGGATGAGGCCGATCACCAGGGCATAGGGCAGGACGTTGCTCCGGCGACCCTTTGGCAGCAGGGAGCGGCGGATTTCGCTCCAGACGAGGGTTGCCACGAGGGCGGCCACCGCGCAGAGCACGCCCTTGAAGAAGGCTGCGAGGGCGGCCGAGTCCTTGTGGGCCAGAACAAAACCGGAAAGCAGCAGGATAGCCGAAAACGGCGGGACCAGGACCCCGGCGACAGAGGCCAGGGCTCCCCGCAGGCCCGCAATTTTCCGGCCGGCAAGCCAGGCCGAGCTGGTGGCGATGGGGCCGGGCATCGACGTGGCCAGGGCCGCGATCTCGGCCATGTCCTCTTCCGGAACGCCGCGCTTTTGAAGCTCGGTCCTTGCCATGGCGAGGATGGCGATGCCGCCTCCGAAGGTGACGGCACTGATCCTGAAGAACATCAAGAACAGGGCAACTGGATTCATCGCAAGGCTACCCTCCCAAAACGGTTCGCTTCCATTGTAAACGCATACCCCCGGTCCGGCCGAACATGAACTTGCAAATGATTTGCATTTAGCCTATCATTCTTCCCATGAAACCCCTTTGCGATGCTGCAGAAGTGTTGAAATCAAACGGAGTGCGGGTCACGGCCGCCCGGGTGGTCCTCCTGGAGGCGCTCCATTCCAGGAAAGGGCTCTTCACGGCACAGGAGCTCCATGCGTGCCTGCCTGCGAAAGGAGCGGACCTGGTCACCGTCTACCGATTCCTTGCCCTGCTCGTGAAGGAGAATCTTGTGCGCGAGGTTGTCGGGACGGACGGGGTGTCCTACTACGAGATGGCCTGCGTCCATAACCCGGTCCACCCGCATTTCGAATGTCTTGCCTGCGGCCGTCTCTCCTGCCTGCCGGTTTTCGGGGAGGAGGATACCGATCGTGTATTCGCCTATGGTGCCGGGCACCAGGTCGAAAGCGTGTCGGTTGTCTTCCGGGGAACCTGCGCGGAGTGCCTTGAAAGAAACGTGAAGGAGGATAAAGCGTGAAACGATTGCCGTTCTTCCTGTTCCTGCTGTGCCTGCCGGTTCTCCTGGTTGGCTTCGCCTTCCACGGCACGCTTTCCGCCGCCCCCACGAAGGTTTTCGTGAGCATCCCGCCTCAAAAGTACTTCGTGGCCCGTATCGGGGGGAACCGGGTGCAGGTTTCAGTCCTGGTCCCCGCCGGCGCGGATCCCCATACCTTCGAGCCAAAGCCGGCCGCGATGGTGGAACTGTCCCGCGCGGGGGCCTGGTTCACCATCGGGGTGCCCTTCGAGGAGAACCTCCTGCCGAGGCTTTCGTCGGCGAACAGCGACCTTGCGATCATTCGCACCGAAGAAGGAATCCCCCGCATGGAAACCGACGGCGGTGCCCATGCCGATCACGACGGGGCCGATCCTCATATCTGGCTTTCCCCGCGCCTGGTCAGGCGACAGGCGGAGAATATCCTGCAGGGGCTCATCAGGGTGGATCCCGCCGGTGAAAAAATCTACCGGGCCAATGCGAGACGGTTCATTGCGGAACTGGGTGCCCTCGACCGGGAGCTCAAGACCATTTTTGCCGGGGCCCGCGACAGGTCTTTCCTGGTTTTCCACCCTTCCTGGGGTTACCTGGCCGCCGATTACGGCCTGCGCCAGGTTGCCATAGAGGTCGAGGGCAAGGAGCCCAAGGGGGCCGACCTGGCCCGGATCACCCGGTTGGCGAAAGAGAAACGGATTCGCGTGATTTTCGTCGAGCCCCAATTCTCGTCCCGCAGCGCCAGGACGGTCGCGGACTCGATCGGGGCGAAGCTGGTGACGGCCGATCCCCTGGCTGCCAACTGGGCGGACAACCTGCGCCATGCCGCCCGGGCCTTCAGGCAGGCGGCCCGCTAGGTTTCCGGACAGACAGCCGGACTGGGAGGGACTTCCCTTGGGAAGCGCGGATTTCGACATCGAGCTGAGAGACGTCAGTTTTGCCTATAACGGGTCCGGTCCTGTCCTGGACAGGGTTTCGCTGGCTGTCCGGCCCAGGGAGTTCCTTGCGGTACTCGGGCCCAACGGCGGCGGCAAGAGCACGCTGCTTCGCGTGATCCTTGGCATTCTCGAGCCGCAGGCGGGTACGGTCCGCCTGCTGGGGCGCCCCCCCCGGGAGTCGGTCAGGCGGGTGGGGTACGTTCCGCAGGATTCCGGCTCGAACCGAGGTTTCCCTGTCGTCGTGGAAGACGTCGTCCTCATGGGGCGCTTCTGCGGAGGTGCGATGCGCTGGGCGCCCTCCACAGAAGACCGGGTTGCGGTGGGAGGCGCCATGGAAAGGATGGGAATCGGTCACCTTCGCCGTTCCCGGATGGGGGAGCTTTCCCAGGGGCAGCGCCAGCGGGTGGCGATCGCCCGGGCACTTGCGGCGAGGCCGTCCGTGATGATCCTCGATGAGCCGACGGCCAGCGTGGATCTCCAGACCCAGGCGGCCCTCTACGAGATCCTGAAGGAACTGAACCGAACGATCACGATCCTCATGGTGAGCCACGACCTGACGGCCCTTACGAGTTATGCCACCTCGGTGGCCTGCGTGAACCGGACGCTCTTCCACCATGACAGGGCCGAGCTGACCGGCGAAATGGTCCAGGCGGCATACGGGTCCTGCCCGGTCGAACTCATCGCCCACGGCATTCCGCACCGGGTCCTGCATGTTCATGAAGCCCCCTCCGGGGACGGGGAGGATCGCCATGATTGAGGCTCTCCAGTTCGGGTTCATGCGGAATGCCCTGTTCGCAGGCCTTCTGGTCAGCATCGCATGCGGGATCATCGGCACCCTCGTGGTGGCCAACCGCCTCGTCTTCCTGGCGGGAGGCATCGCCCATTCGGCCTACGGCGGGGTGGGGCTTGCCCTGTTCCTGGGTTTTTCGCCATTCCTCGGGGCCATGGGATTCAGCCTCGCCATGGCTGCACTCCTCTCGGTCCTCACCGTAAAGGGCAGAAACCGGGCAGACACGGCTGTCGGGGTCCTCTGGGCCGTGGGCATGGCCCTGGGGGTCGTCCTCGTGGACCTGTCGCCCGGGTACAGGGCCGACCTCATGAGTCTCCTTTTCGGGAGCATCCTCACCGTGAGTTCCCGGGAACTCTGGATGATGGGGGGAACGACGGCAGTCGTTGCGGCGACGGTGGTCTTGAAGTACCGTGATCTCCTGGTCCTCTCCTACGATCCCGAGTTTGCAGCCACAAGGGGAGTTCATGTCGCGAGCCTTCACACCCTGCTGCTTCTCCTCGTGGCTGCCGGGACGGTGGTGGCGATCCATGCCGTTGGCCTCATCCTGGTCATTGCCCTCTTCACCATCCCTCCAACCATCGCGGAACGCTCCTGCCGATCCCTTGCCGGCATGATGGCTGTCGCAACGGCCTGGAGTGGCCTCTTCACGCTGGTTGGCCTCGACCTCTCCTATCGCCTCAACCTCACCTCCGGAGCCACCATCATCCTTGTCGCCGCCTTCGCCTTCTTAGTCGTTTCGGCCCTGGGCGCCAAAAACCGGGGCGGGATTTAGCCCGGCCCCGGTTGCGAACGTTTTTTGTCCTCCATACCGTATCAGGGGGCCAGGATGATCTTGCCGAAGTGCTCGGCCCTCTCCATGCGCTCGTGGGCGAGGGCGGCGTCCTTCAGCGGCATCACCGTGTCGATGACAGGGCGAATGAGCCCTTCCTCGACGAGCCGGAAAACCCGCCTGAGTTCTTCCGGAGTGCCTCCATACGAGCCGAAGGCCGCGAGTTCCTTGCGATAGATTTCCTGGAGGTTGACGTGTACCTCGGCTCCGGATGTCGACCCGCAGAAGGCAATGCGTCCGCCGCGCCTGAGGGAGGCGATGCTGCGGACCCAGGTGGCCTTGCCGACGGTTTCCAGCACGAGGTCCACCCCCCGGTCGCC
>ENA-OSEO01002754-OSEO01002754.1-sediment-metagenome-genome-assembly--contig:-NODE-2754-length-23289-cov-3.898802_pt1 | contig 23289 bp, 26 predicted proteins | sample MGYA00237883_ERZ534232 | MGnify/ENA metagenome assembly ERZ534232
ATAGTGTCTTTTAAACTATCAAAGAATTTAGAAAAGCGACTTATGACAGCATCATCTTTTTTATCAAAACTATGTCCAACAAATGCTTTGATATATTCCATCTTTGTACTCCATTAAAAAAAAGATAAAATAAGTATTATGAAGCTCGAAAAAACCACTTTTCTCGCATTAAGAAATGAGGTCATCATTAACATTCCATACCACTTTCTCATTTATGGATGAGGTTTCATTCATTATTATTGTCGCTTATCATATAGAATTGATTAAAGCCAATGTTATTTCTTCCCCTGCTTCTTCTTAAATAACGCTATTCCTGCTTTGGCTATATCTGTTCTTTTTGTCCTCGGGGGGCATAAAGACGCATCCTCTTTACGAATAGCCTTCACCATATTGGACACCACCTGTAATGAAGCATTAAACTCGTTTGAGAATTCAGTCATAGTTTTATTATCCCATTGCTCAATCAACGTAGATACCTGTTCTGGTGTTAATGTTTTCTTTGATTTTGTTTTCTTTTTATCTGGTGTTTTATCTTTCTTGTCGGTCATAGTTTTAACCTCGTTTGATGGTTGTTTATCTGGATTATGCCTTCCTGATAATGCTAAAACTTTTTCCTCCATTGTTTTTAGTTCTGATTTAGTTGGAAGTTTAGATGTGCGCTTAAAGAATTTGGGTGATGGTTTCTTTTTCATAATAGTATTGTATATAATCTAATAGTTAAACTATTATCTATATGATGATGATGTTAAATACTATACCATTGTTATTATGTCAACACATTACCATATATGCTATTCTGACGCTCTGTAATGCGTTTTAAGGGGTGTTTTTTATATGGGGTTGGAGATGTTATGCTTGTGATAAGTTTTTGGATGTTATATTAGTCTGTTGGTCGTAGGATACATTTTCACAACTACCAACAACATGGAAACGAAAGGATGTATTTATGTCAGAGAAAAATATCAGTACATTTGGTATAATGCTCACCGATGAGGAAGCGGGCGACCCCGAAACCTATCAGATTTTCCAAAACATTCTGTTCTGGGAAACATCGTTGCTCTTGGCATTTGAACATTTACCTGGACTTTTGAGAAAGGTTGGTTGCCCTGAAGAACAGGTTGATGTTATTGAGAAAAAAATGGACACAACGATACTTTCACAAATTCAACCGTGGATTAGGGAAGCTCTGAATCAGCGAAAATAAAAATAGACGATGACGGTCTTCCTGTCCTGTCAGAATGTATTTCCTCTTTTTTCTGATATATTTCACCTGTTTTAATTCAGGTTGTTTGGGGTTCTGGTTTACATCTGGTCGCTTTTGATTGGGTATGGTGTCAAGACAAGTGTGTTCTATAACTTATAGTAATATATTATTAAACTATACTATGCTACGGATTGGGGCACTTCTGGGCAGAGCGCGTAATGAAATTAAAACGGGTGCCAGGCACACACACCCATTCAAAATGTAAATTTGTTCTGACGCGGAATAATTTTTTCGTGGACGGCTGAATTATTTTGATGTAAAACTGGTGTAAATTTGGTGTAAAATTTTTTGATTTTGGTTGAACTTATTGTAGTTATTTTGGGTATTGAAGATTGGAAGATAGTTGCTAAACTGCTTAAAATTAAAGGGAAAGCCCGACACATCAAGGTTTGCGGAAATTTCGGTAAGCCTAATTCGACTCCCGCCGCCTCCACCATTTTTATTTAGTAATAACATATACTTGTAATTTTTCACCGCTACCAAAATATGTAGCGCAGGTGTAGCGGCTAATTCTTCTTTTCCTTTATTTGATTTAATTCAATCACCTCGCCTCTGGCCTCTTCTTTCAGCTTTTTGATAGCAGTAATTACCTTGATGTGTTCTCCCTTTTGGGGCTGAAAATACCTATCAAAGGCCTTGTTTGTGGTATGCCCTGTCCCTCCCCTTTTGATTTCTTCGGGAGACAAGTATTTCCCGAGTGCTGTTGCAACAGTATGTTTGGTACCGCCGTAAAGATCAATGCCGCTAACACCGAGTGATTTGCATGCCCGGTCCCACCACACCTTAAAGTATTTTGGGCCGAATTGGCCGCCGGGTGTTACACTGGATCTTTTGGGGTTCACAGGATGGCGGAAAAAATACATATCCGAATTAGGGTGAGGCTTCGGAATCGATCGGATTAACTTGATATCCTCACTGTCAAGGAACACATACTTTCCAGTGTCCCTGGTCCCTTCTTTGGGCTCCCTAATATTTATAAAGCCGGATTCGAGATCGATATCCCTTTGTTTTATCATCCGCATTTCGCCGGGACGAACCTTTATGTATGTCGAAAGCCATTTGATTCCGAGCCAGATCTTGGGATTGATGTCGTAAGATACCCTTTTAATCTCATCAAGAATTCTTTCAAGTGTCTCAATATTGGTAATATTTCTCCAACCAAGCTCGTAACTGGTTTCCGGGAATTCCGGCATTTCAATTATTTGCTTGCTGTTCTTTTTTTCCCTCCGGACAACCCAGCGCCAAAAATCGTGGAGGCACGACTTCATATTGTTCCGAGTTTTATTTTTTTTACGATTTTACCTTGGGGTGTTAACCAGTTCCTATCAAGCAATAAATCATCAATGTCGCCGCTTGATATGGTTTTTATATTCCGATTGCCCCACTTTGTGATCGCCCTATTTATAAAATTTTTATAAGATTGGGCAGTTTTATTATCTATTCCAGAAGAAGCCTTCAGTTCCAGACACTTTTCGGATAGATTTTCAAAACCCAGTATTGCTTTATACGGTATCCTTTTAAAATTTAGGCATTTGAATATTCGCTTGTCGGACAATTATCGTTGAACACAAAAAATGAGGACTTCGTTAAGCAATCCTCATCTTACTATTGATCACTCATGGCAGCGCATTGATAGCCGGATGTTTTACTTTCGCTTGAAAATTTACCAGCACCACATATAGTGTTTCCCTTGCCTAACAAACGTGAATCGTCGTAAAATTAATTCCTATAATCAAAAGTGGTAATTATTTCGCAGCGAACTAACATGCCAATATGGTATAAAGTTTCGCATATTCATTTTGAGAAAAACTATATCAGAAAAACGTGGTTTATACGAATTGTGACAATTCTATTGAATATTCAGGCAGATATGATATTAGTAAAGCCAAACTGCTAAACTGTATCAAAAACGCGGCAAGCCTTTTGTTTGTGGTAATTATTTCAGAAGCTGTAATTTTTTCGCAGCGAATCAATATCTAATGTTAAGTGCGACACTATGTTTACAATGGCTTGGGTGAGTAGAGATATGAAAAAAGGGCTGATGATGTGAAAATAGAACATTTTTTTTCAGGAAGTGCGGCATTAAACTTTTTAGTTGGGTACTACGGATTTCTTTCAGCCCTGCTTCTGTTGCATACCGTCAAGACGCCACTTTATTCTGAAATTACAGCGGTGTTGAAGGTAACTCCACTTTCATCATTAATTGCAGCTGCTCCATTCGTTGTCTTATTAGGAATCTTTATTAACCATGCACGTATCATACTGAATCGAATTCTACTTCATAGACCTACCTATCAATTGAAGAGACTACCTCCAAAATTGCAAAATGCCTTAAGAAAAAGAATCGCTATTGAGCTTGGTGTCGAAGAGGCGGCTATAAACTTTAATCAAGACTCACAGTTTGAGGACGTCAAACTAATTATACAGCCTAAGTATGATGAGTACTCTATTCGTGCAAGGTGGCTACACGATTTCTTAGAATGTTCGCTTTTAATCTCGGGATTTTCCCTAATCGTTCTTGCCTTCAGATCGCTGGCTTATCCCTTTGGGGGTTTGGAATGGACCCTTTTGATAGGTTACTTTTCTCTTGGAACTGTGGCTTTTGCATCAAAACCAAAACTTCGGTTGAGCTTCACTTTAGCAGAATCCGCGATGATTATAGAGGGAACAAAAATTGCTATAGAAAAAAGAGCAAAAGGAATCCAATCTCAAGACAGCAATGCAGAACTATAACTGGAATCTTGATCTATGGAATTTAGAGGATTTGCACTTTACCAGGCTAATGCAGCAGACGCAAAAACCACGCGGTTGATTAGCAGCGTTAGTTTTATAAAAATAAGAATTAGAAGACCAAATGACTGGAAAAGACGATAAGGGAAATAAGTCAAAACTGGATTCTTTGATAGAACTATTTAAGAAAATCAAGTTCGTCGTACTATCCGTGATATCAGTAGTAGCTCTTTGTGTTGCTCTTTTATCAGGTGACGGAGGTAAAATATTTTCAGCATTCTATGAAAAAGTAACAGGTATAAAGCGCGAGGTGTTTTCACCATTAGAAGATTTTTCAACTGAACCTTATTTGATCCTTAAAGACAACCTATCGAGAGATCAAAACTTTAGATTTGAGAATGCGGTTATAACAATATACAAAGAGTCAGAATCTTTGCAGAAGTATAGAGTGGAAACCAATGAAGAAGTTTCAATCTATAAGGTTGCCAAAGGTACAAATGGAATCTGGAAAATAGCAAAGGAATAATGTTGGAAAACACAGCACTTAACCTCAGCTTTGAGTAAGACACCTGCGGTGCCTCTCAAGCTGGCCGTTCGCAACAATGAATATAGCTTCAGGGGTCAAACATGGATGAAGATGGGCTTTTGCAGGAATACTACGAAATATCCAAGATAGTTAATGAATTCGACAAACGCCTCTTAACGGTAAAGGGTTGGGGTGTTACGCTTGCTCTGGCCGCGCTTGCATGGGGCTTCAAGGACAATCACTTTGGACTATTCCTTGTAGCCGCACTCAGTGGTCTGTCTTTCTGGCTAATAGAAGGTACGATGAAGCGGCACCAGATGAGGTACTACTTTCGGATGCGTGAAATCGAGGTACTTCGTTATGGTCAGGCAGTTGACCAAAAGGCAAAAGAAGCTTCATCGCCTCGAATCGACTCAAGCTGGTCACATGCTGGCTGGGTATACTCTGGCAAGGATGCAACGGTTTACCACCCAGAAGAATCCAAGGGTCCTTGTAGGTCCTACAAATTCGCCTGGTTCTTCCCGCACGTTATGCTCCCTCACGTTGTCAGTGTTATAGCCGGCATTGTCCTCCTCGTATTGGGATACTATGAGATAATAGCGCCATCACAATGGTAGACGTCCGCAAACAAGACAATACAACCCACCTCGTGCCTCGCCGGCTGATTTCGTCGTTACAAATCTAGAGTCCCTCCCCCACTACATATTGTTGTCAGAATCTGTCTATAAAATCTAAACACTTCTTGCCATATTCCGGACACAGGCCAGGCGAAAAATCGTTGCACATTGGAATCGATATTCCAGCGTATTTGCATCTGAAATATTGTCAAATTTAAGCATACAAAAAAGATAATCAAAAGAAACAAGATGGTTCCGTTTAAATCAGCCCTTCATTTTCAAATAATTCGGATACACTCCTGTTCAAATCGTCAATCTACGTCCCAGTGCCGATGATAGTCACATCTATATTTTTGGTTCGAGGGCGATTGTCATGATTGATGGCCACAACCTGCTGCCAAGTCCCCAGTTTAAGACATCCATTTCTGACGGCCAGGGAAATTGAAGGCCCTACCAAGGCGGTTTGGACATGACTGTGCCCGTTTCCATCATGCCAAGCTTTTTCATGTGCATATGGAATGTCTGAAGGTGCCAGTCGGTTTAATGCCTTTTTTAAGTCTTCGACAACGCCGGGCTCATACTCGATGGTTGTTATTGAGCCGGTTGAGCCGATCATGCATGCACATAGACTGCCGATTTTAATATGGGAATCTTTTATCAAACGATTTAATCCCGGTGTAATATCAAGAATATCCGGGCCTGTTTTCAATTTGACTTCCAGTGTGCCACAAAAAATGGATATTGGTGGCATCTATTTCCTCCATGTTGCTTATTCTAAAGGATTTTTTGCATCCAAATTACATCAAAATCTTTACCGTTTTTTTGACAAATATTTTGAAACCGGCCACATTCTTTAAAACCGTTTTTTATATGAAACGATAGGTTTGCATTCGATACTTTGGAAATTTTCAGGCTTCCGGGTGCTTCATTTATGATAATTATTTTCAATTCGAGTCTTTCGCCTCATCCAAAACCTTTCGAATTGTATGCGCCATTTCTTCTTTTAACAGCGGCTTCTGCAAAAAGGCCTTGACTCCTATGGTCTCGGCATTTTTGTCCGTCATCTTTTCGCTAAAACCGGTGCAGAGGATCACCGGTATGTCCGGCCGGATCTTTATCATCTCCCGGGCCAGCTGGTCGCCGGTCATCTGCGGCATAGTTAAATCGGTAATGACCAGATCAAATTTATCAGGCATTGTTTTAAAAAGTTCGAAAGCTTCTAGGCTGCTGGCCCTGACTTCAACAACATATCCCAAGGACGTCAGGATTAATTTTGTTATGTCTATGATGGCCTTTTCATCATCCACCACAAGGATGCGTTCAGTCCCGGTGGGAATGACTGCAAATTTTCCGGGTTTTTCTTCAACCCTGCCTTTAATGATAGGAAAATAAAGATTAAATGCAGTGCCTTTGTTTGCCTCACTGTAAACCGTGATCGTACCACCGCAATCCTTTACAATTCCGTGAACGACCGACAAGCCCAATCCGGTGCCATCGCCTTTAGGTTTGGTCGTGTAAAACGGATCAAATATCCGATTCATAACTTCAGGCGTCATACCATGACCGGTATCACAAATCGTAAGTTTCTGATAAGCGCCCGGTTGAATATCCGAATGTGTTGATGTAAAATCAACATCCAGCGCCACATCGGTTAAATCTATTTCCAATATACCGCCTTTTTGCCGCATGGCATAGGCGGCATTGGCGCAAAGATTCATAATTATCTGATGAATCTGGGTCGGATCGCTCAAAATAATGGATTCGCTCTGAATATTTTGATGGATCTCAATGGTGGCTGGCAATGATGCCTTTATTAATTTTAGGGTTTCTTTTACAATCAACCCCATCTGGATAGGCATTTTCTCTTTCTGTGTCTGGCGGCTGAAAGCCAGAATTTGCTTAACCAGGTCTTTGGCACGCTTGCTGGCAGTGATCACCTCATTAAGATCATCTTTAATTTCCGAATCGGATTCTAATTTCATTTGAGCCAGTTCAGTATAGCCGACGACGACAGAAAGAATGTTATTAAAATCATGGGCAATACCGCCTGCCAAGGTGCCGATGGCTTCCATTTTTCTGCTCTGATACAACTGCTTTTCAAGTTCGGTGCGGGCCGATTCGGATTCAATGCGAAAGGTGATGTCACGGATGGCGGCGATATGTGCATCCCGGCCCTTCCATTTCAGATGGCTTGCCGTGATTTCAACAGGAAACTCCGTTCCATCTTTTTTTCGATGATGCCGAATCGGTATCTGGGTAAGCTGAACCTGTGTGGCTTGTTTCGTTTGATCGGGTTCGGCCGACAGGTCAACGTTTTTCAATTTTAACAGCTCGTTTCGACTGTATCCGTAAATGTCGGAGGCGGACTTATTGACCTCAAGTATTTTCCCGGTGTCCTTATCAATTAGAAAAATCGCATCGGATTCCAGATCAAACAATTTACGATATTTTTCCTCACTTTCCCTTAGAGCATCCTCTGTCCGCTTACTTTCGGTGATATCTGTGTTAAATCCATGCCAAACGATGCTGTCATCGGCTAATTTCTCCGGGGTCGATTTGCCAAATAGCCATTTGACGGGGCTTCCGGGAGTTTTTACCCGATATTCACATTGCCAGGTAGTCATGTGTTCAGCAGAAGACTCAATTGTGCCAATTAATTTATCCAAATCTTCAGGCAATACCACTTTGGCGATTGGAGAAAAATCCTCGCACACATCTTCAGGCAAACAACCAAAAAGATCTTTGATGGCATCTGTGCTAAACGGTGCACAATAAGTTCCGTCAGGCTTCCTTTTGAACTGATAAATCATTCCGGGTACATGGGAAGACAGCTTTTTAAACAGGATGTCGCGCTCCTGTAACGCCATTTCGGCCTTTTTGCGATGGGTGATGTCGCGCGATACGCCATAGATGCCAACAATATTGCCGTCGCTATCCCTCATCCAGCGGACGATATTTTCCGTCCACACCGTGTGGCCATTTTTATGGTAATATTCGATTTCGATTGTTAGTGACTTGCTAAGATCGGCGATCCCTTTTTGCTCCGTTTCCATTTCATGTGCGAGGGCATCTACCGCTTTTTTATAGGATTCCGGAGTCATCAATTCCGATGCTTCTTGGCACATTCTTTCTTCGGGAGTGAAACCGAGAACCTTTGTGACAGATGGACTCACGTAAGTGGTTTTTAGATTCAGATCCAGCGTCCAGATGATGTCCGACACATTTTCCGTCAGAAGACGATATTTTTGTTCACTCTGCTGCAGCAAATCATTTAGTTTTTTGCATTCAAGGAGTTCTTTTTCTAAATTTTGAATTTTTCGCACCAATTGCATGTGGGTGGGTTTGCCAGACATTGAAATCACCTTTGCTTTTTTCCAAACATTTCAAGATGAATCAAACTTGCAATATCCAAATACTCCTTAGATGGTAATGGTATCGAAAACAGCTTGAAGTAACGGCGCCGCTATTTATTCTTATCTCGAATAGCAGCAAGCAAAAGATCTGTATTTTCACTCTTGGATTGATATGCTAAAGCCCCGGCAGCCATCATGGCAGCGGCTTGTTCATCCGCAGCATACATGGACAGGCCGATGATGCGAATGCCGGGAAATTCCGAATGAATGATCCGGGTCGCTTCTATGCCGTTCATATGCGGCATATTGATGTCCATCAAAACGACATCCGGCTCCGGCTGCAGCTCTTTTGTCAGTCTGACAGCCTCTTGCCCGTCTGATGCTTCACCTACAACTTCGACATCCGGTTGCATGCTAAGCATATTGACCAGCCCCTGACGGACGACCGGATGATCGTCTGCAATAAGCACGCGAATATTATCTTCAGTTTCGGGTTTAGCTTAAACAGTCGCCGGGCAAATATTACCGCTTGCATCCGGCAGGTTCTTTTCAATCGATATTTTCTCTTTAAGAGGAACGATCAGGGAAATAGATGATCCGATGTTTGGCGTACTTTCAAGCTCAAGGCGGCCGCCAAGGTGCATCAAACGCTCGCGGATACAAATCAATCCGAAATTCTGGGCGGAGCCTGCATTTTTTAATACGGTTTCTGGATCAAATCCTTTCCCCCGGTCTCGGATGCTAATGCATAATTCTTGATTCTTATGTTCTATTTTCACAACGGCTGTTTTAACACCGCTGTGTTTGAGGACATTCAACAGCAGTTCCCGAATGGATTGAAACAGCAGCACGGTAAGGTCATTCCGGTCCGGAAAGGTTGCGGCATCGGTTTGCAGTTTCATTTCAAATCCCTGGTTTTCGTGCATCCATCGCGACAGCCATTCCAGGGAGGTCAAAAGATTGCCGGTTCGAAGCACAGGCGGTGAGATTTCAACGGCCAAAGAACGCGCTGATTGGATCGATTGATTAACCAGGTCAAGGACATTTTCAACCACCGGCTTGCATGCTTGATCGATATTGTAATTGAGAGTTTCCAAGCCCATTTTGGCTCCGACCATCAACTGTTGAAGATGGTCATGCAGGACCTCTACAATTCGCTGACGCTCCCGATGCTCCGCCAAGGTGAGTTCCGAGGTCAGTCGGCTAAGCTGGGCCGCCCTGAGACTGAGTTCAGTCGCTTGCTTTTCAAGGTCGGCATTTGCCTGATTAAGAGACTCCTCGGCGCGTTTGCGATCCGTAATATCGATCAGGCTCAAAACGACCCCGTTAACTTTGCCGGCAGCATCTTTTACCGGCTGCAAGCTCCAATCCCAGTAAGTTGTGCCCCTTTCTGGATTTAAATCATAATCGAAAGGCTTTGCGTAAACGAAATAGGGCTCTCCGCTTTCAACCACTTTACGGAAAATTTTCTCATTTTTCGCATTGGGAAACAGGTCGAAGTGATTTTTCCCGATATAAAAATCCGGAGGATGGCCGTCGGCTTCGGCATAGGCTTTATTGACGCGGATAAAATTAAAATCCCTGTCCATGTAGGCAACTAAAAAATGAATATTATCAAAAAAGGTCTCCAGGAGTTCGCGATTTTCCCGTAAAATAATTTCGTTTTCTTTGCGCTCGGTGATATCGCTTTCATATCCCAGAATAGACGGCTTGCCATCATATTCAATGAATACGTTTCTGCGTTGAAGCCAAATCGCCTCTCCTTTTTTGTTGACGCCGCGCACCTCATATTCGGACAAATCTTCTTGTTGTTGCAGCCTTTTCCGGCGGATATCCTCGACTTTCCCGCGATCCGCCGGATGAATAAATTCAAGGGAGTCCATGCCGATCATTTCATGCCTGGCATATCCGTAATTATCCGCAAATTTTTTATTGGCGAATATGATTTTACCGCCCTGCACCAGATAAATACCCGTAGAAGCGTTTTCGACAAGGGTTCTGTATCGATTTTCCGACGCCTCAAGCGCCGTTTCCAATTTGTAACGAAAAATTGCCTCGCCGATTAAAAGACACATGGATTCAATAAATTCGACTGATTTTCGAGGGATTAATGCTTCTCTTTCGTCCGCAAGATGAAGAGCTCCTAATATTTCATTGCGGTAGCGGATGGGAACCAGGCAGATTGATTTAAACCCGGTTTCGATGCAGACGCCGCGAAAATATGCTTTCTGGTCTTGAGTCAGACCGGCGGCGAACCGTGCTGAATTTTCACAATAAAATGATCCCTGTAAAGTTTTAGCCGATTGATCAGCTGAATTTAATTCGCCTTTAATAATCCGGATGCAGGCGCACTGATCATTCTTAAGTGAAAGCAGATTTTCCTTTTCCAAAAATTGCGGGCTAAAACCGCGGCAAGATTCGTAGGGAATATAACCTTGGGGATTAAGGATACGGATGCCGGCACAACGAAATCCGGTCCAATCGGCGATTACATCGTTAACTGAGTCCAGATATTCTTTTCTGCTCAGCTTCTGAGCAAATAAATTCAATAATTTGTTTGAAATAGATTTGGCATCTAACTCTATAGATTTTTGATTAGAGAAATTCATTCAAAGCACCTTTCATGTACGGGCATTGAAAAGGCATTTAAGTTTCCCAAAAGAGCGATGAAGAATAAGCCACTGGCGTTTCTGTAAGCCAGCAGATATGAAGAAGTCAATATCGCAATTGTTAAAATTATCTATTTTTACTAAAAAGACTGTTATTTTAATCTGTATTTGGGTCAAATTCCCCGCAGCTTGCTGCGGAATAAGGGGCCGGGGCTTGCCCCGGGGTTCATACCATTGATTATGTTATATTATTGGTTGGATATATTTTTCCCCTGTAAAGCAACAACCATCTTCCAAATCATCGATACGGTCAATTTACCACATGTCAATTATTTTACCCTTTTTATCCATGCGGCCTCTTTTCTTAAACATTAAAGCACATTCGATTTCAAAATCGGTGATTAAATTCATTTCCTTTAAGATTAAACCAATTTTTTTATTTTTTTCATTCAGTGCCCAGTGTAGATCTTTTTGCGTAATGAACCCCTGTTCTTTCAGAATATCGCCGATCCTTTTATTTTTCTGTTTTTGCAGCTCCGGGGCAAGATCCCTTTGCTGAGGCGTGATGCGGCCCGCCTGCACCAAGATTTCGCCGATTTTAAGCTTCTGCTGCGTCAGAGCCTTGCGTAGATCCTCCTCGGAAATAAAATTTAGAGAGACCAAGATTTCGCCGATTTTTGTCCGTCTGCGCCGCCATTTCGCCATTTTAGCATAAAGGTTGTCAATAATGCTGGTAAGCCCAAAGGCTACTAGCGTTGTAACAATCAACACTAAGATAAACTCATTTCCAGTTTGTTCGGTAATTTCCTTCCATTGTTTCGATTCGCCAAACGGATCAAAAAATTGATCGATAACCGGCAGCAACAGATAGAAAAGCATACACAAAGAAAATATGGATATAAAAACACATGTTTTTAAAATCGGACTCATTGCAATATCAATTTGTCAGCGATTTAATTTCTGCCGCAATTTACCGGAGCATATAAATCTGGTAACCTTCCGCTCACGCAACATTAAATCATCCCCTGTTGCCGGGTTCCTACCTTTTCGCTCCCTTTTCCCATTGACACAAAATTTACCGAACCCGCTAACCAAAACATCCTCAACGGATGACAGGGTCTTTTTGATGATTTTTAGAAGGGTTTCCACACAATCGAAGGATTTATTCCTGGTAAAATTTAACTCTGATTGGATGTTTTTGGCGATGTCGGCTTTTGTTAGAGACATGCGGATGCTCCTATCATGCTGAGTAATATGAAAAATGGATAAAATATTCTTGACATACCAAATGTATTCAAGTATGTCAAATAAGTTAATTCCGTTAAATATGTTAACTCGCTTTAGATGGGATTGATATTATGAATAAAGAAATTTTAAGTGTTCCCCAAGCCGCTTTAGTTTGTTCTCTCAGCAGGGTAACCATCTGGAAGTATGTCAAGTCGGGTGATTTAAAGGCATCCCTGACACCGGGAGGCCAGTTCAGAATTCTCCCGTCCGATCTTAAGACTTTCATGCAGCAAAAGCGAATGCATCCCTTTGGAAAATATGAGCCGGAAAAGGAAAGAATCCTTCTGGTGGATGATGACCCGAAAACCCAGAAAGTGCTGACAGCCATGCTCACCCATCACGGATTTCTTACCGAAGTTGCCGGCGATGGATTCGAAGCAGGGATCAAAGTCATGTCATTCAAGCCGGACTTGGTCATCTTAGATCTTTTTATGCCCCAAATGGATGGTTTTGAGGTGTGCAAAAGGATCAAGGGGGATCCGGGCACTTCCCACATAAAGATCCTGGCCGTCACCGGTTATGACAACCCAAAAAACAAGGACCGCATCATGGCAATGGGAGCAGATGGCTACCTGCCAAAACCGATATATATGGATACGCTGCTTCAAAATGTCGCTGCCTTGTTGAACGTGAAAATTGAAAATATATCCGCCTAAAAGGGTGCGCTGAAACAAGCATAAAAATTGACTGAAACGAAATTTTGAAAAACTGGCATTACACTAATGACTGCAAAGGGATTAAAAGGAGTTCGTAATGAACGAAATCGGAAACAATTGCGAAACAGAAAAGGATTTTGCCGGTAAAGATGCGAAAAATGCCGATCCCAAAAAAGAAACAGACGGTATTGATCCTTCAACAGAAAGCAAAGATGATGATGTTGTTGCTGCTCTCGAAGTGCCATTGGAACCGGCGCCGCCCAAACGCATCTTGGTGATAGATGACGAGCCATCGGTTCGCAAGCTGTTATCAAAAATTTTAAAAAATGCCGATTATGAGGTTATGCTGGCAGCCGGCGGTAAACAAGGCTTGCATCTTTTTAGAGAAAACCCGTGCGATCTGATCATCACCGACATTGTCATGCCCGATATGAACGGCCATGATTTGATCATCGGCCTTAAAAAGGATTTTCCGGATGTAAAAATAATTGCCATATCCGGCCATGAGTATGTGGGACCTGAAATCGAATTGTTTATTGCCGAATCCCTTGGAGCTGTCAGGATATTTGCCAAGCCTTTTAGGGCAAGTGAGATTCTGGATGCTGTCAAAACGGTTTTGCATCAAATTAATCAAAAGGCTGATTAATGAATGCCGATGAACGAAGGCGACATCCCCGCTACGTAACCAAAGTTGAGACGACAATCCATGCGGATGGTCTAAAAGTGTCCGCCATCATGACTGATATCGGAGTGAGCGGCTTCGGCATTATTTCAGAAAAAGCGATTCAACCGGGAACCGAAGTATATCTATCATTGAAGCTCAAGGGCAAATATTCCATTCAGGGCTCTGTCATCTGGTCATCCCAAATTTATAAGGAAGGAAAAATTTATTATTACATGGGCATTGAGGCTGACATGATTATCGTTCCGGATATAAAGGCCATCGGTTTCTTAAAACGTTCAGAATTGGTTGAGGAATTACTCTTTCAAATAAATGAAGAGGGAGGAAAGAGTATAGAGACCGCTTGATAAGGATCAATAAATCATTTTTTTGCAAAAAACACGATAAAGGAGCAGGAATTGAGGCATCCGTTCGTTATCATGGAAACACTTATGTTTTTGTCGGCTACAGATGGGCCGATTGAAAAATCGGTTTTGGAGTCCGCTCCTGTCACTACAGGGAAGGAAACTATTTTACTGGTAGATGATGAGGAAATCATACTGGAAACGGTTGTTGCGATTGTAAAGCGGTTGGGATATTCGGTTTTTACCGCTCAAAGCGGCCATGAAGCGGTTCAGGTTTACAGTGAAAATAAAGACAAAGTGGATCTGGTTATCCTTGATATGATCATGCCCGATATGGATGGCGGCATGGTGTTTAATACCCTTAAGAACATAAATAAGAAGGTTAAGGTGCTGCTGTCAAGCGGATGTAGCCCTGAAGGCCAGGCAAAGGCCATTATGGCCCGGGGCTGCAACGGCTTCATCCAAAAGCCCTTTAATATAAAAAATCTTTCACAAAAAATCAGAACGATATTAAATGGAAAATAATTTAAACCATATCTTAACCGGGCTGAATCATTGCAATGATATTCAAACCAATTGATTCTGAAAAATTTAAGGGGTCGCTGAATTCATGAAAAACGGGACATATCGGATTCTCTACATATTCCGACAAAAATGCCATGGTGATGCAGTATCCAACTTTCGGATTTGCTTGCCATGGAAATCGACACCCATCTACAAAACATTGAACATTTTTTTCATAGGGACCCTGTTTGAGCGTTCCGAGAGTATTTAAATAAAATGGGAAACGAAGTTATCATTCTGATTCTTGAGGCAATGGTGGTCTATTTTTTGGTCCTCTGGGCACATTCTCTGCGCCATCGCTTCGGACCGGTTCATTTTTACGCTCTCATGGGCGGTATTACAGCCATCATGTCCTGGTTGACCGACGCCGGGTTAAAAGTTGAAGTGGCCGGCATTACGTTCGTGGTGGGGTCCACTGTATTTTATACCGCCTTGCTGCTGGGTGTTTTCGTGGTGTATGTTTTTGATGGACCTCGGGCAACGCGGATCGCCATTTCGACGGTTGCCGGTGTATCTGCCATGGTGCCGATCATTGCGGCGGTCCTTCATTTTCAGACAGGATTAATAGGCACATCGGCCATTAATTATGTGCCGCTTCCCAGCTTGCGCATCAATACAGCTTCCGTTGTTGCAACCCTGCTGGACCTTATTTTTTTAGCGATTGCCTGGGAGTATTTCGGCAAACCCGCGTTTAGGATGCGGCTCTGGCTACGGGCCTTTTTAACCCTGCTGGGAGTGATGTGGCTGGATGTTATTTTGTTTGCAACCGGCGCTTTTGCAGGAAGCCCCGCATATTTAAGCATTATGAAAGGCACCCTGATCAGCCGTTTGGTTGTTTCGATTTTTGCCTTGCCGTTTCTCTATATTTATCTCCATTGGCAAAGCAGTAAAAAAGGGAGCATAATTGAAAATCGTCCGGTTCTTTCCATCCTGAAACAGGTGGCTGAAATCAAACGGGAGCTGTCCTTAGCCCAGCAGGAGATCGAACGGCGCAAGGCTGCGGAAAAGGAGCGAGACAAGGTTATTCAGGAGCTTCAGCAGGCCTTGTCTGAAGTCAAGACCCTGCGTGGTTTATTGCCGATTTGCAGCCATTGCAAAAGCATCCGGGACGATCAGGGTTACTGGAAGAGTATTGAGAGATACATTCAGGAGCACTCCTTAGCCCAATTCAGCCACAGCATCTGCCCGGTGTGTTCAACAAAGCTATATCCTGAGTACAAAATATACGATACGGAAGATCAATAGGTTCGTTTTCAATAAAAACATGGGGGGCATGCCAAATGAACATAAATGATGCCGGATATTTAAGAGACGTTTTTGATTCTCTACCCATTTCGATTTTTATTATTGATTCCGAATTGCGGATACACGACGCAAATAGAGAAGCCATTAAAACATTTATCGGAGATTCTTCCACTTTTTTAACGGCCCACCTTTGCGGTGATGTACTGCGATGCCTTAACGCAATCAAATCCGAATCGGGATGCGGTAAAACTGAATTTTGTCCGGACTGTGTTGTCAGAAATTCAGTATACGCCACCTTAAAAGGAGAAAAGACGTATCGCCGACGCCACAAAATGCGTCTGCTGAGAAACCAAATGGCGGAACAGGTTCACCTGTTAATCACCGCATCACCATTTACACAGGATGATAAACCTTTGGCCATGGTTGTTTTGGAGGATATTACCGAACTTGTGGCGTTACGGCAAATCATTCCTATCTGTAGCCATTGCAAAAAAGTAAGACAGGGCGATAAGTATTGGGAACAGGTGGAAAACTACATCAATCGATTTATGGATGTCACATTTACCCACGCCATCTGTCCTGAATGCGCTGAAAAATATTACCCGGGCTATAATTTAAATGATGAATAAATAATGAAAAAAAGAACCCGTGTGTTGATAGACGATGATCATGCCGTAGTTCGGCAATCGCTCGTCTCCTTTCTGGAAGGTCAGCCTGATATGGAAATCGTGGGTGAAGCTTCCGATGCTGCGCAGGCTGTGGCGATGGCGCGGCGTTTGTTACCGGATGTAGTGGTGATGGATATCTTCGCTGTCTTTGATGCCAGCTTCAATAGACTGTCGAACATAAATTTGATACATTAGACTTCCCAAGTAGCTGAATCCGGCAGCTTATCTAATAACTGGTGGGCTTTTTGTTTGAAGGAATAGCAATTATAACTTCTTCTCAAAATTTTTAACCTTTAGTTTCAGCCTTAAACCTTTTCCTCTGTCTCTTCCCTCTCAGGCTTTTACCCCCTACACCCGGCACCCGCCCCCTGACACCAGTCTTTCAGCCTTTTGCCTCCTGCCTTCAGCCTTCACTCGGTTGATTTTGTTTGAGGTAAATGCTATGGTTACGATTATCTTGGGAGAAAAAGAGGATACCATAAAGGAGAATGACCATATCACAAGTCGAAATGCTTGAGCAGACTGTCAAAAAGCTCAGTCCCGACGAACTAGCCGCTTTCCGCTCCTGGTTTATCGAATTTGATGCTGCCGAATGGGATCGTCAGATAGAAATGGATAGCGCGATCGGCAAGCTGGACAACTTGGTGCAAAAGGCCGTTGATGAACACAAAGCGGGAAAGACGAAACGCATTTGAACCACTTTGCCTCATCGGCCTTCTGGGAGTGTTATCATAGATTGCCACAAATCATGCAAGAGCTGGCAGATGCACGCTTCGCTCTGTTAAAAGAAAACCCATCTCATCCATCCCTTCACTTCAAAAAAATCGGCAAGTTCAGGTCCGTGCGCATAGGCATGCATTATTTGGCATTGGCCGTTGATGTCCCTGACGGCATGTTGTGGTTTTGAATTGGGAGCCATGCTGACTACGACAAAATTATTTAAAGACATTCTATAAGCCGAACCATCCCAGCTTCCCAACCTTTAGCCTTAGATCTTCAGCCTTTTCCCGGCTGCTATCTCTTTCTCAACCTCAACTTTTTGGGCTTCTCTCCCAGCTTCCCAGCCTTTAGCCTAATCTATTTTAATATAAGTCTTTAATTTGCTTGTATCTTTTTGTTGACACAGCTTAAACAAAGCTGTATTAAGTTCACTTAATTGTGTGATAATTCATTTTTATCCCGTTTTTGTTTCATCGCACCTTAAAAAATGTCAGGTGGTGGTTTGAACAAAAAATATTTCACCGCACAATACTGCAACCCGCCAGCCTGCCTGTTTGATATTCAGTTTTACCACAAAATTTAATTAAATTTTGTTAATATCACTCATAAATAATTGGCAGTGCCATGGGCGGACGGTTCGGAAAATATGGGGATATCAAGCGAAAGGACAAGCTCCGCAAAAGCGAGCGCCTGAAGCAGGAAATATCCACGCAGAAAATCACAGGCGTTCATAAAAAGCGCCTGAGAAAGAAGCAAGGTTCAATCTCAGTCAGAAAATGTCGAAATCCTAATTGAGAAACACCATGACGAACAGAGACGATCTTTGCGCTGAAACAATTTACCGCATCGCTGAAGCGGCCGATGCTTTTTTGAGAAGTCTCGGGCCGGATCAGCGCCGCAAAGCCGTCTTTCGCCTCGATGACGCCGAGCGCTTCAACTGGGACTACCGCCCCCGGCAGCGGGCCGGAATATCGCTCAGGGAGATGGACAGCAGCCAGCAGCGGCGGGCACTGGCTCTTTTGGCGAACACCCTGAGTGCCCGCGCCAATGCCACAGTCCTTCAGATCATGGGCCTCGAGCGGATTCTGGGGCAACTGGAAGGTCCGGCCGGGAGGCACCGGCGCGATCCCGATCTCTATTTCGTCACTTTCTTCGGTGAGCCTTTTCGCAATGCGCCCTGGGGGTGGCGGTTTGAAGGCCACCACCTGTCGCTGAACTTCCTTATCGCAGACAATCGCCTCTTGGCCGCCACGCCCAATTTCTTCGGAGCGAACCCGGCCCGGGTTCCCCAGGGCCCGCTTCAGGGATTTCGAACCCTGCCGCAGGAAGAAGATGCGGCCAGAGCGCTTCTGGCCGGCCTTAGTGACCGCCAGAAGAAAAAAACCCTTATCGCGGCAGAGGCGCCGGCGGATATCGTAACCGCCTGGACGCCCCGGTTGAAGCTCGACGATCCGGTGGGAGTCGCGCTTTCCGACTTGAACTTGGCGAAGCAGCAACTGCTGCTCAAGCTGGTGCAGGTATATGTCCGGCGCCTACCCCCTGAACTGGCGGATCGCTATCTCAACACCATTGAAAAGGAGGGAACGGGTTATATCCATTTCGCCTGGGCCGGATCATCGGAACCGGGACGACCGCATTACTACAGGCTTCACGGACCCAGCTTTCTGGCGGAATACGACAACACCCAGAACGATGCAAACCACATCCACAGCGTCTGGCGCGACCTGAAACGGGATTGGGGAGAAGATCTGCTGAAGCGCCACTACCGACAATCGCATCCGTAAGGCTGGGAGAGATTACTTTGCTGAAAGCAAAGTCCGTCAGAATTGAAATAACCGGGTTACCCGGCACGGTAATTTCCCTTGACGTGAAACTCTGAAATGATAAAATTATCAGCAGAAATGAACCTGTGAAGGTAAATTTAACATAAACCCCAAAAGGCCAAACATTGGGGTTCCCGATTCGACACAGCAATCAGAACGGGCTTCACCTTTTTGTTAACTTGCTTCAATCAGTAATTCTTTTAAACTTTAACAGGGTCCCATGAAATCGAAAATACTTATAATTACTTGTGTTATACTCAATGTGCTATTTGCCTGCTCCAATCAAACAGCAAGTGCTCTAAACAACATCAACTGGAATTCATTGGCCGAAGGGGTAAAGAAAGCTGCTGATTCAGACAAGAAGGTTTTTATATACTTCCGCGCTGATTGGTGACGGTATTGCCGCAAACTGGACCAGGTATTGGCCCGGCAAAAAGTATATGAATATCTAAATGAAAACTTCATATCGGTCAGAATTGATTTTGATCGAGAAAAGAACATCGTCCATCAATACGGTGTTCAAGGCATACCGGACATATGGTTTCTTGATAGCACGGGGAAAAAGTTGACAAGATCAACGGGATACGTTTCAGAAGATGTCCTTATTCCAATGCTCACATATATAAGCGAAAATGCTTTCCAAAAAATGGGATTCAAAGAGTTCTTACAATCGAACGTTCCCGATTGAAACGCATTGCTTTAAAACGTTTGATGATAATATAAGTGTAATTTTACACGGACCCTAACATCTCCACGGCAAAATATCCTGTCTGAAGCACTGCTCTTACTTTTTCTTTTCTTTGATGAAATTCAGAACCTTCCATGCGGGGGCCGCTTACTTCACATTTAAATTTTATTCCGTTGAGGATTTATTGTTAACAGCCAACACTGTCAGCACCACATTACATTTTAGGTCTTCTTTTTGCATGATTTAGGGCAGCAATATAAAGTAATTACCCTATTTCCCTATCTGCATTTCAGAGGCAAGATGCGTCATCAGCCCCCGGTCTAATCTGACTTAAACAGCCTTGGAGGTCTGCCGTGTGCCGAATATTGGTGATAGACGATGAACCATCCATTTTGAATGTGCTGAAGATATCACTGAACGAGTTTGGCTACGATGTACAGGTTGCAGTGGATGGAAAGGAAGGGATTGAAAGTTTTGAAAAAAGCCGGTTTAACGTCGTCATAACGGATATCAACATGCCGAATCTGGATGGATTCGATGTGGCGCAGCACATCCGCAAATCCCGGAAGCCGGCAACCCCCATCATTGCTCTTACCGGAACGCCTTGGCTGGTCCACGACAAAGCACATGCTTTCAATAAAGTTCTTGAAAAACCGTTTAGAATTCAGTCACTGGCCGATACGGTGAAAGACTTGGTCAATTACTGAAAATATCAAGGTTTTTCCCTTCGTGCATCCGGATCATTATCGGCTGCTTGGGATCGAGCTGCAAATGAATGTGCCTCTGACAGACATTCTTACCGACGTATCAATCAGAGAAGGCAGCCAGCAGGCTGTCGATCTTCGAAATGCACCTGTTGACACAAAACTGGAACTGATGGCGCATCTCATCGGCAGCGGTGAAAAACGCCTTGAACTGACCGCGTTTGCCCCCGGCGAGTGGTTTTCCGATGCCGAAAAGCTGGTTCAGGGTGCTGTATGCAAGGCACCTGATGCCGTAACCTTGAGGGCGATCTATTTTAACACCAACGGGTTATCCCGACTGATTAAATATCCGCAAGTATTACAGGAAGGCATCTTCTTTACCGCCGCCACCGCCGAATACAGAGAAAAAAATTACCGGCAACGTTCACCCGATCACGCTGAAGTCAAAATGAAACGCATGATCGCTGCCTTTAAGCGGTATGGGCTCCGCTTTGATACGCTCGTCATGTCAACGGCTTGGGGAGAATGTGATGAAACCGTTTTCGAAGAGCAGACTTTGGATTATCTGGCCCGGCTGCTGTCCTCAGCAACCGATCAGGGGTGCCCCGTGCATTCCGTCACGCTGGCCGACACCATGGGGTGTGCCGCCCCCAAAGCCGTTCAGACCCTGCTTAAACAGGTTAAAACACTTTGGCCCGATGTCTTGATAAGAGTTCATCTTCACCCCATGCCCGGAACCGATGATGAGTGCATCCTTGCCGCCATGGCCGGCGGGGTCGAACACTGGGAGGCCTCCTGGTGCGGACTCGGAGGATCCCCCCTTGCGGATAGGGCCGGAGGAAATCTGGATATTCGCCGGCTTGTCAAAGTGTACAATGCAAATCATCTCATGCACGGCTTCGATGAAGAAGCGATCAATCGGATCATTCACTTTCTTAGGAAACATACGCAAAGAGATATACCCGAAAAGCTTTGAAGCCGTATCAGGAATACGTTATGAAATTAAGCTGGCTTCCTTATAAATTTCTGTTAAAGCGCGCCGCCCGCGCATATAACGTAGTTGATCCGGCTACGCTGCTGGCGCGCCTGCGTCAATTCGCCCAACCTTCGGAAGTGCAGGAACCGATCAAGCTTCTGCGGGCGGGAATTCTGTTTCATGCCCGTGGTCTCATCAACACAAAAGCCATCCAATATAATCTCGACTATAATCTCGACTGGGCCTGGCCTTACTGGGCGGTTAAACAATTTGATCCGTAGGACCCTTCATTTCTTCCGCGCGGGTTTGCTTTCAGCCATGTCAACCTAACGAATCGGAACTGGACGGCATAGAGAATGAAATTCAAGTCAATGCGCCCTACATCAGCCGGCTGCATGTCATAACCCGGGCATAACTGAAGCTTCCGGCAGTCCCACCGAAGTGGGACTAAGCAGTCTTTCATTCAGCTTCGGCGTTGTATTTTTCGATTTAAATCCATCTGCCGACAGGTTTTCCATGCTTCGGCGGCCGGCGGTCTGGTACCCTGGATGATGAATCATCCGGCCATAAAAGGCAGGTTTTCCACTCAGGACTATCAAACATACCGTCATCAAGATGTTTGAGAAGGCTTTTTAAAAGGTATCGTATTTAAACCCCGGGCGCTACTTATCTATCAGTTTATAAGGCGTTGCTTTGACTGTCCACTCAGCTCCGGGAAATTCCTTGCTCAACTGGTCAAATCCCGTGCGCAAATTTTTTGGGTCGTGAGTGGCGAGGTATTTGACAACATGTACATAAAAAATCGCCTCCGGCACAGCCAGGGTTCCCCGATACTTTTCTGCCACTTCATTAAAACATTTGATTGCAAGGTCGTAGTTTCCCAAGTCCATCTCCGTTTTGGCGCCGTTTAGGATTATTGTTGCGCAAAATTCGACAGGCGGCAGAAACCCAGTAAAACGGTAATGTTCTTGTCCTTCCGTATCCAAAATCACGATGGTGGGCGTCCAGGAAATCCTATATTCCTTGAATCGATCTGCCTGCTTATCCGCATTTATCCGTATCGGAACGAACCAATCATGAACGATGCGTACGACTTTTTCATCCTTCCAGGTAACAGCATCCAGCTGCTGACACCCCAGTCACTGGGGATTGAAAAAGTCCATAAGGACCAGCTTTTTATCGTTTTTTGCCTTTGAAACCCCACGCTTAATTGATTCTTCCCAAGTTACCATTTTCGGCCTCCTTCGTGTTTGTGTTCAAGTTCATTCATTCTCCGTATCTTCTTTTTCACCTCGGATACCGTTTCTTTTGCAGTCCCGATCGGAACAGAAAAAGACAAATATATCCGGTTGCCTTTCCGGAAACAGTAAGTTACGTCCTTTAGGAATAACATAGGGTTAAGCAGGTATTTTTTGATTGAATCTAAGGTATTTTATTCGCAGCCTCCCCGGAGGACCGAAACGGATTCGGAATACGTCAAAACCATCGGACATGGTTTAAGGGTAAAGCGACCCTTTCTACAGTATTTTTCCCGAAAAATTACATCATCCGCCTTATTTTCCTGATCCCTCCACTAAAGTATCTATTCAGTAAAGTAAAGATCCGGGTCCAGAAGGCCCGGCTTTGGTCTAAGCCCAGAGGGCATGATTTATACAACTGATATCGGCAAAATTCGAAATACGAATATCGAAATACGAAACAAATTCGATTACCAAATGTCCTAATGACAAAAGCAAAACCAGAATCGCGATAGCAGATATGCTTATTGTTTGGATCATTGGAATTTTTATCATTATGTATTGTTTCGGATTTCGAATTTCGTGCTTCGAATTT
>ENA-OSEO01002755-OSEO01002755.1-sediment-metagenome-genome-assembly--contig:-NODE-2755-length-23280-cov-2.810843_pt1 | contig 23280 bp, 19 predicted proteins | sample MGYA00237883_ERZ534232 | MGnify/ENA metagenome assembly ERZ534232
AGCGCCGGTGGCGCCCGTGCGCGCACCACGCCCCTTGAGCGCCGCGCCTGTCGCGCCTGCCGACCCCTTCTTTGGCCTGTCCTATAGTCACGATGGCCCCTTTCCGCCGGCATTGCTCGGCGAGACCAGCCTGCAACGCTGGCGCGGGCACGATATCCTGTATGTGTCGCTGCATCCTCTGCAATACTGGCCTCGAGCGCAACGGCTCGACCTCTACCGCACACTCACACTGACTGTGACGTTGCGGCCTGACGCCGATAGATCCATCATCACTGCGGCCAGTGCTGACGTCCTGGCCCGGCTGGCGGCGCTGGTCGATAACCCCAAAGATGCCCGCAACGCATCGCCAGCATCATCTTCTCGCGATGTTGGCTGGTCGACCGGCCTGCTGGCCGGGCAATCGCCCTGGGTGCATATCATCATCACCTCGCCGACGCTGCGCGATGCCCCACCGCCCGACAACCTACAGGCGTTGGCAGCCCATCGCACGGCCAAGGGGCTGCCTTCTGGCATCATCACCACCGACTGGATCGCCGCCAACTATAGCGGGGCGCGCCCCGACGGCGGCAATGATCTGCAGACCGCCATCCGCGCCTTTATCCGCGATGCCTACGCCACCTGGGGCGCAGAGTATGTCTTGCTGGTGGGCGATGCAGATGCCGCTGTCGTGGGCGGCGAGACAGAGCCGCCCATTGTGCCGGCCAGGGGGCTGGCGGTCACAGCTGGCTCTTTTAGCGATGACGCCATTCCCGCCGACCTCTACTATGCCTGCCTCGATGGCTCCTACGATAGCGATGGCGATGGCCTCTATGGCGAATCCACCGACGGCGAAGATGGCGGGCTCCCAGACCTGCTGGCCGAGGTGTATGTCGGCCGGGCGGCGGTGGATTCGGCCACCGAGTTGGCCAATTTCGTGCGCAAGACCATCGCCTACGAGCTATCTGACCATGCCTATCTGGACCGCGCCCTGATGGTTGGAGAACACCTCGGCTGGCCCGCGCCCTGGGGTGGCGACCGCAAAGACGCCGTGCTGCTCGGTTCGTCTGCCAACGGCTATCGCACCATCGGATTCGACGACTCGGCCTGGGCGAGCATCTGGCGCACACAGACGCTCTATGATCGCGATGAGCCAGGCAACTATTGGGTTGGAGAGCAACTGGTAGGCCTGCTCAACCAGCCGATCCACCTGCTCAATCACATGGGGCATTCGACCCTGAGCCAGTTGATGCGCAACAGTCGCGCCACCTTTCAGAGCCAGTTGGCCAATGCGCCAGGACTCATCGGTTACAGTCAGGGGTGCTATGCCGGCAGTTTTGACAACCGGCTATCCTCTGGCAGCGTATCTGACGACTGCATCGTCGAGCACTTGACCCTTGGCGAGCAGGGCGCGGTGGCCTTTGTGGCCAATGCGCGCTATGGCTGGGGCGACGACATCGAGCCCGAACTCGGCCCGTCTCAGTACTATGATCGCGAGTTTTGGGATGCGTTACTGGGCGAGGGCTTGCTCGCGCTGGGCGTCGCCCATCAGGACGCAAAAGAGGACGTGTTTGCGCTGCTGGGGCCTCAGGGCATGGATCGCTATATGCGCTGGGTGGCCTATGGCCTGAATCTGTTTGGCGATCCGGCACTCCAGGTGCGCACGCCGGACGATGGCGCAGGCGCACGCCTGGTTGCCATAGACGATAGCGGTGCGCCGCCGACGCGCGGGAACGACGATGGCGAGGCGCAGGCGGGCGAGACGGTCGCCCTGACGTGCGAGGTCTGGAACGGCAGCTTGCTGCCCCTCACAGGCGTGACCTTGCAGGCGGCCAGCGCCGATTCGTGCCTGACGGTGCTCAGCGACCCGCTCGCCGTTGGCGCGGTGGCGCCCCTTTCGACAGCGCCATGCTCCGGCCCCCTCGTTGTGGCGGTGTCGAGCGCGTGCCCGGGCACGCATACTGCTCCGCTTTCTCTGGCAGTGAACGCCCTGCGAGATGGCCAGCCGCGCCTCTGGACATCCACCGACGGCCTGCAGATTCATGGCGCGCCTAGAATCGAGGTGACGCCGGGCGAGATCGTCGCGGCGCTGCCGCTGGGAGGCGTCGCCACACTGCCACTGACCATCGCCAACGCCGGCGCCGAGGAATTGGTGGTGGACCTCTGCGCCTTTGGGGAAGCGGTCTCTTCGCTGTCGGCCACGCCCACGGCTGATTACACGATGTTGCTGGTGACGCCCGTCGTGGATGCCGGTCTGGACGCCCTGCGGCAGGTGCTGGATGAACTGAATGATATCGTCTACACCGTGTGGGATCCTGCCAGGGGCGCGCCGACTGCCCAGGATCTGCTGATCTATGATGTGGTTCTGGTGGGCAATCGCCACCTGTGGGAGGTCAGCGGCATCACCCCCAGGGCCCTGGGCGACGCCCTGGCGGATTATGTCGATCTCGGGGGCAAGGTCATCGACACACTGTTGCTCCACGCCAACAATGACCGGGGGCTCGCGGGGCGATACATCACCGCGGGCTATGCGCCTCTTACCGTCACCGCTGACTATGCCACCGGTGATTACCAGGTGGAGATCGTCGATCCCGATCACCCGCTCCTGGCATGGGTGACGGGCATCTCCACCCATGCCAGGCTCAACGTCGCCGCCCGCGAGGGAGCGGCCGTGCCGGCGGTGTACGCGGGGACGAGCATCCCCTATGTGGCCGCCAATGCGAATGTGGTGGCTATCAACCAGCAGCTCTTGGGGGCAACCTGGGGTGAGGGCGACCTGGGCCAGTTGCTCTATAATGCCGTGCTGTGGCTGTGTGGCGAGCGAGGCCCCTGGGTGGATATCGCTCCTCCCTTTGTCTATATCGCGCCGGGGGAGTCCTTCGATGCAACCGTCACGCTCGACAGCGCTCACGCACATGCCCCTTTGGTCTTTACAGGCACGATCTATGTCGATAGCAGCGACCCGGTCGATGCTCATCTGACAATCCCGGTCGAGATGGCCGTGCTGAGCGATCTCAGCACCGGTCGGCTATCCGGCGTGATCCGCAGCAACCGCACCGGCGAGCCTCTGGCTGGTGCTCAAGTCCAGGTGCAGGCATCTGGCAGCGACGCGCGGCTGCGCACTACCGACGAGCGCGGTGCCTACAGCTTTTGGCTGACTCCCGCGACCTATACTCTGGCTGTCAGCGCTGCAGGCTATCTGCCCGCGGAGGCCGAGGTGACCGTCACGCCTCAGGGGCGCATCACGCACGATGTTGCCCTGGTGCGCGATGCGCCCTGGCTGCGGCTGGACACAACCACCCAAAGCGGCGCGGCGCCGCTGGGCTGCACGGTGGCGCAGACTTTTACGCTACATAACGCTGGCACGCAGCCGTTGCACGTCGCTGCTCAGCTAGAGGACGAGGCCTCAGGGGCGGCTTTGCCGGTTGGTTGGGCCACGCTCTATGATGACAGCCTGACCATCGCCCCTGGCGAGCAGGCAGCCTTGCACATTGCGCTGCATACGGCGGCCTTTGGCGCGCCGCGCACCGCCCGCGCCGCGGTGCGCCTGACGAGCGATGATCCCGAAACGCCCGAGGTTGTACTCTATGCCCAGGTCGAAGCCACCGTGCCTGCGGGCTATGGCCTGGTCAGCGGCGCAGTAACCTGCCAACGCAGCGGCCAGCCGCTGACGGCCAAAGTGATAATCGCGCAGGGCGAAACGGTGGCGCAGTCTCACGAGGCGATGACAGATGGGCGCTATGGCCCCTGGGCTGTGCCCGCCGGCGACTGGACGGTGTTGCTGGATCATGATGGCTATGCACCTGGCAGTCAGATCGTCACTGTGATTGCCGGCGAGACCACAGTGGCTCCAGCAACCTTGCTGCTGGACGCCCCCTGGCTGCGGCTGACGCCCGAGCGCGTCATAGCCGTGGATGACGGCGCAGGGCCGCTGGCGCTGGACGTGGCGGTGGCCAACGACGGCTCGCAACCGCTGAGCTATGCCCTCGCGCTTGACGACTTGCCCGCCTGGGTCAGCATCGTGCCGGGCGACGGCCTGGTGGCCGCGGGCGCCGCAGAGGCCGTCAGCGTGCAGATAGACGCCTCAGCCGCGCCGCCGGGCTGGACGGTCATCTCGGCGCAGCTCACCTCCAATGACCCCTGGCAGACTCTCGCGGCGTTGCGCCTCTATGTGCGGCGCGGCCAGGCCGTGCTTCTCATCACCCACGACCTGGAGCTGGCCGCCCAATTGGGCGACCGGCTGGCCGTGCTTTACCTGGGCCAGGTTTTGGAGGCCATGCCCGCCGGGGATTTATTGACCCGGCCCCTGCATCCCTACACCCTGGCCCTTTGCCGCTCCTATCCCAGTCTCGCCACCGAGCGCGATCTGGGCGGCATCAAAGGCGACGCCTTTTACCGGGTGCTGCACCGCCACGGCGGCGAGGACCCCGGCGCGCCGCACGCCCATATTCAAGCCCCAGGGGCCGGCCATCAGGAAGGCCACGCCCCGCCCGCGGGTTGCCTGTTCAAGGACCGCTGCCCCCAGGCGCTTGATGCCTGCGGGCAAAAAGAGGTGGAGCTGGCCGATGCCGGGGGGCACGCGGTCCGCTGCCTGCGGGGCGGCATAGCTGATCTCCTTACGCTAAAGGGCATCGCTAAATCATACGGCCGCCTTAAGGCCCTTGCCCCGATGGACCTCAACCTGCGCATCGGCGAGTTCTTCTGCCTGGTGGGCGAGACCGGCTCGGGCAAGACCACCCTGGCCATGATCGCCGGCGGGGCGCTCAAGCCCGATGCGGGCCGGCGGCGCTTCGCGGGCCGGGACATGGATGAGTGGCTGGGCCGCGATCATCGTTCGCTGGCCCGCCGTATCGGGATCATCTACCAGAACCCGGCCGAGTCCGTGAGCCACCGCTTAAGCGTATTCGAGGCAGTGGCCGAGCCCTTAAAGATACATGGGGAAGCCGGGGACCAGGCCGGCTTGCGCGAGCGGGTCGGCCGGGCCCTGGCCGAGGCCAACCTATCCACGGACCCGGCTTTTATGGGCCGCTACGCCCATGAACTCAACATGGGGGCGGTGCAGCGGGTCTGCCTGGCCCGGGCCTTGATCCTGCAGCCCGAACTTTTGATAGCCGACGAACCCACCAGCTCTTTAGACCCCAGCGTGCAGGCCAAGGTGATGCGCCTTCTCTTCAACCTGCAGATCGAAAAGGGCCTTACCATGCTTTTTATCACCCACAACATCGGCCTGGCCCGCAAGGCCGCCGACCGCATAGGGGTGATGCTGGCCGGCCGGCTGGTGGAGGTGGGGCCGGCCCACCTGATGTTTTCCGCGCCCTTGCATCCCTACACCAGGCGGCTGATCGACCTGGCCCGAGGTTTAACCGCGGAACCGCCCGGGGAGCCCGCCTTGCCCGGCGAGAAAGCGGCCTGCCCTTTTGCCGCGCGCTGCCCCCGGGTCCAAGCCGCCTGTGTCGACCAGAACCCGCCCATGGTGGAACAGGGCCACCGGCGGGTGCACTGTCATTTTCCCTTGCCGGAATTGAAAAGGAGGACTTCATGACTTCTTCCGCGCTTACTCCGGAACAGATAGAAAAGACGGTTGCGTTTCACGGCCACTGGTGCCCTGGCCTGGCCCTGGGGCTTCGGGCGGCGGAGCTGGCCCTTAATGAGGTGGGTCACGCCGGGGACGAGGATATAGTGGCCGTGGTGGAGACCGACATGTGCGCGGTGGACGCCATTCAGTTCTTGACCGGCTGCACCCTGGGCAAGGGCAACCTCCTGTACCTGGATCACGGCAAGACCGCCTTCAGCTTTTACCGCCGCGCGGACGCCAAGGCCGTGCGCATCCTGGCTAGGCCCGAGGCCTACGGCGATTTGCGTAAAGCGATGGAGCCCCTGCACAAGAAAATGCTGGCCGGGGATTTGAGCGCAGAGGAGCAAAAGCGCCTGCAAGAAATCCGGGCAAAGATCTGCGAGGCGATAATGCAGGCGCCCTGGGAGGAGATTTTCGTGCTCAAGCCGGTTATGGGGCCTGCGCCTAAAAAGGCCCGCATATTGAAAAGCCTTACCTGCGCCGCCTGCGGCGAGGCGGTGATGGAGACCCGCACCCGCCGGTTCGACGAAAAGATCCTGTGCATCCCCTGTTTCGAGGCGGCGGAAAAAAGAATCTAGCTTTGTATTATTCGAATCCCCGCAAGGAGAGAATGCCCTGAACCGGCTCGCGGCCGGAGCGGAAGCTATTGGCCTTGGCCTGGGGGTCGGCGTAACCCAGGGCGATGCCGATCAGGATTTTTTCGTCCCCCGGTATGGGCAGGTGCTGGCGCACGACCTCCGGATAGCGCGCCAGCGCGGCCAGGATGCAGGTGGCGAGTCCGGAGTCGGCGGCGGCCAGGCAAAAGGCGTTGACAAAGGCCCCCGCGTCCAGGATGACGTAGCCGGTCTGACCGGCCGGTATGGTGACATAGACCAGAACCGGCGCTCCGAAGGCGCTAAGGTTGTGGGCGTAATGGACCTGGCGCCTGTCCTGGTCTTTGCGGTCGATACCGAGCCAGGCGAACAAGGCCCGGCCCAGGTCGCGGTAGCGGTCCGACAAGGGGGGCTCGAAACCAGCGGGCATTTCGACTTCGGGCAGGGAGGGACGGCCTTCGCTAAAGGCCAGAAGCTGGCCTTCCCGGATGCGGCGGGCCGTTTCGCCGCCCGCGGCGTATGTTTTCCACGGCTGGGTATTGCCCCAACTGGGCGCCCTTTGGGCTAGCCCGACCAAGGCCTGCACCGTTTCCGCCGGCACGGGGGTATCCAAAAACTGGCGGCAGGAGAAGCGCCGCTTGATAACCTCGGGAAATTCCATTTTGTTCAATAACCCTATTTCTTCCCGGCGGCGTGTTTATTGCGGTTGATGAAACGGTTCACGCGCTCGCGGAAATCGGGCGCATCAGCCGCGGCCATGGCTGCCCGCCTCTCGTTCTCCACCTGAGTGTAAAGGCCCTGCCTGCCTGTCTGGTTCAAAAGCCTTTTGGTGGCGGCCAGGGCCAGACGCGGCCCCTGGGCCAGCTCGGAGGCCAGGGCCAGGGCCTGGGGCATCACCTGTTCGGCCGGGACCACGCGGTTGACAATCCCCAGGGCCAGGGCCTTGGCCGGACTGAGCGGCTGGCCCAGCATCAATATCTCTGCGGCGCGTTGCAGGCCCGCCGCCCGGCCGAAGGCCAGGGTGACGCCGGCGGCGGGCACCAGCCCGATGGCCAGGAAACCGGGCAGGAGCTTGGCGTCCTCCGCCGCTACCACCAGATCGCTGGCCAGCATCCAGGCAAGTCCGGCCCCGCTGGCCACTCCCCTCACCGCGCTGATCACGGGCTGATCCATTGAGGTCAGGGCCACCACGATGCGGTGGGCCCACTTGGTGTAGCCCTCGATGACCTGGCTGGCGCCCCGGTCCGGGTGGGACGTCAGGAAATCGTAGGCGTAACGGATATTGGCCCCGGCCGAATAGGAACCGCTTCCCCCGGTAAGGACCACCGCCCGGGTCTCTTGATCCCGGGCCAAATCCTCCAAAGTGCGGGCCAGTTCAGGGCCCAACTGATGATCCACGGCGTTTAGGGTGGCCGGGTTGTCCATGGTCACCACCGCCACCGGGCCTTGGCGCTCTAGTTTAACCAGTGAGCCGCTGCTCATAGATTTAGCCCTCTTGGAATAAAAAGCATGCCTCCCAGGCAGGGGAAAGCACCGCTTGTTTGGGATAAAATCAGGCCGTCCTTTGGTTCATTCCGCTCGGGCGAGCGTGGCCTTCACCCGGGTGCCCAAGGCCTTGACCGCGGTGAAGTCCCCGGAGGCATTGCCGATCCTATAGACCGGCGAGGCGGCCCGTGGGTTTTTGTCCGTGCTGGCCGGGGTGGGGCCGAAAAACAGGCACAGGGCGTTGCCTGGCTCCCAATAGGCCAGATCGCCCACCTCCATGGTCTGCACCATCTCCCCCTGCAGCCTGGCCAGGGGCCGGCCCAGATCGCCGTAGTACTCGTCTCCCCAACGGCTGAGGTCAAGCGAAAGGGGCAGTACCGCGGCCACCGCCCGGCCCGCGGGGGTGTCGGACAACTCCCCGCTGAGTTGGATCGAGTCAAGCTTCAGGATCACTCTGACGGGCACTTTATAACCACCTTTCGTCTAAATTTTGCCTGGGCTGGGATTGCCAAACGGCGGGCGACGGCGGGCTGTTCATGGTTTTTGGAATAAACAACGCAAGCAATCAATAGTTTTTCCACCGCCTCATTTTTTCAAAAGCCTGTTCGGCGGCCTTGAACAAAACCTGGAGTTTCACCGGCTTGGTAAAGTAGTCGTCAAAGCCGGCTTCGCGGCAAGCCGCCAACTCGAACAGCGAAATATAGCCGGTCATGGCATAAAGGCAGGCCAGGGGGGTCTCCTTGCGGATGCGCTGGCAGAGTTCCACCCCGTTCATGCCGGGAAGCTTCAGGTCCAGAAACATCACCTGCACGTGATGTTTCCGGACAAGCTCCAGGGCCTCTTCTCCGCTGGCCGCGGAAAGCACGTCGTAGCCGGCACCCCGGAAGGCCTCGCTCATCAAGTCGCGTATGGATTTTTCATCATCAACTACTAAGATAGTGCGGTTCATGGCGTCTCTCACGGGTTTGGGGTGCCTCATCGACCGATTTTTACTGCCTCGTTCGGTAATCGTAGCCTTTTGGGGCCAATCGGACGGACAAAGCAACCCGGCGCCAGGGAATGGATTTATCTATTAGCCATTGCAACAAGGCCCGTTAAAGCCATCATACACCTACCGGATCACGCATACACATAATTATGAATAACCTCAGACCAGCATGCGTGTCAATATGGGATTGATGGGCCTTAAAAACCACGTTCAGGAGCGACCGCCTGCCTACGTCCTGGTTCGGCGCGGGCGCCCAGGCTGTTATTGCCCGCGGATGTGCTCGTATAGGCGGGTGATATCGGTCACCAGCCGGCCCTTGTCATGGTTTGTCCGGACATGGCTCGCCAGTTTACGGCCCAATTCGCGGGCCCGGTCCGGATGGTCCAAAAGCCAGATGAGCCCGCGGGCCAGGGCATCGGCGTCGCCGCTGGGGGCGGTGAGCCCGCGTTCCCGCAGGACAAAGCCGCCTTCTTCCGGTCCGGCCAGGGTTTCGCCCAGAATATCCGGCACCCCGCCCACGCAAGTCGCGGCCACGGGCAGCCCGCAGGCCCCGCCCTCCAAGATGGCCACCGGCGTGCCCTCGTTGATGCTGGTCAAGAGCAGGGCATCCAGTCCGGGGAAGAAGGATTCCGGATCTTTCCGGTTACCCGGGAAAAAAACCTTTTCAGTCAGGCCCAGGCCCTGGGCCTGTTCCCTTAGTCGCGCCATATCTTCAGGCGGCCCGCCTCCGATCAGCAAAAAGCGGCAGCGGGCGAAAAGCTCCGGCCGCAACCGGCCAAGCTGGGCCGCCGTATCAATAAAAAGCCCGTAGTTTTTGATCGGCGCCACTCTTCCCACCGCCCCCACCAGGATTTCGTCATCCCCGGCCCCCAGTTCGGCCCGGAAGCGCTTCCGCCCCGGATCGGTCTCCGCAAAGGGCGCCAAATCAACGCCTAGACGCACCAGCACGAACTGCCCGGGGCGGCCCACCCGGTAAATTTGCGAAATTTCTTCCAACTGCCGCTGGCTAATGACCACGATGCGCCAGGTGGCGAACCTGGCCAAAAAGCGCTCCAGCCAGAGAAACACCTTGGCCTTGGCCGGCTGGAAATAGCCGTGGAAGGTGTGGCCGTGGAAGGTGTGTACCGCCTGGGGCCGGGGCCAGCCCCAAAGCCGGGCCAGGGGCCGGTAAAGCAGAAGGGCCGCCCTGCCCAAAAAGCCAGCCTTGGAGGTGTGGGTGGCCAGGATGTGGGGCTTGGTGCGGATTAAAAGCCTTAAGACCTGAAAAAGGCAGATCAAATCGCCAAGGGGATTGATGGCGCGGCCCAGCCGGGGAAGGGTGATTACTTGAACCCCCCTGGAGCGCACCCAGGGCCCCATGTCGTCCTCGCCGGGTTCCACCCTGCCGGCGGCCAGGGTCTGGACGAACTGATGCGGGTTAAGGCCGGTCATCAGCCAGGTCACGTGCTTGGCCGGCCCGCCTACGTTCAGCCGGGCGATGAGGCGAAGGACCCTTAGGGGCTCGTGGGCGGGCGCGCCGTTCGATTTTTTTATTCTTTTCATGACACAGCAAGTTATTGCAAGGGTTGCGGGTTGTCAATAATACCGATTTAAGGGCATTGCAAGGCGGCGTAGGGTTTGGCCCAGCCGTCAGGCAAGGCGACCGGCGCAGGTGGACGCTTATATTTCGTAAAATAGCCGGGCTAGTCCTCGGTCAGCCCGAAGAGCAGGTTGGTGAAGCGCCGTCTGGCCTTTTGATCCACCTTATCGCCGATGCGGGCCATGAAGAGGTTCTCCGGCCGGAGGCTCACGTTGGGTTCGTTGGTGGGATACTGTTTGAGGCCAAAAGGCGTGAGCAGATGAATTATGGTCTGCCGGTACTGCTGCAGGCCTTTTGGTGACCCATCCAAATCCCAGGACCAGGAATAGCCCACGATGTAGAGGATGCGCTCCTCGTTCTCCATCTCGTTGACGACCATGGCCAGCATGGGCTTCATCAGGCCCAAATCGCGCCAGCCCCTGGCGTTTTCGCCGAAGAGCTCGTACAGGACCGGCGGCTGCATCAGGGACCAGCGTTCGCCCGCCGGTGGGGGGCGGCGCACACAGTAGCCTATGATGCGGCTTTTCTCCTGCACGGCCAGGCATAGGTTGGTTTCTTGGTTCGCGGCCAGGGCCGCAAGGCTTTGCTTGCTGGTCAATATGGAGCGGTAGCGGGGGAAGACGCCGATGCCCTCGTCCAGGTCCAAGCCGTCCAGTTCGCGGGCCGTGACATAGGTCAAAAGTTCCACCCGGCCCCGGGGAGTCTCTTTTTCCTGAACGTTTCTTTGGCTCATGAACCGTTTCCGCCGCCAGACAGGTCCTTAGAAATCATCGTAGCCGCCGTGCAGCCTTTTCACCATGATGCATAAGTCGTAAGTATTGCCGCGGGGGTCCCGGGCGTAAGCGGGGATCAGGGACTGTTCAAAGAAGTCCAGCCGGCCGGCGGCGGCGATGGCCCGGTCTTCAATGCCTTTGATGAACTCCGCCACCAGAAGGGAAAGATCCATGTTCACCGCCAATTGGACGAGATCCAGCAGCATGTAGGTGCCCAGGCGCTTGTTGCGCAGCCAAGGGTCCAGTATCAGCCTAAGGCGGGCGATATGTCCCCGGGCACCGGGAAAATAACGGTACAGGGTGGCCTTGCCCACGATGCGCTGGTCTTGGTCCAGGGCCACGATGGGCAGCATCAGGTTGGGGTCGTACTTCAAGAGGCCCTCCTTGACCACCCGTTCGTCGCTCACGTCATGCCAAAGATACCAGCGATCCTCCGCGGAAAGGCGTTGGTAAAAATCCAATAGCCTACTCTCGTCCTCGGCTGAGTCCAGGGGACGCAGCCAGATTTCGGACCCGTCCTTTAATATTATGGGGCGGGGATAGCCATGCTTGGCAAAGGGCATGGGCACCTCCCGAAAAAGGTTGGGCCAAGAAACTTTCTTTAAGCTTAGCAGATTCTAACAGTTTGTTGGAAACTCCCTATTTGGACTTTTAATCCGCGTTTTTAAAAATCAATTTTGCCAAAAATGAGGATGGGCATGCCGGGGCCTTGCCGGGCTTCAATCGCATGATGATTTTTCGGGGGAAGCGGTTTGATGCCAATAAGTTCAACCATATAATCTTGAACTTAAATTGGTAGGCGGGCCGGGACTCACCCCAGCCAAACTTGCGCTTGGCCGGGGGTCCCGCGGACGGCCCACCCAACGCGTAAGCGCTCATAAGGCCGGACAAAACCCGCATTGCCGGGAAAAAGGGCAGCGCCGGATTCCGGCGCGGAAACGGGCAGATAGCCGGTCGATTGATTTCTAATCAGCCGGCCAGCCGGTCTGCGATCACCTCCAGGGTGTCCGCCACCCGGCAGCAATAGGCGTATTCGTTGTCGTGCCAGATGAGCAGCGTCAGCAGGGCGCCCGTCAAGGAAAGCCAATTCAGGTCCACCACCGCCGAATGGGGATTGTTCACAAAGTCCACGGCCACCCGCGGCCGGCCCAGAAAACCTTCCTCCAGGGCCAGGACCCCCTTTAACGGTCCCTGGGCCGCCGCCTTGAGCGCCTCCGCCGCCTCGCCCGCCGTCCGGGGGGGGCGGGCCAGGACCGCGTGCACCAAAAGGGCGTTCACCACCGCCGTGGGCACCCGCAGGCCCATGGCGGTGAGCCGGCCCTTAAGCCGCGGCAAAAGCTCAGCCGTGGTGCGGGCCATCTCGCTGGAAACGGGCCTGACGCCAAGCCCGGAGCGCCCGGCGGCGAAATCGGCCGAGGGGGAATCCAAAAGGGTATCACCGCTTAGGGCCGGATGAACGCTGGTGAGCGCCGCCTGCTCCACGCCAAAGGCATCGTCCATGACCTTAAGCACCGGCGCCAGGGCGTTGGCGGTGCAGGTGGAGCAGGAGATCACGTGATGGGAAGCGGGGTCGTAGGTGTCAAGGTTGATTCCACGCACCAAGACCGCCTGGGCCGCCGGGGATGATCGGGTGATAACCACCTTTTCCAACTGGTTGGGGGCCAAGGCCGCCGCTTGCCGCGCTAGAGGTTCTTTTCCCGTGGCCTCCACCAAAAGCCGCACCCCGGCGCCGGACCAGTTGACCGCTTGAGGCCGGTCACAGAAGAAAACCGGTATTTCCCGCTCATCCACCAAAAGGGCGTTTCCCCGGGCGGAGACCCGGCCGGGGAAGGGCCCGGCGGCGGAGTCGTTGGCCAAAAGGTAAGCCAGGTTAGCGGTCAGTTCGGCCGGGTCACGCCCCGCCGGGTTGATCTCGCTGATGGCAGTCACGGGGCCGAGGCGGGGGCGGATATGTATTTCCCGGAAAAGCCGCCGCCCAACCCGGCCGAATCCTATTAAACCTATGTTCGCCATGGGTGCAACTTTATGATCAACAATCAACCTAGGCTTTCAGGGTTTGGGCCACGCTCTGGCCAAACTCCCCCAGACGGCGGATCACGGTGATCCCGGCCTCTTCCAGAGCCTTTATCTTATCCTCGGCCCGGCCTTTGCTTCCGCTGATGATGGCCCCGGCGTGGCCCATGCGCTTGCCCGGTGGGGCGGTCAGGCCGGCCACGAAGCCGAAGACCGGCTTTCCGTAGCCCTGGCGAATTAACGCGGCCGCCCTTTCCTCGGCGTCGCCGCCGATCTCGCCGATGAGCACCACCGCCTGGGTGCCGGGATCGTCGCCGAACAGCTTCAAAAGCTCCACAAAGTCCAGGCCTATGATGGGATCGCCGCCGACTCCGATGCAGGTGGATTGTCCCAGGCCGGCCGCGCTGAGCTGGTGCACCACCTCATAGGTGAGGGTGCCCGAGCGGCTGATCACCCCTATGCCTCCCGGCTGGTGGATATAAGCGGGCATTATGCCCACCTTGGCCTTTCCCGGGCTGATGATCCCCGGGCAATTGGGGCCGATCAAAACGGAATTCCTCCCTTTTAAAAAGGCGGCCACCTTCACCGAATCGAGCACGGGAATGCCTTCCGTGATACAAACGATCACTCCCAGGCCGGCGTCCGCCGCTTCCATGATGGCATCGGATGCAAACGGAGGCGGTACAAAGATGCATGAGACGTTGACCCCTTCCTTGTCTACGGCCTCCTGAACCGTGTTGAATACCGGAACGCCCTCGGCCGTTTGCCCGCCTTTTCCCGGGGTCACACCGGCGACCACTGCGGTCCCATAATCCATCATCTGCCTGGTATGAAAGGCCCCTTCCCGGCCCGTAATCCCTTGCACAACCACTCTGCTTTTTTCATCTACTAGTATGCTCATGATCAACCCATTCAAGAAACCTGTTTTGCGACCAGTTCCGCCGCTTCCGCAAGATCCTTCGCCACGAAGAATTCTAGTCCCGAATTCTTTAGAATTTCTCTTCCTTCCTCCACGTTGGTCCCCTCGAGTCTGACGATCAGAGGCGCACGGATTTCCGTGTGCCTGGCCGCCTCCAGGAGACCTCTGGCCAGAACATCACATCGCAAGATGCCCCCGAAGATATTGATGAGGATGGCCTTGACGCGCGGATCCTTGAGAATGATCTCAATCCCTTTGGTGACCATCTCCTGGCTGGCTCCTCCGCCCACATCCAGGAAATTGGCAGGTTCCGCCCCGGCTAGTTTGATCACATCCATGGTAGCCATGGCGAGGCCTGCACCATTCACCATGGCGCCGATATTGCCGTCAAGCCGGATGTAATTGATGCCGAATTTCTCGGCTTCCACCTCCAAGGGCTCCTTCTCCCTGGGGTCGTCGAGAGCCTGCAACTCCTTCTGTCTGTATAGGGAATTGTCGTCGATGTTCAACTTGGCGTCCAGCGCGACAACCTTCCCGTCCTTCGTCGTCACGAGGGGATTGATTTCCAGTAGAGAGCAGTCATGGCTCGTGAACAGCTTCACCATATTCGCCATGATGGCCATGAGTGCTTTTGCAGGCTCCGGCGATAGGGGAGGATCCAATCGATGCACAAGCTTCCTTCCCTGGTAAGGCATCCATCCCGTTACGAGGTTGACGTGCTCCTTCAAGATGAGCTCAGGAGAGCGAGAGGCCACCTCCTCGATTTCCATGCCGCCTGCTTGGCTGAAGATCAATGCAGGCGTGGCCATAGCCCTGTCGATGATCATACTTAAATAGAACTCCCTGTCGATGTCAACGCCTTCCTCGATCAGCACTTGATGCACGATCACACCACCGGGTCCCGTTTGTTTGGTGATCAGGGGGTTCCCGAGCATGGACCGCACAAAAGAGACCGCCTCATCAGGGCTTTGGGCCAATCGAACCCCTCCTCCCTTGCCTCGTCCACCGGCGTGAACCTGCGCTTTGATCACCCAGGGCGGTCCCTTCACATTTTCTATCGCCTTCGCGGTCTGGTCGACCGCTGTGACAAGCTGCCCGTTGGGAGTTGGAATTGCTGATTTCCTGAAGATCTCCTTCGCTTGATATTCATGTAATTTCATTTCCCAGCCTTCTCCGTGTCCATAAACTGTTTTTGCACCATCAGATTGAACTTCCGAGCCTTGTGTGGCTTATTTGAGAAGCCGGAGTCCCTCCGGAAACCACCCTTCAGAAGGATGGCACCACTGTCGGCTTTCCCTTCGGAGGTGGGCCGTTTCCGGATGGAAACAAGCCAGCCGATGGAATCCATGGTTTTCTTAATATCATTGACGACAATTGTCAAGATGGATGATGATCCCGCCTCTGTTTCTCAATCGAAGCTTTCAGCCTTCTTCTAATCAGCAGGTATCCGGCCGCGGCAAAAACCAAACCGGTGATGAAGACCGGATGGTTCTCTCTCGCCATCCCATAAGCGACACCGCCTACGCCGAGGCTGCATAGAAAAGCGATCAGGGTTTTCTTCTTTCCTTCATTCACGGGAATCCACATCTCTTTCGTGCCGAAAAAAGCTCGGGTTGAGAATTTTTTCCAGGGTAGCGAATTCCCCGGCATGATTCAAGAAAAAGGTGAAAGAGGCTCTGGGGTCGTTCTTTGAATCGCCGCCGCCGCCATCCGTCGTCGGAGTGAAATCCAATTCACCTTGTCTTGTCTTTTCCCGGCTGATATATGTTCCCTGTTTCGTCCATCTTCTTCTCTCATGGGTGACTCCCGCAAGGGGGTATGCGAAGACCTTCCGGGGAAAGACGTGAGAGGGTGTCCGAGCCGGCGCTGAAACCTGAAGGGAGCGGCGTTTGGCGCGGAAACGATCGCAGGGGGCTGTGAGGAAAATTCCAGTGAGATTATGGCGGCATAAGCGGATCGGTCTTGCTTTAGGGGGTGGGGGCGCCCGGGGTATGGCGCACATCGGAGTGCTGAAGGCATTGGAATCGGAGTCTATTCCCATTGATCTGATCGTCGGTACCAGTATCGGCGCCCTCGTGGGGGGTGCATATGCCAGCGGTTTGGGCCCCTATCAGCTTGAAAAAAAGACGGAGGAATTTCTAAAAAGCGCCACCTTTCAGGAGTCGGCCCTCAGGGCCATCAGAGAAATTCAGGCCAGTAGGAAACTGGGGCTCGCGCAGAAAATTCAGGCATTTTTCAAAAACCGGCTTTTCCTTGCACAGGCCATGTTCAGGGCTGGAATCCTCCAAGGCGAAGACTTTGAGGCCATGATCGACTTCTTCCTCCCGGACATCAACATTGAAGAAACCCGCCTTCCCTTCAGGGCGGTGGCCAGTGACCTGGCATCCGGCGAAGCGGTGGTCATCTCCGAGGGACCTTTGCGCAAAGCGGTCATGGCAAGCTGCGCGGTTCCGGGAGCGGTACCACCTATTGCGGACGGCGGTATGCTTTTGACGGATGGAGGCGTTACTCACATGGTCCCCACCGTGGAGGCCAGGCAGGAAGGAGCGGAATTTGTTGTGGCCGTGAGTGTGATCGGGGATCTTTATTCCGAAGAGAAGATCTCTTCCGCGATGGATATCTATGTGCGTGCCACCAATATCACAAGCTTTCATCTTGAAAAGTGTCTCCTGGAGGAAGCGGATGTGGTCATTCGGCCCAACGTGGGAAATCTGCACTGGACGGATTTTACCGCAGCAAAGCATTTGGCCTCGGAGGGGGAGAAGGCGACCATGGAAAAGGTTGATCTCATCAGAAAAGCCCTGTCCCTTTCAGGGAGGTGGAGATCTTGCCGGTCCTTTCGCAAGAAACCCGCAAGTCCCGGGACCGATGGGGAAGTCAAAACTCAGGGGTAGGGACGAAGATTTTCTCGCGGTAGTACTTGAGTTCGTTGATGGATTCCCGGATGTCGAGGATGCACCTGTGAGCCTTTTGTTTTCTAAACGGAGGGAGAGCAGGATACCATCTCCGGATCAGTTCTTTAAGGGTGCTGACGTCGATATTGCGATAATGGAAAAACGCTTCCAGGGATGGCATGTATTTTGTCAGGAAGCGCCGGTCCTGCCAGACGGAATTGCCGCACAGGGGCGACCGCCCTTTCTCGCAGTACCGGGAAAGGAATTCGATGGTTTCTCTTTCCGCGCGCCGACAGTCGTAAGGGGAGGCCTTGACTCGGTCTAGAAGCCCGGAGGATTGGTGTTGCTTTCGGCTCCACTCCTCCATGAACGCAAGGGCATTTTCGGGATAGTGGATAGGGATGGGGAGCCCCTCGGCGATCAGGTTCAAGTGGTCATCCGTAATGACACAGCCCATTTCCAGGATGACGTGTCTTTCCGGATCGAGCCCGGTCATCTCCAGATCAATCCAAGCGAGGGAATCTTTCAACAGAGCTCCTTTTAGATTTCTTTTACGAAGGGAAGATAGCATAAAAGTATGAAAGGCCGCCAGTAAAAACCGAATCTTCACCGGCCCTCCAGGAAAAAGTGCGCGCCGGATTCCTGGGTCTGGCTCGCGGCCGGCCTCAAGGGTGAGCGGCCCTCGATTTTCAGGCATCCAATAGGTTCTGACAAACATGAAGGAAGGAAAACGGCGAATGGACAAGGAAGGACGAGACAAGTGAGACGGGGTAGGGTGAGAGAGTCCCTTTTTCCATTCATCGCCCTCGGCGGGATGCTCCTTGGGCTGCCTTTACTCGGCATTTTTCTGGCCGGTCTGCCGGTAAACGCCTATCTGGAATTTCCACCCGGGACCCGTTTTGTTCACCACGCTCCATTTTCCTGGATCGCCTTTGCAGCTTATGCTTTGCTGATCTTTGTGATGGTCGCTCCCATCGCGGTGAGGATTTTGCGCGTTCCTGAACGGTCAAGGGCCGAAGTTCCCACTCCATGTCGGTTCCCCTGGTGGGGATGGCTCGCTTCAGGAACGGGCCTGATGGCTTGGATCCTGGCCTGGAGCCGTTTCTCCTGGTTTGCGGCGTTTCAGTCCTACACGTTTATCCCGCTGTGGCTTTCCTACATTGTTTTCATCAACGCCGTGACGTACCGGCGCCGGTGCTCGTGCATGATGACCGATCGACCTCTCTTTTTCCTCGCGCTTTTTCCGGCAAGCGCGGCGTTTTGGTGGTTCTTCGAATATCTGAACCGTTTCGTGCAGAACTGGTACTACTTGGGGGTGCAATTTGGTCCCTGGTCGTATTTCCTTCATGCCACCCTCTCTTTTTCCACGGTTCTTCCCGCGGTACTGGGAACGCGCGATTGGATCCAGGGCTCTCCGCGGGTTCAACAGGCCTTCAAAGATTTTCTCCCCGTCAGACTTTCTCCTGGACGGATAGCGGCTTGGGGGATGTTGGCGGCGGCAGGTGCCGGACTGGCCTCCATAGGCGTTCTTCCAAATTACCTTTTCCCCCTTTTGTGGATCTCTCCATTGCTCATCCTTGTTTCCCTGGAGGCGCTTCGGGGAGAAAAGCACATTTTTTGGGACATGGGGCGCGGGGATTGGCGTTCGGTGATTTCCCCCGCTCTGGCGGCACTTCTGTGCGGGTGGTTGTGGGAGATGTGGAACTACGGGAGCCTGGCCAAATGGGAATACAGCATTCCGTTTGTTCACTGCTGCCAAATCTTCGAGATGCCCCTTTTGGGCTACGCCGGCTACCTTCCCTTTGGTCTTGAATGCGCGGTGGTGGGAAGAATGCTGGACTTCCCATTCCGGACGGAAAAAGAGACATAAGGAAACTTCCCGGGGCCCCCGCCAGAGGACCTTGGAATTCGGACTGCACGTTGTTCAGAGGTCTCCGTATTGGTGGAGCATTTCCTTGATGCGTTCTTTTGCTTCTTCCAGGCGGTCCGCAGGCTGGGTGCAAAGGTAGGTCTCGATGATTCCCAGATCCCACAGGACCTGTTTTGTCAAAGCGACCGGCGCTTGCCCGTAAAGATCCACAAGGTTCCGTAAATACTGGCCGCTCCTCCAGGTTCTCGGCAGATACTCGGGGTCGTATTTCTGATCGCCTTTGAGTTGGAGTGATGATTCCGTGATCTCCCGCCAAGTTCTTGGCGCCAGATTCGCGCCCCGGGAAACGACACCGCCCATGCTGGGATGGTCCAAAAACTGAAGTTCGTCACCGTCGTAGATCCTGAAATGGGCCCTTGGACGACAGGCCCTTTGATAATTGTAAGCCCTGTCCAGGGAGCCGAGAAAAATCAGACCGACCACACCCGGGAGCGAGGCCAATTCTTTAAAAACCGCGGTCCGAATATTCTGCCTCTTGAAAGGCTTCGTCAACCCCCGTATCAATTCAGGGTCGTTATGGAGAACGAAAGGTTCGGAAGCCAAGGAGCAGAGGTTTTGGTAATGGGCCGGCAACCCACGGTTGCTGTGGTAGAAAAGAGGGCTGTCCACCCAGAGGACCTCCCCCGGGTAGGACCTTTTTTGGAGGATTTGACGGAGGGCGAGAAGCGTTTCCCTTGTATCTTCTTCCGTATCACGGCTGATCCAGAAGAGCAGCGGGACCCGCCCGCGGATGGTGAACAGGGCCTTTTCAAATAGCTCCAGACGCTGCTCGGAGGACAAGATTTTCCCTTCGCCCATGGAGGGACTGGAAAGAAAAAGTCCCTGAGAGAATGGGATCAGTCGAGCCAGCAATTTTTCCAACCCCTTACCATCGATGGAGCCGTGATTTGTCAAGGGCGTAATCGGCTCAACGATGAGTCCCCGGGGTGCGATGAAAGGCCCCATTGACTCTGAACTCCTCCCTCCCAAGAAGGTCGTGAAGGTGGACGATCCCTCTGATCCGATCGTCACCGTCCACGATGACGAGGTGCATGATGGAATGCATTTCCATGGAGGCCAGGGCCTCCGCAGTCGTGCTGTTTTGATCGATGGTCCATGGAGACGGAGACATCACGTCTTCCACCTTCAGTTCCCGCATGTTCTTCTGGTTGAGAAGCATTCTTCTCAAATCCCCGTCCGTGAGGATCCCGGCGAGTTTCCCCTCCTTATGGGAGACGAGGGTTGCGCCGATTCCCTTTTTCTCGATCTCCTCGATCGCTCGCTGAACTTCAGATCCCAGGGGAACCGTAGGAATTCGCTTCCCCGTGAGCATGATTTCTTTTACCTTTATACCGAGCCGGTCACCTAGGCTTCCTCCGGGATGAAACCTGCGAAAATCGTCCGGGTTGAATCGCCGGCGTTTCACAAGCACTACGGCCAGGGCATCACCCATGGCCAGGGCGGCCGTGGTGCTCGCGGTGGGTGCCATGCCCATGGGACAAGCTTCCCTCTCTACGGCCACGTCGATGACCAGGTCGCACATCTTTGTCATGGGCGAGTCCGGATTTCCCGTGAGAGCAAGGATTTTGACACCCATTTTCTTTAAAAGGGGGAGCAGCGTGTTAATCTCACCGGTGTTTCCACTGTTGGAAATGGCCAGAACAATATCATTCGGGGTGACCATGCCAAGATCACCATGGATGGCTTCCGCCGGGTGCAAAAACAAGGAAGGCGTCCCCGTGCTGTTGAGGGTGGCTGCGATTTTCCTGCCGATCAATCCGGACTTCCCCATGCCGGTAAGGATCAGCCTCCCCTTGTTTTCCAGGATGATCTCAATGGCCTTTTCAAATTCAGCCCCGATCCTGTCCATCAGGCCCAGGATACTCTGGGCCTCAATTTTCAGAACCTCTTTGGCTTCGTCGATGACCATCGATCCTATTCCCGCAAAAAGAATTTCGTGGGATCCTGCCTCCGCGGCTTTTGGCAGAGAAGGAAACCCGAGCGGCGGAGCTGGTTCCGCTATGCACATTTCCATGTACCACGTTCCCCGGTCCTTCTCAAGCGTTTAGTTTCGTTCTGGGGAAGAACCGGTTCTCTTTGGGTTTCCTTGAACGGTCCTCTTTCAATCCTATATTGTTTTTAGAGGGATGGTAAAATCGAGTCATTCCCTCTCGGGTTTCCTCGAAATGCTTTTTGGAGAGCCAAATGGAGCCCGGTGAAAGGTCGTCTGCTCGGAGAGTTGGTTTTTCCCCATGTCTCCGCGAAATGACCGGAAAGACTTGAAGGGGAGGTGAAGGTCATGGTAGAGGAAAAACAGAATGCAAAGGAAGAGAAAAAACCGGTGGAAAAGAGAGAGGAAGAGAAACTTCCCTTTTGCACCACGGCAGCGAGCGCCGAGCACGCCCGTGCATCCAATGAGGACGAACCATGCGATGACGCTCGGGCTACGGAGTAACCCAGGGGAGGACACCCTTGACGAACCGGAAGTTTCGGGTCGGGGGAGAGAAAAGCGCCTGAACAACCAGTGAGAGGAAAAAAAGAACCAACGTTTTGCTCCTCTCCCCGATCTCCGGTTCTGTGAGTGTGTCCCCATTTCAGCCGAGGCGGAGCGTTTTCCGGGAAAACTCGGCGAAGTAAAGGAGCGCATGATGGTACGGGATCAGCTTCCTCTCCCCACCCACTTTGATCCGAAAGGAGTGGGTGAAGTGTGGAGAGTCCCCTATGAGGAACGGGCCGGGGAGGCCGAGCGGTGGGCGAAAAAGCATGGGATTGAGCCTGCCGGCCATGACAGTGTCCGGATCTCCCTGATGCTCGTTGACGTGCAGAACAGCTTTTGCATCCCGGGCTTTGAACTCTACGTTGGTGGTCGTTCAGGCACAGGGGCAATCGACGACAATCGAAGGTTATGTGCGTTCATCTATCGCAATCTTCACCTGATCAGCGAGATCTGCCCCACCATGGATACCCACCAGGCCATGCAAATTTTTCACAGCATCTTTCTCGTCAACGAGCGGGGGGAGCATCCACCGGTTTTTACTCTCATCTCACAGGAGGATATTGAGCGCGGGGTCTGGAAATTTAACCGTGAGCTGTCTACAAGCCTCAAGATCAGTGATGAGTATGGTCAGAAGTACCTGCTCCACTACACGCGAAAATTGAGGCAAGGGGGAAAGTATGATCTGACCATCTGGCCCTACCACGCCATGCTGGGAGGGATCGGCCATGCCCTGGTGTCAGCCGTGGAAGAGGCTACTTTCTTTCACACCGTTGCCCGTTACAGTCAGCCGGACTTTCAGGTGAAGGGGGAAAATCCTTTCACTGAGAATTACTCGGTTCTCAGCCCCGAGGTATTGGAAGACGCGGAGGGGGAGCGGATTGCAGAGAAGAATACCGGGTTCATTCGAAAGCTTCTAAACTTCGACGTGGTGATTATTGCCGGGCAGGCCAAGAGCCATTGCGTGGCCTGGACCATTGATGATCTTCTCCGTGAGATTGTTACCACCGATCGAAAGCTCGCCCAAAAGGTGTACCTTTTGGAAGATTGTACCTCCCCGGTGGTGATTCCCGGGGTGGTCGACTACACGGATGCGGCCGATGGGGCTTTTCGGAGGTTTGCCGATGCGGGGATGCACGTGGTGAAGTCAACGGACCCTATTGGCAGTTGGCCCGGAATTCGGGCGTGAGACGAAACGCCGGCTCTCCCGGATGTGGGAATGGAATCTTGGGTGGGCGTTCGTTTGGTTTTATGCCTCCATGCCTCGGAGGGTCTTCCTTGCCTCAAAGATCCCCGGAGAGGGGTGAGCTTTTCCGAGCCTTTTCGTCCCCTACGCGTCCACGGGCTGAGTATGTCCCATAGGACTTGGCGGACACAAGGTGTCCGTAGCTCTTCAATCTAAGAGGATCAGGGAGAGGGGGAGCCGTTTATTGTTTGTATCCTTACAGGCGGCGGCAGAGAAAATCACATGCCGTTTTTCGGGATTGACTGCCGGAAAATACACTGTTATGTTGCTGAATATCCGGATAATCAGCGATACGGTTGTGATATGGTAGTAGACCGCATTATCGATCTAAAAAAATTATTGGAGAAAAAGTCCTTCTTCCTGTTCGGTCCCAGGGCGACCGGGAAGTCAACCCTGGTCGGCCGGCAGTTATCCGACTCTGCAAATACAATCGATCTTCTGAACTCCCGCTTGTTTTTAAGGCTATCTGCATCGCCCCACGATCTGGAAGCGATCATCGACGCCGGCGATCCCCGGCTGATTGTGATCGACGAAATTCAGCGCATCCCGGAATTGCTCAATGAGGTTCACCGGCTGATTGAAAACCGGAAAATCAGGTTCCTGTTAACGGGCAGCAGCGCCAGGAAACTGCGGAGAGGGCAGGCAAATCTTCTTGCCGGCCGTGTCTGGGAGGCAAGGCTGTTCCCGCTGACATGGAAGGAAGCGCCGGGTTTCAACCTCGAAAAATACCTTCGTTATGGTGGCTTGCCGGCTGTCTATCTCAGCGAATTGCCGGAAGAAGAGCTCGATGCATACGTCAATACCTACCTGAAAGAAGAGATCATGGCCGAAGGTCT
>ENA-OSEO01002756-OSEO01002756.1-sediment-metagenome-genome-assembly--contig:-NODE-2756-length-23278-cov-6.803672_pt1 | contig 23278 bp, 38 predicted proteins | sample MGYA00237883_ERZ534232 | MGnify/ENA metagenome assembly ERZ534232
GTGGCGTTGGAAGTCGGATCCCGCTTTGCGATTCGTGAGGGCGGCCGCACCGTGGGCGCCGGCGCCATCACAGAGATCATCGAGTAGGTAGGTTTTTCGGGCACTAGTGTTCACATGCCCGCTCAGGCTACACGTGGCTCATCTGGGCCACGTGTAGAGACTGAAGGGGTTGCAGATCTCGCGGATTGAGGAGACCATGGCAAGACAACAGCGGATTCGTATCCGGCTCAAGGCGTATGATCACAGGGTTCTCGACCAGTCGTCTCGGCAGATCGTGGATACAGCTGAGCGAACCGGTGCGGCCGTCGTAGGGCCGGTCCCTTTGCCGACGCGCATCGAAAAATTCTCGGTGGCTCGGTCGCCATTTATCGACCGTGACTCCCGGGAGGAGTTGGAGATTCGTACGCACAAGCGCCTGATCGATGTTCTGGATCCTAACCCCCAGACGATTGATTCGTTGATGCGCCTGGATCTCCCTGGCGGTGTCGATATCGAGATCAAGCTCTAGACAACGGGCTTGGCATAAGTTCAACGGGGGAAAGGGGCGGACCCTTGTGGCCCTCCTGGTAGAGAATCACCAGCGGCCGCTCGCTAGAATCCCCCTGAGGCGGAGAAAATGAAGAGAAAAGCGCTACTGGGCAGAAAAGTCGGGATGACTCGTATCGTGAACGAGTCAGGCATCGCTACCCCTGTGACGATCGTCGAACTGGGACCATGCTACGTGACCCAGATCAAGACCGACACCAGCGATGGTTACAGCGCGATTCAGCTGGGTTTTGATCAGGTTCCTCGCCTGAATAGCCCCGAAAAAGGCCATCTGCGCAACCTGCCGATGCTCAAGCACCTGCGCGAGGTAGCGACGGAAGATGCGGAGACCTACAAGGTGGGGCAAGTGCTCGATGTGACGTTGTTCAGCGCTGGAGAACTGGTCGATGTGATCGGAACCTCCAAGGGCAAGGGCTTTGCCGGCGCCGTCAAGCGTCACCACTTTAAGGGCGGGCCCAAGACGCACGGTCAGTCTGACCGGCTCCGCGCAGTTGGATCCATTGGCTCTACATCGACCCCCGGTCGTGTGTGGAAAGGGATGCGTGGTCCGGGGCACATGGGAAGCGAGCGGGTGACCACCTTGAATCTCTCGGTGGTGAAGGTTGACCCGGAGCGTAATCTGGTCGCGATAAAGGGATCGGTCCCGGGTCCCGTGGGTGGATTGGTGATGGTTCGCAACGCCGTCAAGGTGGCCTAGCCGGCCTGGCCTCACACTGACGATACGCAGGAGTGTTCAAATGCGAGTTCCGGTAGTAAACATGGCCGGTGAAACGGTCGACGAGATAGAACTGAACGATAGTGTGTTCGGCATAGAGCCCTCGACACCTGTGATGCATCAGGCTTTGGTGCGACAGCTGGCGAACGCACGCCTCGGTACAGCCAAGACCAAGGAGCGCGGTGAGGTGGCGGGCGGTGGTCGCAAGCCGTGGCGGCAGAAGGGCACCGGGCGCGCCCGTCAGGGCAGCATCCGAGCGCCGCAATGGAAGGGCGGCGGTGTGGTCTTTGGTCCGCGTCCGCGCAGCTATGCGCAAAAGATGAACCGCAAGATGCGCCGTCTGGCGCTGCGGTCAGCGCTCTCTGCCAAGGCTGCCGGCGAGCAGATTATCGTGCTCGATCAGCTGAGCATGGAAGCACCCAGGACGCGAGAGATGCTCACGGTACTTGGTAATCTCAAGATCGGCGAGTCATCGGCGTTGTTCCTGCTTCCGGCTCACAATGAGAACGTCGAGCTGTCGGCGCGGAATCTGCAGCAGATCAAGATGCTTAACGCTCAGATGCTGAGTATCAGGGACCTGCTGGGTTATGACTATATCGTAATGCCGCGGGAATCCGTGGGACAGATCGAGGGATTTCTTCGGACGGATCTCTAGTCCTGACCCCGGTCAGGGATGGGCGCAGAGCCATCGTATTGAGGATAGGAGCGTTATTCGGTGAACCATTTCCAGGTAATCAGGCGACCGATACTGACGGAAAAGTCCAACTATCAGGCCGAGGAGCTGAACAGCTACACGTTTCAGGTGGATGGCCGCGCTACCAAGCAGATGGTGCGCAAGGCCGTCGAAGAGATCTTTAACGTGCAGGTGGTGGGTGTGAACGTGATCAATATGCCGGGCAAGACGCGCCGCACCGGCAGGCATATCACGCACACACAAGAGTGGAAGAAGGCGATCGTCACATTGGCGCAAGGCGATAGCATCAGCTTCTTCGAGGGTGTCTAGGTTCGGTCGGAGTAGCTCGATCATCGCTGCAAGCCGAGGGGATTAGATTATGGCAATCAAGCAGTTCAAACCGACAACGCCTTCACGCCGGGGCATGTCAGGTTTTACGTTCGAGGAGATCACCAGGCGTGATCCGGAGCGGTCGCTCCTGGCTCCTCTCAAGGAGAGCGCTGGTCGCAACTTTCGTGGGAAGGTGACCGTGCGCCATCGTGGCGGTGGTCACAAGCGTCGATACCGGATCATCGATTTTCGCCGAGAAAAGTTCGGGGTGCCCGCGCGGGTGGACTCGGTCGAGTATGACCCGAACCGTTCAGCTCGCATCGCACTGTTGGTCTATGCTGACGGTGAGAAGCGTTATATTCTGGCTCCTGCGGGTTTACAGGTAGGCGATCGCGTGGTGTCTGGCCCTGAGGCCGACATCCGGGTTGGTAACGCGTTGCCGCTCAGTAACATTCCGCTGGGCACGGTCGTGCATAATGTAGAGCTGTATAGCGGGCGGGGCGGGCAGCTGGTGCGCGCTGCTGGCACGGGGGCGCAGATCCTGGCCAAGGAGGGCGAGCTTGTGCAGTTGCGCATGCCCTCGGGCGAGGTAAGAGTGGTTGCGCGCAATTGTATGGCGACGATCGGCCAGGTTGGTAACGTCGAATCGGCCAACATCAAGCTCGGCAAGGCCGGGCGCAAGCGCTGGTTGGGGCGCAGGCCGCACACCCGTGGCTCTGCGATGACCCCGCGTGATCATCCGCACGGCGGTGGCGAGGGCAAGGCCCCTATTGGTATGCCCGGACCCAAGTCGCCATGGGGCCAGCCAACGCTGGGCTATAGGACGCGCCATAACAAGCGCACTGACAAGTATATTGTTCGCCGTCGCTCGAAAAAGCGCTAGGCGCAAGTAAGAGTCGGACTGTCCGGCAAGGAACGTAGTTGGGAGGCCTGTAAATGTCGCGATCTCTGAAAAAGGGACCGTTCGTTTCGGAAAAGCTACTGAAGAAGGTCGAGGAGATGAACCGGCGCGGAGAAAAGCGCGTTATCCGCACATGGTCCCGTGCGTCGGTGATCTTCCCTCAGATGGTGGGGCACACTATCGCTGTACACGACGGTCGCCGGCATATTCCCATCTACGTGACAGAGAACATGGTGGGGCACCGCCTGGGGGAGTTTGCGCCGACCCGCTACTTTCGCGGGCATGCTGCCAAGGAGCGCAGGACACGCGTCCGCTAGATTACGGCGGGCGTCCTTTGGCACGGCCCGTGAGACTCACGAGTGGGTTGTAGGAGATTAGCTGATGTCATTAGAAGTACGTGCAGTTGCCAAGTACATACGCATGTCGGCGCAAAAAGTGCGGCTGGTTGCAGATCTGGTTCGGGGTATGCCGGCCACTCAGGCGTTGGATGTGTTGCGGTTCACGCCGCGTGCCGCTGCCTATGAGGTGCGCAAGGTCGTGCAGTCGGCAGTGGCGAACGCGGAAGAGAACTATGGACTCTCTGCCGATGAACTGGTTATCTCCGCGATTACCGCGGACGAGGGCCCGACGCTTCGGCGGGGCCGTCCTGGGGCTCGTGGTCGGTACAAGCCGATTCTCAAGCGGAGTTCTCATATCACGGTCGTAGTCACAGCTAGGCAAGCCTGAGCTAGGTAAGGCAAGGAGGCATCTTGGGCCGCAAAGTAAATCCAATCGGCTTTAGGCTGGGGATTATAAAGGACTGGGAATCCAAGTGGTTCGCCGAGGGCAAGGAGTATTCCAAGCTCTTGGTGGAGGACATTGCGATTCGCAAAGAGATCAGGAGTACCCTGGGACGGGCCGGTGTCTCGCGCATCGAGATTCAGCGGTTTCCCAAGCAGATCAACATCACGATCGTCACAGCCAAGCCTGGTATCGTGATTGGTCGTCGCGGTGCCAACATTAATGCACTCAAGGCGCGACTTGAGCAGATGTCAGATATCAAGGGCAAGAGTCTGCGTGTGGACGTTGTCGAGGTTCCAAACGCCGAGATCGACGCACGGGTGGTTGCCGAGGGTATCGCAGAGCAGCTGGAGCGCCGGGTGGCGCACAAGCGTGTGATGCGCCAGGTTGTACAGCGCACGATGCGTAGCGGGGCGCAGGGTATCAAGGTCCTGTGTGCCGGTCGTCTGTCGGGCGCAGAAATGGCCCGGCGCGAGTGGGTACGCGAGGGACGGGTTCCCCTGCACACGCTGCGTGCGGACATCGATTTCGCTACCGAAGAGGCAGCGACCAGTACTGGACGCATCGGCGTCAAGGTCTGGATCTATCGTGGAGACGTGCTGCCCGAGTCCAACAGGGCGACGGGTCGCGTCGAGGGAGTATAGCAGTCATGTTGATGCCCAAGAGGCTCAAGCATCGTAAACAGCACCGCGGGCGGATGCGTGGCAAGGCGTATCGTGGTGCAGATATCAACTTTGGTGATTTCGGTCTCAAGGCGCTCGAGCCAGCGTGGATCACCAGCCGGCAGATCGAGGCGGCGCGACGCGTGATCGTGCGCGTGATGAAGCGCGGTGGCCAGGTATGGATCCGCATTTTCCCGGACAAGCCGGTGACAATGCGCGCTGCAGAGACGCGTATGGGTAGCGGTAAGGGCGCTGTGGATCATTATGTGGCCGTGGTCAAGCCAGGGCGCATCATGTTCGAAGTCAGCGGCGTGGATGAGGCTATCGCGAAGGACGCGCTTTGGCGTGCTGCGCAAAAGCTGCCTATCAAGACGACCATCACGGCGCGGGATGAAGCCGGGCGAGGGACTGAGGAATGAAGGCCAGCAAGTTGCACGAGATGACGACCGAGGAGCTTGCCCAGGAGCTGGAAGAGTTGGAGCAGGAGCAGTTCAATCTGCGGTTCCAGCGTTCGAGCGGGCAACTGGACAACACGAGCCGCATCAAAGAGGTGCGCAGGGATATTGCCCGTGTAAACACGATTCTTCGTGAGCGCGAGCTAGAGACTGGGGAGCAGTAGGATGCCACGTAAACGTTTGAGCGGCCAGGTTGTGAGCGACAAGATGGAAAAGACGGTGGTGGTGCAAGTCACCTCCAGCAAGCGTCATCCTGTGTATAACAAGATCCTGCGCACAGCGAAAAAGTACATGGCGCATGATGAAGAGGGTGCTGCGCACGAGGGCGACTGGGTCACGATCGAAGAGTCGCGGCCTCTGAGCCGGCGCAAGCGCTGGCGCGTGGTTGAGATCAGCGACCGTTGAGAAGGTACGGAGCGCCGCTTCTCGTCCGACAAGGGGCGAGGGTGCTCATCACGATAGAGTGGAGTGACGCGAGATGATTCAGCCATTCACCAAGCTAACCGTCGCGGATAACACCGGTGCGCGTGAGATCATGTGCATCAAGGTGCTCGGCGGCACGCGGCGCCGCTACGCGGGCGTGGGCGATATTATCGTGGCCTCGGTCAAGGAGGCGACGCCCGGTAGTTCTGTGAAGAAAAAGGAAGTTGTGAGAGCCGTCATCGTTCGCACCGCCAAAGAGTACGGCCGGCCTGACGGTTCGTACGTGCGGTTCGACGACAATGCGGCCGTGATTGTGGACGCAGACAAGAACCCGCGTGGAACACGCATTTTCGGCCCCGTGGGGCGAGAGCTCCGGGATGCAGGGTTCATGCGCATTGTGTCTCTGTCCCCTGAGGTGCTCTAGCCGGGGCTGTTGGATCGGGTCTTGAGGAGTAAGTGATGAAGATCAAAGCAGGGGATACCGTCGAGGTGATCGCCGGTAACGATAAGGGCATACGCGGAACTGTGCGCGTGGTGATGCCCAGGGAACAGCGTATCGTCGTGTCGGGCGTCAAGCTTGTGAAAAAGGCGCAGCGACGCACCGCGAATATGCGCACAGAGCCTGGCATCATCGAGATGGAGGCGCCGGTTCACGTGTCGAACGTGATGTTGGTGTGCCCTCGTTGTGACAGGGCCACGCGCATCGGTGTTGAAGAGAGTGGCGGCAGCCGGGTACGTGTATGCCGCAAGTGCAACGAAGTCATCGACTAGGACGAGGGGCCGGCGCAGTTACGGCGCGGACCTGGGGAGTATGAGGATGCATAGGCTGAAGGAAAAGTATCGGGACGAGATCGTTCCGCGGATGATGGAAGAGTTCGGCTACACCAGCGTGATGCAGGTGCCGCGAGTGGAAAAGATCACGGTTAACGTGGGCCTTGGCGAGGCGTTGCAGAATGCCAACGCGATTGAGGCTGCCACGCGAGATATCACCAAGATCACCGGACAAAAGCCTATTGTGACCCGGGCGCGCAAGTCCATTGCCAACTTCAAGCTGCGCGAGGGCAACCCGATCGGCATCATGGTTACACTGCGTCAAGACCGGATGTACTCGTTCCTGGATCGACTCATCAACATCGCCCTGCCCCGGCAGAGGGACTTTCGCGGTATTTCGCGTCGTTCGTTCGATGGGCGCGGCAATTACTCGCTGGGACTCAACGAGCAGCTGGTGTTCGTCGAGATCGACTATGACGAGATCGATAAGGTGCGTGGCATGTCGATCAGTATCGTAACTTCCGCTGAGACCGATGAGGAAGGGCGGCGCCTGCTTGAGCTCATGGGAATGCCGTTTGTTGGCATAGCTGCCCAGGTAGCTGCGTAGCCTATAGCCTGGGCACTTTAGTAGACGAGCCTGGCGCTGAGGATTGGAGAGTACAAGAGTGGCAAAAAAGTCGATGATCGCGCGGGAAAAGAATCGCAAGTACCAGGTGCGCGTGCGTAACCGCTGCTCGCGGTGCGGCCGCCCACGTGGCTACATGCGGCGCTTTGACCTCTGTCGTGTCTGCTTCCGGGAGCTGGCCATGGACGGCAAGATTCCGGGTGTGACCAAATCCAGCTGGTAGTAATCAGTGGGGCGGCAGCTCCGTGGCCGCTCACTGTTAACGACTTGTAGCGGATAGAGCACGCGGCGGTTGGGCCGCCGAGTTGAAAGGGAGTGCTGCTAGATGAGCTTTAGTGATCCTATCGCCGACATGCTTACGCGCATACGTAACGGCCAGGCCGTGGGCCGCCGCTATGTCCTGATTCCCTTCTCTGGAGTTAAGCAGGCTTTGGCCAAGGTTCTCCAGGATGAGGGCTATATTGATCGATACGAGACAGTGCGTGACGGCCGATTCCCCATGCTGCGCGTGTTTCTCAAGTACACGCGTGCGCAGGAGCCGCTCATTCAGGGGCTCAGGCGAGTGAGCAAGCCCGGGTGCCGCATTTACGCCAAGAAGGATGAGATCCCCTGGGTGCGTTACGGGCTTGGGACTGTGGTGCTTTCCACCCCCAAGGGCGTACTGGCTGGCCGCGAGGCGCGGCGTCAGAACGTCGGTGGTGAAGTCCTGTGCGAGGTATGGTAAGTAACGGGCTGTCGTTGATCGGGAGGTAGTAACTGTGTCAAGAATAGGACGTATGCCCATTACCGTGCCTGGTGGCGTGCAGGTGGGCATAGATGGACAGATGGTAACGGTTCAGGGCCCGAAAGGGACTCTGGCGTTGGATGTGCACCCGAACATGCAGCTTAGTCTTGATGAGGGTACGTTGCAGGTGTCGCGCGCGGACGATTCCAAGCAGAATCGAGCCCTGCACGGGCTCACGCGCTCATTGCTCGCTAACATGGTCACCGGCGTAACCGATGGTTTTGTGGTGCGCCTTGTGATCAATGGCGTGGGCTATCGCGGCGAGGTTCAGGGGAACGTTTTGACTTTGTACGTAGGCTACAGCCATTCGGTGCGGATCGAGGCGCCCGAGGGAGTATCCTTCGAAGTCGACCGTAGTGGGCGCCAGATTGCCGTGATGGGCGTCGATAAGGCACTGGTTGGAGAGACTGCCGCACGGATTCGTGCGGTACGCAAGCCCGAACCATATCATGGCACTGGGATCGCGTACGAGGGCGAGGTTATCCGTCGCAAGGCAGGAAAGGCCGGCCGGACTGGAGGCGGTCAATGAGCAACACACAACGAGTTCATGAGGCGCGTTTGCGCCGGCATCGGCGCGTTCGCAGCAAGGTTTCCGGTTCTGCAGAGCGCCCGCGTCTAAACGTGTTCCGGAGCTTGGAGCATATCTATGCGCAGGTGATCGACGATGTGGCGGGGCACACGCTGGCTGCGGCCTCTACGATCGATCGCGAGCTGAGTGCTCAGTGCGCTGGTCTTAACAAGACCGATTGCGCGCGTGTTGTCGGTAAGGCGATTGCTGATCGCGCCAAGGCTGCCGGCGTGAGTGCGGTGGTTTTCGATCGCGGCGGTTACCAGTTTCATGGTCGGGTCAAGGCTTTGGCCGAAGCGGCGCGTGAGGCCGGTCTGGAGTTCTAGTACGCGTCTGATGTTTCACCTGCCGTTAGGGGTAGGGATAGCGAGGAGAGACTTATGAGCGATAGAAACAGGTACGACGAGTACGGCGAAGGCGAGGAGCTCCAGGAGCGAGTCGTGAGCATCGACCGCGTGGCCAAAGTGGTCAAGGGTGGTCGGCGGTTTGGCTTTCGCGTGCTGGTCGTGGTTGGAGATGGTGCGGGGCGAGTGGGCGTCGGCGTGGGCAAGTCTCGCGACGTTCCCAGCGCCATTCGCAAGGCCGTAGAGCGAGGCAAGAGCGGTATGGTCTCGATCCCGCTGTTTGGCCGGACGATTCCGCACGATATCACCACACGTTATGGGGCAGCCCAGGTCATGCTCAAGCCGGCGTCCCCGGGAACGGGCGTTATCGCCGGTGGGGGTGTGCGCGCGGTTGTTGAGGCCGCGGGCGTGCACGACGTGCTCAGCAAGTCGCTGGGCAGTGATAACTCGTTCAACGTGGTGATGGCGACGTTCAAGGCATTGCAGGAGCTCAACGCTTTTGAAGAGCGCGCGCAGGCGCGCGGCAAGAGCATGGAAGAGCTGTTGCCGCCCTGGAGGGTTGTACGCAATGGAGAATAAGACTTTGCGCATCACCTATGTCAAGAGCGCAATTGGCTATGACAAGCGCCAGAAGGCCACCATCAAGGCATTGGGGCTGCGACATATTGGCGACACTGTCGAGCAAAAGGCAAGCGGCCCGATCCTCGGGATGGTGGCCAGTGTGAGGCATCTGGTCCAAGTCGAAGAGGTGGCATCATGAAGTTGAACGATCTCAGGCCGGCGGACGGCGCCAAGTCCAAGCGCAAGCGCCGGGGCCGGGGTATCGCGGCCGGTCAGGGCAAGACCGGTGGCTTTGGTACCAAGGGACAGGGTTCGCGCACGGGTCGCGGCGGGCACATCTTCTTTGAGGGTGGCCAGTTGCCGATGGTGCGCCGTTTGGCGCAAAAGCGCGGGTTCCGGAACGTGAACCGGGTCGAGTATGTTCCGGTGAACGTGGGCGATCTGGGCGGATTTGAGGCTGGCACGGTTGTGGATCCCGAGATCCTGATGGCGGCCGGCCTGATCAAGAACACTGATGCGCCGGTCGCGGTGCTGGCCGACGGCGAGCTAGATCGTGCGCTCATTGTTCGCGCTGACAAGTTCTCAGGGCAGGCGCGCGCCAAGATTGAAGCGGCGGGTGGCACGGTAGAGGTGTTGAGCTAGCACGCCTCCGCAGGTTGTGCCAAGCATCGTTGGGAGATACCCATGCTGCAAGCAGTATCCAATGCGTTCAAGCTGCCGGATCTGAGAAAAAAGCTCATCTTTACGGTGGTCATCCTGGTGATCTACCGGTTTGCTGCGCACGTGCCGATCCCAGGTGTGAACCTGGAGGCGATGAGGGCCATGTTTCAGTCGAACCAGTTGCTGGGTCTGCTGGACATGTTCTCCGGTGGAGCCATGTCGAACTTTTCAGTCATGGCCCTGGGCGTGTATCCCTATATCACGGCTCAGATCGTGTTGCAGCTGCTGACGCCTATCATCCCTTTCCTGGAGCGATTGAGCCGTGAGGGCGAGGCTGGACGCGACAAGATCAACCAGTACACGATGCTTCTGACGATACCTCTGGCTTTGCTGCATGGGTTGGGGCAGACGTCGTTGCTGGCGCAGTCAGCGACTGCGGCCGGTCCGGCGATCACGGACTTTGGTCTGAAGGCCGGCACCTGGCTGCCGACTATCGCCACGCTGTTGACACTGACGGCGGGAACGATGCTCGCGATCTGGCTGGGCAAACTCATCGATGATGAGGGTATCGGCAACGGTATCTCGCTGATCATCTTTGGTGGCATCATCTCGGGCATTCCGCAGCGGCTGGCCCAGATGGCCGTGACCGACCCGTGGTCGATACTGGTGTTTCTGATCATCACGGCGATCACCGTGATCGGTATCGTCATGGTACATGAGGGTCAGCGTCGTATCCCGGTGCACTATGCCAAGCGTGTGCGCGGTAACCGTATCTACGGGGGCCAGAGCACGCATGTGCCGCTACAGGTGAACTCGGCCGGCATGATCCCACTGATTTTCGCCGTGTCGATCATGATGCTGCCGGGTATCGTTTCCAGCTACTTTGTGAACTCTAGTACCGCGTGGGTGGCGAGCGTCGCTACGGGGATCTCGCGGCTTTTCAGCACCACAGGCGCCTTTTACTGGCTGCTGTACTTTGTACTGGTGGTGGCGTTTACCTACTTTTATACCGATGTTATCTTTCAGCAGCAGGATCTCCCCGAGACACTGCGCCGGCAGGGCGGTTTTGTGCCCGGCATCCGGCCCGGTGCACGGACCGCAGAGTACCTGCAGGGCGTGGTTCGCCGGATCACACTGGTAGGTGCGCTGTTTCTGGGCGTGATTGCCATTCTGCCCTTTATCGTGCAGCTCTTTACCGGGACCAGTGAGATGCTGATTACCAGCACGGGTCTCCTGATTGTGGTGGGCGTGGTGCTTGACACGATGAAGCAACTCGAGGCGCAACTGATGATGCGGCACTATGAGGGCTTTATCCGGAGGATGAGGTAAACGACATGGTTGATGTCATTCTTCTGGGAGGTCCTGGCGCTGGCAAGGGAACGCAGGGCGACCTGATGCAGTCATGGCTTGACATTCCTCGCGTCTCCAGCGGGGACCTGTTCCGCGAGAATCTCTCGCGGCAGACAGAGCTCGGTCGCCAGGCCAAAGTGTATATGGATCGTGGCGAGCTCGTGCCTGATGAGGTCACGATCGGCATGGTTGCCTCGCGCATCTCGCAGCCCGATTGTGCACAGGGCGTGGTCTTTGACGGTTTTCCACGGACTGTGGCTCAGGCCGCAGCGCTGGACCAACTGCTAGAGGACATGGGCCGCCGGGTTGATGTCGTGGTGAATATCGCGGTCTCTGAGGATGTCTTGTTGCAGCGGTTGGCGGGTCGCTGGACCTGCCCCCGGTGCGGCGCCATCTATCACAGGTTGTTCAGCCCTGAGAAGGTGGAAGGCGTCTGTGATGAGTGCGGCGGGACGCTGTACCAGCGCGAGGATGACAACCCGGCGACGCAACAGCGCCGCATCAAGGTGTACCAGGAGCAGACCGCGCCTTTGGATGAATACTATCGCAGCCGGAATGTGCTGGTGGACATTGACGGAGAGCAGAGTCCTGAGCATGTCGCAGTGCAGATCAGGCAGGCGATAGAGGCTGTGCTGTAATAGTGGACAGTATCGGACAAAGGTTGTAGAATATGGTGTCGCGTCGTTCGCCGGAAGAACTAGAGAAGATGCGCGTTGCGGGCCAGATCGTAGGTCGGGTGTTGACGCGGATCTCTGCGGTGGCGGCACCCGGCGTGACAACACTAGAGCTCGATGCTGTAGCGGAGTCGATGATCCGCGAGGCTGGTGGGATTCCGTCGTTCAAAGGCTATCACGGGTATCCTGCCAGTATTTGTGCGTCTGTGAACGAGGAGATCGTCCACGGCATTCCCGGAGACCGGGTATTGGTGGAGGGTGACATCGTCAGCATCGATGTTGGCGCGATTTGGCAAGGCTATCACGGTGATGCGGCGGTAACGCTGGCAGTGGGCGAGGTTTCTGAGCCGGCGGCCGCATTGATGGCGGCGACCAGGGCGGCTCTAGAGGCCGGCATAGCCGCTGTTCGTGATGGTGTGCGGCTGGGCGATGTATCTCATGCCATCGAGCGCTCGGCTCGCGAAGCAGGTTGCGAAGTAATTCGCGAGTATGGTGGGCACGGAATCGGCCGCGAGATGCACGAGCCTCCGAGCATCCGGAACTGGGGACCTCCTGGTGGCGGGTTGCGGTTGAGGCAGGGTATGACGATCTGTCTGGAGCCGATGTTGACGTTGGAGGGTTACGATACGCGGGTCCTTCAGGATGGCTGGACTGTTGTGACCGCAGACGGCTCGCTGTCGGCACATTTCGAGCACACGATCGCTGTAACAGACAACGGGGCAGAGATATTGACTCTGCGTGATGACAAGGGCGGGGAGGTACCGGCATGAAGGTCAAGCCTTCAGTGAAAAAGCGTTGTGAAAAGTGCAAGATTATCCGGCGTCATGGCGTTGTGCGTGTCATTTGCGAGAATCCGCGCCACAAGCAGCGTCAGGGCTAGCAGAATTAGCGCCACAGGCCAATATGTGGCTCTGGGCGGACCTATAGCAGGGAGGGGCTTGAATGCCGCGTATAGCAGGAATCGACATCCCGAATGAAAAGCGCGTTGAGGTTGGGCTGACGTATATCTATGGTATCGGGTTATCCCGCAGCCAGGAGATTCTCACCAAGACCAACATCAGTCCCGATACGCGCGGGCGCGACCTGACCGAGGCCGAAGTCGCTCGATTGCGCGAAGTCATTGGCCAGGACTATATGGTGGAGGGTGACCTTCGTCGTGAAGTCGCCATGAACATCAAGCGTCTGGTCGACATCGGCAGCTATCGCGGGCTGCGGCACCGACGCAATCTTCCTGTCCGTGGGCAGCGCACCAAGACAAATGCACGCTCGCGGCGAGGGAGCAAGAGGACAGTGGCTGGTCGCAAGCGCGCGGCGGATAAGAAGTAATTGCAGGGTTCAGGGGGTATACGATAAATGGGGCGAAGAAGAACAACCAGGCGGGTGCCGCGTCGCGAGCGCAGGAACGTTCCCCGTGGTCGCGTCTATGTGCAGGCCACCTTTAACAACACCATTATCACGGTGACTGATCCCGAGGGTGGTGTGCTGGCGTGGCGCAATGCAGGCCAGGAGTTCACCGGTTCGCGCAAGAGCACGCCTTTTGCGGCGCAGAGCGCGGCAAGCGTGGTGAGCCGCTCGGCTATGGACATGGGTATGCGGGACGTCGATGTGTTCGTCAAGGGTCCTGGCCCGGGTCGCGAGGCTGTGCTGAGGCAGTTGCAGGCTTCAGGCCTCCACGTGCGCTCGATCACAGATGTGACCCCGATCCCGCACAATGGTTGCCGGCCGCCAAAGAAGCGCCGTATCTAGTAATCGCCAGGAAAAGTATCGTCGATCGGTGGTAGTTGGCGGGGAGGACACCTCGTCCGGCGTAAACCCGCTACCGGGGCAGTCGCTGCGTCGATCAGGCAAAGGTCAGGGCGCCCGTTAGAAATCAGGAGGATGGATGGCCAGGTATCGCGATTCGGTATGTAAGCAGTGTCGCCGTGAGGGCATGAAGCTCTTTTTGAAGGGGTCGCGCTGTCTATCGCCCAAGTGTGCGATGGAGAAGCGTGCGTATGCGCCCGGCGATCATGGGCGTCAGGCGCAGTTCAGGCGGCAGGTTTCCGACTATGGGCAGCAGCTTCGTGAGAAGCAGCGTCTCCGCCGTATCTATGGGGTGCTGGAGCAGCAGTTCCGCCGCTATTATGAACTGGCCGAGCGTATGCGCGGTCAGACAGGCGCGAACCTGGTGACCATTCTCGAGCGGCGGCTGGATAATGTCGTTTACCGTCTGGGTCTGGCCGAGTCCCGTGCGCAAGCACGCCAACTGGTGTCGCACGGGCATATTGACCTTAACGGCCGCAGGACGGACGCTTCGTCAGCGCTTGTATCCGTTGGCGATGTGATCGCCGTTAGAGAGCGCAGCAGAGGCAATGCCTATTTCAGTGAGCTGCGAGAGGTCCTGGAGCACCAGAACGTGCCGGCGTGGCTGTCAATGAACGTTGAGGAGATGTCGGCTGTCGTGAATGCACTGCCGACGCGTGAGTCGATCGATATTCCCGTCAACGAGCAGCTCGTCGTCGAGTACTACTCGCGGTAGAGGGAGCCTCTTTCCAGGAGCAATACGTTCAACGAGCGGCGCCCGTGCTGTTCATCTGAATCAGGACGGGCGCCAGAGGGTAAGGAGGGTTTCCTTTGCTATATCAAGTACTACCAAAGATTGAAGCGCAGGCCAGCACCCAGAACTATGGGCGGTTTGCGATCGGGCCGATGTCACGAGGCTTTGGGACGACCGTGGGTGTCGCGCTGCGCCGCATACTACTCTCTTCGCTTTCCGGTGCTGCGATCACTTCGGTCCGCGTGTCGGATGTGCCGCACGAGTTTATGCCCATCGATGGTGCCAAAGAAGATATGACGATGCTGCTTCTGAATTTGAAGCAGGTGCGTCTTGTATCGCACTCTGAGGAACCGGTGCGGATGCGCGTGTCGGCTCGAGGCAAGAGCGTGATTACGGCCGGTGATATTGAGGCCCCTGCCGATATTGATATCAGCAACCCGGAGCTTCAGATCCTGACCCTGGATACGCTCGACTCGAATCTCGAGATGGAGTTTGTGGTTGAGCAGGGCAAGGGTTATGTGCCCGCTGAGAACCACGGCGAACTCCCAATCGGTCAGATCCCGGTTGATGCGATTTTCTCGCCAGTGGTCAAGGTGGCGTACCGCGTGGAGATGGCGCGTATCGAGCAGATTACGAACTATGATCTGCTAAGCCTGGAGATCTGGACCGATGGCACGATCCGGCCCGCGGATGCCCTGACCAATGCCGCTCGTATTCTCGTTCAGCACGTAGAGCCGATTGCGGGCTTTTCCGAGATTGAGGCGGAGACTTTCGAGTTGCCCACGGAAAGCTCGGCGGTGCCTAATGAGTACTATGATGTACCCATCGAAGATCTCGATCTGGCGGTGCGGGCATATAACTGCTTGAAGCGAGCCAGCATCAACAGCGTTGGCGATGTCCTTGAGCGCCTGTCCAAGGGCGCTGAGGAGATGCTGGCGATCCGTAACTTTGGTGAAAAGTCACTGGTGGAGCTGGTGGCCCGCCTAAAGGAGAACCAGTACCTGCCAGAGGGCTATGAGCTGGAATAAGCGCCGGCACCTCTCCTTCAGGGAGGGGGGCACGGGTTTCACATTATCAAGGGGAATGACGTTATGAGACATCGTGTAGCCGGCCGCCCACTGAGCCGTTCCGGGTCGCACGGACTTGCGCTACGACGCAATCTGGTGCGGGCACTGGTCGAGCATGAGCAGATTCGTACTACCAAGGCCAAGGCGCTGGCAGTACGCGGGGACGCCGACAAGTTGATTACTTTGGCCAAGACCGGCATGACCAAGCGCGCTGCTGAGGCATCTGATGTGCATGAGCGCAGGCAGGCGGCTGTCGTGCTGGGGGATCGGCGACTGGTAAGCAAGCTGTTCGATGAGATTGCGCCGCGCTATGCGGACCGCGCTGGTGGATATACGCGCGTTTTGGATCTCGAGCCGCGTAAGGGTGACAACGCGGAGATGGCCCTGCTCCAGTTCAGCTGAGGCAGATGGACGGGCCTTCTGACATGTCGGCAGCGCAAAACTACCGGATGTCGGTGGCCTATGACGGTACGAACTATGCAGGTTTCCAGATTCAGCGTGAGGAGCGTACTGTCCAGGGAGCGTTGGAAGAGGCGTTGAGCCGGATCACGCAGCGCGCGGTGCGCGTCACTGCTGCAGGGCGTACGGATGCCGGAGTGCATGCGGCGGCACAGATAGTCAGTTTTCAGTCCGAGTGGCGACACTCGGAGGCTGAACTGGAACGCGCGCTCAATGCGGTGCTACCAGATGACATAGCGGTGCGTCAGGTCGAGCGGGTTGCGGAGACATTTCACGCACGCTTTAGTGCCAGTAGCCGTGAGTACCTTTACAGGATCTATCGGGCGCCGGTTCGAGTGCCATATATCGATCGATACGCGTGGCGGGTGAACCAGGATTTACACTGGGAGCGCCTGGCAAGGGCAACCGGGATGCTGGTACGTGAGGCCGATTTTCGAGCCTTTGGCCAGGCCGCAGATGGGCGCTCAACGGTACGACGGATCTTGCGCGCCCAGTGGTCGGTGCCGCCGGTAGCGTACGCGGATGTTGCTGGCTGGGACTTGAAGATCGAGGCTAACGGGTTTCTCCGTGGCATGGTGCGGAGGATCGTAGGCACATTGGTGCTGGTAGGGCGGGGGGCGCTAGAGCCCGAAATGGTCGAGGAGATCATTCTATCGGCGGATCCGGCAAGGGCTGCCGCGCCGGCACCAGCACGAGGTCTATTTTTCTGGCGGGCCTGGTACCCGGGTGACCGCAGGGATGCTGAAACTAGCAGATGAACTCGCGGATGCGCGATGCCAAGATGTTAACCGCGAGGGTAGAAGGAGTAGGGCGAGTGAATACGTACGTAGTCAAAGGTGGGGATATCGAGCGCGCGTGGTATGTTGTTGACGCTGAGGGACAGAACCTCGGGCGCCTGGCCACACGTATCGCGACGATCTTGCGAGGCAAGCACAAGGCCATCTACACCCCAAGCATGGATCTGGGCGATTTCGTGGTCGTGGTGAATGCGGAAAAGGTGCAGGTTACGGGCCGCAAGATGGCTGACAAGTACTACTATCGCCACTCGCTGTATCCCGGAGGCCTCACGGCTGTCTCTCTTGGCGACATGCTCAAGAGTCATCCCGAGCGGGTCATCGAACACGCAGTACGGGGAATGTTGCCCAAAACCAAGCTGGGCCGTGCGATGTACAAAAAGCTAAAGGTCTACGTTGGTCCTGAGCATCCGCATCAGGCGCAAAGGCCGCAGACCCTGGATCTCTGACCAGAGCGAGCAAGGAGGACGACAAGTGGCGTTGCAGTATTTTTATGGGACAGGCCGACGCAAGACCGCATCAGCGCGGGTTCGGCTGTACCCTGGCGAGACGGGTTTTGTGGTGAACGGCAAGCCGGCGGAAGAGTTCTTTTCCCGGCCGACGGACCTGCGCGATGCTGCGGAACCTCTGGCGGTTACTGAGACACTGGACAAGTTCCGGGTGTCTGTAGTGGTGGCCGGTGGCGGTGTTACCGGACAGGCGGGGGCTGTTCGCCTGGGCGTGGCACGGGCCCTGCTCGTGTTCGATCCCGAGTTGAGGGGAGCACTTCGTCAGGGAGGTTTCCTTACCCGGGATCCGCGCGCCAAGGAGCGGAAAAAGCCCGGTCTCAAGCGTGCGCGTAAGGCGCCGCAGTACACCAAGCGATAGCGCGTCGCGCTCTTTGCCTGGTAACAACAACGGCGGGCTGACCTTGATCGGGTCAGGCCTGCCGTTTTGCGTATTCTTGACAAGTCAGACGCGAGCTTCGCGCAGAGGGGGCCATGATCCGACAATGTGCTGCCGGGAGGCTTGCGTTCGGCTTGTTACCAGGGCCAGTAGAGCACCACGGCTGCGGTAATGGCCCAGAGCACGATATCGATCAGCAAAGGGCGGTCATGAAGGACAATGTCTTCCGGGCTGCCGCCGAGCATGCGGACATGGATGAGATACAAATAACGGAATATCCCGTATAGAACAAAGGGAATCGTGAGCATCATCGTGTGATTCGCCGGCAGGTTGGGAGCTGAGAAGGTGTAGAACGAGTAGGCTGCCAGCGTGGTTGCCGTGACCAGGGAGGTCATTTCATCCAGGAAGGGCAGATTGTATTCCTGCAGGATCGCCCGGTGTTGGGAGGCATTCTCATCGAGCAATACCAACTCGTGACGCCGCTTGTTCAGTGCGATGAAAAGTGCGAGCAGGGTTGTGCACACATAAAGCCAGGGCGAGAACCGCGACACCACCACCGCCATGGTTCCTGCAGCCACGCGCAGGACAAATCCCGCCGCCACGGACATTACATCAAGAATCACATGATGCTTGAGATAAAAGGTGTACAGCACCATGAGCACCAGGTACAGGCAGGATACGACCAGCACGTTGGGAAGGAAGATAGCCGAGACACCGAGGCCAAGTACAATCAGAATGACGGCGGCTGCTTTGGCCACCTTTGGCTGTAGTGCTCCTGAGGCCAGGGGGCGGAAACGCTTCTTTGGGTGCTGCCGGTCATTCTCAATGTCGGCAAGGTCGTTGATGAGATAAATGGCGCTGGACAGAGCACAGAAAACGACAAAAGCCAGGACGCTCCGCCCCAGTGCAGCGAGATCAGTCAAACGTCCGTCGAACAACAGCGCCGCAAAGACAAAGATGTTCTTGGTCCACTGCTTGGGACGCATTGCCCTGAACAGATGATAAGGCATAAAGTTGGTCTCCTGATCGGATTTCGGCTAATCTTAGGTTTGCGCGCACCTAACGTCAAAGTGGCCGTGCAAGCCGGCCATTCGCGGTCGCTAACCGCTATTCGCTTAAGTCTGGGGGATACGACGAACATTCGCCTTGATCAACTGCTTCAGCGACGTCACCTGGTGTCAAGCCGTGAGCGCGGCCGAAGGCTGATCATGGCGGGCCAGGTGCAAGTCGATGGTATTGTTGTGGACAAACCCGGTGCGGTCGTCCGTGAGGACGCTGCTGTAGAGATCGCCGAGCAACTCCCCTACGTGAGTCGGGGCGGCCTCAAGCTGCAAAAGGCGCTGGATCTCTTCCGTATATCCGCTGATGGCTGCATCGTTGCCGATATCGGCGCTTCCACGGGTGGTTTTACCGATCTCTGGCTGCAACGCGGCGCGCGGCGCGTGTATGCCATCGATGCCGGATACGGTCAGCTGGCGTGGAGCCTGCGCCAGGATGCGCGGGTTGTTGTGATGGAGCGGACCAACGCGCGCTATCTGCAAGAGCTGCCCGAGCCTGTCGATCGTGTAAGCGTCGATGTGTCCTTTATCTCGCTGGATCTCATCCTGCCGCGAGCATTAGCGTGGCTCATCGACGGGGGGCAGGCCGTTGCTCTGATCAAGCCTCAGTTCGAGGCTGGTGCGGATCGGGTCGGCAAGGGTGGCGTAGTCAGGGATCCGGAGACGCATCGCGAGGTGCTCGAGCGTGTTCTAACCAACGCAGTCTGCGCCGGCTGGCAGCTATTGGGTCTGACGCGTTCGCCCCTGGTGGGGCCCGCTGGCAATATCGAATTCCTCGCCTGGCTCGGTAAAGCGACATCTCTGTCAAACATCGATCTGGGAGAAGGTCTGAAGAACGCCATCTCTCAGGAACTGCAATGAGGTAGGGCTGATGCCAAAATGGATGGGTACGCCGAAACAACGCCTGCGGGCGATCTTGTTGATTTTGATCGGGCTGCTGGCATGGTGGGTCCTGCGAGAGGGAGGCGCGGCGCTCGTGCCGTTCTTCCTCGGAGTTGTGATGGTGTATATCCTGGTGCCGATGGTCGACTTTCTTCAGGCGCATGCGCCGCGGCCCATACGCGGTCGCCATTCGGCCCGCATTCTGGCCATCATCCTTGTTTACATTGTCTTTTTTGGACTGCTGGCGGGCTTGCTCTCGTATTTTATCCCGGAGTTGATTAGACAGACTCAGCAGTTGATTGGCACCGTACCTCAGCTGTATGCCAACCTTTCCGCTGATTTTGCCATCGACATCGAGGCGTTTTTCGAGCGAATTCCTGAGGGGATCAGGTCCAGCGTGGAGGAGGGTGTGAGCACCACGATCAAGGCGATCGGGGATGCCCTGCAGAAGGGGATCGAGACGACCGTCAAGACCGTGTGGGCGACCGTTAGCTTTGTCGTGGGTATGCTGATCATTCCAGTGTGGACGTTCTTGGTACTCTCCAGCATCGCAGCCGGCAAGCGGGCGTTCTCCCGGATGATCCCCGAGCCTGCGCGCGAAGACGTTTACAATGTTGTGACGATCATCGACCGACTGGCCAGTGCCTACCTGCGCGGCCAGTTGCTCCTGTGTCTGCTGGTCGGCTCGGTTTCGGCCATCATGCTGGCGGCCTTTGGCGTGCCCCAGGCTTTGCTGTTGGGAACTTTGGCAGGCATCTTTGAGGTGATCCCGAACCTGGGTCCCTTTATCGGCGCGATCCCGGCCGTGCTGGTGACTCTGCTGGACGAACCCATCAAAGCACTCTGGGTGTCCATCGGCTTTGTCGTCATCCAGCAGGTGGAGAACGCCTTTCTGGTGCCGCGCATCTCTGGCAAGGCTGTGCGCTTTCACCCCGCCGTAGTGATCATCCTGGTGCTGGTGGGAAGCGAGGTAGCCGGACTGTGGGGCATGTTGCTGGCCGTGCCCGTGACGGCGATCATCCGCGATGTATTCCACTACCTCTACCTGCGCACCACCGATAGGGGCGCTACGCCCGAGATGGCCATGGAGACGCTGCGCGCGAGAAGCCTGTAGGGCGAAGGGCGGCAGCGGTCTCTGGGCCCCGGTGTACCTGCAGGGCGTGGAGTGCTGCGCCCTCCCGTGTGGCGCGAGCGAGCTAGGGCCTGGGCTGCCAGGCCGTTTCGAGTCTCCTGCGCGAGAGCCAGATGGCCGGCTGGCTGAGTTGTCTCGCTGATAGTCCCCGCATCTACCTGTGGCTTGTGATGCACACTGTTCGTCGTTCGTTGCGCACGCCTTGTGCCCTCTCTTCTGATATTTCGATGCCTGCGCGGGCGATAACCATCTAGACGCCTGGTATCTGCATTCGTGAGAGCACCAAAAGCAACGCTCAAGGGCAGCACGTGGTATGCGAGTGTCTACCGCTACGGAGACAAGTAATGCTGGGACATTGACACAGGATTATTCCCTTTTGTATATTGTCTCCAGGAACGTCTCGGACATTCCACCAGTATCCCGTAAGGGCTTGGTATCTTCTGTGTCAGAGCACCAGGCTACTGCACAATGACGATGGGCCCAGCGGGGCGTTGCACCAGGGAGATGGGCCACGGACGAAGCGTCGACTGATACTGCTGCGTTTCGACTGACTGGTCGTCCCTCTTGTCTCTCCTTCTCCAACCTCTTACTGATTCTGTTGGCCATTTCATCTCTATGTCTTGGCCTGTTTCAACGACAAGTTTCGGCCCAGGGGACTGTCATCTATGTTGACCAGAATGCTCAAGGGGCTGCAGACGGCACGTCCTGGGCGAATGCCTATACGGATCTGCAGCACGCTCTTGCCCGGGCGACAAGCGATAATGAGATCTGGGTGGCCGCGCGGGTCTATTTGCCTGCCCAGACTGGGGATCGATCGGCCAGCTTTGAGCTCAGGTCAGGTGTCGCGATCTATGGTGGGTTAGGCACCGAGGCGAATCGCGATTCACGAGACTGGAACACGAACCTGACGGTCCTTAGCGGGGACGTTGATTTCAAGGACGCCAATTCCGGTAATGGGGTTATCGCGGGCGCTGCGGACATCCGCGGCAGTAACTCGTATCACGTGGTTAGCGCTGGTAGTAGTGTTGGAGAAAGTACCGTGCTGGATGGTTTCTACATCAACGCCGGTGCGGCAGACGGCTCATCATCTGATGGTCGCGGTGCCGGAATCAACTGCATTGGTTGCGCGGCCACGTTCTCTCATCTGACAATTGTAGGAAACAGGGCGAACTCCGGAGCGGGGATGCTGGCGTATCCCTCTTCCGCGACGCTAGACGGACTGGTGATAACAGGCAATTCGGCAGTTAACGGGGGAGGAATATACAGCAGTGGTAGTAGCCTCACCCTCTCAAATGTGCTCATCTACGGGAATGGAGCCTCAGTCTATGGTGGCGGGATTTGCTCAAACAGTTGCTCGCATGTGCTTACAAACGTGACAATTGCAGGTAATAGCGCCGACACCGACGGGGGCGGCTTGTACCTCAAGGGGACTGGTGGGCTTACGTTCAGCAACTGCATTGTATGGGGGAACACCGCTGCGTCTTCGCAACAGGTTCACAATGCCAGCACGAGTGTCGGCTTTGCCCATTGTGACATCCAGGATTCAGGCGGAACGTCTTGGACGGCGGCTCTTGGAAGGGACGATAGCGGTAACATCGATCTGGATCCGCTGTTCGAGACAGACATGGTGAGCTATCGCCTCGAGGTGAATTCCCCGGCTATCGATGCGGGGAGCAACGCTCTGGTGCCTCTTTGGCTGGACGTCGATCTTGATGGTCATCCGCGCATATCCGATGGCGACGATGTGGATGAATCAATTGTAGACATGGGCGCTTACGAGTGGCCCGGATACGGGCTGACTGTCGACATTGTGGGCAACGGTCAGTTGACCGAGTCCCGCGACGGCAGCACTTGCCCGTCTGTTGGTCCCTGTACTATCCACCCGGCTACAACGTGACGGTTACTGCTGAGCCGGCTGAGGACTGGGCATTCGCGGGCTGGTCAGGGGACGTGACCGGACCGCTGCCCGCAGCAGACATCCAGACGACCGCAAGCAAGGTGATCACGGCGACGTTCACTGGACCGGCGGCTGTCACACTGGGTTCCTTTGCTGCGAGCAGCACGCCCGCCGGTATCCTGCTCACCCGGGAGACCGAGAGCGAGATCGACATGCTTGGCTTCTATCTGCGACGTTCAGAGTCTCCCGACGGTCCGTGGGGGGACTTGAATGGCGGTCAGATGATCCCGGTGGTCGCGCCAGGGCAACTGGAGGGGGCCACGTACAGTCATTTGAACACGATGGTGATGCCCGGAGCGCGGTATGTCTATCAGCTTGAGCAGGTAGGGCTCGGATTTCTGGTGAATCACCCTGACGCCATTCACACTGTGGAGGCTCGACACTGGGGCTTTTTCTGGTTTCTGCCCGTGGTCACGCTTCCTATAATGGCTGGTCCCTAAGCCCATAGCGACCTGTCTGCAGCTCGGTTGTTAATTGATCACTCCAGGGCTATTTTCCATGGGAAATTGACTAACATCGGGCCTGGCATCGGCATATTCATAGCAGCTTTTCTACCCCTATGGTTTCATACCAGCTCGCGTTCACAGGCAAGCGAGTCGACGGAAGGTTTGTTATGATTCAGACGAAATTGGAGAGTCCGCCTGAAGAAGTTAGCATCTGGTCATAGGAGGACTCCATGGTCGGGA
>ENA-OSEO01002757-OSEO01002757.1-sediment-metagenome-genome-assembly--contig:-NODE-2757-length-23270-cov-10.982753_pt1 | contig 23270 bp, 20 predicted proteins | sample MGYA00237883_ERZ534232 | MGnify/ENA metagenome assembly ERZ534232
GATTCAGGAGATCACGGGACACGACCCCATCACCTTCACCCTGGACGCGGCCGGGAACGTCACGGCCATGGGGGCCAAGACCCTGGTCTACAACCAGCACCACCGCCTGGTACGGGTGGAAGAAGGGACCGAGATCCTGGGCGAGTACACCTACAACGGCCTGGGCCAGAGGGCGGTCAAGGAGGTGAACGGAGAGACCACGATCTTCCTCTACGACATGAACGGCAAGCTCGTGGCCGAGGCAAACGGAACCGGAACCATCACGGCCGAGTACCTCTACATGGGGAAGATCCGCATGGCCAAGGCCGACCCGGCCACGGGAAACCTCTACTTTTACCTCAACGACCGCTTGGGCACGCCCCTCATGATGACCGACGAGACCAACACCGTGGTCTGGGAGGCCATGGTCAGGCCGTTCGGGGAGACCATGGTCAACCCCAACTCCACGGTGGTGAACCAGCCGAGACTTCCCGGCCAGTATTACGACGAGGAGACCGGGCTCCACTACAACTACCACCGGTATTATGATCCGAGGACCGGGAGGTATTTGAGGGCTGATCCGATTGGGTTGGTTGGGGGGATTAATCTCTATACTTACATAAAAGAAAATCCAGTTAATGGGATAGATATTTTTGGCTTAGATGAGACAAAATGGTTTGGAGATGGAAGATCGATTTTTGATGGACCAAGAAATGGGAACTGGGGAGGGAAGAACTGGTCTGGTGGGCATAGTCCAGAGAACTATGGAGGTTATCCTGGGGGTTGTTTGCCAACTGATAGTGGAGATTTATGTTATATGGAGCATGATATCTGTTATCGTAGATGTTTAAAAAAATATGGTTTGCCATCAAATAGCTGTGAAGATCAAATTTTATTAGGTGAATGCAAAATAGAATGCGATATGGAAGTCGTTAATTGTTTATTGAAACTGCCGAATAATCCTAAAAAGTGGTCATTTCCACCTAAAGAAGGAACAGAGGAAGACTCAGCCGATTTTAGAGATAAAGCTATTGCGATTTTCAGCCTATCCAAGGAACAAAGGCGGGATTTGTCAGTTTTCGGGGTGAAATTATTAAACATTTTAGTGAATAGGCGATTTTAATATGGAAAAAGCAAATAATAAAGCATTGATTAGTATTGGTCTGATTTGCTATTTGCTATCCATTGTGCCATATTTTTATTATGATATACTTGGATATACTGAAAATAGTTTAATAATTAAATTATTCATAGCGCCGATGATGTGGACGATATGTATGTCTATATTGATTTTGAAATATAAAATGGTCTTATCAAAGTTATGGTGGATATTGTTTTCAGCTCCATTTGTGTTTTGGCCAATAATAACAACTTTGTTTGCCTTTATAGTGTGGGAATTTTTAGGTTTTGCTCCTTGATGGCAGCTCAAAACCATGAATGAAGGGCGGGCATTGAATCCAGATGAGCAGGCACGCCGACGACGACACGAGGACCTATCTCCGGCAGTGGGACTATCAGCACCCCTACATGCCCGGGAAGCTCTGGAAGGAGATTCGGGCGAGCGGGGCCTTTACCGAGTACAGCTACGACGTCTCGGGCAAGGTGAGCCTGGTGATTGACCCGGAGGAGAACGATACGGCCTACGGATACGATCTCTTTGACCGTCTGGTTTCGGTGACCCAGCCCGGGGACGCGGTCACCACGTACGGCTACGACGGCCAGGGGAACCTCTCCCTGGTGACCGATGCCGAGGGGAACGGGACCACCTACCACTTCTATTGCAAGAAAACTGGTCCCGTATGCGGTTGTTTTCCGAAAAGGCATATCCATATGAGGATAAAGGGCCTTATCGACGCCCCTGAAAAAACGATTAGGCTGGGAGTTGCCTGGCCATAAGGAATGTACCCACCTCGACGTCATTGCCATTATTTTTTGTTGAAGGATGCCGGCTGATTCCCGATCCGGAGTTTCATTTCTCAGCAGGGTAATTTGCCATATCTACTCGTAATCACATATGATTGTTCGGCTATGGGCTGTAAGACTCCACTCGCCTTCTTGAAACCGGGAACGGCCAGGATTTCCACCTGCTCCCACGTCGGATCTTCAATGAATGAAAGTCGAGCCAATGCCCTGCCGTTAACTGGCGAGGGATTTGGCGAGCGGGATGGTCGCCAGGTGATCCATGTTCAGGCTCTTCGCAGGACGAACGGCCCGGGAGATCCACCTGTCCAGGCTCGCCAGCCATGCCGTCCTGTCCCACAACACGGTGTGCCATGATGGCTCTCCGTTCTGGAGGCGATGTGTCCCTGACGCGGTCAGACGCTCAGGTCCTCTCCAGCAACACCTCGAACGGCTGTTTGCGGCCTGAAACGGCGGAATCCATTTCCGGGTCTTCCCGTGAATCGGGTTTGCCATGGAGTGCTCCCTGAAGTATCGGTTTTTCCAGTTTGACATATGGGGATTACCCGCACTACGTTCACCCTGCAACAGGATATCCATCCCCATCAGGAGTAGTTCCATGCATCGCGCTTTCGGATTCACCTGACGTCTCCATCGCGTTTCTGCCCGGGTCTGGTGGACCAAAAGGTAAAGCCGGAAGCTCCCCTCCTTGGTTTTTTGAATTCCAGCGCTGCGTCTATCCTTTCCCTGGCATTCCCCGAGCATTCGCAGACCCGTCCCATCCGTTTCGGATGGAGGCTTCTGCGGAGTCCCAATGAAACGACCCCACGCGAAGCGTGCGTGCGGGTCCTGAACAGGAGGAAAACCATGAGTGAAGACTACCGGAGCATGTGGAAGGACCTCGGGCTGGATCTCGCGGCCCATGACGCCCTTCTGGAGGTCCTGGGTAAGGCCTACCAGGACATCTTTGTGGCCCAGAACCAACGACCGAAAGGCATGGGGTACTTTGATTTCGTCATGAGCGAGGTGCACGGCCTTCGGATCAAGGAACTGCTGGACGAGAAGGCGGCAGGACGGAAGGTGGTGGGGTCGTTTTGCGTGTTCGTGCCGGAGGAGATCGTTCGGGCCGCGGACGCCACCCTGGTGGGCCTCTGCACGGGCGCGGATTTCGCCATGGAGGAGGTGGAAAAACTCCTTCCCCGCAACACCTGCGCCCTGATCAAGTCCGCGTTCGGTTTCAAGGCGGGTAAGGTCTGTCCGTATATGGAGTCCGCGGACATGATCGTGGGGGAAAACACCTGCGACGGGAAAAAGAAGTCCTACGAGACCCTGAATCACCTTGTTCCGAACCTCTATGTCATGGACCTTCCCCAGACCAAGTCGCCTGAGGGGCGGCGGCTCCTTCGGGCCGAGTACGACCGGTTCAAGAAGGCGATGGAGGATCTGTGCGGCGTGACCCTGGACGTGGGCCGGCTCCGAAAGGGGATCGAGATCGTCAACAACAAGCGCAAGGCCATATATCGGCTCAACCGCCTGAGAAGGTTCGACCCGGCGCCCATCTCCGGCCTGGACGCCCTGCTCGTCAACCAGGTCTTCTTCTACGACGATCCGGTCCGGTTCACCGGGTCGGTCCATGCCATCTGCGACGAACTGGAGAAACGGAACGAGAACGGCGAGGGTGTGTTTCCGAAAGGCGCCCCCCGGATTCTCCTCTCGGGATGCCCCATGGCCGTGCCCAACTGGAAGCTCCCCTGGATCATCGAGACCTCCGGAGCGGTCATCGTGGGCGAGGAGTCCTGCGTCGGCGAACGGGGCACCCGAAACCTGACGGAAGCCGCCGCCGATTCGGTGGAGGAACTCATGGAGGCCCTGGTGGACCGGTATTTCCGAATCGACTGCGCCATCTTTACCCCGAACCCGGACCGCCTCGAACATATTCAGGAGATGGCCCGCGAGACCGGGGCGGACGGGGTGATCCACTACGGTCTCCAGTTCTGCCAGCCCTACGTGACGGAGTCCATGCCCGTGGAAAAGGCCCTGGAGGATGCGGGGATTCCCACGCTGCGCATCGATACGGACTACAGCATGGAGGACGTGGGACAGCTCAAGACCCGGGTGGAGGCCTTTGTGGAGCAGCTTCAGTAGGAAGAAGGAACGAAGCATGAGATATGCCGGCATGGACATCGGGTCTCGAAGCATCGAGCTGGTGGTGGTGGAGCAGGGTCGCATCGTGGAACAACGCCAGACGGACTCCGGCTTTGATCCCCTGGCCCGAGCCCTCGGCCTGCTTGACGGGGTTCGCTACGACCGGATTATGGCCACCGGTTACGGGAGACACCTCTTCGAACTCTCCCTCGACGCCCCCACGGTAACGGAGATCAAGGCCTATGCCCTGGGGGCGGGCTTCCTGTTCCCGGATGTGAGGACCATCCTGGACATCGGAGGTCAGGACTCCAAGGCCATCTCGCTTCGTGAGAACGGCACGGTCCGGAAATTCGAGATGAACGACCGATGCGCAGCGGGAACCGGGAAGTTCCTGGAGATCATGGCCCGGACCCTTGGGTACACCCTGGATCGATTCGGGGAAGAGGCCCTCATGGCGGAGAAAGAGGTCCAGGTGAGCAGCATGTGCACGGTCTTTGCCGAGTCCGAGGTGACCTCCCTTCTGGCCAGGGGAGAAGAACGGAGGGCCATTGCCATCGGCCTCCACCGCTCCGTCGTCCGGCGGGCCGCCGGCATGCTCAAGCGGATCGACGCCACGGAACCGATCCTCTTTGCGGGCGGCGTGGCTCTCAATCCCTGCATGGTTCGATGCCTGGGCGACACCACGGGTAAGGAAATCGTGGTCCCGAAGAACCCTCAGATGACGGGGGCCCTGGGCGCTGCGCTCATGGCGGCGCAGGACGTAACGGTGGGCGTTCGTGCCGCGGGCCTTGCAGACGGCCTTCGCCCTGGAGAACCGATGGGAGACTGTCATCAAGCAGAAGTCTCAAAATGACTTGACAGGATATTCAAATGACCTTATTAAATTAGGCGCTGCTAAATAGTTATGGAAAGCATGGAAAGCGTTGTTCAATGCCCTGGTCATCGGCCCTGAACCGAAAGGGCCGATGAATCGGCAATCACCCCCTTGGGAATGCAAGAGAACGTGATGTACCGTCCTTTTATACTGCCTCCGGCGCTTCTTCTCGTCTGGTTCATGGCCGCCCGAATGGAGTGGGTGAATCCCTACCTGCTCCCCCCTCCCGAGCGGGTCTTCATGGCCGCGCTGGATCTCGGGCGGCGCGGCGACCTCATGCATCACATGGCAGCCAGTCTTGGGCGGGTGTTTGCCGGTTTCGGGCTCACGGTTCTGATCGCCCTGCCCCTGGCGGTCCTCAACGGGTTGTTCCAACGCGTACACGGCTATCTTCGACTGGCGCTGGAGGTCCTGCGGGTGACGCCCCCCCTCGCCCTCGTACCGCTCCTGATTCTCTGGCTGGGCATCGGAGAGGCCTCCAAACTGGCGGTGGTGATGCTGGCGAGCTTTTTCCCGGTCTACATGAACACGCTGAGCGGTCTGACCCATACGGACCGGCGTCTCATCGAACTGGGGACCACTCTCGAACTGACCCGGAGCGAGCGTGTGATCCATATCCTTCTGCCGGCGGCCCTGCCGGGGATCGTGACCGGACTGCGTCTCGGCTTCGGCTACAGTTGGCGCGCCCTGGTGGGGGCGGAGCTGATCGCTGCCTCCGCCGGACTCGGTTACCTGATCATCGATTCCAGCGACATGGCCAGGACCGACCGGGTCATGGTGGGCATCCTGGCGATCGCCGCATTGGGGGCCCTGACCGACGCGGTCTTTCGATGGTCGGCCGACCGGCTGACGTCGCGGCGGGGCGCTGCCGCCGTATCGGCGGTGGAGGGGTGACCGTGCGCGGATTCATCATGCGCGGCATCACCCGCCGCTTCATGGTGGACGGCCGGGTGATCGAGGCCCTGCGGGACGTGAATCTCTCTGTCCAGCCGGGTCGCATGCTCGCGGTGGTGGGCCACAGCGGATGCGGAAAGACCACCCTGTTGCGCCAGATCGCCGGTCTGGATCGGCCGGATGCCGGGACCATCGCTTTTTCCGGGGTCGACGGCGGCGAGGTGAACTCCGGTCGCATCGGCATGGTGTTCCAGGAAGCGCGGCTTCTGCCCTGGAAGACGGTCCTGGACAATCTGACCCTGGCCCTTCGCAGGCTCTGCTCCGGGGAGGCGGCCCGGGAGCGGGCGCTCTCGGCCCTTCGAATGGTCGGGCTTCAGGATTTCGCCGGGGCATGGCCCCATCAGCTCTCCGGCGGCATGGCCCAGCGCGTAGCCTTGGCCCGGGCACTGTGTCGCGATCCGGATATCCTCCTTCTGGACGAGCCGTTCGGCGCCCTCGATGCCCTGACCCGGGTCCAGCTGCACGAGGAGTTCATGGAGATCCGCATGAGACGGCCGTTTACGGCCATTCTGGTGACCCACGATATTCCCGAAGCGGTCCGGCTGGCCGACGAAGTGGCCATCATGAAGGCGGGACGGATCATTCACCGAATTCCGGTCCCGGAACCTCAACCCCGGCCGTATGGCTGCCCGGTCCTTGCCGAGCGTATTGCCGCCATTACCCACCTGGTTCTCGAACGCGACGCCGGGCCCTCAAAGGAGGGCAGGCGTTTATCATCCACAACGATTCCGGAGGATTTGCCATGCGTAACCCACTGAAACTCATTGTCGCCGCTGTTGTCGTTTCCTTCTTTATGATCGCGCCGAACGCTCAGGCCAAGGACCTGAGCGAGATCAACATCTCTTATGTCAAGGCCCCCTTCAACCTGCAGGTCATGGTCATGCGCAAGCACGAATTGCTCGAAAAGGCCTTTGCCGACGAAGGGATTCGAATCGTCTGGCACGACATCACCTCGGGGGCCCATCAGACTCAGGCCATGGCCGCCGGGTCCCTCGACGTCGGATCGGTCATGAACACCACTTCCATCCTGATGGCCAATGCGGGAGGCAATCCCGTGCGGATCGCCGCCGGGGTGAGCCGTCCGGCAAAGACGTTCGCAATCATGGGGCGGCCGGGGGGACCGGCCACCATCGCTGAACTCAAGGGGACCAAAATCGCCGGGCCCCGCGGTACGGTTCTGCATCAGTTGCTGGCCGCCGCGCTCGCATCCAAGGGGATGGGCCTGTCGGATGTGGAGTATATGGGCATGGACCTGCCCAAGGCCCAGACAGCGTTGATCGCCGGCCATGTGGATGCCGCCATGCTGGCCGCCGGCCTGATGATCAAGGCGGAAGAGGCGGGCGCGCGGGTGATCGCCACGGCGGACGGACTTCTCAACCCAATCCTGGTCATGGCGGTCCGCGACGGATTCGCCGAAGAGCATTCGGAGGCCCTGAACAAGGTGGTTCGAGTGCATCGGGAGACGACCGGATGGATTGCGGCGAACCTCGACGAGGCGATCGCCCTGGGCGCCGAGGCACAGGGCATCTCCGTGGAAAACGCAACAAAACTGGCCCAGTGGGCCGGCTTCACGGCCGTGCTGACCCCCCGGGACCTGGACAGCATTCGGGAAGACATGGCGTTTTTGATGGAAAACGACATGCTGCAGAAGGCCGTGGACGTGGATGCCCTGGTGCTCGACGGCGCTATGGCCGGCAAGAAGGAGGGGGCCGAGTGAATCACTTCCTCGTGGTGGCCGAGCGTGAAGGGACCCTGGCCCTGGGCAGGGACGACCTGCTCAAGTATACGGGGCCCTCTCAGATCATCGCATGTGCCCTGTCATACCGGCTGTTTCACCGGGCCTTCGCCGATCTGAGCCCGGACCGCCCTCCCATGCGGGAGGCGATCTCGGTGCGGACGGCCTTTCCCGGTGAAGGCGTTCTGGACTGCATCGAGATGATCACCCGGGCGCGGACCGGCGGCCGCCTGCATGTGGATATCACCATGGGACCGGCCGAAGCGCCTTCGGCCCCGGTGGGCCGGTTCTACTTTGAAGTGACCATTCGAAACAGGGCCTCCGCCTATTGGCCGAGATCGGGGTTTTTCGACGACCCGTTCATCCCCATGGTCCAGCGCTATCAGGACGGCGCCGGGACAACGGCCGAACAGCAGGTCTACCGGGAGTTCAAGCACGCGATCATTGCCCGGCTGATGGCCGCGACCGAGGACGGGCTGTTTGTGCGGGGGGAGGTGGGCTCGTGATGCCGGATGACCGCCGAGAGACCATCGAGGTGATCGATCATGGAACGGTCCTTTCCATCCCGTTTGAGGCGTGTGTGGCCTATCACGGCCGCACCAGCATCGGCGGCGTGGCCCTGGGGTTCCGGTTCCTTCAGTATGTCTTTTCCCGCCTCTCGCCCGACGCCCCTCCGGACCGGGAGGAGATCAGCGTGTTCACCGCATTCCCCGGACCGGGCTTTCGGGACACCATCGAAATGGTGACCCGGGCGGTAAGCCGCGGCGCATACCGGGTGGACACGGAGGCCGATGTCCCGGGCCCGGAAGGGGTGATCGGGCGTCTCTTCTTCGAACCCGGCATCGCCGGCCGGCACATCCGCCTGGCGCTGGTGGAAGGAGGCCTGTCCCCCGAGTTCATTCAAGTGGGGAGGCGGACCAAGACGGGGCACGCCACCCCGAAGGACCTCAGCCGCTGGACCGAACTGAAGGAACAACTCGCCCGGAACGTGATGGCCGCGCGTCCGGGCGACCTATTCGTGGAGTTGCCGGGGAAGTAGTAATCATCCATCAATGGCTGGAAACGCTGTAGGTCATCCCTGTTTGTTCACCGCCCGGCAGGGATACCGGCACATGGTGAGGCAGGAAGCGTGACCCGGCGGGCTCGGGTCCTTGGGAAACACGCCGGGGTCATTCCGCATTTTTCATCAGGCGAATGATATACCGATCCTTTTCATCCCGGATGCCCAACACCTTACAGGGTGAGGTCTTCAGGACGCTCATCACATCCCTTCGAGTGTCCGTATCCGTTCCGATGATCTCCAGGGTTTCTCCGCTTCCAATGGCCCTGAACCCTTGAAGGATCTTGAGCAAGGTCAGGGGTACGATCAGCCCTCTCAAGTCAAGAATGTGGTCCATTTGGGTCCGCAATGGAGTGCCGGTCGCTGCAATTGTTTCCTTCTCGTCTTTCCCCATGCGCAACATGCGGTTATCCTTCGAATGTCCGTCCCTGTCCTCCATCCCGGGACGAGGGGCTTGCCTGTCAGGCAAGCCCCTCAACGCCCTCAACGTCCCCAGCAGACCGGCTCTTTCAGGATCAATCACCGGTCGGAAAGGCCATCTGGTCGCAGCGCCAGCATCCCTGCTTGCGGAGATCATCCTTCGGATTGGTGTTTTTGTCGCAGAGCCACCCGTACCCATCGTTGTCCTTGACGAATTTCAAGGGACGGGTCGCCATGTGCCCACAAAGTTCGGTGTAATCATCTACCCTTGCGTTTTGAGTCTGTTCCATGATGCCCTCCCTTTTAAATTAAGGTGAATGGATTTGTACTCTACCTGTCCATGGGCCATCTTTCTGCCTCTTTCAGAGAGCAGGATATGTGCCAGGAATGCGGCGCCCCTTCGTTCTTCTGTTAACCTATTGAAAATAGGGTGTTTCCATTTTATCCGACCCGATTTTCCGTCTCTTTTGGCGCGCACGTGTGTTAATATGAATGAACAACTGTTAAGTCAAAGGGGAGGCCATGCTTGAACAGGAACTGAACAGTTACTGGAAGACCGTGGTGAATACGATCCAGGATGGGTTGATGGTGGTTGATCGGGGCGGGGTGATCGTTTCCGTGAATCGGGCGCTTGAGGCGATTACGGGCTTTACGCAGAAGGACCTGGTCGGCAGGCCCTGCTCCGCACTGAACTGCGATGTCTGCGAAATGGCCCGGGACCAACAAGGAAGGCACTGGTGCGCCTTGTTCAGGACAGGCAGTCTCAAAATGCGCAGGTGCACGCTGCTGAGGAAGGACGGTCGAAGCATTCATGTCTTGAAGAACGCCTCCCTTCTTCGTGACGCAGACGGGGATGTCATCGGTGCCGTGGAAACCTTGACCGATGTGACGGAACTCGTCCGGAAAGATCATCAGATCCATGCGTTTCAGCGGCAGCTTCGTTCAGAGGACGGCTGCTGCGGAATGATCGGCGTTTCGGCTTCCATGCAACAGGTCTTCAATCTCATTTCCAACGCCACGGAGTCCGATGCCCCCGTGATTGTCACCGGGGAAAGCGGGTCCGGCAAAGAACTCGTTGCCAGGGCCATCCACGACACCGGGACACGCAAACGAAAGCCTTTTGTAAAGGTCAATTGTGCGGCCCTGAGTGAATCCTTGCTGGAAAGCGAGTTGTTCGGACATGTCAAAGGCGCCTTCACCGGTGCCTACCGGTCCAGGGAGGGGCGTTTTGAGTCGGCCCGGGGGGGAGACATCTTCCTGGACGAGATCGGCGACCTGCCGCTGTCCACCCAGGTCAAACTCCTTCGTGTGCTGGAAGAGAAGGTGATCGAACGGGTAGGAGACAACCGGCCCATTCTGGTGGATGTCCGCATTATCAGTGCGACGAACCGGGACTTGCAGTCGCTTGTGGACACAGCCGCGTTTCGGGACGATCTCTTCTTCAGGATCAACGCCATTCCCATCCGGTTGCCCTCTTTGAGAGAGCGGGTCGAAGACATTCCCCTGCTTGCGGATTCGTTTTTCGAGAGGGCCCGGCTGAAGAGCAGCAAACCGATTCTGGGCATCAGCGACGAGGCCATGTCTGCTTTAATGGCCTATGACTGGCCGGGAAACGTCAGAGAACTCAGAAGCGCCTTTGAATATGCCTTTGTGGTATGCCATGACTCCCTCATCCGGCCCTATCACCTTCCTCCCGGCATTGCTCGTGCCCAGGGGCAGGGCGCGAAACCTCAGGAGCTTGTGATCGATGCCATGGAAATACAGAAGAGGGAGCTGATCGATGCCTTGAGAAAAGCGGGCGGAAATCAGTCCGAGGCGGCCCGAATGCTCGGTGTCTCCAGAGTGACGGTCTGGAACCGCATCAAAAAATTCAACATCGATCTGCGGCGGTCCGTGCCTTGAAAAGTCCTTGAATGCAGCGTCTCGAATGTCATCTTATCCCCATGGACGCCATGAGTTTCTCTTGGCAGCGTCCCGCTTCCCTTCTACAATGAGCGCCTGGATCGGTTGAGGAGAAAACAAAAGGCCTTGGCGGCACACCGCGCGGTCCTGGTGTTCTCCGTCCTTGGAAAGCGCATAGCGGACCGATTCGCAGGCCCGGCCAACCCCAGGAGACAGCGTAATGCTCAAGACCAACCTCATCGTCGCCACTGCTATTGCCGTGCTGACCGTAAGCATCTGGGCCTTTTTCAACCGACCCGAGTCGGAGCCGTCATGGCCCCGAACCATTCAAGGGTTTTCCTTTTCGCCATTCCGGGAAGGCCAGAACGCGCTCACCGGACCGCTCCCCTCCGTGGAAGAGATCGAAGAAGATCTCGCCCTCCTTGCGGGCAAGTCCCACGCCGTGCGCACCTACACCGTGGAGCCGCCCTTTGACCGGATTCCGGAACTGGCCGCCAAGCACCGCTTGAACGTGACCCTGGGGGCATGGATCGGAGACGATCGGGAACGAAACGAGCGTGAGGTGGAACACATCATCCGCCTGGCCCGGGAGAACCGCAATGTCGTCCGGGTGATCGTGGGGAACGAAGTCATTCTGCGGGCCGAGATCCCCATCGCGGAATTGCTGGCCTTGATCGGCCGCGTGCGCCGTGCGGTAAACGTTCCGGTGAGCACTGCGGAACCGTGGCATGTGTGGCTCAAGCATCCGTCCCTGGTGGAGCACGTGGATTTCCTCGGTGTCCATATGCTTCCCTATTGGGAGGGGATTCCCGTGAAGACGGCCGTCGATTATGTGGTCAGCCAGATCAACGGACTCAAGGCGGCCTTTCCCGGAAAGCCCGTGGTGATCGCTGAAGTCGGGTGGCCCAGCGAGGGCCGCACCCGTCATTCCGCGGTGGCCTCCACGGCCAATGAGGCCACATTCCTGCGGCGGTTTCTTCATCGGGCCGCCCAGGAAAAGTATGTCTACTACGTCATGGAGGCCTTTGACCAGCCCTGGAAACGGCGGAACGAAGGTGCGGTGGGCGCGTACTGGGGGGTGTACGACCTGCACCGAAGGCCCAAGTTCGCCTTTTCGGAGCCGATCATCAAGATTCCCGAATGGAGGATCCTGGCGGGCATTTCCATTGTGGTGGCGGCCATCGCCTTGGCGATCCTGTTGATCGACAGCGCCACGCTGAATATTCGGGGGCGGAGCTTTCTGGCCGCCATGGCCTTCACCCTGGCCACGGTATCGGTATGGGCCACCTACGACTACGTCCATCGATACATCACACTCTCCACGGTGATCGTGGGACTACTCATCGTCCTGGGCATGATCGGCGTGGTGGTCGTATTGCTCACCGAGGCGCACGAATGGGCCGAGGCCCTCTGGGTCAGCCGGCGACGCAGGCGTCTTGAACAGAAGGAGGTCGACCCGGCGGACCTCCCCATGGTCTCCATTCACGTGCCCACGTACAACGAACCTCCGGACATGGTGAAGAAAACCCTCGATGCCCTGACCCTTCTCGATTATCCCTCTTTCGAGGTCATCGTGGTGGACAACAACACGAAGGACCCGGACGTGTGGCGGCCCGTGGAGGACCACTGCCGGAAACTCGGTCCCAGGTTCCGGTTCTTTCACGTGGACCCCCTGGGGGGATACAAGGCCGGGGCCCTGAATTTCGCCCTCCGCAACACCGACCCATCGGCCGCGGTCATCGGCGTCATCGACAGTGATTACACGGTGGATTCCCAGTGGCTGAGACGACTCGTTCCGCCGTTCCAATCGCCGTCCATTGCCATTGTCCAGGCCCCCCAGGATTACCGGGACAGAGATGCAGGCATATTCAAATCCATGTGCTTTTCGGAGTATCGAGGATTCTTTTTCATCGGCATGGTGACCCGCAACGACCGGAACGCCATCATTCAGCACGGAACCATGACCCTGGTCCGTCGATCGGTTCTGGAGGAGGTGGAGGGGTGGGGTGAGTGGTGCATCACCGAAGACGCAGAGCTGGGCCTGCGGATCTTCGAGAAGGGATACGAGGCCGTGTACATCCCCGAAAGCTACGGCCGTGGGCTGATGCCCGACACCTTCACGGACTACAAGAAACAACGCTTTCGGTGGGCCTACGGCGCGGTTCAAATCCTGCGCCGGCATTTCAGGCCGCTCCTCGGCCGCGCGGGCACGAGGCTCACGGCCGGGCAGAGGTATCACTTCTGGGCCGGGTGGCTTCCATGGTTCGCCGACGCGATCAACCTGGCCTTCAACCTGGCCGCCCTGGGCTGGTCCATGGCCATGATCGTCGCCCCCAGGCAGTTCGATCCCCCCATGGTGACCTTCTCCATTTTCCCTCTGGCCCTCTTCGGCTTCAAGATCGCCAAGCTCGTGTATCTGTATCGGGGGGCCCACATCGTCGCCTCCATGGTTCAGACCCTGGCGGCGGCCGTGGCGGGCCTGGCGCTCTCCCACACCATCGCCAAAGCGGTCTGGACGGGACTGGCCACCCGGGAAAAGCCCTTTTTCCGCACGCCCAAGATGACCGACGCGCCGGCCTTTCTTCGCGCGCTGAGGGATTCCCGCGAGGAAACGCTCTTTGCCCTGGTCCTGTGGCTGGCCGCCGCTTCGGTGGCCTATGTCCAGGGAAGCAACGGGTCTCTGGATCTGGTGATCTGGGTGGCGGTGCTGTTGATGCAGTCGGTCCCCTACCTGGCATCCACGGCCGTGTCACTGATCAGCGCCCTCCCGGGAGGCGGGTTGCGCCGTAAGAGGCCGGTCGGTCCGGCAACGACCACCCCTTAGGTATGATCCCGTGTCACTCGCGCAGTTCGTCCAGGATCGCTCTTGCGATGGCCCGGCAGTCGGTGTTCGAGAAGCGGGTGCAGTTCAACCGGGCCGACCATGCGAATTCCGCCTTCAGTTGGGAGCAGAGGTTGTCTTCGTCCGGGTCCTCATGAATGCACAACACCCGAACCCCGGAGAGCTTTTCGGCCTCCGGCAGTACGGGAAAGGACCGGGAGTGGGGCGGTTGGGCGTCTCCGGCAGCAGAAGAGGCCTCAAAGACGGCCTCTTGGCCCGGGTTCACCAGGACGAGCAGGACCGTGCGTTGAGACATGGGGGAAGAGAAGCGATTCACGAAGAAAGGGAGCAGATCGGCGCCGGATCCATAGCCGATGATCACCACCTGGTCTTTCCGCCATCGGGAGGCATAGATGGACAGGACCCTTTCCATGTCCGCGGCCATGGCCTCCGGAGAGCGGGGTGTCCATGAGTAGTTCAGGAGATCCAGCCCCAGGACCGGAATGCCGGCTGCGGCGAGTTCCCGGCCCAGCTCCCGGTTGATGCCCGTCCAGCCGTCCTCCCCACTGACAAGGAGTGCGAGGGTGGATCGGGTGTTTCGAACCGCAGGAAGGACGATCATGGGGAGGTCCTTCACCTCGTCGGCAATGGGGAGGCGGTCTTTCCTCTCATTCCAGATGTGCAGGGCCAGGGCGGATGTCAACTGGGGCATCCAGTGTTCCGGCCGGGAAAACCCGGCTCCGACCTTGGGAAGGACGACGATCTCCCCGTTTTCCACGCCACGGACAAATGCCTCCACCGCCTTGACGTCGCACGTCGAATCGAGAGCGCCCTGAAGAACGATCCATGGCTCCTGAAGGTGGCCCACCGGCTTGAGACGAGGTCGCGGGTCGTCGGCGGGGGATGTCTCGACCAGTTCCTCACCGAGGCAGAACGGCCGGGTCAGGGTGAGTTCGGGACAGAAACCCATGCTCACCGCGCCGGCGAATGTGCCCGGGGGTGCCAGGGCCAGGGCGGCGTAGCTGAGCCAGGCACCTCCGGAATACCCCATGATCACCGGTCGGATATAGCGTGGGAACCCGAGATGCCGTTGAAGGCCTCGGCTGAGACGATCCAGATCGGCTCCGGGGTCGATGCAGGCCGTCTTCAGCGCCGAAAGACGCCAGAGATATCGGGGGGTGTCGATGCCGACCACCAGTGCGCCTTGGGCCGCCAGATCCCGCGCGGTTTTCACCACACCGCTGTTCCACCCGGCAAGGCCGGAGAGAAAAAGGACCACCCTGGAAGGGGCGGCCGTGGTCTGGTACAGCGTCACCGGTCCGAAGGGTTCCCATTTTACCGTCTGCGGGTTCGCCCGAGCCATATCCGGGATCAGCGCCAGAGCGAGGATGCACGCGAATGCACTGCACGTCGGCCCCAGGACCGACCGCGCTCGCTCGTGACTCCCGCAATGGGCGCCAGAGGGGAAAAGCCGAATATGGACAAGGGATTGCTGGTTTCTGTTCAAGCCGTTCATCCTCCCGAAAGATACCCGTACGGCGCGAAGAAGCGCTGGCAACCGGTGTTTTCAGGCGGATGATAGCCAAGTGGCGGGGCGTGTCAAATGGAAAGTGTACCCATCGGGGCGGAAGACGACGATGCATGTGGAGGGGGCGGTCCGGTGACCGTCCCCATGATGCGTACGGGAATGCGGGAATGGGTCCCCTTCGGCCATTCGGCCGGTGTGGAACAGGGCTACTTGATGCATACCTTGCGGACCTGCTGAAAGTCCGTGAGCCCCAGAAAGACCTTCCGAATGCCGTCCTGCATCAGGGTGGTCATGCCGTCCCTGACCGCCTGGGCCCGAATGTCCTCCATCTTGGCCCGGCCCTGAATCAAGGACTTGACCTCGTCCGTCCCGTTGAGGATTTCCATGATACCTGCCCGACCCTTGTAGCCGGTGTTTCCGCATTTCTCACACCCTTTGGCCCGGTACAGGGTCATCTCTTCGGAATAGCCGAGCCCCTTTCCTTCCAGGTCCCCGTCGTAGGCCCGGGCCAGGTGGTCGTATTCTTCCCGGGTCGGGTGATAGGGCTCCTTGCAGTCCTTGCAGAGGGTTCGGACCAGGCGCTGGGCCAGTACGCCAAGAAGGGCATCGGCGAAGTTGAAGGGGTCCATTCCCATGTCCAGGAGACGGGTGATGGTCTCGGGCGCACTGTTCGTGTGGAGGGTGCTGAAGACCAGGTGACCGGTGAGCGAGGCCTCGATGCCGGTGGACACGGTCTCGTGGTCCCGCATCTCGCCCACCATGATCACGTCCGGGTCCGCGCGCAGAAAGGCCCTCATGGCCGCGGAGAAATCGAACCCGATCTTGGGGAGGACCTGGACCTGCCTCAGCCCGCGCTGAGTGATTTCCACCGGGTCTTCGGCGGTCCAGATCTTGGTCTCCGGCTTGTTGATATGGGCCAGGGCCGAATGGAGCGTGGTGGTCTTCCCGCTTCCCGTGGGCCCGACCACCAGGAAGATGCCATATGGTTTGGAGATGCAGTCGATAAGTACGTTGAAGTCCCGCTCGCCCATGCCCATCTTGGCCAGAGAGATCGGTTCGCCCGCGGCCAGGATTCGCATGACCACGTCTTCCTCTCCGCCCACCGTTGGGATGGTGGCCACACGGAGTTCGATGTCCAGAGGGGCGTACTTCTTGAACTTGATCTTTCCGTCCTGGGGTTTCCGGCGCTCCGAGATGTCGAGGTCCGACATGATCTTGATCCGGGAGACGATGGCCTTCTTGTAGTGGGGCGGGATGGTCTGGTAGACCTGGCACGCGCCGTCGATGCGGTACCGAATCTCCGCGCCGGACTTGCCGGGATACGGTTCCACGTGAATGTCCGAGACGTTTCTCTTGTAGGCGTCGGCGATGATCCGGTTCACGAGCTTGACAATGGCGCTGTCGTCCTCGGTGACCATCTCCGCGCCTTCCTCGAACTCGATTTCCTCGTCTCCCCCCTCCAGCTTGCCGAGGATATCATCGATGGATCCCTCCATCTCTCCGCCTTTGGCGTCCGCTACTCCGTAGAAGTGGTCCAGGAACTGGAGGATGTCCTCGCGCAACCCTACGACGAACTCGTATTTCTCGGCTGGAATCAGGGATTTGACGCTGTCGATCTTGTCCAGCCTCTGGGGATTGTCCACAAGGATCTTGACCTTGCCGTCCTGCCGTTCCAGAGGCACCCACAGGTTCCGCTTGAGATAAATGTGCTTGAGCCGAGTGAGAAGATCCATGGGGATCGGGTAGTTGCTGTTAAAGGGGACATAGTCGCAATTGTAAAACTCGGACAGGGATCGACCGATGTCCTCCTTCTTGACGCTCATCTCCTTCATGAGGATGGCCTCGATGGGGATCTTGCGTTCGCGGCTCATGATGACCGCATCGGACAGCTCCTTGTCGGTGATGATGTTGTTGTTGATCAGGTGGTCGAACTTGGTTCGCTTGGTGGCCCGCTGGATCAGCTTTCGCTGGTTGAAGAACGCGATGCCCAGGACCTTGGCCATCTCTACGGCCGAGTTCTGGTCGTCCACGGTGAAGCGGTCCCCGGTCTTCTTGTTGACCAGTTGAAAGACACCGATCACGAACTTCTTATAGAAAATGGGCACGGAGAGGACCTGACGCGTGGTGTAGCCGGAACGCTCGTCCCATCGCTTGTCAAAGGTCAGGTCCTTGTTGATCATGGCGAGTTCCCGATCATCGTAGGCGTCCAGGATGTTCGTGATTTCCGCATTGTTCGCCGTGTATCCCGCGATACTGCTGTTGTCGATGGTCACGCGGATCTCGCCCGGGAGGTCGCCGGCCTTGAATCGGGAGTAGACCTCTTTGCGTTTCCCGTCCACCACGTAGAGGGTGATCCGGTCCGCGTCGAAGAGGCTCAGGATCTGCTCTTTCAGGTTGATCAGGATCTCGTTGATGTCCCGTGCGGCATGAATCTGGTTGGCGATGTCATTCAAGGCCTTGTAATACGTGACCTTGTCCTCACCGGTATAGCTTCTCGCCGTCTCGGCCATGATCAGGTTCCTCCGCCCTCATCCAACAATCGAGGGAAGGGATGAAATGTGAAGGGAAACCATCTGGTTCATCAAAAGAACGGATGGTCCTGCAAAACCTCGCTCAACCACCGCCGGCAAGCGTGTAACCCATTGGAATGACAGATGTGAATGACGTGATTCCGAGTTTTTGCGGTTCCGCCAAAATTAAAATTATTCCATAAACGGCGGAAAAGATAAATACCAAATTCCGCGGGGCGCGGACACGTCTCAAGGCCTTTGTCCATGGACCCTCGACCCGGACCAGGGTTCTTCGGCCATGTGCGTTTGGATGGTTGGTGCGCCCTTGACACGCACGACCTTGAGGAGTAGCCTGATGTTCATTGGATCGTTGATGTCTCCATCTAAAGCGGCATTCGACTCCTCTCTTTCCTTCACCATTGGGTACCTCGGCTTCTTCCTCCATCTCGGAACCCTTCAGCCCCGTTCCGTATGTTCCATCATCCCCGGGATTCGGCCCGCTCGCACAGTTGTTCTCCTGCCATGCATTCCGGCCGGGCAATGCGGTGCGGGGCCCAGTTCCATTTCCCGGGACGGACCCGCGACGGTGTCATCCGCGGGTCCACATGAACCATCACCTGATGAGGAAAAGGAGGGATTATGAATGTGAAGAAGATTTTTCTGCCCGAGTCCGAGATGCCGCGCCAGTGGTACAACATCGTGGCGGATATGCCTACCCCGATGGAACCTCCCCTGCACCCGGGCACGGGGCAGCCTGTGGGTCCGGATGATCTGTCGCCGATCTTTCCCATGAACCTCATCGAGCAGGAGGTGAGTACGGAGCGCTGGATCGACATTCCGGAGCCGGTGCTGGAGAAGTACGTGATTTGGAGGCCGAGTCCCTTGTACCGGGCCTACAATCTGGAGAAGTTTCTGGACACCCCCGCGAAGATCTACTTCAAGAACGAGGGGGTGAGTCCGGCGGGGAGCCACAAGCCGAACACGGCCATCGCCCAGGCCTACTACAACAAGGTGGCGGGGACGAAACGGATCACCACGGAGACGGGCGCGGGGCAGTGGGGGAGCGCGCTGGCCATGTGCTGTGCCTTTTTCGGGCTGGAGTGCAAGGTCTTCATGGTGAAGATCAGCTACAACCAGAAGCCGTACCGCCGTCTCATGATGGAGACGTGGGGGGCGAAATGCACGGCGAGCCCGAGCACGGAGACCAAGGCGGGGCAGTCGATTCTGGCGAAGGACCCCGATTCTCCGGGGAGCCTGGGAATGGCCATCAGCGAGGCCGTGGAGGCGGCGGTGATGGACGAGCACTCCAAGTACTCTCTGGGGTCCGTCCTGAACCACGTGATGCTGCACCAGACCATCAACGGTCTGGAGTGCCAGAAGCAGATGGATATTGCAGGGGACTACCCGGACGTGGTGATCGGGTGCGCCGGCGGGGGAAGCAATTTTGCGGGCAACTGCCTGCCCTACGTGCGGGACAAGATCCACGGCAAGGAGATCGACATCATCGGTGTGGAGCCCACGTCCTGCCCTACCATGACCCGCGGTCCGTTTGCGTACGACTTCGGGGACACGGTACAGATGACGCCGCTTCTGCCCATGCACACCCTGGGGCACAATTTCGTTCCGGCCCCCATTCACGCCGGCGGCCTGCGGTACCACGGCATGGCCCCCATTCTCAGCCAGCTCCTGGTGGACGGGCTGATCCGGGCCGAGAACATCAACCAATTGGAGACCTTCCAGGCGGGCGTGACCTTTGCGCGCACCGAGGGGTTCATCAGCGCCCCCGAGTGTAACCACGCGGTGGCCATGACGATCCGTGAGGCCCTCAAGGCCAAGGAAGAGGGGAAGGAAAAGGTCATCCTGTTCAACTGGAGCGGTCACGGGCTGGTGGACATGGCGGCCTACGAGGCCTATTTTCGGGGTAAGCTTCAGGATCATCCGCTGCCCGAGGAAGATATTGTGCGGGCACTCGAAGACATCGCCAGCCTGCCCAAACCCAGGCAGTACACGGGCAAGTAACGGCAACCCTGACAGCGTTCAGAGTCCGGAGGGTCGGAAAGAGACGACCCTCCGGACCTTTTATCCAACTCCGTCCCTGCGGGACGGGAGAGGCCATGATGAGCGAACAAGTCGTTCCTCCCGGAGATGACTACACCATCCGGTGTCCGAGGCTGGGGCATCAGATCACGTTTTCCTACTGCCGCACGGAACGCGGCGAACTCCCATGTTTCAAGGTCCTGGACTGCTGGTACCCGCACTTCGACGTGGAAGGCCTTCTTCGGCAGGAATTGACGGAGGAGCAGTGGGACCTCGCGTTCAGCCGGCCTGGAAAGACCAAAGTGATGTCCCTGCTGGACCTGATCGAGGAGGCGAAACACCGGACCCGATCCGGTGAGGATTCAGAAAAGGAGGGGTGACGCCCTTCCTTTCGATGGTGATCCGCGGTCGATGACCGGACGATTTTCGTGGATATGGCAACAGGATATGGACAGCCGACAGCGGGTTGAAAAGCACAAGAGGAGTGATCATGTCGAGAGAGATCGTGCTGGGGAACGGGGCCATAGCGCTGGGGTTGGTGGAGTCGGGCTGCCAGGTGGTGACGAGTTATCCGGGCACGCCCAGTTCGGAGATCCTGCCGGAAGTGATTCGAAGGGTGAAATCGGCGGGTCTCAACACCTACGTGGAATGGTCCACCAACGAGAAAGTGGCGCTGGACAACGCCTTTGCAGCCGCCATTTCCGGGAAGCGTGCGGCGTGCTGCATGAAGCAGGTGGGGCTGAACGTAGCGGCGGACTCCCTGATGAGCGCTGCCTACCTGGGAACCGTGGGTGGACTGCTGATCATATCCGCGGATGACCCCGGACCGCATTCGTCCCAGACGGAACAGGACACCCGGTTCATGGCCCGCCTGGCCAAGGTACCGGTCCTGGACCCCTCCACACCTCAAGAGGCGAGGGAAATGGCCACATACGGATTTGCCCTTTCCGAGGAGTTCGGCCTTCCCGTGATCCTGAGGCCGGCCATTCGGGTGTGCCACGCCCGGCAGGACGTGGAACCGGGCGAACTCAAGGATCGGGGGGTCAAGGCGGGATTCGAAAAGGACCCCTCCAGATGGGCGGCCACCCCGAAATTCCGTCTGAAGCTTCATGGGGAACTGAACCGGAAACTCGGAGAGATCGCAGAGAGGTTCGCCGCCGAGGATTTTCCTTTCAACGGCCATGACCTGGAACCGGGGAAGCATTATGCCCTGGGGATCGTTGCCGCCGGTATTCCCTGGGCCGTGATCCGGGACCTGTTCCGGGAGGAGGGTCGTTCAGGGGAGGTCCCGGTGCTGAAGATGGGAGCGGCCTGGCCCTTCCCGGACCGGCTCGCGACCTCTTTCATGGACGCGTGCGACCGGGTCCTGGTGCTGGAAGAGACGGACACGTTGATCGAGTACCAGTTGCAGGACAAATCCAAGGTATGGGGCCGGCTGTCGGGGCATGTCCCGTCCCAGGGGGAGATGGTCCCCCAGGTGATCTACGGGATCGTGGACCATGTGCTGCGGGAGGCCGGCCTGAAAGGTCTGTCCGAACTGAAGGATTCAGAGGCCCAGGCCCTGGTGGCCGGACTGGATCTGCCCATGCGCCGGCCCACGCTCTGCCCGGGTTGTCCACACCGGGCCTCGTTCTACTCCATCCGCAAGGCCAAACCCAAGGCGATCTACACCTCGGACATCGGCTGCTATACCCTGGGGCTGAATCTGGGGGGGGTGGACACGTGCCTGGACATGGGCGCCGCCATCACCATGGCGTCCGGGTTCTACCATGCCTATGCCCAGGACGGGATTCACCAGCCTGTGATCGCCACCATGGGCGACTCCACCTTCTATCACTCGGGAACCGCCGGGCTCATGAATGCGGTCTACAATGACGCCCGGTTTGTTCTGGTGTTGCTGGACAACATGACGACGGCCATGACCGGAATGCAGCCGACGCCGGGGCTGGGCATTCGAGCGGACGGCAGTGACGGCAAGAAGATCCCCCTGGAACGGGTGATTGCGGGCTGCGGCGTGGATTTCATCGAGGAGGTGGACCCCTACGACATGAAGGCCATGAACGCCGCCTTGAAGCGGGCCCTGGCCTACACCGAGGAACCGGAAGGGGGCATTGCGGTGGTGATCGCCCGGCACCCGTGCGTGATTGCATACCGGGAGGAGGCCATACCCCGGCGCATCAAGGTAAAGATCACGGATGAGTGCGACCAGTGCGGGCTGTGCATTCAGCGGTTTGAGTGCCCGGCCCTTTACCACGATGAGGAACTGGGCCGGACCGAGGTGAACCAGCAGATCTGCGCCCAGTGCGGGTTGTGCATCCAGGTCTGCCCCAAGGGAGCCATCGTGGAGGATACGGAAGGGTGAGACGTCGCGGGCCTGTGCGCTTCGTGATGAACGCTCACGCGCAACCGTCCGGCCGGCGAATCCCGAATCACGAACACGAATCAGGAACACGGAATTTACGGAGTGAACATGGAACCGTTGAACATCGTGCTGTGCGGGCTGGGCGGACAGGGCATTCTCTTCATGACCAAGGTGCTGGCCGAGGCCTCCCTGGCGAAAGGGTATCATGTGCTGGGGGCCGAGACCCACGGGATGGCCCAACGAGGTGGTTCGGTGGTCTCGCATCTCCGGATCGGGGAGGCGGAGAGTTCCCTGGTGCGGACGGACAGCGCGAATGTGATTCTGGCCCTGGAAGAGCACGAGGGGTATCGGAACCTGCCGTTTCTAAAGGAAGGCGCTCGAATGTATGTCAACGCCCGGCCGGGCCGATTCCCAAGGGCTGAGGTGAAGGCCTATCTGGATAACAGGGGAGTGGTGTATCGATCCGTGCCGGCGGGAGAGATCGCCATGTCGTTGAAAGCGCCCATGTCTGCAAATCTGGCCCTCCTCGGGTTCTATTCCGCCTTCGAGAACACACCGGCGACCCACGATGAGCTTCGGGCCACCATTGAGCGGATTACGCCGGAACGATTTCTCAAGGCCAATATGGACGTCTTTGATGCGGGAAATGAGGCCGCATCCGGCAGCGGCGGTTCGTGAGGAAAACGCCGTTGCAGCAGGCCTGCAAAAAACCGTTCCAAGGAGGCCCGGTACACCCTTTCAACACGGCCGGCCACCCATGAGACCGGACAAAAACCTCGGCCCCCATCTTCCATACCCGGGACCGGAAAGCGACTGAATCAGCTCAGGCATCATTGTCCCTCCAATGGTCCGTTCCGGTGCTGCGCCGCCGGAACGGCTACCCACCCAGGCACCACCGTTTGTGAGGCCCGGAACGGCCTTGAATCGACCACGCTTCACCATGCAGGCATATACCTTCAGGGAGGAAAGCCATGACGCACCGTATTCACAATTTCAATGCGGGTCCGGCGGCACTGCCGCTGGCCGTGCTGGAAGAGATTCAAG
>ENA-OSEO01002759-OSEO01002759.1-sediment-metagenome-genome-assembly--contig:-NODE-2759-length-23263-cov-4.349176_pt1 | contig 23263 bp, 22 predicted proteins | sample MGYA00237883_ERZ534232 | MGnify/ENA metagenome assembly ERZ534232
CGCCTTTACACGGACATTGCCCTCGGGAAGACCACAGGTGTTAAAACAGTGCTGGTGCTGAGCGGTGAGACCAGGCGCGCGGACCTGGAAAGTGCAATTTACCAACCGGATCTGGTTTGCGAGAACCTGGCTGATCTGACCCGGTATCTATCAAATTAACTGTTAATTGGAGGAGCTATGGAAAATTTTGGTGGTGTTTTTGGGATGATTGGTTTGCTCAGTATTATTTATTTGGTTTCCCGTCCCATTTTGCAGGCAGTGGTTGAGCGGATGCGCAAGAATGGCAAAACCTTGCCCAGTTGGCTCAAAAAGGTTTACCAATTTGTGAATAAGACCCATCGAAACGCGGGTTTTGTGGCAGTTGGAGCGATCATAATCCATTTCACTTTGCAATACTCGCGTTATGGAGAAATCCCTGTGGCGGGGTTGATTGCAGGTTTGGCTTTGGCAGCGCAATCCGTTCTGGGCTTTGGGCTGACCAAGCAAAAGGATAAAGAAATTCGCAAAAAGATGGCGCTACTGCACAGGGCGGTGGGGATGGTCGTCGTTGTGGCGGTGCTGGTTCATCGCTTATAGCTGAAGGGTTTGCATAAAATGGTTGGGGGTATGGTGCCAAAGCCTTTGGGAGGTGCATTCGTATGCCTGAGGGTGATGACACACGTAAAGCCAAAGCACGTTGGGTGCCAGATCGGGGTGCAGCCGATGGTGCGTGATCCGATGATGATGTAGGGGGTAATCAGGGATGGAAAAAAATGGGTTAGATACTTGAAAACATCTGATCAGATTTCCAATCGGCAAACCTTTCTCTGATATAATTTGGCGCACGCTTCGCTTTTGGAAGATCTGCAGAAATCTTGTCGACCGTTGACGACTTGGCTTTGCATTGATAGTGAATAATCCGCCCATCATCCAAATCCGTCTCAGAAATAATGTAAGCACTCTGGTATTTCACCCAACTAAACCTATCAATAAAAGTATCTTCGTTTTTATTAAAGGTGGTTGTTCTGTCAACCATAGTTTTAGATGAACTCAAGTAAACAATTAAATACATCGGTTCTTTTGAGTTAACCGATGCAAGAATAATTATGTGATAGTGCGGATCGTGTCCTTCATCTATGTAGAACACGTCACCGATGTTGTACTTATTTGGCATTCTTCAGTACAGCGTTATGAAATAGCACTTGATAACTGATCTCTTGCAATAACTCTGTTGTTTCTTCTTTACTAAATCCGTTTTCGGTGAAGAAATCAAAATAACTTATATCTATACAACTATCGGTTTCTTTGTGTTCCGGGAGGGAATGAGTGTATTTTTTTAATCGTCCGAAACTATAATTCTTGAATTTTGAAAATAGTTCTAGGATCAGCTCTTCTTCGAATTCACTAAGAAGCTCATTTCCTGGGTTTTCGGCGTTAGAAGTTAATTCATTACGTTTCAAAGAAAAATATTGTTGCCATAAGTTGTCATGGCTTGGTAATGCGGAAATGTCTGTGGAATCAACAGCAGTGTTGATTTCGCTGACAATAGGACCAAAGGGAATAGAGCAAAGTCGGCCAAACAGACTTGGTGTTCCGGTCCGTAAAAGCATTTCCCTCTCAAACAAATACATAAGTTTAACTGCGAGGTATTTATCGATTTTTCCGTTCGCTAGCCTGACAAAACTGTTCAGAACTTGCAACGCTTTCTTATCATCATAAAGCAGCCGAACTTCTTTTTTTACCTTTGTGGATGTGTTTAACATCTGCTCTAATTCAAGAGCATTAACGATTTCCATATCATCTCCTTTTCCAGATACACTGATTATATACCAATATCACGCGGAAACAATTTTTTGCGTTCATCAACCTTAATGTTGAATGTTACATCCCAAACTCCAACTGACCGGGGTCTTTTTCGGCGGGTCTTGACTTTTTGAAGGTCAGACCACCGCGGGCGAGATCGGGGTATTCGGCATTTTGATGACCGGATAACAGCCCTTCGATGGTCAGGATCTGAATTTTGGTGTAGCTGGTGCCCAGAGGCGAATCGTAATAGCCTGCGCTGACGGCTTCGGTCTGCATGGGGCGGGTGGGTTCGGCAAGGGTGATGTATATACCGATGGCCGCTTTCTCACGGTCGACTGTGCCTTTGAGATCGCGGATCTGGGAGACGCTGACACCTTCCCCGCCTTTGACGGAGACGATGATCTTCTTGACGGAATTGAGCTCATCCTGGAAGAAGATCAGGCCATCGATGCCGGAGTCGGCGCCTTTCTTTTTGCCCTGGTAAGGCTGGGCGTTGACGAGGGAGCAAGCCCACCACTGGAACTGGTATTTGTCACGGTTGGCCAGGTCGCGCGCGCCTTCGAGGTCTTTGGGCGTGCCAATGACTTCGAACTGGATGCCGGGGAATCTATCTCGCAGGCGCTTTTCGATCAGGGTGATGGCGAGGCTGGTGATGTCGATGCCAATCCACTGGCGGTCCAGCTTCTGGGCAGCTTCAACGGCGGTACCGCAGCCGCAGAAGGGATCGAGAACCACATCACCGGGGTTGGAAGAGGCGTTGATGATGCGCTCGAGCAGGGCAAGCGGTTTTTGAGTGGGGTAGCCTAACAATTCTTGATGCCATGACCGTAGTGCTTGAACATCTGTCCATATGTCTTGAAGCGGCATACCGCTTGCTTCATCAATGTATTTCTTTAAACGAGGAATTCCGTTTTTTGTCCAAAAGATCCTATTTTCTTTGAGAGCTTTGTCGATTCCACTTTGATCATACATCCAATGGCGACCTTTTTGTGGAGATAATTGCCCACGGTCACCAAAAAATCTAGGGGGACCGTCACCACCTCCTGTCAAGTCAGCAGACATGAATTTTCTGCCATCCGGATCGGAGTAACGATAATATTTATCCACGTAATCAGGGTCATAAGTTTGATAAGTTTTGTTCCAAGTGTGGTTTCCTTGTTTTGAGTAGAAAAGCAAAGTGTCGTGCACATTTCCACAACGATTAGCATCGCTGTGACTGCTGGTTCTTTTCCATATTATCTCGTTTCTGAAATTTTCGGCTCCAAACACCATATCCAGCATCACTTTCAGATAGTGGCTGGCGGTGGGGTCGCAGTGCAGATACAAGCTGCCTGTGGGTTTCAAAACACGGTGAAGTTCGAGCAGGCGGATGGTCATCATGGTGAGGTAGGCCATCATGTCCGAGTTTACAAGGAACTTGCGGAATGCCTGGATCATTTCAGCCACGTTCGTGTTGGGCTGGTGCAGGATCTCGGTGTATTCGCGTTCAGCTTCATCGCCCCAGTGCCAGGTATCCTCGAAGGCGGTGATCTGCGCTTCTGACTTCTGACCCTTTGGGCTGTTGAAGAGGATATTGTAATTCTTGTTGCTGTTGAAGGGTGGATCCAGGTAGATCAGGTCGACAGATTCGTCGGGGATGTGATCCCTCAGGACGATCAGGTTGTCACCAAAATAGAGCTTGTTCATGGGCATCTCTCCTTACAAGTTGAGGTGATTCTATCATGTGAGCGGGGATCAGTCGGAGAGATAGGATTGGTAAGAGAAGATGTAATAGCCGGTAAACAGGTATAAAAAGAGGCGACGATGGGATTTGCGAAGTGCCGGTTTCAGGGTAAACCCATGATGAGAGTTTTGCAGACTCTTGCGTTGTCAGATGGTAGCCTTAGATAAAATAATCAGGTTAATTTGACTAAGCGCCAAAAATGGGACCTAAATAAAAAGAGGCGACGATGGGATTTGAACCCATGATGAGAGTTTTGCAGACTCTTGCCTTACCGCTTGGCCACGTCGCCGTAAAAACAAAGCTGATATCGCTTGCGGTATCAGCTTTGAAGAAAGCGGGCGATGAGGCTCGAACTCACGACCTTCTCCTTGGCAAGGAGACGTTCTACCAATTGAACTACACCCGCAGAGTTTATCTCAGCCTCTAGAGGACCGAAGTTCACAGATTTTAGCATATGCATTTTGAATTGTCAAATGAAACTAGGTAACCAGGTGAGGTCAACTGGTTTTGTCAATTTTTGGGCAATCTATGCCGCCTGAGTTCAATAAAATAACCATCAGTTCTCCAAGGGTGACGGGCATCCTTTGGATACTGGCTCAAGATTAGTGGCGATATTGCTGGTTCGTAGCAGAATCACTAAAGAAACTACAAATCAACCCCAAAAGCCGCCCTCACCACCAAACCAACCCCAAAGGATAGCATTGCCACACCCATGCTGATCACGAACATCTCGAGGAAGCGCTTTTTGAAAGACAAGTCTTTTGCCACAGATATGTAAAAATTGAAGCCAAAGATGATCAAGACTGCGATGATCAAAGTCACACCAAGACTAATGTAGATACCCTTATCATGCTGTGGTATTAAGAGATAAGGCAGGATCAGCAAAATTACGGTAACTATGTAGGCAAGACCAGTATAAAGCGCTGATCGCACAGCCTTGGGATTGTTATCTGCCTGAGCCGAAAGATATTCGGAAGCCGCCATTGAAAAAGAAGCTGCAATCCCGGTTACCAAACCACTGATCACAACCAGTCTGCCAGTCTGCAGCGCAAGCGTTAACCCTGCCAGGGTACCAGTCAGTTCAACCAATGCATCGTTAAGACCCAATACGATGGAACCCATGTAAGACAGGAAGTCTTCCTGGATCATCCCGGCCAGTGAATCTTCGTGTTCTTCCTCATCTTTTCCGAGTTGAGCTGCTCCGGGCACCACCGAATCAAACTCTGCATATTCGGCCGCGCCTGCGGCTTCGTCTTTTTCGAGCAGTTTTATCGTGAAAGTTATTCCCAAAACGCGTGCCATAAAAACTGCTAAAAACACTTTAAATTGATTCGGTTTCACGTCTGTTTTACTGATCTTTTTCCAAAACTGATAATGGCGCATTTCAGTGGCTGACATTTCATGGAGGATCTTAGAATTGTGAGGATCTTTGATCAGACTAGCAATTTTGCCATAAATCACATAACCGTTTTTTTCATCTTTTTGAAATTTGATCACTCTCTTTAATTGCTCTTCGTTCATTGAAGCACTCCTTATGGATACTTATATTCAATCTCTGATAAATTTCGCCTATTTTCTTACCCTGGAAGCCAGTTGTGGCTGATCTTTTGTAATTGTAGCATTCTTCTCGATCGCGCCTCATTTTTTGCGTTCAATTTGGCGAAGCCAAGCAAGGGCATGGCTTGGGACGTTGTCGCTATCTTGGCAAAGTGAAGTTCGCGGTGCAGGCCTTCTTCACCGCGATGGCGCTCAATTTGAAACGATTGGTCAAACTCCTGACGGGGGTCGGCTTCAAGGTGCAACCCGCTTCAGCCGCTTAACCCAGGGTGTATTGTCGATAGTGGTCAAAAGGCAGGTAAAAAGAACCAAAATAAGGTGAATTATGAGCAGCCCTGAGGCATGATTGCCCCTGTTTTCGATGAAATTCCAGCTTATGAGCAGGCATTTTCACATAATCTCCTCTTTTTTCAACACCCTCGGGAAATTGGATTTGACAAAGGGATTTTTTTGTTATATACTAATTTTTCCGATGCGGGGTAGAGCAGTGGTAGCTCGTCGGGCTCATAACCCGGAGGTCAGTGGTTCGAATCCGCTCCCCGCTATTGAGAAGGAACCAGAGTACGCAATACTCTGGTTTTTTGTTAGCCGCGCGTACAGAGGTTGCCAACATTTTAGAATCGGAGGATTTAATAATGAACCACTGTTCGCCGGGCTCAAAAAACTCACATACATCAATTCTGTTGTCAAAAGCTATCGATGGTTTCCTCACTTTCAAGATAGCAGAGGGCTTAAGCAAGCGTACGATCGACTCTTATGAACATATCCTAAGGCATTGGCTGGATCAAATTGGAGATCGTAAAGTTGCTCAAATCAAAACTTCAGATCTGATTTCCTTTCTGGCATGGATGAGGACTGATTACAAACCCAGAAGATGGAATGGAAATACTGAACCACTCTCTGCCAAATCGCTCAGGAATGTTTATGTCTCGCTTCGAGCCTTCTTCTCTTGGCTTGAAAAAGAGTTTGGGATAGAGAATCTTGTTAAATCTATTCCATCTCCTAAATATCCACAACACGTTATTCAGACATTTTCTAAGGAAGAGATCGAAAAACTGATCAAATCTTGTCTTTATACAAGAGAATCTCAACCCTATAACCGCAGGAGTTTTGTGATGCGTCGTCCATCTGCCAACCGTGATCAGGCTTTGATCATGTTCCTGTTGGATACAGGCTTGCGTGCATCTGAATTATGTTCTTTATTGGTAGGTGATGTTGATTTAAAAACCGGACAAGTCAGTGTTCGACATGGTGTTTCCGGAGGTGCAAAGGGAGGTAAGGGTAGGGTAACTTACCTGGGAAAAGCAAGCAAGAAAGCTCTATGGCGTTATCTGGCAAACCGAGAAGAAGGTGATGACCCTGAAACTCCGCTTTTTTTAAATAACGTATCCCGTGCATTTAACCGAAATAGTCTTAGGATCATGATCAGACGCTTAGGTGAAAGGGCTGGTATTCCCCATGTGCATCCGCATAAATTCAGACACACTTTTGCAATCACTTACTTGAGATCGGGCGGAGATGTGTTCACGCTCCAGCTTTTGCTTGGACACAGCTCACTGGATATGGTTCGCCATTACGCGCAGATTGCCCAAAGTGATGTTGCTACGGCGCATCGCAAAGCAAGTCCGGTTGACAATTGGAGGCTATAAGCATCGCACTTAATTAATCAGTTTTTCAGCAATCATCAATAGTGCTTTACCTAACTTCTCTTTCTCCAGACCGTCCAGGTAATTTTCTAACCTATGGTCTGGAGGTTGACTAGTATTGTCAACTAATCCGGTGATACGCGTTTTGACATCTGATGATAACAAAGGGGCGTATATTCCGTCTGTGATTTCAAGGTTCTCATGCATAAGATTCATTGAGACAGCTTTGTAATCTGCCAGGGTTTTCGCATGCAAAAGACCGTATACAGCGTTGCCATGCCGAAATTTATGCGGAGATTTGTATTCAATTTGTGCTCTGGCAAAGAGAACTTTCATCCTTCGACCGAGTGCATGCGCTCTGTTATTACCGGGCTTGTTTTGGGAAATGCTTTGCTCACCCCACAAATGGTGGACTGGTGCATACCAACATGCATCATCAGATAATGTCTCACGAATAATGCTATCCCACCGTTTTATTGGCTCAATTAAATCTGGAACATTATAAAGAAAAGTTGTCGCCTTCTTACCGTTCTTTGTTTTGACCCCAAGCTCTGGCCATTGGTAGACCGTGAAGTTCTCCAGATCAATTGCAGAGCATGGAAGGGTGACAAAAGCAGTAGCACGCATTCCAGATAAAAAAAGGAAAGCAGCAGCCGCCTGATCCCGTAATAATGCCAAATCGTTTTGCGGGGCTGGTGGCATTACAAGCTTTCTGACGTCTTCTTCAGTTACAAACACATTCACTTGCAGTTTCTGTGGTTGTCTTGGCAGTCGTAAGGTTTCAATCCAATCTAATGTAACAGTATTTAATTCACGGGGATACGTCCTTTTAGCCCAAAGAAAAAATCTTTTGCTTGTGTCGAGTATTTTTTTCTGTGTCGACTGAGCCAGGTCTTTACTATTGTCCTTTTGGACTTGCTTAGATAAGTATTTAGGAAAGGTGGGACGTATCATCGGTGCTTTTGAGAAATCGTGATCATCTGCCCAAAGCAACAAATGTCTGAGGTAGAAACGATACCGTTCAACAGAGCTTATTCCCAGCTGCATTACTTCCTTCAAATATAAGAGATACTTGGATACTTTAAGAAAGTTTTGACGTTCAATCATCTCGGATTCCTCGGTTAATGATGTTTTTGCAAACCGGACAATACCCTTTTATACGTTTTACTTTCTCATTGACGAATGTATATTGCGGAGATTCAATTATTCTGGCTTGATTACAGTGCATGCAATAACCCTGGCCCTCTGTCAATCTCTGTAATTTTTTATCTGGCTTTTGACTAACCACCCAAGCTCTGAACGATTCTCCGTTTATCCATAAACGCCCACTATTATCTTTTTCATGTGGAGCACCTGCAGAAAGCCAACCACGTAAAGTGTTATAAGGTATATCCAAAGCCGAAGCCAACTCGTTTAGCGTATACAACATTGGTAAGAGTCCAGGCGCACGGATTATCACTTTATGTGGGATTTTTATTTTTGTTATCGACATTTTTTTCAATCTCACTTATTTCTTTTCATTCCAAGGCTAAATCAAGCTTCAACCATTTAAACAATTTATTTTAAAATTTTGCCAATGATTGAGAGCAAGGTTTTTTATTCATTCACAGCCTGCTGTTCAATTTTTTTATTTTAATCCGGATGGCAGTTGGCATTGCCCACGGGAGTTTCACCCCTGTTCAACCAGGACAGCTCTACCCATTGCCTGCGGCGGGTCTACGCTCGGACTGTGGCTATAGAGGAGTATCATTATGCCCTTCACTTCATAGTTGATTTGCCATATCAATCTTCTCGAAAACGCTTGTCACTCGTTTATTATTAGGATTGTCTCGCGTCTGTGATCAGTGATGGATTGTCGTATCCGGATTGTTGTATTACATCCAGGCATTATCCTCCTGGCGTTTTTGTTAAGGTACTTTTTCTTACTAAATATTTCATCTCCCTTCATGTTGACAAGGCTTAGTACAATTTGAAGGTAACTAGTATCTTCCTTTGCTGTAAATGTTTGTTCGGCATAGCTAATTGAAAGCTGTATCTAATAAGGGTATATGCTCCTTTTGGTTTAGATTTCTCTATATTGGTGTTCATTTCAATTGATTTGTTTCAGTTATGATTTTAAAACGGACAACGGCTCGGACTAACCGTGAGATTAGCCGAGCTTCTATTTCAGGATCTGTTATCATGATTAAGAAACCTTCTTCATCTCTTGCATTTCGTCTTGATAAGTATGCTATGTAAGGATTGAAATGGACGATAACTTGATCCATTGCAGTCGGGTCTCCCTGTACAGCACAGATAATCACTGGGTACGGAATCAATCTGTTTGTTGGTATAGGATCGTCTTCAAATGCCCGGACAGTCATGAGCGATTTTCTCCAAATCATGCTTAAGTTTTTCTAAAGCAGAAGCCCGCCAGTTCTGGATAGTACTTCTCGGAATCTTTGTTATCTCGCTGATTTTTCGATCATTGAGACCATCAAAATAATATAAATTGATGATCTGCTGTAAATGTTCAGGTAGGTTTTCGATTACGGCTTTTAAAAGCTCGTTACTTATCCACAATTCATTAATTCGATACTCGGACAAGATATCTATAGGGTCAGGATTGATGAACAGATACTCTTCATCAAGAGCTAGATCTGAAAAATTGAGAATTCTTTTTTTTCGTCTGTTTAGCGCTTTGTGAGCATTAATCGCTTCGTTCTTTAATGTCCGTTTGCAATAAGAATCAAACGCGTAACAGACACCTAATTCAAAGGATTCAGGGATCATGTCATCTCCTTTCGCTTCTTAAAACAACCCCCGTGGAAAATTTGCCAAAAAAGGATATGTCTTATGGATAAAAACAGCCTACTTATGACCATTTAAATCGAAGACATATTCTCACTCTACGTTTCTTGCGATTAATGGCTAAATAAACTCGCCGATTCAACGAGACACAGCGTCAATTCTAGAATTTGTATTAAGGCTTAAATTTGGGATTGTTTTACAGAAAGCAATTGATGAATGATTTATTCCTTAAACACAGCATGCCAAATTGTAATCAAGGAATAGTTAAATGCACAGTATTTAAAAATCAAAGGCAACGTTCTTATTCCTGTTGCCTTTGATTTTATGATTTGATGGCTAATTAGAAATCCTCCACGATCTTACGCGATCATTGAGCGCGCCAAAACTTGGACAGTTATCTTGACAAGAGTAACTATCACCAGCAAAATTACTGAGATCAAAAACCATTATGTTGTAACATCCTGAATAACTTGAACCAGAACTGGCTCTATTGTTGACACTTGTAGGCATGCTGGAAACACTATAAGAAACCGTAGCTGAACATCTTTGTGGTCCAGCAAAATTTACTATCAAATTATTGTAGTTTGTATCATCGTAAAATTGCAAGACTACATAAGAAGAAGATTGTGCGTGGGTCAGCACATAGTATACACTTTATGAATCGAGGGTATGAGAGATACCGCACCAGGTGTCTGGAGCTTTGGGGATTACCATATGAGGACATTGAGGTGCAAATTGATAAAGGATATCATCCGCTTAGATTACCAAGAGTTGAGACGAAGCAGCCCGATAGCAGCCAGACAAGCGATCCTGCAGATACTCAAGGCCCATAAAGGCAACGTGAGCCAAACCGCTCAGGTATTGAACATTAGTCGGGCAACCGTCTATAAAGCTATCAGGAAGAAAGAGGCAGGAGATCTGCATGACGCCTCCAGAGCGCCAAAACACGTGCATAACAAGACCAACAAGAAGCTTGAAGAACGAGTCCTGGAAATCCACAAACAAACAGGGTTTGGTCCTGTGCGGATCAAAGAAGAGCTGGAGGAAGTAGATGATCTCTATCTGTCCCCACACACCATCCGCAACATCATCAGACGCAATAAGTCTAAGGGAAAGAAACAGCGCTCAGCCAATAAAACCGAGCGTCAGTTTGTCGACTGGTACTCGGCCAAAGCCTTTGAAGTGGTCCAGATTGACCTGAAGTATATCGTCGACCAAAAAGCGCTCTCCATGGAACAGATCCATCACATCCACACCAGGAATTTACCCCGCTATCAATGGACTGCCATTGATGTGAACTCCCGTTTCAGGCTGATGGCATATTCCTATGAGAAGACCTGGACCAACGGTTTGGCCTGGTTTTTATGGGTTCTTTCCTGGCTGAGAAGCCATGGCGTGACTTCCCATGTCGTTTTTACTGTCGACCGCGGTGAGGAGTTTGGGGGGAAATCCTGGTTGAAAGTGCACGAACTCAAAAAACTGCTGTCTGACTTCGGTTGTTCCTTTGTCCAGAACAGGGCCGGACATCCTGAGGAGAATCCTCATATCGAACGCTCTCATCGGACCGATGACGATGAGTTCTATATCCCCCGCATTCTCTCGATTGATTCACCCAAAGATTTCTTCTTTGAAGCAATGAATTATCTGTATTACTACAATGTGCACAGGCGGCACTCTTCTCTCGGTCGCCTGCCCCCTTACAGCTATTTATCTAAGTCAGTCACGGGTTTGGATGATAAAATCAAATTCATTCCACCCATCTTCCTTGACTATCTCGCGGTTCAACTCGGCGATTGGTGTGGATACCATCTGCTGGCTTCTCACCACATAAGAAGAAGATGTCCGATACTTTGTTTCAAGCTCGACATTTGTCAAACCACAAACTACTTCGATTATTCTTGATTCAACCTCATCTTCTCTAATTGGCTCTAGGAGAACGAAGCAATTATTTCTGCTTTCCCGACTAGGTTTCAAATTAAAAAAGATTTCAGACTGGGTGGCAGCGTTCGCATAAACGCTTGAAGACGTTGAAAAAAAGCTGGTCAGAATTACGTAGACCATTGTAAGAGTTTTGATAAAGTCCCAAGTACTGTTTTTCATTTTAGCTCCTTTGTGCTTATCTTAAACTGCTATAGTATCCTTATTTGGAATATAAAACCGGACTATAGTTCCTTTGTCAATATCACTATGGATACTGATAGTTCCTGAGGCGGATTTCACAAGGGTCTTGACGATGGAAAGCCCCAAGCCACTTCCCCCAGTCTTTCGGGATCTAGAAGTATCCACTCGATAGAATCTGTCAAATATGTACGGTAATTCTTCTTGAGATATCCCGATACCATTGTCTTCTACAGAAAATTCATATCCATTCTGGTGGGCCCATGTCTTAATACTGACTTTACCTGCCTGTCGATTATATTTAATCGCGTTATCAAGCAGGTTTATCAGAATTGTTTGTAAGATGGCACGATCTGAAAAAACTGTGCTCATTTGATTAGTGTCATAACTAATTGTTATTCCTTTATCTTTTGCTTTCTCATGTAGAATTTTTATGCACTCTTGTAAAAGAGCGTTTAACTCTATCATCTCAGGACGATAAATTTGATCTTTGTACAAATAAAATCCATATTGCTTTATAAGGCTTTCCAGCCTTATCGTAGAATTATCAATAGACACTAGGCTGTCGAGCAGTTCAGATGTGTATGCCGCTTTTTCTTGTAAAATCAAGTCAAGATTCATCCGAATTGCCGCAACAGGTGATCGAAATTCATGTGTCGTGTTTAGGGCAAACTCCTCCTGTTGCAAGATTAAATCTTCGAGTTGTTTAATTTTTGTCAAAGCCGCTTCCTGTAGATTCGCGATTTCTATATGCTTAGGGGTGGATAATTTCATGCTGTTTAGAGGTTGAGGATCTGAAATTACATTGGTCAACTTTGTAATCGGCTCTGTGATTAGACGGCTAATCCAGCTCATTCCAAAAAGAAAGGCGATGATAAATCCAGCCGTGATGATAATAAACCATCGAAGCAGTTTTAATTGCAATCTGTTAACAATATTGTGCTGAACGCTTTCCGTGGAAAAAGGCATATCCGGATTATGTTTACCAGAAAAGTCGTTGTCTATAATGACAGTATCTTCATCGGGTTCTAGATAAAACAAAGGTATCTCACTTTTAATAACTGAACCACTTACTAATGATAAGGTTATTACCAAGGTAGTGCCAAGCGACAACAGCAGAAACATCGTTAGGGTTAACAACTGTGATTTAAAGGTAGGATTATTTCTTTTTGCTAACATACTATTAATTTCTCATGATGGAAGTCTTTTGATAGTTTACTTGATTGGATGTCAAATTCGTGTGAAGTTAAGGATTAAAATGGCAAACTTCGGATGCAATATCCTTGATTTACAATATTTGCCAACTCCACACCTCTCAAACCCGCCGCTTGCAGTTTCTTTCGAATGTTATATACATGAGTTCGTAACGAAACATAAAATAGAGCATCTTCCTCACCCCACGTATGTAAGATTAGCTCCTCTTGTTTTATAATTGCCCCAAAATTAACCAGTAAGTACTCAAGGATTAAGTATTCTTTAGCGGTCAGTTGAACAAAAGTTTCTTGGATATAAATCTCACGCTTTACTTGATCAAGACGTAAATTTCCAGCCTCGATTTGATTCTTTCCCTGGAGATACTTTCTCCTAAACAAAGCTCTGATTCGAGCAAGCAATTCATCCAGATGAAATGGTTTGGTAAGATAGTCGTCCGCACCACTGTCTAATCCTTCCACCCTTTTGTTGACCGCGTCTCTCGCAGAGATGATGAAAATTAGCAAGTCAGGGTTGTTTGCTTTTAGTTTTTTACAAATGGTTATTCCATCTAAATCCGGCAGATTGAGGTCAAGCAATAACAAATCATAATCAAAGCTTTCAGCATAATGCAGCCCAGATTCCCCTGACCCGTTTACATCCACGATGTAACCTGCTTTTCTCAAACCAATGGCAAGTGGCCTGGAGAAATCCTCATCGTCTTCAATCAAGAGTAGTCTCATCATCTTATTCACATTCTTTTAATTCTTCATTAATTCTATCAGATCCTGTACAAATATTTTTTGAGGGTGTTTAAAAGTGAAACAGAACCCATTGGAAATTTTCTGTGTACATCATTGAAATGCAACAACTAAAACCTCTAAATCTTGACACGGATTTGACATCTCTTTTTATATAATGCTTTTAACGCTAAGTTTAAGGTGAATGCTTATGCGGACAAGAGAAAGAGGTGTATTACTATTCACCGCAAAATAAAGAAGTAAACAATGGCACATCGAAAAAGAATATCTACAGCTTTTCTTCTTGCACTCGTCTGTTCTGTATTAGTAATTGGTACAGTCTTTGCTGGAAGTGGTATCCAACACCCAAACTTTGAAATCAAATTAGGACTTTACAGCACTGGTAGTGGCTGGGGAAAAACTCGGGTTCTCTCCCCTGGACCAGCCTACCGTCCCCAAGTGAACTGTGAACTTCAAAACAACGCTGGCGCTACAATTAGCACAGCAGCAGATTGGGGTACTTACGGTGCATCTCAAGCTTATGCCTATTGTCCCAACACTACCGGAGCATCTCCTACCCGCCTCTGGACAACACACAACCAATGGGTAAACGCGACTGTGTATACTTATTTCGACACCTTACCCTAGTGGAGTATTAATTGCTCAGATTTAGGTTAACAATCTTTGCCACCTCTTTCTCAAAATGATCAGGAGTCCTATGAAAAAAATCTACCTGTACTTGGTGTCAATGGCGATTATCTTCACATTTGTAGCTTGTTCAGCTAAACCAACTGAAGTAAATCCAGGGATTTCTTCGACAACGCTACCACATCCATTCACCAGTGTGACTTCTTCCAATGAAACAGCTGGTGTTGTCATCCCTGAAGGAAGTAAGCGTTTCGGCTGGAAATTCGCTCCTCTTGCAGGTTTTGAGAGTTGCAATCAGCCGAGCGAGTGTCTAATAAACTATGAGGGTCGTCCGATCGAACTATCTTATGAGATTGAAACGTTAGGAAACAATGATATTGAAATAGGATTCGCTATTTTCATAGACGGGATGATTCAACCCCATCAAGTGATTAGGTCAACGCAAGTTGGGGGTGAGTTAATACCTTTTGATTTGAACCAATATGTCAGTGCCCATAAAGTCAGGATGAATGAAAAAATTGAAATAACGATACGATTTAGTCCTATCACAGGTAAAAAAGGCCAAACCTTGAGTTTCACCCAAATGGTCATGCCCTATCCTTCTTTTCTGCCGGACTCTCCGGATCAGCACTTCGGAAACATTCAAGATGCGCATCCAAATGATTTCGGAACGATCAGATTTTTAGAAGATGCGCCATCCCAGTTAACAAGTCCTGTTGTCCAGGTTGAGTCACAGCCTATTTCGGAAAGCATGAAGATAGTCAGTGAAAGCAACCCGTCAGGGAGGGTCCAGAGACCTTTTTATTACTTTAACGACAGTAGTGCAGACTATATCAATAGATTGATGTTAAAAGATGGCAAAGCTAATCTCAGAATCCAAATGGGTGGTGGAGTTGAGGCAGAATACAGAGTAATAATTTTTATAAACCATAAACCAGTCATGATTGAGGGAAACGAGAGCTTTATTATCAAATCAGCTTATGACCAGATTGTCACATATAATTTTATATTAGATACTCATGAATTACCAAGATTCAATAGCCTCTATGCGACCATTTTGCCGACCGGTGACGGTTTTCTTCTGAATCCTGAAAGTGGTTTCAAATCTAAATCCATTTTATTGATAAACGAGGATGCCCCATGGTTAGGCGAGGCGTCGCAAACATCCACTCCTGGAAATAACACGATGGATCCGGGTATGTTATTCGATAGTAGTTTCTCTCAGGATGGATTACAAGATCTGAGCAGCGAATTGATAAGCAACAACATTTCATCTGGAGATATTTTGTGCCTAACGAACATGGGTGGTTCGAACATTTTTTTAGCACTTGATGAGAAACTACTGCTTATTGACACCAGTTCCGGTAAGATTCATAAAGAGAGTCCTAGCAAATTCGATTTTAGCCAGAGATCAGTTGAATGTTTCAGAGTTGTGGATGGGATAGCGATATTAACAACAGATGCATTGAATAACACAACCCTAGCCCACTTTTTTGATTCCGATCTTCAGGAAATAAAAACTTTTGATCCAGCGAGCCTACTTGGAATCGAAGATTTTTTTAGTAATACGTGTGTAATTTCAGCATCCGGTAAGTTGATAGCTTGTCTCGATAACAGTTTTACATCAATAGTTGTTGCTGACATAGACTCTGGAACAAGGTTGAAAACTATCGATATTTCCGATGAATTTAAAGATATAAGGTTCAGAATCCAGAAACTTGCTTTTGGGGGTGATGATAAATTCCTGGCATTTGTTGGTATAGATGCTGATCAATCATCTTCATTCAAGACAAGCTATGGAATAATTGATTTGGATCAAATCCGGGTTTTATTCACAAACTCTAAGAATAACTTGAATGAATACTTAATTCAAGACTCCTCCTCTCATTTCCTATTTATTGAAAGAAGAGGCGTTTTCAATTATAGTGACGGAAATGTGGCTTTGTATGATTGGATGAGGCAAGAGGGAAGACTCATACCCTTTGCACACGGCCATGTGGATCAACGGGAAAGTTTTACAGTAACGATTTCACCCACTGGTCAATATCTCACTGGATTTGAAACTCATTACGGCGATATTGTTGATGAGCGTTTCACCCATACAAAGTATGTCCTGCGCATTTATGATATGAGGACTCTGGCAATTGCAAAGGAAATAGCCCTTGAGGGGTACTTTGCCTGGGTTCCAAAAGTGAGTTTTACAGCCAATGAAGATGCAGTTCTTATTGCACTCTCTGAGTGGAATAAGCAAGTTCGTCTATTGAAGTACAGTATCCCCTAGATGGGTTCGGATCTAACGAATTGTTTGTATCGTTTAATAGGAGAAGAATCAAGTAGTTTGACAAGTTTCAATCTACGTTACAACGACCTCTTGAAACGCACACGGTACCTGTGGCCCTAAAACGCCTGCTTTCCAAACCGTAGTACACTAGAAATGTGGAGAAGTGGTGAACACCTGACACAAAAAAAAGATGTGGCCCAAGTTTCACCGCCAAAAAGGAGTAAATGATGGTACACCGAAAAAGAATATCTACAGCATTTCTTCTTGCACTCGTCTGTTCTGTATTAGTGATTGGTTCAGTCTTTTCTGCAAGTGGTATCCAACATGCTAACTTTCAAAATACATATGGTCTGAACAGTGCTGGAGGCTGGGGAAAAACTCGGGTTCTCTCCCCTGGGTCAGCCTACCGTCCCCAAGTGAACTGTGAACTTCAAAACAACGCTGGCGCTACAATTAGCACCGCAGCAGATTGGGGATATTACGGTGCATCCCAAGCCTATGCTTATTGTTCAAATAAGACAGGAGCGTCGCCAACCCGGTTATGGTTGACACATAACCACTGTGTAAATGGAAGCTGTGAAGCATTTTATTACACTTTGCCCTAAACCGAATCACGGGAAACATTAATTAGTTTTGTTTCTATCACCTCTTTCTCGTTTCTTGGGAGAAAAATGAAAAAAAACATTAAAACCATACTGCTTATCGTGTCTCTTTTATCGCTGGTTGCATGTTCGCAGAAACCAGCTGAGGACACATTGAATAACTCACCCACCCTCCTCCCGAATCCATTTGTTGAACGAACCTCTTCTGGAGCAGGCACTGAAGAAAGCGTTTCTAACCCAAGCTTCCATTTTTCCTATAATAGAGGGCCAATAGCAGGATTCGAAAATTGCAACCACGATAACAGAGATTGTTATATAAATTTTTCAGGAGACCCTATTGAAGTTGTCTTTGGTTTGGGAGACAATGGAAACAGTGATGGAATCGAACTTGGACTGGCTATCTTCATTGATGGCGCAATTCAACCCCATCAGGTCATCAAGTCGACACAATCGTCCGAAGGGTTACGACCGGTTGATGAGCTGCAATACTTAAGTACCCATAAAATGAAAAAAAATGAACACATTGAGGTAACCATCCGCTTTATACCAGTTACAGGAAAAAAAGGACAAACCTTGAGCTTTAATCAAATGGTGATGCTTTACCCCTCATACTTGCCAGACTCACCAGACAAATACTTTGGAATCATGCATGATGCCCATCCTTATGATTATGGAACAGTTAGATTCCTTGAAGATGCCCCATCCCAGATAGAAAGTCCAGACGTTCAGGTTGAATCGCAACCTATTCCTGAAAGCTTAAAAAGGGTTAGTGAAGACAATCCGACAGGCAGGGTTCAAAATCCTTTTTACTATTTTAATGATGGCAGCGGAGACTATATTGCCAGATTATTTCTGAAAAATGGCAAAGCAAATCTAAGGATACAAATCGGTGGCGGTGTGGAAGCTTCCTATCGGGTTTCGGTTTTTGTAAACCATAATCCAGTAATGATTGAGGGAAACGAAAGTTTCATCATCAAATCAGCTTATGACCAGATTGTAACATACAACTTCGAGTTGGATGCCCAGGGGTTGCCAAGATTCAACAGCCTTTACGCAACCATCTTGCCAATTGGTGATGGCTATCTTCTGAATCCTGAAAGCGGGAACAAAACCAAATCCATTTTATTGATAAACGAGGATGCGCCATGGGCAGGAGAGTTCTCGCGCGCCTCCATTCCTGGGCAAGAAACGTCAAACCCGGGAACGATAATCGAAAGTCATTTTTCTCCGGATGGATTACAAGATCTGAGCAGCGGGTTGATAGACAATCATATTTCATCAGGAGATATTGAATATCTTTCCAACATGAGTGATTCAAGTTTGTTTTTAGCAACTGCTGAGAAACTGTTACTTATTGACGCCAATTCCGGTAAAATCCTGAAAGCCATTCCAAGCGGTTTCCCATCTCCAAGTCTTACGTCATATTACAAAATCCGGGATGGGATAGCCATTTCTATAACAGATGTTGTTGCTAATACAACGCACGTCCGCCTGTTTGATTCCGATCTTCAGGAAATAAAAAAAATTAACCCAGCAAGCCTTCTTGGGATCGAAAAAATTTTTAGTGGCACATGTGCGATTTCAGCGTCTGGTGAGATCATGGCTTGCCTCGATAACAGCTTTACATCAGTAATTGTTGCAAATATAGACACTGGAACAAGACTGAATACATTTGATATTTCCAACGAATTTAAAAAAATAAGTTTTAGAATCTCGTCACTCGCTTTTGGGGGTAATGATAAATTCCTGGCATTTGTTGGTTACGATGCTGGTAGCGCATCTTCGTATCAGACAAGCTATGGAATAATTGATTTGGATCAGAACCGGGTTGTTTTCACGAATTCTAAAACCAATTTGAATGAACTATTAATTCAAGTCTCGTCTTCTCAAATGCTTTTTGTGGAAAAAAAACACTTTTTCAATAGTAGCGATGGCAGTGTGCTTTTATTTGATTTGGCGAAGCAAGATGAAAGACTGATTGGCTTTACACACGATGCCACAGAAGATTATCGTGAAAGTTTTACAATTAGAATTTCACCGAAGGGACAATATCTAACCGGATGCCAAGTACAAGCCCTCCCTCGAAGTGATGGGTTTATAAGCTTTATCCTCCGTATTTATGATATGAATACGATGGCGATACGGAAGGAAATAAGCCTCAATGGAAGCTTTAGTGGTTTTCCCAATGTGACTTATACGTCAATGGAAGATTCTATTTTCATCGCTCTCTCTGAGTGGTCTAATGATCGTCAAATTCGCCTTTTAAAGTACACCATACCTTAAATTGCATTTTTTGGGAAAATCGTTCAGCTTGTTAACAAGGAGCTTTTATGCTATCAGTAAAAAATCTTACAAAAAAATATGGCAAACAGATTGCCGTTAATGGGATCAACATTCAATTTAATAACGGTATTTATGGCTTGCTCGGTCCAAATGGTGCTGGCAAAACGACCCTTCTGAGCATGATTATGGGTGCTCTGCGCCCAGACCAGGGAGAAATCTTCTTTGAAGGCGTGTCGCTGGCGAAGAGCAGAGATACATTTAACGCCAAAGTGGGGTATTTGCCCCAGGGTCCGGTCTTTTACAAGGAATTCACCGGGCCGGAATTTCTGGAATACATCTGCGTTTTAAAAGATATCCCCAAAACGGACCACAAACAACAGATTGAGCGCGTTATGGAAGAAGTCAACCTGATCGATGTCGGAGAAAAACGTATCGGAGCCTACTCGGGCGGAATGCGCCAAAGGCTCGGGATTGCCCAGGCCCTTCTGGGCAATCCGCAGGTTTTGGTTTTTGATGAACCAACTGCCGGGCTTGACCCTATTGAGCGCATTCGCTTTAGAAACACGCTTTCAAGGTTTTCAAGTGACAAAACCATTATCATCGCCACGCACATTGTGACCGATATTGAGTCAATCGCCCAGGCGGTTGTGGTGATTAAAGATGGCATCGTCCTGACCCAAGACTCCCCCGAATCACTCATGCGGTCAATCAATGGCATGGTATGGTCGCTTAATGTACCCATTGATGCTATTGACCACTATATCAGCAATTTTCGCATAAGCAATATTCAACTGAACGATCAACATTACGCGCTTAGAATCATCCACAAAGAAGCCCCTGATTCGGATGCTGTGCTTGCCACACCACGTTTGGAGGAAGTTTACATCTATCTGACAAAAGGAACCATCCATGACGACACTACGCTTTGAATTCATAAAGGTATTCAGAAGACCATATTTTATTATCAGCATCCTACTTTTCACGCTCATAAACTTTGCTGCTATTTTCATTACAAATAAAGGCTATCAAAATTGGGTTGGGGAAGATCATCAAAACAAGGTTTGTGAGGAATTTCTCTGCGGTCCGATAGACAGTCAAAAAATTGACAAGGTTATCAGTGAGACTAAACGGTTGTCAGATATCGTTGCCTCTCAAAAATTCAGCCGAGAGTATGATTCAAATACTATTACTGGGTACTTATTCGGTGATTTCAACCTTTATTATGGTTACCTAGAGCCTAATCTTAAATACGCAGTAAGTTATGCTTATGATATGCAAGATATTATACATAGAGCGTATGAAAATGTCGAATTTTATGAGCAAGTTGGAAATATAAAAGAACTGAATAAGAACCACGACATTATTCAGTTGTATTCCGGTCGTTCGATCAATGAATACCGGAACTTATATGGCGCCAGATATCTGTTGTTCTATGATTTTTCGGGACTTCTAATCATATTTCTTTTAGTCTTGACACTTACTCCTGGTTTCGTCTCCGAAAGAGAAAACCGAATGTACCAATTGTTTCCAACATTTCCAAGCGGGGAACGGAAGATAAACTCTACAAAGTTTTTATTCATAATTCTCATCACTTTAATGTATTGTATCTGGTTCTTCATCATGGATCTGATCGGTTTTGCTTTGTTTTCTCACTTGCAGGGCTTTTCCATGCCACTATACTCAATCCAGGAATTTCAACTGACGCCTCTTAATCTATCAATCGGCCAATTTTATGTTGTCTGCCTGATCCTCAAGATATTTGGCATGCTTATCATCTCCTTTTATATAGCCATCTTATCCAAGTTCCTTCCTAAAATCGTCTATGTCTTTTTAGGAAGCGTCCTACCCCTCGTATTATTTATTTTTTGGCTGCCAAGAGCATATTCCACGTTGGGTTGGCTTGATTTCATTAATCCCATGCACTTGATAAAGAACAGATATATATTCCTTGCATATGACCCCATTTTTGTCGGATCTAATCCCATTCAACCTGTGCTTCTTGCGGTTTTGGTAGCTATGCTCTTGATCATTATTTCTAGTATCATCATCCAAACCAGGATACGTCCAAGGTTTGCTTAGGTGTTTCCGGAGGTATGAATGGCTCTATTTGTTGCAGAATTAAGAAAACTAATGTCTAAATCTTTCGGTCTTTTATTAGTTATGTTAATGTTGATTCTCAAGATCGCTTACTTAGGGTTCGAAGATTCAAAGACGAACACCTACATACTGGATAATAAAACGGATTACTTATCGATTGTGAATCGTTATACGGGAAAAGTAACTCAGGAGGTTTCTGACCAGATCGAAGCAGAAAATGCTCTTGTCTTGCGCGCAGAGAGTGAGCTGCGTCGCCTGCGATTAGATTACAATGATGGTTTAATCACAACTGAACAATTTGAACATGAGCTTCCTATCCTAGAGAAACGCTCCAATAACAAGGAACTATTTCTATACTTGTATAGCCAGTATTTGACTGCAAGAAGTGAACCAGACACCAGGTTTATCCTGTTTTCAGAAGGGTGGGATCGGTTTTTCTCAACAGTTCGATTAGATTGGTTTTCTGCACTCGTGATAATTATTTTTGCAGCCTTGGTTTTTGGAAAAGAGTATGAAGCTGACATGCAGAGACTTCAAATTTCGACACCCAAAGGAGATAACAAATTAGTTATAGCGAAATTTCTTGTTCTTTTTTCAGTAATCCTTGTGATTGGCCTTCTCAGTTATTTGAGTGAGTTTCTCTTTTTCAATATTCGATATGGTCTGCCAAACTGGAATTTCCCTTACCAAAGCCTCGCCACATTCCGGAACTCTTCCTTGCCATTGACACTATTTCAAGCAACCTTGCTGACATTCTTTCTCCGACTCTTTGGATTTTGTGTCCTTGGGATAATAACCATTTCAATTTCGATTGCCTCTCAAAGCGTAATTCCCTCCTTGATAGGGGGCTTAACACTCGTGGCATTACCATTTATCCTACCTGTCAGCAGTGGTTCGAAGGTGTTTCTTCCAAGCCCTTACAGCTTGATTATTGCCACTCCGTTTCTTTATGGAAATGATACCCTCATTAATAAAACCACCTTTTCTTTTATCGCTACGGTTACAAACCAACATTTGGTAGGGATACTGCTAATATGGTTTTTTATTGCGATCATATTACTATTAAATATCAAACGGCAGTTTGGTTATATCAGGTATAAGCCGACCAGGCCTAATTTATCCGTTGTATTCTGCCTTATCAGTGTTTCTCTTCTTTTGGGCTGCACAGTACCAGGTTTAAATTTAAAAGACAGAAACAATCAAATGGCCAATAATTCGAACTCTCTTTTCTCTTCTTCTTCTTATTATTATGACCCTTTTATAGTATCTTTGTATCCCACCTTTATGATTGAAGATACAAGAGACAATACCATTCAAAAAGCAATCCGTGATCCATTTTTAGACAAAGAATTCATTGATAAACATGTCGGAGGGATAAACATTGAGAATGATACATTGTATTACTCCATAAAGACCGAGGATTACGAGCAAATTCGTTCGATAAACCTTATCAACTGGGATACTCAAGTATTATATACCAGATATCCTCAACAACAAGTTTCTATCATTAATGATGATCTTGAGGTCCACTCTATGTCTGAAGGGAAAAGCACATTACCATTTATTATTTATGGCAACAAGATTTTCATGTTGGATGAGAATGAATTGGTTATGCTAACAATGGGAAGCTCTAAGGAAGTTCCCATTATTAAAAATATCGCTCAGGCAAGAGGTTTAGCCTTTAAAGATGGTAAGTTTTACTATATTAATAAAATTAACGAACTAAGAACCTACTCATTACTTGATAAATCCGATCAACCTCTACTTGGCATCAAAGCTATGTATCAGTTGCTAATCAGAGA
>ENA-OSEO01002760-OSEO01002760.1-sediment-metagenome-genome-assembly--contig:-NODE-2760-length-23245-cov-4.501770_pt1 | contig 23245 bp, 20 predicted proteins | sample MGYA00237883_ERZ534232 | MGnify/ENA metagenome assembly ERZ534232
ACATGGCCCTCAACGGCAAACCCCCAATCTCCAGACTCACCAACTGTGAACAATGTCTTTGACAACTACAGCTAGGCGGCCCGGCTCAGACCGGCTCCAGTGAAAGAATCTGGCCCGGGTCCAGGGCGGCGCTTTCGCCCTGGACGCTCAGGAACGTCCCGCCGATCAGACCGCGCCCGAGGAGGCTCCGGGCCGCCCCGAGCCCGGCGGCCAGGGCCCGGCGGCGCTCGGCCCGGGTCAGGGTCTGGACCTCTTCGGTCACGGCTAGGTCGGCCAGGTCGGACTGCGGGTCGAGGGAGGCGGCCCTGACCTGCCTGACCCTGGGGCTGGTCAGGCTGGTTCGGGCGGCGACCCAGGTCGCCGCGGCGTCGGCCAGGGCGCCTGATTCGGCCCAGACGGTCACCAGATCGGCCACCCCCGGCGAGAAGCTCCGGCCGGACCAGCCGCTGGAGGCGACCCCGCCCAAGCCCGTCCCGGCGGCCACGGCCAGCCAGCCCAGGAGCCGGTCGCTCCCGGGCGCTTTAAGGCCGACCAGGGCCGACTGGCCCCGGGCCAGGCGCAGGGCCACGTCCCCGCCGTTGTTGACGATGACCTTGTCCAGGCCCAGGCCGGCGGCCAGGTCGGCCACCTGGTCGGCCACGGCCCCGGCCACCGCGGCCAGGGGCGTCAGCTCGCCGCTGATTGCCCTGACCGCCTCGAGGGCCCGGGCGACCACCCGGGGCAGCCTCCGGCCCGCGGGCAGGAGCCGGCCGGGCCGCTTCAGGAAGCCCTGGAAGTCGGCCAGGACGGCCAGGCATTCCAGGGCCTGGCCGGCCGCCCGGGCCGCGGCCACCGGCCGGGGCAGGCCTTGGTCCCAGGCCGAGATGGTCAGGGTCATCGGCCCCCAGTCCACCAGGACCAGGTCATCGGCCAGGACCCGGATCGGCCCCCCGGCCCAGGGAAGCGGCTCAAGGCCGGGCCGGGGCTGGCCCAGGGTCTGAGGACGTCCGGTCATGCCCGGCGCGGCTCCAGGGCCCGGAAGGGCTTGACGGCCTCGACGTGGCCGCCCATGGCCTCGTAGTCGTCCAGGCGCATGGTGTACTCGAGGGGGGCCACCGTGGCCGGGGTGGGCACCCAGGCGAAGGCCCCGGGCTGGACCTGCTCCACGTCCACGAAAAAGGTGATGCCTCCGCCGGGCAGGACAAAGACCGGCGCCCCGCCGCAGGTCAGGACGGCCCGGCCGGCGTGGACTGCCCTGGTCAAGCGGAGAGGGTAGCGGACCGCCCCGGCCCGGGCCGAGCCGCCCGCGCCGGCGACGTAGAGCGCGGAGACCCGGGAGGCCTCGCAGGACTCGGCGATGGCCGCGACCGCCTCCCCGGCCTCCGGACTCAGGTCCAGGGGCTCGAACCGGCCGGCCGCGGTCAGGACGAACAGGGCCGCCCGCTGGCCGGTGGTCTCGGTGATCAGCAGCCGGGCCCCGGGCCTGATCCGGGTCAGGTCCACCGAGGCGATCACGGCCAGGGGGTCCTCGAAGTCGGTCCCGCCCCAGCCCGACCCGGTCGTGCCGAAGTAGCGGCCGGGCGTGGACAGGGGCAGGGCCAGGGCCAGCCCGGATGGCTCCAGCCCCAGGCCCCGGCCGGCGGCGTGGTGGCTGAACAGGGAGGTGATGTGGTGGTCCAGGACGATGACCTCGTCGGCCGCCCGCTTGAGGAAGGGGGCGAACAGGCCGGCCACGGCCGAGCCGCAGCCGACCCGCATCAGTTCCACCTTCTGGCCGTTGATGACCGGCGGCCGGCCGACCTGGACCTCCAGCCCGGCCCCTCCCCTGACCTTGAGCCTGAGGGCCTCGCGGTTGGCGATGGCGGCCACGGCCCTGGCCGCGGCGAAGCCGGCAGGGCCGGTCAGGCGGTTGACCCCGCCCAGGGCCAGGATCTTGGAGCCGTACTCCTCGGTCTCGACCTGGCCCACGGTCCGGCCGTCGAACCTGACCGCCGCCCCTTCGGGGCCGACGTCCAGGTCGGTGTCGATCTTGAGCTTGACCCCGGAATAGCTCAGCGGGGCCTCGGTGACCACGGTGACCACGTCCACGCCCAGGCGGCGGTCGGTGAGGATGTAGGGCGCCGGGACGTAGTCGGGCGAGGTGGTTCCGGCTCCGACACCCGTGACCAGGGGCCGGCTGATCGACTCCTCCGGCCGGGGGGCCAGCCGGCCGGCCGCCTCCTCGTAGGCCAGGAGAGGACGCGTGCGGACGAGCCGGCCCTCACGATTGACGTAGCGGCGGCAGGCCCCACTCAGGCCCGGGGGGACTTGGCAGGCCACGGGGCAGGCCTGGCAGGCCGCGGCCCCGGCCACCGGGACGATGACCTCCTCCACGGCCTGGCGGGGGCAGACGTTGAGGCAGGTCCGGCACTCGACGCAGTTGCGGCCGATGCGGGCCTTCTTGTTGACAAGTTCGATGGCCTCGACCGGGCAGTCCCGGACGCAAAGCCCGCAGCCGTTGCACTTGTCCGCGATGATCAGCATGGCTGGTCCTCCCCCAGGGCGGCCATGACCCGCTCCAGGTTGAGGGGCAGATGGCGCATCGGCCGGCCCACGGCCCGGCCCACGGCCGAGGCCACGGCCGGCGCGGTGGGGATCAGGGCCGGCTCGCCGACGCCCTTGGCGCCGTGGGGCCCGGACTCCTCGGCCTCCTCCACGATCAGGGGCACGATCCGGGGCGCGTCGGCCGTTGTGGGCAGGTGGTAGTTGTGAAAGTTGGTCGTCCGGCCCGGCTCGAACTCCTCCATCAGGGCCATGCCCAGGCCCATCATCACCCCGCCGCAGATCTGGCCCACCACTCCCCGCCGGTTGATGGCCCGGCCCACGTCGTGGGCCGCGGCCACTTGGCTGACCCGGACCATGCCCGAGGCCCGGTCCACGGCCGCCAGGGCCGCCTGGGCGGCAAAGGCGTAGGCGGCGTAGGGGCTGCCCTGGCCCGTCCCGGGAGCCAGAGGGCTGGTCTCCGGGTCGAAGGATCCCGCCCCCCTGGCCCGGAGGCCCTTCTCCTCCAGCCGCCTGACCGCCTCGACCACCTCGACCCCGGCCCCGGGCAGGCCCTTGACCTGGATGAAGGGGCCGTTCAGCTCCAGGTCCCGGGCGTGGATCTCCAGCGTCTCCGCGGCCTGGTCCAGGAGGATCTTCTCCAGGTCCTCGGCCGCCCTCAGGACGGCGTTGCCGGAGATGTAGGTCTGCCGGCTGGCCGAGGTGGCCCCGGCGTTGGCCGTCCGGTCCGTGTCGCCCCGGACGAGCCCGATCCTCTCCGGAGCGAGGCCCAGCCGGGCCGCGGCCAGCTGGCGCAGGACCGTGTCCGAGCCCTGGCCGATCTCGGCCGCGCCGGTGTAGAGGACGACCTGGCCGCTCCCGGTCCACTCCAGGTGGGCCGCGGCCGGGTTGGGCAGGCCGGTGTTGCCGATGCCGTAGAACATGGCCCCCAGGCCGACGCCCTCGGCCCAGCGCCCCTCGGACCCGGCCCGAGCCAGCCAGGCCCGGTAGATGGGCCTGATCCGCTCCAGGCACCTGACCAGGCCCACGCCGCTGGTCAGGACCTGGCCGGTGGCCGTCTGGTGGCCGGGCCGGAGGGCGTTCCTGAGCCTTATCTCCAGCCGGTCCAGGCCCAGTTCGTCGGCCAGGGCGTCCATCTGGCCCTCGTGGGCCAGGGCGACCTGGGGCACGCCGAAGCCGCGCATGGCCCCGGCCCAGGGGTTGTGTGTGTAGGCCAGCCGGGAGCGAACCCAGACGTTGGGCACCTGATAGGGGCCTGTGGCGTGGACCGCGGCCCTGACGGCCACGGCCAGGCCGTAGGAGGCGAAGGCCCCGGTGTCAGCCACCAGGTCGGCCTTCACGGCCGTCAGGCGGCCCTCCTTGTCGGCCCCGGTGACGTATCTCATCAGGAAGGGGTGCCTCTTGCCCGTGGCCAGAAACGACTCCTCCCGGGAGTAGACCAGCCGGACCGGCCGCTTAAGGAGCCAGGCGGCCAGGCCCAGGTAAGGCTGGACCGAGAGGTCCAGCTTGCCGCCGAAGCCGCCCCCGGTCTCGGCCTGGACGACCCGGATCCGGTCCTCCTTGAGCCCCAGGAAGCGGGCCAGGTCCTGGCGGTCGTAGTGGGGGTTCTGGGAGCAGGCCTCGACCACCAGCCGGCCGTCGACGATCTCGGCCCGGCCGCCCTCGGCCTCCAGGGCGGCGTGCTCGACCAGGCCGGTCGAGTACTCGGCCTCGACCACCACGGCCGACCGGGCCAGGGCCGCCTCGGCGTCCCCCTTGACGATGGCCTGCTCGGCCAGGAGGTTGCCCGAGGGGTGGTCTGGGTGGACCAGGGGTGAGTCCTGGGCCAGGGCGGCCAGAGGCTCCAGTATACCGGGCAGCCGGCTCAGCTCGACCTTGACCGCCCGGGCCCCGGCCAGGGCGGCGGCGGCGGTCTCGGCCGCGACCAGGGCCACGGCCTGGCCCCGGTGGCGGACCAGGTCCTGGGCCAGGAACTCCTGATCCTTGGTCGGGGGGAGGATGCCCAGCCGGTTCTGGCCGGGCACGTCCCGGGCGGTGAAAACCCTGACTACGCCGGGGATTTTGAAGGCCGGACCGGGATCGATCGCCTCGATCCGGGCCGGGGCCTCCTCGACCCGGACGCAGGCCAGGAAGAGGTCTCCGGGCCGGCCCAGGTCGGCCCCGAAGACTGTTTGGCCCTGGACCCGCTCCCTGGCCCCGACCCGCTCCGGGCTGCGGCCCAGGGTCACGGCTCCGACTCCAGGCCGGCCCAGGCCTCGGCCAGGGTGGCGGCCACGAACCGGGCCACGGCCGGGACCTTGTAGCTGGCCGAGGCCCGCCAGCCGCAAATGGTGGTGAAGTTCCCGGCCGCCTTTCGGCCGGCGGCCAGCCACAGCTCCGGCCCGGCCGGGCCGGCGGCCAGGAGGGCCTCGACCTCAGTAAGCCGCCGCGGCGAGGGAAAGCAGGAGCCCAGGACCACCCGGGGCCGCTTCAGGTCCTTATCTAGGCAGACGGCCACGTTGAGCCGGGCCACGCTGACCGCCCGCCGCCGGCCGACCTTGGCGAAGCGCTGGCTGGTGCCCTTGGGGAGCCGGTCCAGGCGGAAGCCAAGGATCAATTCGTCTGTCCGAAGTGCGTTCCGGTAGGGGGCCGCGATCAGTTCCTCGATGGGGCAGAGACGGCGGCCCTGCGGGGAGGCGATCTCGGCCGCCGCGCCCAGGGCGGTCAGGGCGCTGACGCCGTCGGCGGCCGGCGAGGCATTGGCCGCGTTGCCGCCGATGGTCCCCAGATGGCGGATCTGGACCGAGCCGACCGAGGCCGCGGCCTGGGCCAGGACCGGGTAGAGGGCCCTCGCGGTCCGATCCGCGGCCAGCCGGGCAAAGGTCACGGCCGCGCCGAGGTAAGGCTCGTCGCCGGCCAGGTCGAGCCGGTTTAGTTCCTTCAGGCCGGTGACGTCCAGGAGGGTCTCGGGCGTCCGGCCACCGGCCAGCTTGGCCCGCCGGAGCCGGACCATCAGGTCGGTGCCGCCGGCCAGGACCGCCGCTCCGCCCCGGGCCAGAAGCTCCAGGGCCTGCTCGAGGCTCTCGGCGGCGACGAAGCGGGACATCAGGCCGGCCCCCGCATCTTCCTGGCCGCCCGGCGCACGGCCCGGATGATGTCGTGATAGCCGGTGCAGCGGCAGAGGTTTCCGGCCAGGGCGAGTTTGATCTCCTCCTCGGAGGGGTCCGGGTTCTGGGCCAGCAGGCTCGAGGCGGCCATGATCATCCCCGGGGTGCAGAAGCCGCACTGGACCGCCCCGGTCTGGACAAAGGCCTCCTGGAGGGGATGGAGCCGGCCCTCCCGAGCCAGCCCCTCGATGGTCGTGACCGTTCGGCCGGCCGCCTTCCAGGCGGCAGTCAGGCAGGAGTTGACCACCCGGCCGTCCAGGAGGACGCTGCAGGCCCCGCACTCGCCCAGGCCGCAGCCCTCCTTGGTCCCCTTGAGGTTCAGGCGCTGGCGCAGGACCTCGAGGAGCGTCTCCTGGCCGTCGACTTCCCCCAGCGAGACCTCCCGGCCGTTCAGGTTGAACTTGAGCTCCATGGCCGCCCCGGATACGGTTCCCCTCCCCGGGAAGGGTTCGGCCCGAGGGGCCGGCTCTCCGGGGAGAAATCAGTCATCTCATCATCATCCTGGGCAGAAAAAGGGCGATCGCCGGGAAGAGGGTGATCAGGAAGACAATGAAGAAGATGGCCAGGAGGAAGGGGGCGACGCCGCGAAAGATTGTCTCCACCGGGGTGTCCTTGGCCACCCCGGCCACGGTGAAGATGTTGAGCCCCATGGGCGGGGTGATCAGGCCGGCCTCCATCATCAGCACGGCGATGACGCCGAACCAGATGGGGTCGAAGCCCAGGGTCAGGATGACCGGAAAGATGACCGGCATGGTCAGGACCATCATGGAGATGGCGTCCAGGAAGCAGCCCAGGAAGAGGTAGATCAGGACGACAATGGTGTGAATCCAGTAGGGCGAGACCTCCAGTCCCGAGGCCCAGGCGGCCACCTGCATGGGGATGGTGGACAGGGCCAGGAAGTAGCTGAACACGTTGGCCCCGGCCACCAGGAAGAGGACCATGACCGAGATGCGGACCGCCTCCTGCAGGGCGCTGACGAGGTTGGACCAGGTCAGCCTGCCCTTGATCAGAGCGACGATGAGCAGGAGCGTGGCCCCGACCGCGCCGGCCTCGGTGGGGGTGAAGAAGCCGGCGTAGATGCCGCCCATGACCAGGATAAAGAGCAGGAGCGGCTCCCAGACGCCCAGGAGCGAGCTCAGCTTCTCGTCCCAGGTCACCGGCTCCGGGCTGGCCGGGGCCAGGCTGGGGTTGAGCTTGACCAGGGCGACGATGATGAGGATGTAGGCCAGGGCCAGGCTCAGCCCGGGGATCATGCCCGCGACCAGGAGCTTGCCGATGGACTGCTCGGTCAGCATGCCGTAGACCACGAAGCCGATGCTGGGCGGGATCAGGAAGCCCAGGGTCCCGCCGGCGGCGATGCTCCCCGTGGCCAGGCGGGGGTGATACTTGAAGCGCTTCATCTCCGGCAGGGCCACGGTGCCCATGGCCGCGGCCGTGGCCACGGAGGAGCCAGAAACCGCGGCGAAGCCGGCGCAGGCGCCGATGGTGGCGATGCCCAGGCCGCCGGGCAGCCGCCGGAACCACTTGTCAAAGGCGCCGTAGAGCTCTCGGGTCATCCCGGAGCTGCCGGCGAAGCCGCCCATGACGATGAAGAGCGGGATGACCGTGTAGGGGTAATAGGCCGAGGTCTCGTAAACGGTCCGGGCGACCACGGGCAGGGCCGCCCCGAGGCTGGAGAGGTAGCCGATGCCCAGGAAGCCCACCAGCAGGCAGGCAAAGGCGATGGGCATGCCCAGGAACAGGAGCAGGAACACGGCAAAGGTGCCGATGAGGCCGACGCTGACAGGGTCCACGGCTATCTTCTCACCAGCTTGCCCAGGGAGACGCCCAGGTCGATGACTAGTTCCAGACAAAGAAGGCCGCCGGCCACCGCGACCAGCAGGCGGAAGGGCCACTGGGGTATTCTGAGCATGTCGGAGACGGTGCTCTCGTCGATGCCCTCGACCCAGCCCTGCCAGGCCAGGATCGAGATTATGAACAGGCTCAGGAGGGTGGTGGCCACCTCGGCCGCCTGGGCCGCCCGGCGGGGCAGCTTGGCCACGAGCATCTCGACCCGGACGTGCCCCCTGACCTGGTGGGTGTAGGCCAGCCCGGAAAGGATGAACACGGCCAGCATGTAGCTGGACAGCTCCATGGTGCCGGGGATGGGCCGGGACCAGACGGCCCGGCCTATCACCTCACCCGTGGTCAGGAGCATCATCGGTACGAGCAGGAACATGCCCCCAAAGGACAGGGCCAGGGTGAGCCATTGAATCAGCCTCCTGATGGCGGCCAAACGCTCCACGGCTACCCCGTCCCTGTCCGGGCCCTGTCAGAGGGCGATCACTTCCATTCCGGCGGGAAGGCGGCGCAGGTCACGCCGTTCTTCTGGGCCACTTCGTTGAAGGTCATGACCGCCTCTTTGGCCGGCAGGCCCTTGGCCTCCAGATCCTTGACCCACTTCCTGGTCTCCTCCTGGAATCCGGCGAACCACTTGGCCTGCTTCTCGTCGCTCAGCTCGTAGAGCTCGACGCCCTTGTCCGTTATTTCCTTCATCATCACCTTGTAGACGTCCCGGTTCAAGCCGCCCGAGGTCCGGAAGGGGTTGCCGCAGACTTCCTCGATGATCGGCTTGAGGTCATCGGGCGTTTTGTCCCAGCTGTTCTGGTTCATGATGACGCCTTCGGAGACGCAGCCGAAGGTGGCGACGACGCCGTGCTTGGCCACCTCGTAGAGCTTGAAGGCCAGCACCAGGGGCGGGCAGGTGACCAGGCCGTCGATGGTCCCGGTCTCCAGGGCCAGGTAGACGTCGCCCAGGGGCATGAAGACCGGCTCCGCGCCCAGGGACTTGATGTAGTTGGTCTGGTGGCCGCCCGGGGCCCTGATCTTCAGGCCCTTGCAGTCCTCGACGCCGCGGACGGGCTTCTTGGTCCAGAGGAAGGCCTGGATGCAGCCGTTCAGCTCGATGACCTTGACCCCGGGGAACTCCCGATTGAGCAGGCGCTTGTACATTTCGTTGCCGATGTCCACGGCCACGTCCTTGCCGTCCACCCAGGCGGCCAGCGACAGGACGTCGGTCAGGGGAAAGCGGCCCGGCGTCCAGGTGGCGGTGAAGTAGCCCATGTCCGAGAGGCCGTTCTTGACGATGTCGTAGTGCTCGGGTCCCTTGCCCAGGGCGCTGCCGGCGTACATGGTGTAGGTTATCCGGCCGTCGCTCTTTTTCTTGAGCTCCTCGAGCATGGGAATCCAGACCGTCTTCACCTCCCGGCTGACGGGCGGATGCCAGGTGCTGAATTTGATCTGCATGGTTGATTTGGATTCAGCCGCGACGCCCGCGCCCGGAAGGAGGCCGAGCGTGAGCGCCAGCGCCAGGACCAGGCCCAGTAAAAATTTTCGGTTAGTCATTTTAGCCTCCGTAAATTAAAGTGTTCTCCAATTGTTTCCTCAGCGGGCGAGCCCCGGACTTCCCGCCGCGGCCGGCGGGGCGAGGAGGCCCAGACAGGCCAAAAGAACCAAAAGCTTGACCTTCATCTTTCCCTCCTTGCTTTTGTTGGGCTGACCCTGGAATCTTGCCTTCTCCAGGGGCGAGACGGGACTCTAACTTTCTGCTTGACCTAGCCGGCCTGAAGCTATAGTTTACAAGATAAACTATAGGTAAATGAAAGAGAGTCCGTCAACCAAAAAAGGCGACGACGGAACAAATGGATCTTGTCGCCTCCATAGGCCATAAAATCAAAGAGCTGCGCCTGGCCAGGGGCCTGACCCTCCAGCAGGTGGCCGCCGGAGCCGGCTGCACGGCCGCTTACGTCTCCCAGATCGAGCGGGCCAAGGCCTCACCCTCCATCGCCACCCTCAAGCGCATTGCCAGCGCGCTGGGCGTTCTAATAGTCGACCTCTTCGTCGAGGAGGTCAAGGACGACCCGGTCGTTATGGATCGGGACCAGTGGATGAAGGTCAGCCTGCGCCGCTGGCGGGCCGACATCAGGCAGATGGTCCGCTCGACCGTGCACAAGCGGATGCAGCCTTTTTACACGGTCATTCAGCCGGGCGGCGGGGCCTTGGCGCCCTATTCCCACGAGGGCGAGGAGTTCGGTCTGGTCCTGGAGGGAGAGCTGACCCTGAAGATCGGCCAGGAGACCTACCTGGTCAAGGCCGGGTCGTCGTTTTACTACTCTTCGCTCCTGCCCCACGCCTGGATCAACGAGAACCAGCAGATCTGCCGGGTGGTCTGGGTGGTCGCGCCGCCCAGTTGGTGAAAACGGTTTTTCCGGGGAGGTGGCTGATGAGCGTTCTCCTGATCAAGAATATCGGCCTGATGCTCTCGGGGGACGTCGGCCGGCCGGTCCTTAAGGCCGACAGCCTTCTGGTCGAGGACGGGCTGATCAAGGCCGTGGGCTCGGGCCTGAGCGCACCCCAGGGGGCCGGCCTGATCGACGCCGGGGGCTCAGCCGTAACCCCGGGCCTGATCGACTCCCACTGCCACGTGGTCCTGGGCGACTACACGCCCCGACAGCAGATGGTCGGTTTCCTGGACTCCTGCCTCCACGGCGGGGTGACCACGGCCATCTCGGCCGGCGAGGTGCACCTGCCCGGCCGGCCCAAGGACGCGGCCGGGGCCAAGGCCCTGGCCATCCTGGCGGCCAAGGCCTGGGCCGGCCTCAGACCCGGCGGGATGAAGGTCCTGGGCGGGGCCCTGATCCTGGAGAAGGGGCTGAGCGAGGCCGACTTCGACGAGTGCGCCGCGGCCGGGGTCAGGCTGATCGGCGAGATCGGCCTGGGCTCGGTCAAGGACCCGGCCGAGGCGACCAGGATGGCCGGCTGGGCCAAGGCCCGGGGCATGGTGGTCATGCTTCACACCGGGGGGACCTCCATCCCCGGTTCCTCGGTGGTCGGCCTGGACCAGATTCTGGCCATCCAGCCCGACGTGGCCTGCCACCTCAACGGCGGCCCCACGGCCATGGGCTTCGAGGAGGCCAGGCGGGTGGTGGAGGAGACCGACCTGGCCGTCGAGATCGTCCAGTGCGGCAACGTCAAGCGGGCGGCCCAGATCGCCGAACTCCTGGCCGAGCGGGGCGAGCTGGGCCGCCTCATCCTGGGCAACGACCACCCCTCAGGGACCGGGGTGGTGCCCTTGGGCATCCTGCGCAACATCAGCTGGCTGGCCTCCCTGGGCGGGGTCAGGCCGGAGCTGGCCGTCGCCGCGGCCACGGGCAACACGGCCCGGCTGCACGGCCTCAACCGGGGTCTCATCGCCGCCGGCCGGGAGGCCGACCTGGTCTTCATGGACGCGCCCATGGGCTCGCCAGGCCGGGACCTCCTCGAGGCCTTGACCGAGGGCGACACCCCGGGGGTGTCCATAGTCATGGTCGACGGCCAGGTGGTGGTGACCCAGAGCCGCAACACGCCGCCGCCGGTGCGCCGGGCCCAGGTGGTCTGAGCGGCCCGGTTCGCCCGGGCCAGACCGGTCGGCGCGGAACTGGAGGACAAGCCATGGACGTCCGGAAACTGGTGACCATCGTGGAAGAGACCGTGACCGAAATGGGCCTTAAGGTCCAGCCGCCCACTCGCAAGGCGGCGGCGGTGGCGGTCATCAAGAATCCCTGCGCCGGCAGGTACGTCGAGGACCTGACCGAGCTGATGGACATCGGGGCCGAGCTGGGCGGATTCCTGGGCAAGAGGTGCCTGGAGGCCCTGGGGATCGGCCCGGACAAGGCCGAGAGCTACGCCAAGGGCTGCATCGTCGGCCTGGACGGCGAATACGAGCACGCCGCGGCGATCATGCACCCCAAGCTGGGCAAGCCCTTTCGGGAGGCCCTGGGCCGGGGACTGGCCCTCATCCCCTCGGTCAAGAAGCGCGGCCCGGCCGGGTGCACCATCGACGTCCCCCTCAACCACAAAGACGCCGCCTTCATCAGGTCCCACTTCGACGGCATGACCGTGTCCGTCCAGGACGCGCCCCTGGCCGACGAGCTGATGGTCGTCCTGGTAGTGACCGACTCGGGCCGGCCCCTGCCGCGCATCGGCGGCCTGACCAAAGAAGAGGCCAAGCTCGAGGACGGACTGCGCTAGGACTTAAGTCCGGGCCCGCGGCCGGCCGCGGGCGAACCAGGAAGGAAGTGAAGCATGGCCCTTCTGCCAGAGGTCAAGAAGCACTACGGCAAACTGAAGCTCTGCATCGAGGGGGAGTGGGTCGACTCCAAGTCCACCCTCGTCCACGAGACCACCAACCCGGCCACCGGCGAGGTCATCGCCGAGTTCCCCACGGCGACCAGGGAGGAGGCCCGGGCCGCGGTGGAGGCGGCCCAGCGAGGCTTCGTCGCCTGGAACAAGGTCGCCCTCAGGGAGAAGGCCAAGGCCCTCTTTGACCTGCGCCAGAAGTTCGAGGAGCGTTTCGACGAGCTCTGCCGGGTTCTGAGCCAGGACCACGGCCGGACCATCGCCGAATCCAGGGGCTCGGTCCGCCGCAGCATCGAGAACATCGAGTCGGCCTGCTCGGCCATTTACGGCCTGGCCGCCCGCAACGAGTACATCGACGAGCTGGCCAGCGGCATCGACATGTGGCTGACCTGGGAGCCGATGGGCGTCTTCCTGATCGTCACCCCGGGCAACATCCCCATGCACGCCTGGTCCTCCTTCGTGCCCTACGCCCTGGCCGCGGGCTGCTCGGTGGTCATCAGCCCCAGCCGCCAGGACCCGGTGGCCGCCGAGTACATGAACCGGGTGGCCCTGGAGGCGGACCTGCCCAAGGGGGTCATCAACGTCGTTCACGGCGGCCGGGAGATCAACAAGTACATCCTGGAGCAGCCCGAGGTCCAGGGCCTGGGCTTCATCGGCTCCACGGCCGCCGGCTGGGACCTGTTCAAGCTGTGCGGCCAGCTGGGCAAGAGATCCTCCATCAACGGCAACGGCAAGAACGCGGTGGTGATCATGCCCGACGCCAGGCTGGAGACCAACGTCACCTACCTGCGGCAGGGCTGCTTCGGCCTGACCGGCCAGCGCTGCCTGGGCTCGGACAACGTCATCGTCGTCGGGGACATCTACGACGAGCTGAAGGAGAGGTTCGCCGCCGAGGCCAGGGCCATGAAGCTCGGCTACGGACTGGACGAGTCGGTCCAGATGGGCCCTTACTGCACCGCGGCCGGCCGGGACAAGGTCATCGGCTGGATCGAGCGGGCCCTCGGCCAGGGGGCTAAAATCCTCGTCGACGGCCGGCAGGCCGTCCCCTCCGAGTACCCCAAGGGCAATTTCTGGGGCCCGACCATTCTGGAGGACCTGCGCATCGACATGGAGGTGGCCCAGGAGGAGGCCTTCGGCGCCGTGGCCGGCCTCATCAGGGCCGAGAGTCTTGACCAGGCCATCGAGTGGATCAACAATGGACCTGACCTGGGCCACTCGGCCTGCATCATGACCGACAGCGCCAGGGACGCCCGCAAGTTCGCCCGGGAGGTCATCGTCGGCAACATCGGCGTCAACGTCGGCGTGCCCCAGCCCTACGCCTTCTTCCCCTTGGGCTCCAAGCGGAAGTCCTTCATGGGCACGGCCAAGAACAGAATGGCCTCCATGCGCCTCTTCATGGACGAGAAGACGGTCACGGTCCGTTGGGTCTGAGAGGAGAGGGGGCCTTTTCGGCCAGGCCCCCTCTTTTTTAGCGCCCGGCCCGGCCGGCGGAAAGAGGCTGGTGGTGAGAAGACTGAGCAACCGGTTTCTGGTCCTCCTGATGGCCGCCGTGATGATCTGCCTGGGCCGGCCGTTCCCGGGAGCGGCCCAGGAGGAGCCCTGGCAGCAGAGCTGGTTCAAGGTCTACGGCGGCAAGAACGAGACCCTGAGGCCGCTGCCCTCGGGCGACCCGATCGAGGCCGGCTACCTGATCGGCACGGCCGCGCTCCGGACCGGGGACGGCAACTTCCTGGCGGCCGCCTACACCCGACCAACGGACGGGCGGCCGGTCGACCTGGCCCTGCTCAAGGTCAGGCCCGACGGCGGGGTGGTCTGGTTCAAGGAGTACGCCTCCCCCCGGCCGCGCAGGTGGTCCGGCCGGATCCTATATCACGACCACTTTTCCTGGGCCAGCCTGATCGCCACCCCGGACGGCGGGGCGGCCCTGGTCTTTGACTCGGTCCTGCTCAGGATCGACGGGCAGGGCAACCCCCTTTGGTCGACCCAGTACCTCAACCCGGTCAAGGACAAGCACGGCGCGGCCTACCGGGACTTCATCCTCAAGTCCGTGGTTCAGGTCCCGGACGGCTTTGTCCTCTGCGGCGTCTACCCCAACCACCCCATCCTCCAGCGCCAGGCCGACACCGTGGTCCTGATCAGGGTCGACGACCAGGGCGGTCTGATCGGGGCCTGCGAATACCCCAACCTGGGCCGGCTGGGCTGGCCCCAGATCCGGCTGACCGGCCAGGGCAAGCTCATCCTGGGCGCCAAGCCGCTGGCCCTGCTCGAACTGGAGCCGGACGGGCGGATCATCTGGTCCAAGGCCCTGGCCTCCGAGAAGTTCGAGCGGGGCGACCCCAGGCGGCCGGACAGGGGCAAGCTCCTCTGGACCCAGTCCCTGGAGCTGGCCGCCAACGGAGACATTCTCGTCTCCGGGAACTACGACCTGTCCAGCCGTTACTACAGCGCGCCCGGGGCCCTGATCTGCCGCCTGAATCAGACCGGCGGGCTGATCTGGTCTAAGCGGATCCACAGCCCGACCCACGGCGGCGAGACCCTGGTCCAGGGCCTGGCCCAGTCCGGGGAGGACATCTACCTGGTCGGCCGGAGCAGCGAGTTCGGGGCGACCGAAGACCATGTCAACGAGAACGCCCTGGTCATGAAAATGAGCGGCGGCGGCGACCTGAGCTGGATCCGCTCCCTGGGCCGCAAGAAGAAATCCGGGGGCCAGGCCGAGTACGCCAGGGACCGGGCCATCAGCCTGGCCGTGGCCGGGGACGGCGGGCTGTTCGTGGTCGGGACGACCGACTCCTTCTCCCACCCCCTGCCCTGGATCCGGCAAGTCCAGGAGTGGCCCAAGCCCCACTATGACCTCCTCCTGGCCAGGCTGGGTCCGGGCGGCTCGATCAACAACCTGGCCGCCGGCCGCTACCCCAGGCTGCTGAGCATCGCCGACCCGGGCGACGAGAAAGAGGTGGAGGTTCTCTCGCCGCCAATCTCGGTCAGGGATCTGACCGTGGAGCGCCGCGACCTGGCCGTCAAGGTGGAGCCGGCCAATTACCGGCTGTCCGAATCGGCCGGCCCGGCGATCAGGTACTCCACCCCCTTCCCCGGAATGACCAACCGGCTGCCCGTGGCTGATTTCAAGGTCCTGCCCCCGTCCAGCGAGGGCACCTTGAAGGCCCGTCTGGACGGCTCCCTGTCCTCGGACCCGGACGGCGGGGTCATCGCGGCCTACGATTGGGAGTTCAAGCAGGGCGGGGGCACGGCCACCGGCCAGAAGGTCGAGCACGAATTCCCCCGGGCCGGCGGCTGGGAGGTCAGCCTGACCGCCTACGACGAGCAGTGGAACGCCTCGGCCCCGGCGACCAAGAAGGTCCTGATCGGCCACGTGCTCCGGGGCCAGAACGTAGAGCCGGCCCTGGCCTGCGGCGAGCTGGTCGGCTACGAAATAGAGGTGGCCACCGGCGACCTGACTGACGCCGGGACCGACGCCAGTGTCTATCTGTCCCTCTTCGGGCCCGAGGACGAGCAGGGACGGCGCTGCGGCAGCATGGACATGTGGCTCTACGACACCATCTCCGAGAACTACGACGATCCCTTCGAGCAGGGCCATCTGGACGCCTGGCGGCACCACCCCGGCAGCACCGGTCTGGGCCGGTTCTTCAACCTGGACCAGATCGAATACGCCATCCTCCGCCACGACAACTCCAAGGACAAGCCGGGCTGGTTCGTCCAGGGCTTCCGGGTGGTCAACCAGAGCTCGAACAAGGAGTGGTACTTCATCCCCCAGCAGTGGCTGGCCGACGACGAGCCGCCCGACCACCGGACCTGGGGCAAGTTCTTTCCGGTCCAGCCCTATCAGCGCGGCCTCTTCTTCGGGGGCCAGGAGCGCTCCCGGGGCCTGACCGAGGCCAGCGACAACGTCTTCATTCTGCCGGCCGGAGTGGAGCAGTTCTACTTCACCCTGCTCGACCGCGGCGGCGAACTGGAGGTCTACCGCAACGGCTTCCCTGTCTGCCTGCAAGCCCCGGGCGGGCAGGGCAAGGTCAGGCCGCCCTACATCAAGCGGGAGGACTGGGGCCTAGCCTACCAGGCCGCCCAGATAACCGCCCCGACCCAGTTCACGGTCAAGGTGAGGAGCGGCGGCCGCTGGCGGGAGGGGGCGGTCTGGGTCTTCCCGTCCAGTTGGGCCGGCCGCGAGTCCACGGCCCGGAAGGCGGCCCTCCTTTACCCGCTCAAGGGTCGGACCGAGGGGATCTTCAGCTACGGCGAGAGCGCCCGGAAATACCTGCAGGGCCTGACCGTGGACTTAGAGGCGGCCCTGGCGCGGATCATCGAGTACGGCTCTGAGGCCATCGGCATCTTCGGCGACATTCCCGACAACAAGCTGATGGAGTACGTCAACCCCACTGTCCGGCAGTTTCTGGAAAACAAGCTCATCGCCGTCACGGCCAGCAAGTCGGTCAATCTGGCCCTGGACACCGTCTCGACCATCGAGACGATCCTGACCAGCCTGCTCAACGCCGCCGAGTGGGGCTCCCAGGCCAGCCAGGTTACGGACCAGGCCCTGGCCAACGTCAACGCCGCGCCCCTGCTCCAGCAAATGGCCGGCTATCAGATCCCCCGGGGCGAGTACATCGAGAACCGCAGCTTCGTCAACTGCGTCAAGATGCTGGCCGCCCTCACGCCCAAGGTGGACCAGCTCATCCAGAAGCTGGAGGCCAACGATCCGGCCGGCTGCGAGAGCCTCTTGGCCGAGATCAAGGGACTGGTCCTGGGCAACCTGGCCGAGGTGACCTCCGAGCAGATCCAGGCTCTGGCCCAGGACCCCCAGGCCTACCAGATCGACTACGCCGAGTACGGCGTCACCGGCCGGGGGCGCGGCTACCCCCTCTTCCTGGAGCTGGTCCTCCAGCTCCGCATGGCCAGGCAGGTCTGGGGTGACGAGGATGACGACTCCTACGCGCCCTATTTTGGAACCTGGCTGGAGAGTCAGCTCAGCCGGCAGCAGAAGAAGGACGCCACCGTGCTGGCCATGGAGACCTACGTGCCCATCCTGGAGAACATGCTCCAGGCGGCCAGCATGATTGTGGATGTCTGCCTGCTGCCTTGAGGCCGGGGTGGGGGGCTGTTCAGCCTAATTGGAAGTAGGCCCGCTTGACCTCCTCGTTGTCCCTGAGCTCCCGGCTCAGGCCTTCCAGGCGGATCTTGCCGTGCTCCAGGATGTAGACCCGCTGGGTCAGGTCCAGGGTCAGGCTGGCGTCCTGCTCGACCAGGAGGACGGTTATCCCCGATTTCCAGATGTCCACGATGCTGCCGATGAGCAGGTCCTTGACCAGGGGCGAGAGCCCGATGGAGGGCTCGTCCATGAGGAGCAGGTGGGGCTTGCTCATCAGGGAGCGGCCGATGGCCAGCATCTGCTGCTCCCCGCCACTCAGGGTGCCCGAGACCTGACGCCGGCGCTCGGCCAGGACCGGAAAGAGGCGGTAGACGTGCTCCAGGTCCTCCCGGATCTGCTCCTTGTCGTTCCTCAGGAAGGCGCCCATCTCCAGGTTCTGGGCCACGGTGAACTCGCTGAAGAGCTGCCGCCTCTCCGGGCAGTGGATGATCCTTAAGCGGACGATCTCGTGGGGCCGGGCCCGGTCGATCCTCCGCCCGTTGAAGGCTATCTCGCCCTCCACCGGCACGACCCCTGAGATGGCCCGCAGCAGGGTGGTCTTGCCGGCCCCGTTGGGCCCGACCACCCCGACCAGCTCGCCCGGGTCGAGGGCCAGGCTGAGGCCGTTGAGGGCCATGGCTTTGCCGTAGAAGACCCGGACGTCCTTGACCTCCAGCAGGGACAACTAGGTTCTCCTTTCGCCCAGGTAGGCGCCGATGACCTTGTCGTTGCTCATGATCTCCTCCGGGGTCCCCTCGGCGATCTTCTGGCCGAAGACGATGGCCACCACTCGGGCGACCAGCTTGAGCAGATCCTTGAGGCGGTGCTCGATGATGATCATGGTCTGGCCCCGCTGGTGCATCCGCTGGATGGCCGCGGAGAGGACGGCCGCGTCCTCGGTGTCCAGGCCGGAGAAGGGCTCGTCCAGGAGGAGGATGTCCGGCTCGGTGGCCATGGCCCGGGCGATGTCCAGGAGCCTGAGCTGGCCGAAGGCCAGGTTCTTGACCAGCTTGTCGGCGCTGCTCCTCAGGCCCACCTCCTCCAGGAACTCCAGGGCCACCTGGCGGGGCAGCTTGCCGGCGTGCTTGCGCACCCTGGCCCGGTGCGAGAAGCAGGGGACCATGACGTTCTCCAGGACCGTCATCTCCTTGAAGAGGTCGACGAGTTGGAAGGTCCGGGCCATGCCCCGGTTGACTATCTCGAAGGGCTTGAGCTGATTGATCTTCTCGCCCTTGAGCCAGACATCGCCAGAATCGGCCCGGATGAAGCCGGTGATCAGGTTGAAGATGGTGGTCTTGCCCGCGCCGTTGGGCCCGATCAGGCCGCAGAGGTCGCCTTCCTGGATCTGAAGGTCGAACTCGGAGAGGGCCTGCAGGCCGCCGAAGGCCTTGCTCAGGTCCTTGATTTCCAGGATGGCTTCCATTTACAGGCCTCCCTCCGCCCCGCTCCGATGAGAATCACCGCTCCTGGCCGGCGATGCGGCGGAATCCCCGGCCGAATATGTCCAGCAGGCCCTTGGGGGCGAAGAGGATGATGGCCACCACGGCGCTGGAGTAGATCAGGAGCCGGAACTCGCCCATGAACCGGAGCGACTCGTTGGCCAGGGTGAGCAGGTAGGCCCCGATGATCGGGCCGATGATGGTGCCCATGCCCCCGACCACGGCCATGATCAGGACCAGGGAGGACAGGGAGTCGTGGGCCATCTCCGGCCCGACGTGCATCTGGGCGTGGGCGTACATGGCCCCGGCCACGCCGGCGATGAAGGCGCTGATCATGAAGGCCACGATCTTGTAGAAGGTGGTGTTGATCCCCGAGCCCAGGCTGGCCGTCTCGTTCTCGCCGATGGAGCGCAGGATCAGGCCGAAGGAGGACTTGGAGAGGAGGTAGAGGACGAAGATGACCGCCAGCATGAGCAGCCCGGAGAAGTAGTAGTTGCCCGCGGACGTCTCCATGAGCCAGTCGATCCCGGACAGCCCCTCCTCGCCGCCGAAGATCTCGTAACGGATCATGATCCACTTGTAGAGCAGGGTGGCGAAGCAGAAGGTCACCGCGGCGAAGTAGGGCCCCTTGAGTCGCAGGGTGAAGGAGCCGACCACCAGCCCGCACAGGGCGGCCACCAGGCCGCCGATGGGCAGGGTCAGCCAGAAGCCCCAGCCCAGATGCAGGTTGAGCAGGGCCCCGGCGAAGCCGGCCCCGCCGATGAAGAAGGCGTGCCCGAAGTTGACGTTGCCGGTGAAGCCGGTCAGCAGGTCCCAGCTGCAGGCCAGGATGACGTAGTAATGGCACAGGAAGAGCAGCTCCAGGTAATAGATGTCGTCTACCACCAGGGGCGCCAGGAGCACGGCCAGGCCGAAGACGCCGAGCCAGAGCAGCCGCTTGTTGATGTACCTGGGTTCGTACAGGCCGTTCAGGTTGAGCATGCAAAATCCTCTCTCGCCGTCCCTCAGTGGGCTCTCTTGCCCAGGAGGCCCCTGGGCCTCAGGACCAGGACCAGGATGATGGCCACCAGGTAGACCATGTCCGGGTAGTTGGCCGAGATGAGCACGCTGACCATGGTCTCGGAGTAGCCCAGGAGCATACCGGCGATGATGGCCCCCTCGATGCTGCCCAGGCCGCCGATGATGACCACGGCGAAGGCCTTGAACAGGGGAAAGACCCACATGGTCGGCACCGCCTCCAGGATGGGGGCGATGAAGACCCCGGCCACGGCGGCCAGGCCGGCCGAGACGCCCATGGTGGTCAGGTAGACCCTCTCGGGCTGGATGCCCATGAACACCGCCGCGTCCCGGTTCTGGGCCACGGCCTCGATGGACCGCCCGGTCTTGGTCTTTTTGATGAAGAACCGGAGCAGGACCACCAGGGCGCCGGCGACGAAGAAGGTCAGGACCTTCTGATAGCTGACGTGGACGTCGCCCAGGACCATGTCGCCCGAGACGAAGCTCTTGACCGCCTTGCCGTGCGGCCCGTAGATGGCGTACATGAGCTCCTGGAAGAACAGGGAGAAGGCCAGGGTGATGATCAGGACGTAGACGTGGGTGTCCCTCATGGGCCTGATGCCGAAGCGGTCGATGAGCATGCCGATGGCCGCCGTGCCCGAGACGGCCAGCAGGGCGGCCAGGAGCACGTTCATCTCCAGGACGGTGATGAAGGTGTAGGCCAGGTAGGCGCCCAGCATGTAGAAGGCGCCGTGGGAGAGGTTGATGATGCCGGCCACGCCGAAGATCAGGGTGAAGCCGACCGAGATAAGGCTGTAGAGAGCCCCCCAGATCGCGCCCAGGACAAGGATGTTGATCAGCGTGCTCATGGCCCTTCCCAGTCTTCAGAAATGTCCAGCCGGGCGAGCGGCGCCCTGACGAGACGGAATTTCGAGGATCAACGGCGGGCCGGGACAGCCGCCGTTGATCCTCGGGAGGATCTTCTCTCGTCTACTTCCACCAGACGGGCGGCACGTACTCGCCCGTCTTGAACTTGTCGGGCCAGATGGTCACCTGCTTGCTGCCTTCCTGCCACTGGACCATGGGCATGACGTACCTGCCCTCGAGCAGGTCGTGGGTCTCCTTGTCAAAGGCGGTGTCCGGGTGGATGACGCCCTTGTAGGAGAGGTTCTCCAGGCCGGCGATGATGTCGTCGGACTTGAGGGACTTTTTCTGCTTGATCACCTCGGCCAGCATGTAGACGGCGTCATAGGTGAAGCCGGTGGTGTAGACCGGGTTGGTCCCGAACTGCTTGACGTACTTGTCCCACATGGGGATGGTCCGGTCGGTCAGGGGGGCCCGGGCGATGAAGTTGTAGGTTATTTCGTAAAGGCACTTGCCCCCGGTCATTTCCCAGAACTTGGAGTCCATGCTGGCCACGTTGCACAGACCCATGGGCGCGGCCTTGCTGTCCTGCCAGGCCTTGACCAGGGGGATGCTGGCCGCGTGGCTGAGGATCTGGGCGATCCACTGGGCCCCGCCGGACTTGATCTTGACGAAGGTCGGCGAGAAGTCCTTGATGTCAACGTCGAACATCTCGTAGAAGGTCACCTGGAACCCGGCGTCCTCGAGGTCCTTCTTGAGGTTGGGGGCGTACTTCTCGACCCACTTGGTGTTCTCGGCCAGGATGGCGAAGTTGGTGTAGCCCAGCCTGCCGTTGACGAACTCCTTGAGGAACTTGGTCGCCCACTGCTGCTGGCGAACGTCGGAGTTGATCATGTGCCGGAAGAAGTAGCGGTACTTCTTGTAGTCGTTCTTGACGTTGTTGGTCAGGGCGATGGAGGCCGTGCCCGAGGCGAGGTAGACGATCTGGTACTTGGGCAGGAACGGCTGCAGAGCCAGGGCCACGCCGCTGGAGTAGCAGCCGACCAGGGCGTCGACTTTGTCCTCCAGGACGAGCTTCTTCATGGCCGTGATGCCCTTCTCGGGCTTGCCCTCGGTGTCGCCGATGAATAATTCGAGTTTCTTGCCGTCGATTCCGCCGCCGGCGTTGATCTCCTCGACGGCCATCTTGGCGGCGTTGTGGATCCCAATGCCCGGGACCATCTGGACCGGCCCCAGGGAGCCGATGCGAATCGTCTCGGCCTTCTTGAAATCGCGGTTGGCCGCCAGGGCGCCCGCGGCGGTCAAGGCCAGGGCCACCAGGCCCAGAAACACAATCCACCCCAGCTTTCTTAAGGACATGTATCCTCCCTCCTTTCAAGGTTGAAACGGCAGAGGAAACTTTCCCTCAGTCCCGCCTTATCGGCTGCCAGATTGTGTTGTCTTATGGCGACCCGAGGCCCGCGGTCGGCGACAACCGGTTGATCTCGATCAGGAGCGCCGCTGGGGGCCGAGAAAACCCGTAGAAACCGAGTGGTAGTATGGCCAGAGTTTGAGCCGGCTGTCAAGGGTGGTCTGACCGGGTCCCGAAGAGTCGCTTTTTTCCATTGACAGGACCATGGCCTTGTGACACACAGCGGTGTATACTTCGGCCGCCCAGGCGGGCGGCTTTGTGCTGGTCCGGGGACTGAGCGCGGCCACTTGCTTTGGCCGTGGACGTTTTCCGAGACGGGTGCAGGGGCCGTCTTCTAGACAGACCGGAAGAGGAGCCGCGGACGAGATCGGCGCCGGGGCGGGTCGAATAACGACCGTTAATCGGTTGAGACCTGCTTCAACGGCGCGCCGCCAGTCGTCTGGTGGGGATTAGTTCGTGCTGTTCAACTTCGCCAACGTCTTTGTCTTCATCCTCCTGGGCCTGGCCATGGTCTTCGTCAGCGTGGCCGCCTCCAGGATTCTGGCCCCCAGGTCCGCGGCCTGGCCGACAAATTCACGACCTACGAATGCGGCGAGCGACCGGTCGGACCGGCCTGGATTCTCTTCAACTTAAAGTTCTACAACGTGGCCCTGGCCTTCCTGATCTTCGAGATCGAGATGGCCCTCATCTTCCCCTGCGTCGTTGTCTTCAGGAAGTGGCTCGGGGCCGGGGCCGGCGTCTGGGACCTGGTCGAGATCGTGGTCTTCATCGGGATTCTTTCCCTGGGCCTGCTCTACATGCTCAGCCGGGGCGACCTGAAGTGGGGCAAGGAGGTGCCCGCGGAGGCCAGGGACGAGATCGTGCTTCCCTGAGCGGGCCGCTCCGGTCAGAGGAACATTCGGCCGGGGCCGGAGAGCGAGGACGGAGTGATCGAGATCTACCACAGAATGCCCGATGAAGGGTTCTTCGGCGCCGTTTTCACCAACGTGGACCGGGCCCTCAACTGGTGCCGGCTGTCCTCGGTCTGGTACCTTCTCTTCGGCCTGGCCTGCTGCGCTATCGAGCTGATGCAGACCGGCGGACCGCGGACCGACATCGACCGGATCGGTTCGGTCTTCAGGGCCACGCCCCGCCAATCCGATCTGATGATCGTGGCCGGGACCCTGACCTACAAGATGGCCTCCCGGCTGCGCCTGCTCTACGACCAGATGGCCGAGCCCAAGTACGTCATCGCCATGGGCGGCTGCGCCAACTGCGGCGGCCTGTTCCAGCCCTCCTACGCCGTGGTCAAGGGCGTGGACAAGATCGTCCCGGTCGACGTCTGCGTGCCCGGCTGCCCGCCCCGGCCAGAGGCCCTGACCCACGGCATACTCAAGCTCCAGGAGAAGATCCGCGGCGAGCGTTTCCTGGTGAAAGAGGCCCATGGAACCGCAGGCGCTGGCCGCTAGGCTCAAGGACCGGCTCGGCGAGGCCGAGGCCGGGGAGCCCTACCTAGTTGTAATTGCTAAAGAGGTTGTTCACCTGGTTTCAAGGGTAGAGACTGGTGATTGGCGAATCGGTCTCTGACTTGGAG
>ENA-OSEO01002762-OSEO01002762.1-sediment-metagenome-genome-assembly--contig:-NODE-2762-length-23230-cov-12.650499_pt1 | contig 23230 bp, 19 predicted proteins | sample MGYA00237883_ERZ534232 | MGnify/ENA metagenome assembly ERZ534232
CTTGATATTGGCCAAAAATCCTCATTTCCGGATTGGAAACTGAGTTCTACCGGAAAATCATTTCCGGATGGAGACTAATTGACATTTTTCAAATTTCAGGCGGGCCTGGCAAGCACTAAAAGCAGTGGATGAATCTTCCGCCCGCAGGGAAACATCGAGAGGAAGGCTATAGGGCATTCAGATTTTGAACTTTTTACCTGAGCACTCCTTTATGGACAGATTAAGGACTTGACACATCCCCTGCTGAACCTACAATAAACACCCGAGCTGCCGACCCGGCGACAAACGGTACACCCTCTCCTACGCTCGAAAGTTCGACGCGGGAGAGCAGAAAAAAAACCATGCAGTCGCCCTTTTCGGGCCTTCAGCGGTCTTATACCGGGGAAATCATTCGATCCTTCGACCTCACAATGGATACGAACCTGCCCCGAACGTTCTGCAATGGATGATTTCAGCGCCTCTTAGAGCCGTCCTGCAGCCTGCCGGAAAAGCTCACCAGGGCTAAGCTCATTCGCCGGATCATCTTCGACGATACGGCCGGTGCGGCGCCGCAGCGATCGGATGACGCGTCTGAGCGGCACCCCCGCAGCCCGAAAGGATTTAGAATGGAACCAAGAACGGATCGAAGCGACGCCCCCTCCAACGGCTGGCACGAATGCCGGATCCGCGTCCGGTACAAGGACACCGACCGGATGGGCGTCGTCTATTACGGCAATTACCTCACCTTTTTCGAAATCGCCCGCGCGGAATTCATGCGGGATCTTGGGTTTTCGTATGCCCGCCTCGAAGCGGACGGCTATAGTCTGGTGGTGATCGAAGCGGCGGCGAAGTACCATGGCAACGTGGGCTATGACGCGGTCGTACGCGCCCAATCGAACGTCGCGGATCTGAGCAGGGTTCGGATGCGCTTCGAGTACCGGATCCTGGATGAAGAAGGGCGCCTGCTCGTCAGCGGCCACACCACCCATGCCTGCCTGGACGAAAAGCAGAAGCCGGTGCGCATCCCTGCAGCGATCGACCAGGCCATCCGCGAGAGGTGCTCGATCCCATAGGGATAGCGAAAAAGTGCAATCTTCAAACATTTCCAGGTCAAGGCGCCGGTGATGGGGCCGCGCAACGCCCCCTCACAAGGCCTGGCATTGCGGGCAGATATGGGTGCCGCGCTGCCCCACCACGATCCGTTCGATCGGACAGCGGCAGCGCCCGCACGGCTCGCTGGTTCGGCGGAAAACCTCCAGATGAGCCTGGTTCCTGCCCGCTTTTTCCCCCAGTGACCTGAAATTGGCCTTACCGCGCCCGAGGGACGTCCCGCTGTTTCGAATGCCTTTTTCGAGCACCTTGACGATCGCCTTGTGAAGGGCCCGGATTTCTTTGGGCGTGAGGGTCGCAGAGACCCTGCAGGGATGGAGCTTCGCCTCCCACAAGGCCTCATCGACGTAGATGTTCCCGAGCCCCGCGAGAAAGGATTGATCCAGCAGAAGGGGCTTCAAGCGCCGTCTGCGGGAACGGAGCCTCTCGGCCAAGAGCGGCACGCTGAAATCCGGATCGAGGGGTTCCGGCCCCAACCGGTCAAGAATGCCGTTGGTATCCTCGACGAGATAGCAGCGTCCAAACTTCCGCGTATCGTGAAGCCGCACCTCGCGATCCGCCCCGAACCGCAGAACGAGCCGGTCGTAAGGCGAGCGTGCCTCTCGGGGGGAGGCGACGATCAGCCGTCCGGACATACGCAAATGGACCAGCAGGTGTCCCTGAGGCGCCAGATCGAAGACGATAAACTTCCCCCTCCGGCGAACAGCTGCGGCGACTTTCCCCGCGATGCCCCTGCAAAACTGTTCGGGCGTGAGCCCGCTGACAGTCCGCGGCCACAGCACTTCCGCTCGCGTGATGACGGCGCCTCTGACACCCCCCTCCAGAAGGTCGTTTACGATCGTCTGCACCTCGGGAAGCTCCGGCATGGCTCCCTATCCCTCCATCCTCTGGAAATTCCTATTTGCGGATAACTTTCACCAGAGCACCCTTCTCAACCGGCGTGTTCACCGATCCGCCGTTCAGCAGGGCCCACTCCTCGACCTTGTCCTGCGGAGCCCCGAGGGTCCTCAACACCTGCCCCAGCGTCCCCGAGGAGGGGGCCTTGACGATGCGGATCCGGTCCGGCCGGACATCGATCCTGGTAGAATCTCGAAGGGCCTGGAATCCTCCCACGGCTTGCCGAAAAACCGGGCTGTAGGAGGAGAAGCTGCCGGCGGCGCAAAAACCCTGGAACTCGAATATCTTGCCATCCTTCTGGATGAAGGTGGACAATACTCCAAGCACCCCCTGGCTCGTCCGCACCTGGCTCACGAGGCGGACAGCCCGTAGCCCGTTGACCGTTTCCTCGCCCGAATCGACCACCTGGGCGCCCGACTGGCTCACGAAAGCCCCCGCTGCATCCCGAGGCGTTCCGGCGGCAGCTACCGAAAGGGTGAGGGCGGCGTCCTTCCTGGGGCTCATCACCCTGACCACCTGACGGGTATTCTGCAGGGTCCATCCACCTGGGACGGGGAACTGAAACCGGAGATCGGGATGGTAGAAAACACCACCGGCGGTATATCCCTCGCGCGGATTGTCCCCGAACACGAGTCCGTCAATACGCATCAGGTAACGCTCACGATCCACACGGTATTGCCGGGCCCCCAGCCGACCCTGCCACTCAGCGGTCTTGCGTCTGACCGCCCCCATCCGGTCATCGGGATTCGGGTGGGTCGAAAACCATTCCGGCAGACCGCTACGGTCCGAGGAGGGATTCATCCGCTCCAGGGTCTCGAAAAAAACCGCCATCTGGTTTGCATCGTACCCTGCCTTGCTGGCATACTCCACCCCAAGGTCATCCGCCTCCCGCTCGTTTTCGCGGCTGAAACTCAGGAAAAGCAGCTGGACCCCTGTCTGGGCTGCATCCCCGAAGCGTTGCAGCGTCGGCGAAAAGAGCATGCCGGCGGCCAGACCGATCTGGGCCAGCTGCGCGCGGCTGTATTGCTCGGCCGAATGCCTGGCCGTGATGTGGCCTAGTTCGTGCCCCAGGACCGCAGCCAGCTCCGCCTCGCTGTTGAGGAACCCCAGGATCCCCCGCGTCATGTAGACATAGCCCCCAGGGGCGGCGAAGGCATTCACCACGGCCGTATCCAGAACCGCAAACTGATAAGGCAGATGCGGCCTATGGGAAAGCCCCCCGAGCCGCTGACCGATTCCCGCCACATAGGCCGTCAGGGCCGTGTTGTCGTAAAGGCCGTATTCCCTGGAAACCGCCTGATCGCTTTGCCTCCCCATCTGAATTTCCTGCTCCTCGCTCATCAACATGAGCTGGGTCCGCCCGGTAACCGGGTCGATCGCACAGGCCGGCAGGATGAGAAGACACACGGCCAACAAAACGAAAACCCACTGATTCCTGAATCCCCTTTTCTTCATGAGAGATCCCTTCAACCCTTCCATTCGTTCCTGCAAAAAGCCCGCCCATGTTCGACCGGATTCGACCCAAGACACTCCATGACCTCGGCTCCTTCAGACTAAGCGGTCGACATGTCGCTGTCAATCGCAAGCTTCCCCCTCCTCAGCTGCCGGAAGTACGGCACCATGTCATCTGCACACCATCGCTCCCTCTGCCTTTTCCCCTGCCATCTTTCATCCTCGGGGCGATTCGAGCCCCTGCATCATGACCATCAAGAGGAATCGGGCATCGGATTCGATCAATCCGGCTCGTCCAGCCAAACCCGCATCCTCGACAGGAAGGCTGCCAGCCCCAGCATGAGCGACCCGCCGGCCACGCCAAAAACCGCCCGGTAGCCGGCATGTTCCCCGATCCACCCGAGCAGGACCGAGCCCAGAAAGATCCCCAGATCGATCCCGCCCGTGTAGATGCCGTTGATCTTGCCCCTGATTTCGGATCGTTCACGGCGCAGGGCCAAGGTGTTCAAAGACGGATAGAGGATCCCATGCCCGCAGCCGCTCACCAGCCCTGCGATCGCGAGCAGCACATGCCCTCCCAGCTGCGTCAGCAGCAGGAGTCCGCCCCCTGTGATGAAAAGGGCGCAGGGAACGACCCGCTCCTCCCCCACCCGGTCTGCCGCCCGCCCCCCGAAAAAACGGGTAACCACCGCCGCAAAGGTGTACGCCACGAAATAGACCGAGATGTGCTCGAGCCCCAGCGCCTGGGCGAAAGGCGCAACGAACCCTCCGTAGCCCGCCAGCCCGATGCCGAACAGGAACGCCAGCATCGTGACCATGAGGATCTTTCTGCGCCGAAGCACTTCGAAAAAACCAGCCTGACGCTCGTCTGCACGGTACACAAAGGTCTCCCGCAGCGGCAGATGAAGGAAAAAACTCAGGAACCCCATGCCTGCGCAGACCAGAAAATAGACATCGAACCCAAACCGATGGATGATCGGCTCGGTGATCAGGGGGCCCACCGCCATCCCCATCAGACCGGACGTGCCGAACATGCCGATCCCCTCGTTGAGACGTCCGGGAGGAATGATATCGGCGATATAGGTAAAGGAAGCCGTGAAACAGAGGGCCACGCCGACGCCGTGAAACAGCCTGAGCACGACGAGCGGCCAATAAAAGCCGGCCAAAGGACCATCCAGGAGGAGATAGGCGAGCGGGGCCGATCCCATGATGAAGCTCCCCGCGGTGTAGCTCCGCTTGCGGCCGGCGCGGTCCACCATCAGGGAGACCCAGGGGCGGCAAAACACCGCCGCCAGGGCCATCACGCCCATCATGACGCCGATGTCGATCTTCGAGCCGCCGCGCGCGGTGATAAAAAGGGGAAACAGATAAAAGGATGCCAGACTCGAGACCATGCTGAAGCTGGCAAACGCCATGATAAGGAAAGAAGGGGTGTACAGGCGATTGTGCAGGGCCTCGCGGTTCAGTGAAGAACCCCTGTCCTCGGGCTGCATGCTGGGCTGTTTCATACGCTATGATCGATCCATGCAGGTCCATGGCCAAAAAACTTCGGGGAGAACTGTCCGCCTGGTCGCCGTTTTTCAGCCTGCCCGCAATACGGCGCCTTGTCAACGACTATGTGGGAGGCTCAGTCAGGGCCTCCACGCACTTCATACCTGGCAGTCCCGACGCGATACCCGGGCTGGTCCGGGATCGTCCCTTGATCTTGCCCGGCTCCCGTTCCGGCTTTCGATGCCCAAAGCCGCCGGATCCGGTCCCCTGCCGCAGGCGCGCACGGAATCCATTGACATCAGGAACGATCTCAGGCAATGTATAGAGGAGTGATGTCAGGCGCAAGCCATCCAGACTCGGTCTGGATGGCTTTTTTTGTTTTTTGGGAGACAAGGCGCATGCTGCTCGTCATGATCGACCACTACGACTCTTTCACGTACAACCTGGTGCAGCTCTTCCAGGAATTCGACATTGACATCCCGGTCTTTCGCCACGACGCCATCGACGAGCAGACGCTGGACAGACTTCGGCCTGACTGGGTCTGTCTCTCACCCGGGCCCGGCACCCCCGGAGATGCTGCAGAGACGAAAGAACTGGTCAAGCGCCTTGCCGGGCGTGTCCCGATCCTGGGGGTCTGCCTCGGCATGCAAATCGTCAATGAAGTCTTTGGCGGGCGGACCGTCCGAAGCCCGCTGCCGGTCCACGGAAAGGCCTCACGGATCTGCCACAAAGGGCGGGGCATCTTCCGAGGGCTTCCTTCGCCCTTCCAGGCGGCACGCTACCACTCGCTTCAGGTGGTGCCGGGCTCCGACCTGGAGCTTCTGGCATACGCCGAAGACGGCGTCATCATGGGCCTGCAGCACCGCTGCCTGCCCATCTGGGGGGTCCAGTTCCATCCGGAATCGTTTTTCAGTACGTACGGGCTGCAGTTGACCGAAAACTTTCTGAGGCTCGCCCCCGGCTTCCCCGCCCATGAGATCGTACCCCAGCCGCTGGGTGAGCGGTTTCCCCGCTGGAAGCAGCCGCGCGCTGAACATCAACCACCCCCCGGAGAGATCACGCCATGAAGCCTTCGCTAGCCATCTCCTGTCAGGCCCCTCTCAAACTGCTCAAGAACGAGATCCTCTGCGAAAATGCCTCGGATTCCGTTTTCCTGGAGACGGCCAGAGGCCTTGCAGGGATGCCCGGCTGCTGCGTCCTTCTAAGCGGAGGAGATTTGGACTGCAGCCGCTATTCACTCATCGCCTGGGACCCTTTTCTCACGTTCAAAGCTAAAGGCGAAACCATCACCTTCGAGACGGCCTTTGGAGCCCGGCAAAAGCAGGGCAACCCGCTGGAATGCCTGGACCATCTGCTCTGGAGGCTGAAGTCCGATTTCAACCTGCCGGCCGCCCCTTTTGGCGGCGGAGCCGTCGGCTATCTGGCCTATGAACTCAAGAACCGGATCGAAACCCTCCCCCAGACCGCCCGCGACGACCTGGGACTGCCCGATCTCTATCTGACCTTCCCATCCAGGGTCCTGACCCACGACCGCTCGCTTGGAATCCTGCGATATCTTGTTCTCAGCCCTGGAAACCGTCAGGATTTGGATGGGAATCCTCTTCTCCGCCGAGTTTTGAGGCCCGGCCCCTCTCCCAACGCAAGGCGGGCCGAGAGCAATTTCACCCCCGAGCAATACCGCACGGCCGTCTCCGCCATCCGGGAGCATATCGCCGCTGGGGACGTCTATCAGGTCAACCTCTCCCAGCGCTTCAGCTTCCCGCTGCAAGGGGATCCATTCGCCCTCTGGGAGAGACTGTTCGCACGGAACCCGGCCCCCTTCTACGCCTACCTGAATGCCGGCGATCACCAGGTGCTCTGCACTTCTATGGAGCGGTTCCTTTTCAGGCAGGGCGACACCATCGAGACCCGGCCGATCAAAGGCACCCGGCCCAGGGGCGGCAGCCCGGCAGAGGACGGACGGCTCAGGAGGGAACTCCAGGAAAGCGCCAAGGACGATGCGGAACTCTCCATGATCGTAGACCTCCTGCGAAACGACTTGGGCAGGGTCTGCCAGCCACGCACCATTCGTGTCTTATCGCACAAGCGGGTGGAGGCCTACCGGAACGTCTTCCATCTGGTCTCCACGGTGGCCGGTAAAGCCATCCCGGACCTCACGCATGCAGGCCTCCTGCGCGCCGCCTTCCCGGGCGGCTCCATCACCGGCTGTCCGAAGATACGGGCCATGGAGATCATCGACGAACTCGAACCGTGCGTCCGGCATGTCTACACCGGCTGCATCGGTTACCTCGGGTTGCACCGGAACCTGGACCTCAATATCGCCATCCGCACGGCCATCGTGCATCAGGGGATATGCCGCTTTTCGGTGGGCGGCGGGATCGTGTATGATTCGGACCCGAAGATGGAGTATCTGGAAACCCTCCACAAGGCCGGAACCCTTTTCGAGGTGCATCGGCAACTGGCCGGGAGAACGATATGACCGCATCGACCCTATCACCCGGCAGACGGATCTGGCTCAACGGACGCTTCTTGCCGGAAGACCGGCCGGCGATCCATCCTCTGGACCGCGGGTTCCTATACGGCGATGGGCTCTTCGAAACCCTCCGGGCGGAAGAAGGCCGGCCCCTTTACCTCGCTCCACACCTGGACCGCCTGAAACGAGGAGCGGACGAGTTGCGCCTGAATCTGCCCCGTGATCTTCGCTGGGATGAAACTATCGCTCGCTTGCTCCAGGTCAACGGCCTCTGCGAGGGCGCGGCCCGGGTAAAGATCATCGTCACACGCGGACAGGAACCCCCATTGGGCCTTCCCCCCGCGCGCAGGCCGACACTCCTCTTGAGCGCCGAACGGTATCAACCCCCTTCGGCCCGGAATTATCTCGAAGGCTGGCGCCTGCACTGCGGCCTGAACGCCTACGCGCCGCCCCTGGCCCGATACAAGTCACTGAATTACCTATTCTATCTCTGTGCACGCCAGGCCGCGCTGGATGCCGGATGCCACGAGGCCGTGGTCCTGGACCCCGGGGGCTTGGTCTCCGAAACCGCGGCGGGCTCGCTCCTTTGCCGGAGTGCGGGGTCCTGGTGGACCCCTGAAAGCCCGCACAGACTCGCTGGCATCACCCTCCAGCAGGTCCACCGCCTGCTCGGCCGGGACGGAACCGTCGTGGATACCCGGGCCGCCCGGCTGGCGGACCTGCGAAACGCGGACACCGTCTGGGTGCTCAACGCGCTGATCGGCGTCATGCCGGCCGTGCGGATCGACGGGCGGATCATCCCCGATCCCCTGCACGACGCCGCAGACCGGATCCGGGGGCTACTGGTGGCCGGGAGTTGACTTGTTCGAAGCAGAGGCTTCGGGTCCTGTCATTTGCACGGGCAGGGCTTGCAGTTCCCACAAGGTGCATGTAAGATCAGGGCGGTTGCCGGATCCGGCTTTCGCCTCCATGCCCTCTGTCGGCCGCGCCTATAGCGTAGAAATCCGCTGTCCAAGCAGTGCTGCTGAAGGCCGTTGAAGCAAACCGTGATTCCGGAAGGCGGGTGAAACCGAAGGCTCTTTGTCTGAAAGCGATCCGTCTATCACAGGAGAACATCCAGGATGTACGAATTCCTGCTGAGCCAGGCCCAGAAACAGATCGTGGAGGAAGCCAGGGATCTCGTGGCATGGGTGCCACGGGAGATGATCCTGGGGATGGACCGGGAAACGATCGTCTTCCCCCGTGAGTTTCTGCAGGAGGCCGGGCGGCGCAACCTCCTCGGCTGCCGTTATCCCACGAATTGGGGCGGCCGGGGATTGGACTGGGTGGCCACCTGTGCAGTCATGGAAGAGATCGGCACCCTTGGCTACATCTTCGCCTGCACCTTCGGGGTGGGCGCGGAGCTCGTCTGTGACGCCATTGTGCTCCATGGGAGCGATGGCCTCAAGGAAAAATACGTCAAGCCGCTGCTGGCAGGGGAGGTCTTCGCCGCCGAGTGCCTGACCGAACCCCGGGGAGGCTCGGACTTCTTCGGCACCACCACCTCGGCTGTCGAAAGCGGCGGCCATTTTCTGCTCACCGGACAGAAGCGATTCATCGTCGGAGCGGAGGGCGCCGACTACTTCCTGGTCTACGCCCGCACCGATCACGACCCTCAGGCCCACCCCCACAAGGCCCTGACCTGCTTCGTCGTAGATCGGGGACCGGGGGTAGAGGTCGATTATCTTTACGGTCTCATGGGGTGCCGGGGCGGAGGCGCCGGCCGCCTGGTCTTCAAGGATGCCGTGGTGCCCAGGGAAAACATCGTGGGGAGGCTGAACGGCGCCTACGAGGTCTTCAACACGATGATGATCCCGGAGCGCCTCGGGACCGCCGCCATGACCATCGGCGCCGCCCGGCCCGCCCTGGATATCGCCACGGGGTACACCACGCGGCGCAGGGCCTTCGGCCAAACCATCAACCAGTTCCAGGGGGTCAGCTTCCAGGTGGCGGAGGCCGCCACCCTCCTCGACGCAAGCCGCTCGCTCGTCTACGCCACCGCCCGGGCCGTCGACTCGAACCAAGACCCCAACACCATCCGCCGCCTGGTGAGCGAAACCAAGAAGTTCGTCACCGAATCGTGCCAGGAGGCAGCGCGCAAGGCCATGCAGGTCATGGGAGGCATCGGGTACACCAATGTCTTCCCCATCGAGCGCATCGTCCGTGACCTCGGGCTGGCCTCCATCTGGACCGGATCGAACGAGGTGATGGCCCTGATCACCGCCCACGAGTGGTACCGGGAATACGCACGGCGCAAGAAGGACGGGCACGAGCGGGACTATGAAAGCGACGCGCCCGAGGCCTTCGCCGAGGATGAAAAGATCTATTGAGGGGCATTCGGGGAACCAGCCCGAGCCAGCGACCTCCGAAACAACCTCAAGCCTTCCGACTTCGTTTCACAACGATGATCGCGCTTGCGAACATCAGAAAAGCACACAAGATCACGCCCCAGTCTGACAGGGTCGGGATGGCCTTGGCCGGTTTTTCCGCGTCCCGGATCACAAAATATTTCGGTTCCGACTGGATCGAGCTTCCGTCCGCCGCCCGATTGACGATGGTGACGGCCACCATTCGAGCCTTGGCAATATCCGAGGCATAGATTTCAGCTGTCAGACTTTCAGGTGAGACAAAAGCGGTTTTTCTTTCGGAACCATCCCAATACACCATAGAGCCTTGGCAAAACGGGCCTCCTCGGACGCTCAGAGAAAATTCTTCTCCTCCTGCAAGCGCCTCGGACGGTGTCAGGCCGCTGATAACCGGTTCGGCCATCTGAAAATGGGCCGTGAGATTTCTGTCCTCGGCAACCCAAAAGGTGTAGGTGGGTGTCGTGCAAACGATCCGCCCGTTTTCACTCCAGTGAATAAAGGTGTAGCACGGATTGGCCACGGCTGAGACCGTCGCCTGCGTACCTGCATCCAACACCCCGCCGCCGCCTGCTGTTCCCCCGCCGACTGGATCGGCTGAGACGATGATCGTATGGCGGGCGGTAGAAGGTTCGATCGTCAGCGTCCCATTGCAATAGACGATGTCATAATTCTTCGAACTCAGGCCCGATGGGGCAATCGCATAGCTTCCGGGCCGAACGGCCCCCTGGCTGGAACCGCCATACATAACGGAGCCGTCCAGTACCCCTTCGCTTTCTCCATGAACCAATCCGGCGTAGATCACACCGTTGCCGCCGGAATACGGCTTTCCATCATACGTCTTGCGATCGTCTTTCGCGGTGACCGTCAGGGGCGCTTTCGTGATGGTAAACGTCGGAACGCCGGCGAATTTGATATCATAACCCAGCTGGACGGAATAGAAACCGCTCAAATCGAGCGGGTATGTCCCTGCATCAGCGCTCTCGGTTTTCACTTGATCGCAAAAGACCGCTGAAGGATCGAAAGGATCCCCCGAATCGACCGCCCAAACAAAGGACCCAACGCCCACCTTTCTCGTGCCGTCGTAAACCTTTTTACCGGGCAGAACAGCGGTCGCCCGCTTCAGAAAAGTTCGCAGGAGGGGATAGGTGCAACCCTCATAGATCCGCCACAGTTTATCCGTGTAGCCTTCTCCGTCAATGTCCCAACCGGCAAAAGTCGCTGCCTCCTTCATCCGAGCAGTGGATAAACCGATTCCACCACAGGAGGTCTCCTGCCCGGATGACTCGATATCCCAGTAGCTTCTCACGGATGAGACCGAAGAACCACAGCTGAATCCCCCTACTAAACCGCCGCTCCTCGATGGCGCAATGATTTTTCCCGAATTATAGCAATCAGACAAACGGAGGCCATTGGACACACAGTTGCCAACACAGCCTACCAATCCGCCGACGAGGTCCCTGCCGTCTACTGTTCCCGCATTATAGCAATGCATAAAAGAACAAGACATGACAACACCGGCAATCCCTCCCATATTTTCAGCATGGTAATTATCTTTGACTTTTGCTGAATTGAAGCTGTTGGAAATTACACTGGCTCCTGCAGCACCAAAAAGCCCACCACCGAAAGCTGTGTCTCCCAAAACAGTGACATTACCCGTGACAAAGCAGTGTTTGACAACCGTTGAATTAATGCGGCCGGCAAGCCCCCCGGAATAAAATCTCCCGCTTATGGATGCATCCACCAGCCCTATATCTCGGATCATTCCATAGCCGACCATTCCAAACAAACCGATTGCATTCGTTTCACGGCAAATGGAAAGATTCTTGACGACATGTCCAAGACCGGCAAACCAGCCCGTAAAAGCAGGCACATCGAGCGGAAAATCCGGATCATTTCCCCCGATCGGCTCGAATCCTTCCCCGTTGTTCCATTGGCCGGTGGCGGAGGCATCGATGTCGGCACCCAAGGCATAGCGGCCGGTCAGATCCCCCAGCATCCCCTGAAAATCGGTTTTGGAGCGGCTGCCCGGGGCCCCCAGTTCGGTGATGACCCTGTAAGGCACCCATTCGCCGGAACTGCCGAGCTTTGTCCGAAAATGGCCGTCTGCAGGCAGATTCACGCTCGCGTTTACAACGTAATCCGCCCCTTCCCCGTCGACGTTTCCATCCGCTGATCCCTGCCCGAAGACGAGCTCCAACCCGGCCTGGCCGGAGCCGTTCAATGGCCGGTTGATGATAATGTTGCGATAGGCGCAAAGCGTCAGGGTGTGGGCGCTCCAGCTAATGACATCATCGATCCGAATGTCGCCTTTGCCTTCCGCAGCCCCTCGAGTGCTTTGTATTTCGAGATTGGAATCACGCAGGAAGTCCGACACCTGGCGACCGGTCATATCACCGCCTTCGGGTGCAATGATGAAATCGGCGGGATCGAGACACCACAGACCCGTCCCGCCGCCAGCCGCCCGGGTGGAAATCCGAGCATCGTCCATCACCGAAACTTCCCCCGCCGACGTCTCGATGAACCCGCCATCGCCTCTACCTGACGCCGAGGCGTCAAGCCGGCCGCTCACGACAACCTGACCGTTTGACAGGTCGGATAGCAGGAGAATCCGTCCCGGGACTCCGTCCAGGGTTTTCGATTCGATCACGCCGGAATGGTCGATGAGGGCGGGCAGAAGGTCATCCGATGATCGGGCCTTCAACAGGACGATGCCGCCGTCAGCCTGGATGACCCCCGGGTTGTCGATGTAAGCCCCTGCCGAGCCCGCATGAATCCGCAGATCGAAGGCATCATCCAAGGTGATGGACTCCCCGGCTGCCAACAACACGGTTCCCATCGGGCTTAGGAGTTCACCTCGATTCTCGACTACGGGCGAAAAAAACAGGAGGCATCCACCGTCGGCAGACCGGATGGAACCCCCGTTGACGATTTCACCGGCGCTCTCTTCTCCGTCAAAGATCAGATCCCCTCTCAGGAAGGCATCATCCCGGATATCCAGGCTCGACGCAGCCATCCCGCCCACATCCACAAGGGCCGAGGGTCCGAAGTAAACCCCGGCGGGATCGACCAGGAGGATCTCCCCATCGGCATAAAGGCTTCCCGATATCCGGGCGGCGCCGGGACCCGTAATCCTGATGAGCGTTTGTCCCTTCCCCTCGCTGTACCGGAAGGCGACCTTTGCCTTCGCCCCGATGTCGAATGTGTCCCACTCGACAATCATCCGGCTGCTCTGCTGCAGGATTGTCAGGGTGCCCCTGTCATCTTCGAGGATGCGTCCGTCACCGCAGATGATCCGGCCTCCGGCGGGCAAAACAGAAGAATCCTCCGCCGTTGCATGCGAGACGGGGCAGAAATGGAAAAGGGACGCAAAAATGAAAAGCCCCAGACACCCTTTTGAAAACTTCATCATAAAATCCATCGTAAGACCGCGATACCCCGAGGACCCATCCGTGTGCCATGCCGCAGAACTGACGTCTGTGAACAGTCCGGTCGTTTCGAGACGCTCGATTCACGGACCGACTTCACCCCCGGCATAATATGGGGATGACAGGCTCTTTGTGTGGCACTATTGTTTAGCAACACGTGTGCCAGGAATTCCCTCGTCAGAATAAACATCGGGCAAAGATGGACTGGCTGATGGGTTCCTACAAGACATTGAAATCAAATATTTTTTTAACCGCGACCCGAACGGCCGCTGCCGTGCCGCTCCCCTGAACCAAAAACCCACAGGATGCAGCGCCCATAAATCTATGCAAACGTTTCTGGCTTTTGGGCTTTTCGGCCGGGCGGTCCAGAGACCGGCCAACCGGACATAACCTTCGGGCGCGTCGCGATATCGAACCCCCAACGATGTTTCCCGTCTCACCAAAAACGCTTGACATCGGGGAGCCCTCCCGTATAGGTGAAGAGCGGGAGTTCATTGGTTCCCGATCGAAAACATGGTCGTTATGCCGGTGCATCTCCGCATGGAGCCTTTAGACCGAAGGCGGCTTCTCAGCTCAGTTTTCATCCGGAAATGGTCTTTTTGGCCAATCTCGGCGCCAATCTGCACGTTTGCTTGTGCGGCGATCTGCAGGTCGCTTTCACGCAAACGCTTGATTGCCTTGATATTGTGCAAACCGGGACCCGCCGCCAAGCGGTGGGACCGGGCACGCGCAGCGTGTAAAGAACCGGATTGGAAACCGGGTTCTACTGAGAAATCATTTCCGGATGGAAACAACTTAAGAGCCGTCTCCAACTGCTCAACCGGGCTGAGGCTGCAAATACATAGCCTCCCGGCGGATATCGCCGGATGGCAATGGCACCGCGTGACACAGTTTGATCAAGCCTCTTTTTCGAGAGCCTCATCCTTCGAACGGTACCGGGCTCGAAATTCCTGTGAGGAACCTCTTATGCCGAAAGGGAAGCCGAAACTGAAAGGGCACGTCATCAACCGGGACTGGTGCAAGGGCTGCGGGATCTGCGTGCACTTCTGCCCGAAGCACGTCCTGGAGCTGGACGACCAGGACAAGGCCTGCGCCGTGCGGCCGGAGGACTGCATCTGCTGCAGGATGTGCGAGATGCGGTGCCCGGACCTGGCGTTGACGGTCGAGACCATGCCGGAAGAGGAGCGGAGCTGAATGGAAGGGTCGATTCGATTCGTTCAGGGAAACGAGGCCTGCGTAGAGGCGGCGCTTTATGCGGGGGTGGAATTCTTCGCCGGGTATCCGATCACCCCTTCGACGGAGATCGCCGAACACATGTCCTACCGCCTCCCGCAGCGTGGAGGCAAATTCATCCAGATGGAGGACGAAATCGCCTCCATCTGCGCCATCATCGGGGCCTCGCTGACAGGGCACAAGGTGATGACCGCCACGAGCGGCCCCGGGTTTTCCCTCATGCAGGAGGGTCTCGGCTATGCCATCATGACGGAGATCCCCTGCGTCATTGTGGATGTGCAGCGCGGAGGACCGTCCACCGGACTACCGACGGGGCCGAGCCAGGGGGACGTCTACCAAGCGCGATGGGGGGTCCATGGGGATCACGCCATCATCGCGCTCACCGCGTCGAACCATCAGGACGTCTTCGAGATGACGGTCCATGCCTTCAACATGGCCGAGACCTACCGGACGCCGGTGATCCTCCTCTTCGACGAGGTCATCGGCCATCTCCGGGAGGGCCTCGTCATCCCGGAGGAAGGCGCCATTCCGGTGCTGCAGCGCCTGCGGACCTCCGTCAAGGCCGGCGTGGATTTCCACCCCTACCTGCCGAGGGAAGACGGACGGATCCCGATGTCCGATTTCGGCGGGGAGCACCGCTACAATGTCACCGGGCTCTTCCATGACATGTGGGGCTTCCCCTCCGACAACCCGGGTGTCGTCCACGGACTGCTCCGCCACCTGAAGGACAAGATCGTGCACAACGTCGAGGCGATCACGCGGTACCGGGAATACCAGCTGGAGGATGCCGAAACGGTCTTGATCTCCTACGGATGCTCGGCCCGCTCCGCCCTGCATGTCGTCGAAAACCGCAGGGCCAGGGGCGAGCGGCTGGGCCTCCTCGAGCTGCAATCCTTGTGGCCCTTCCCCTACGGCCTGGTGGAGGAAAAATGCGCGGCGGCCAAGCACATCGTGGTCGTCGAGATGAACATGGGCCAGATCGTCCGAGCCGTCAAACGGGCCGTCTCCGACCCCCAGCGGGTCGCCCTGGCCAACCGCATCGACGGGCAGATCATCAACCCGACCGATATCCGCAACATCCTCCGGGTCATCCAGGGAAAGGGGGTTTGACCCATGCCGAAAATCAACGATTACATCCGGGAACGCTTTTTTCCCCACATCTGGTGCCCCGGCTGCGGCCATGGGATCGTCCTGAGGGGGCTCATCACCGCCGTCATGGAGATCGGCTGGAACAAGAACAGCATCGTCATGGTCTCCGGAATCGGCTGCTCCTCCCGCATCTCCGGCTACGTCGATTTCCACTCCCTGCACACCCTTCATGGCCGGGCGCTCGCCTTCGCCACCGGGGTGAAGATCACCAAGCCGGAGCTGAACGTCATCGTCCCCATGGGGGACGGGGACGCCCTGGCCATCGGCGGGAACCACTTCATCCACGCCGCCCGGCGCAACATCGAGATGACCGCCATCGTGATGAACAACCGAATCTATGGCATGACGGGCGGCCAATACTCGCCCCTGTCCGGTTACGGCAACAAGGCCACCACGGCACCGTACGGAAATATCGACCACGACTTCGACGTCGTCACCCTCTCGAAGGCGGCCGGCGCGTCCTTCGTCGCGCGCACCACCACTTTCCACGTGACCCAGATGATCGACATCCTCAAACAGGCCTTCACGCACCCGGGATTCTCCGTGGTCGAGATCATGAGCCAGTGCCCGACCTATTTCGGGCGCAAGAACCAGATGGGTGACGCAGCCGACATGATGGAGTGGTTCAAGGACAACACAACGCCCATCGGCTCAGAGGCCAAGCAGCGGAACCCGGCCCTCATCGAACGGGGCATCTTTGTTCAGGAGCAGAAACCCGAATACTGCCGCGAATACGACGGGCTCGTCCAAAAGGCGATGAAAGGGGGTGCCTGATGGAACGATGCAGACTGGTCTTTTCGGGGTCCGGCGGCCAGGGGGTCATCACGGCGGCCATCATCCTCGCCGAGGCGGCGGTGCTCCACGAGGGCCTCGTCGCCACCCAGTCCCAATCCTACGGCCCCGAGGCCCGGGGCGGCGCCACCCGCTCGGACGTGATCATCTCGGACTCGCCCATCCGCTTTCCGAAGGCCAACCAGCCGAACGTGCTGGTTTGCCTGACGCAGGAGGCCTACAACAAGTTCTTCGGCATCATCCGCCCGGGGGGCATCCTGCTCACGGACCCGCGCTACGTGAAGCCGGAGGGCAGGGTCGACGCCCGGCTCATCCAACTGCCCCTGTACCACGAGGTCATGGACCGGATCGGCAAGCCGATCGTCTACAATATCTGCATGCTCGGCGCAGTGGTGGAGCTGACCGGCGTGGTGCGGCCGGGATCGGTCCAGAAGGTGCTGCAGAACAGGATCCCGCCGGGCGTACTCGACATCAACCTGGAGGCCTTCGCCCTCGGCTGCGGGATCGCAGCGCCGTTCGCCGCTCATTGAGCATCTGCCGGAGCGGCCGATCAGACCGGCCCTGCAGAGGGAAAAGGACCGGAGATTCAAAGCGCAGGAATAAAACCTGCGGGAGAACAAGGCCAACGGTTGAATGGAAGAAGACCGCCTTTGAAGCCTGGCGGCCTCCCGGGCCAAAAAGACCCTCTTCTCCGTAGAAGGCTCAAAAAGGAAGTCCGAGACGCTCCAGGCAGCTGACGGGGGAGGTCAGGAAGGCGTCGATCCCGGCCAGTCTGCGGGCTGCTTCCCTGCAGGCCGCGTGGGCCTCTTCGATCGTCACCCGGTCGAACCGGACGGTGTCCCCCGGCCGGGCCTGCGCAATCCGGGAAAGGTCCGGCGAGATCACCGTGGCGATCTTCGTGTAACCCCCCATCGTCTGCTCCACCAGCAGCACGATGGGACGGCCGTCCGGCGGCACCTGCACGTTGCCCGGCAGGGACGGCTCCGAGACGATGCCCTGCGGAGCCCCCTCTTCGCGCTGGACTACCGGGCCGTTCAATCGGCATCCCATCCTGTCGCTCCGGGGAGTGACCTGGAAAACCGCCTCGAAAAAGAGATCCAGGGACCCTTGGAAACATTCGTCTTGGGGCCCCGGCACCGCCCGAAGCCTGACCGTACGCCCGTAGACCGGCGGGTCCGGTAACCTGCGCGCCCGCTTCAGCAGCTCTCCCGCGCCCCGCGCGATCCGATCCCCTTTTCGGAGGGGCCTGCCTTCGATGCCGCCCAGCCGGCCGCTCAAACAGGTGGACCGGCTGCCCAGGACCATCGGGACATCGACCCCGCCGGTCACCGCCAGATAGCCGCGGCAACCGCTCCGAGCCTGCCCGAACCGCACCACATCCCCCCTGCCGACCCTTACGGTGCGCCAGCATGGGGCGGAAACCCCATTTACGGACCACACCATGTCCGCGCCGGTCACCGCCAGATCCACCTCATCGAGCACCCGAAGGTGCGGGCCCGCAAAGGTCATTTCGAGGACGGCGGCCTCGTCCGGATTCCCCACGAGCCGGTTGGCGACCCGACAGGCGAAGGGGTCGAGGGCGCCGGAGAGCGGGACCCCCATGTGCAGGAACCGGCCCCGCCCGGCATCCTGGACCGTGGTCAGGGGGCCGGGGGCGATGACTGCGAAGACGGTTGTCATGCCCGGTCACCCACGGCGATCGCGTCGAATTCCTCCCGGGAAATGCGGAAAAACCGGATCCGATCGCCGGCACGGTAGAGAAAAGGGTCCGGGCGTTCCGGGGCGAAGAGACGCAGAGGCGTGCGACCGATGATCCGCCAGCCGCCGGGGGTCTCAAGCGCGTAGGCGCCGGTCTGGTCACCGGCGATCCCGATCGATCCGGCGGGAACCCGTGTGTGCGGGGTCTCGAGCCGCGGGGTGTGCAGCCGCTCGTCCAGCCCCCCGAGATAGCAGAACCCCGGCGCGAACCCGATGGCATAGATGGGATAGGACCGTTCGGTGTGAAGGAGGATGACCTCCTCCTCCGAGAGGCCGTGACCGGCGGCGACAAAACCGAGGTCTGGGCCGAACTCGCCGCCGTAGCAGACCGGGATCCTCACGGTCCTGGAGGGCGCCGCCTCTCTGCGATCCTGTGCCTTTTCGAGATCCAGGACGTGTCGTTCCAGGGCGGCCGGGCCGGTCCTGCAGGGATCGTAGACGATGCACATGGAACGGTAGCCGGGGATGACGGCTTCAACCCCGTCAGGCAAAGCTCTTTGAAGCAGCGCGGTCATCCGGTGGACCTTCTCGTTCACCGAAAGGTCCACCCCTTCCCCGTATTCGATCAGAAGGCCCCGGTCGCCGCTGAACCTGAACCGGGGCGTCTCATAGAGCACGCCCGCCATCACCCTCGACCCATGGAAAATCTCGCCTCAAACCCACTCCGCCATGGAGACCACCTCGATGCCCTCCGACTCGAGGCCCCTTCGGATGGCCGCGGCCATCTCCACAGCGCCTGGATTGTCGCCGTGCACGCAAAGCGTCTGGGCCTCCATCTCAAGCCTGCCCCCTTCGAGCAGCGAAATCCTTCCCTCCACGACCAGAGCGAGCGCCCGTTCCATGACCTCCTGCGGGTCGAGGATCACCGCCTCCGGCAGCCGCCTCGAAACCAGCGCACCTTCCGGGGTGTAAGCCCGGTCGGGAAAGGCCTCGAAAACCACCCGAACCCCCTCCTCGCGCCCGATGCGCGCCATTGCCTGCGCCCGCCCGCCGGCCGGTGCCACCAGCAGGATCTCCGCATCCAGGGCGGCGACGGCACCCGCCACAACCCGCAGGATGTCGAGGTTTCCCGCCGCCATGTTGTAGAGCCCTCCGTGGGGCTTCACGTGCTGGAGGCGCATCCCTTGAAGACGGCAAAAGGCCTCCATGGCGCCGACCTGATAGACCACGTAGTCCCTGATCTCATCCAAGGTGCAATCCATGTTCCGGCGTCCGAAGCCGAGCAGATCCGGGAATCCAGGATGGGCGCCGACGCCGACGCGGTGGTTTCGGGCCAACTGGATCGTCCGGTTCATGACTCCGGGGTCGCCTGCGTGGAAACCGCAGGCGATGTTCGCAGAGGTGATGTAGCGCATGACCTCGGCGTCCATCCCGAGGGTGTAAGCCCCGAAGCTTTCCCCCATATCACAGTTGATGTCGATCTTGTCGGTCATCGCAATACCGCCGGCTCGATGAAAAAGGTTGCAGTCGGCCCGGCGAAACCGGCCCGGAGAACACCGCACATCCTGCGCCGGAAACCCCCGTCGCCCCTGTTTCACCCGTGGTCCCGTTTATCTGCCCAACAGGCGATCAAGCAGTTTCCCTGCCTGATCGACCATGCCGTCGATGAGGTCATTCGGCGTGCCGGCATCTTCCCTGACCGGCACCCCCGCTTCCGCGGCCTGCACGGCCGCCAGACACGGGTTTTCGGAGCCGGCGGCGCCGGTGGCCAGAGCGGCGGCGATCCCGGCCGGCCCGAAAAGGAGCGAGCCGCCGACGGCCTTTCCCACCACCCAGGCCGTTTCATGAACATCGAAACGGACGGCGGGCTTCTTCAGGGTGCCGCCCACCTTGAACGGCCGGGTCAGTTGCCCGATGCTGATCCCGACCTTGCCGAGGCCGGGCACCGAGAGGCCCGATTTCGGTATGAGGGCGAACTCGAGATCAAGGGTTTCATGGCGCAGATTCACCTGCCCCTCCCCTACGAGGCTCGTGACATCCGTATCCAGGACCAGCGCGGTGCTGCGCGCGAGCCCCCCTGTCACGAGAAACCCTGCCACCAGGCAGTTGAAGTCCGTGGTGGATCGGGGCCTTCGGGCCGGATCCACCACCTGCATGAGGCTCTGAACGACATCGGCCCCCCAGAAGTCGACGCCTGACGAATCGATCCGCCCTGCGCCCATCACCAGGGAGACCTTCCCATCGAGGCCCGCCATGATCTCGGCAAACGACGCGCCCTGGCCCTGCAGATCGAGGTCCGCGTCGAGTTCGCCCTCCAGTGACGGCTTCTCCCCCAACTTCTTGAGCATCCGCGACACATCGAGCTTCGTGACCTTGCACAGCGCGTCAAGCACAATCCCGCGCTCCGCAGCCTTGAAATGGAACCGGCCGGTAACCGAGCCCGCTTCCGTATCCGCCTTCAGGTCTTCGATCCGGAGACGCCCGTCCGAGAGCCGGACCTGCGCACCCAGATCTGCAAACGCCCACTTGGGCATGAACACGTTCTTGAAGGCGCAGTTCAGATCCAGAACCAGCCAGGCCGGGAAAGGGATCCGGATCGCCTCCGAGGAAAAGACGCGCCCGCCGCCGGCTGCATCTCGGCTCCCGGAAGCCCCCGCCCCGGGCTTCGAGGCGTCCGCCTCCCTTTTCGAGATAAAAGGCCTCAGATCCAAACGCTCCGACGACAGCGCCCCTTCGATGGACGGGATGGGCCCGTTCGTATCGAGCTCCAGTTCGCCCTCGAGCGTATTCTCCGCGAGCCTCATATGCAGGCCCGAGATTCGATACCGGCCCTCCGCAACATCACCGATCTCGAAACGCCCTTCGAACGGTCCCGGCCAACCGGTCATCCCCGGAGACCCGACAAACGGCAGCGGCTCGAGGGCCTCACCGTGGAAGGAGACCGTGAACCGCCCCCCGCGGATATGGAATACATCCTCCATCTCCCCCTCGATCGAGATCGCGGCCCCGCCGAAAAGCCCCTCCAGACGAACATCCCAAGGCCTCTTCGGATCTGTCAGGGCCGGCAGCCCCCCCGTGCGGCCCTTGAGCTCGAAACGATGTCCTTCATAGTCTCCACTCGCTTCCAGGTCGATGTCGGCGTCCATGCCACCGCTCCGCGCCTCGAAACGCTCCAGCCGAAGGGTGTGCACGGCGCCCTCGGGCCCGCTCCGGTAAACGACAACCCCGTCAACCACTTCGACATCCTTGAATCCAAAGGCCGGAAACCGCTGAGCACCCCGCTCGACGGCGCCATCCGACCGGGCCGGCTGACCGGCCCCCTCCTCCGTCGCACTTACAGGACCTGAATCGCTGGCGGTCCCGGGTCCGGCGCCGCCTGGCGCTCGAGGCCCAGGGGGCGAGCTTCTATCGACATGGAACTGCGGCTCGACCAACTGGAGGCGTTTGACCTCCAGGACATCCTTCAGCAGAGGCAGCAAGGCGATCTGGATCTCGCAGCGCTTGACCCTCAGCAGGCCCGCTTCGGAATCTTCGCCAAAATCACCGAAACGCACCTCCTCGAGGACGATGACGGGTGAAAAACCGACCTCGACCGCCAGCGGCTTTTCGATCAGAAGGTCCCTGCCGGTCGATTTCTTGACGGCCTGGACGATCCTGGGCCTGAGCCGATCGTAGTCGTACGTCGCGGCAAAGATATAGACAGCGACGACAAGCAGGACGATCAGCACCGCGAAAATGCCCAGCAACCATTTCCAACGCATCGAACCTCCTCCTTTTCCGGCTCCGCCCTGCAGACCCTCCCGATTCCCGGTCAGGGCTTGCGCGGAGATCTGGTTCATGATAATTTTATACACCCTGTGGATGGTTTTGAAAACACTCGATGCGATTTGGACGAGGTGGCTGAACGAACGGTCGCAGGGATCGATGGACCAACGGATTCGCATGAGCCTCGATGGTTCCGAGAAATCTAAAGCCCGGCCAGGCCTGCAGGATGCCGGCTGCTGACGATCCGATCGGCGGCCGACCGACCGGAGCGCTTCCAGGAACCATCCTGACGCCTTTGCCGCCTGCAACGTGAAGGAGGGGCCTTGACTGCAAACACGATTCCGCTGAGGGTACAGCTGCGGGAAGGAAGAGAAAACGGGGAAACACGGTTGGACATGATCCGGGAAGAACCGCTGTCCATCCGGGTCCAGGGCCAGCCTTACGCCGTCGTCATGCGGACACCGGGGGACGAACAAGAGCACGCCGCCGGCTTCTGCCTCGCCGAGGGCATTCTGGACCGGCCGGCTGACATCGAAACCCTCGCTTCCTGTGAAGGGGAGCAGACCAACGTGGTAACCCTGACCGTCACCCCTTCACGGCTGCGGATCATCAGGCCCATCCTCGAACGCCGGGGCTTCCTCAGCCAGTCGAGCTGCGGCATCTGCGGGAAAGAGCTCATCCAGGACCTCTCCCAGGTGGTGCACGTCCTCCCGGACGGACCGAAGCTCGACCTTCAAAAGGCCCGCAGCTGTCTCGACACCCTGAAGGACCACCAGACCCTTTATCGGCTGACGCGCGCCGCCCACGCCGCCGCCCTTTACGACGCATCCTTCGAGCGTTTGGCCATGGCCGAGGATGTCGGGCGCCACAACGCCCTGGACAAGGCGATCGGAAAACTGTTTTTGCAGGGGACCCTCGATCGAGCCAAGCTTCTGGTGCTCTCCTCCCGCATCAGCTACGAACTGGTCCAGAAGGCGGCCCGGGGCGGCATCCCTTTCATCCTGGCGGCCTCCCGGCCGACGGCCCTGGCCGTCGATCTGGCCCGGTCCCTCAACATGACCCTGGCCTCGCCGTCGCGTGAATCCGGTATCTATATCTATTGCGGCTCCGGTCGTGTGTTGCAAAACGACGCACCCTGATCACTTCCAGGCCTGGTCGGAGCGGAAGGGACACAACCCGCAGAAGGCCTTCATCCCGCAAGATTCACGCCATGCCTGGCGCGTCATAAAAAAAGGCGCCCGAAGGCGCCCCTTTTTTTATGACGGGTCCTATTTCTCTTTGCCTTTTCTGACGATTTTTCTCTTCTCCTCCGGGATCGGCGGCGGTACGGGCTCGCCGACGAGCTTCTGCACCGCGCCGAA
>ENA-OSEO01002764-OSEO01002764.1-sediment-metagenome-genome-assembly--contig:-NODE-2764-length-23223-cov-3.797287_pt1 | contig 23223 bp, 15 predicted proteins | sample MGYA00237883_ERZ534232 | MGnify/ENA metagenome assembly ERZ534232
GGTAGGCCCAGCAGCCGGCCCCCGCCAGGGCTCCGGCCAGCAGCAGGGAGAGGACCAGCCAGTAGCCCCGGGACGCCGGACCCAGGGTGTCGAGAACGGTCCGGTCGATCTGTTCATAGGTGAGCGCTGCCATCCTAAACCTTCCCAACGACCTTTTTCAAGTAGATCACCGCGGGTTTGGTGTTCAAATACCCCATCACCTGGTAGGCCCGGGGGTCGGCGGCCATTTTCCGGACCCGGCTTTGGGTGTCCATCAGGTTGCCGAAAACCAGGGCCCCGGTGGGGCAGGTCTGGACGCATGCCGGAAGGATTTCCCCGTCCCGGATCTTGCGGTTCTCATTTTTTGCCAGGGTGTGGGCCGCCTTGATGCGCTGGATGCAGAAGGAACACTTCTCCATGACCCCTTTGCCGCGGACCGTGACGTCCGGGTTGAGCTGCAGATTCATGGGGGAAGGCCATTGCCAGTCGAACCAGTTGAACCGGCGCACCTTATAGGGGCAGTTCTGGGAGCAGAACCGGGTCCCGATGCAGCGGTTGTAGATCTGGTTGTTGATCCCCTCCTTGTTGTGATGGGGGGCGTAGACCGGACAAACGGGTTCGCACGGGGCGTTGTCGCAGTGCTGGCAGAGCATCGGCAGAAACATCACCCTTTCCATCCGCTCCGGATCCTGGTAGCGCTCCACGCTGAGCCACGCCATCTCCCTGCCGTTGCGCACCTGTTCCTCACCCACGATACCGATATTGTTCTCCGCATAGCAGGCGGCCGCGCAGGCCGCGCACCCGATGCACCGATCCAGATCCACCGCCATGGACCACCGATACCCCGCATGATCGTGGGGGGGATAGACATCCCGTTTCGGGTCATACCCCTCCGCGAGGGGCAGGCTCAGGGGGAAGTTGTCCATGGCATAGCCGGGGGGACGCCGGGCTTGGCTTGCATGGATCGAATCCAGATTCACGCTCAGGGCGATGGCGCGGCCGTGGGGGATCCGGCTGCCCGAGGTGGCGGCAAGGATCGTGGCTTTTCCGGTTGAAGTGACCGAAACGGTTTCGATGAAAAACCGGGGGCCCCCGGAAATCGGATCCGGTTGCCCGGATAGCAGCGTCAAGGGATTGAGCCCCGTTTTTTCCGCATAGCGTCCGAAGGCCTCATGCCCCTGGCCGATCTCCATGACAAACACCCCCGGGATGACCCCTTCGTAGGCGTATGCGGGGGCCTCCAGCCGGCCCAGGGGCGTTTCCAGCCGGATGAGGTCTTGCTCTGCGATTCCCCGGCGTTCGAGCGTTTCCGGGTGCACCCGAACCGGGGTTTGCCAGGCCACCTTGGTGATGGGGTCCGGAATTTCGGTGAGCCAGGGCCGGTTGGCCCCCCTGCCGTCGAAAAACCGGAGGGAGGGTGCGGCCAAAAAAACCGGTTCGGATTCAGCCGCGGCCCCAAGGGAACGAAAGGCATGGATCCAGCGGTCCACCGGCGCAGGCGGGGGGGGGCTTCTCACCGGGGCCGGTTGGGTAAAGCAGCCCCCCTGTTCAAGGGCGCGGACCCATTGGCGTGGATCGGTGAGCCGGCCGGTTTGCCGGATGCGCGACAACAGATAGGCCTTGTAGCCTTCGGCCGGGGGTTCAGGGGCCGTGATCAACGAAACGAAGACATCGCCGATCTGGGGCGCTGGGGTGAGGGTGCCCAGGGTCGGCTGCAGGGTCGAGATCAATCCGGTCCATCCGCCGTAGGTATCCCAGGATTCCAGGGGCATTCGGGTCGGAAACACCATGTCCGCCAGTCGGGCGGTTTCGTCCATGAAATTGCTGAAGCAGACCACAAAGAGGGAATCCCGTTTCAAAACCTCGGACAGTGTGGTGTCGGAAGGCATTGAAAACACGGGGTTCACGTTGTTGAGCAGCAAAAGGTCCGCTTCCTCCCCACCGAGTCCCTGGAAAAACTGCATCGCTTCCAATCGGGACGCCGCGGCTTCCACCCGGTGTCGATTGGCAAAATCGATCCGTGCAAGGGACGGGTCCAGAACCAGATTCAGCAGGTTGACCGCGACCTGGGTCTGATAGGCGTTCGGGCCGGACGCACCCGTGCCGGTGCCGAGCACCAGCGGTCTTTGGGCCTGGGCCAACCGGGTTGCCAGCAGGTCGTAGCCGGGGGCATCCATTCCGGAGAGCCGGAGAACCGTTGGTTTGGTATACGGGGCGGTAAGCTCGGAAACAACGGTTCGCAGCGCACCCGGAAGCGCGCCGGGGCCGCTGCGGCCGACGGCTTCGCGGAGGCATCCCAGAGCCACGGCGACCTCGCCCCCCGGGCGGCAGGGCAGCCAGCAATCCGCGTTGGCGCCGGTCAGGGATTGATAGGGTCCGACAAACAGGAAAAGCCCCTTCCCGCCCCGGGCGTGGGCATGCATGGCGGTGAATTTCCGTGCGTATTCCACCGGAGAAAGCCAGGTTTCCAGAAAATCCGCGCCCATGGACACCAGCAGATCCGCCTGATCCATCCGGTAGGACGGCAGTCCGTTGATATCGAACACGGCCGCGTTGGCCGATTTCAAGGATTCGTAGGCATAGGTTTCAAACAGGACGGGGCCTTGGGAATGCCACTGCCCCAACGCCGCATGAAACAGCGCCACCAGGCTCTCTCCGACCACCTCGGACATCATCCGGACCCGGTTGGGGCCCTTTTGGGCGGCGGCTTTGGCCTTTGCCCCGAGCAGGGTTTGGGCCTGGGGATAGGGGATGGGTTCCCAGCCCGTTTCCGTTTTGAGCAGGGGGGTTTGAATCCGGTCCGGGTTGTAGATTCCCTGCAGTGCGGACTGCCCCCGGATGCACAGATTCCCCCTGTTGATCGGATGGAGGGGGTTTCCCTCGAGTTTGACCACCCGGCCTTCCCTGTTTTTTGCGAGCACACCGCACCCGGCCGGGCATTCCCGGCAGGTCGAGGCATACCAGGCGGCCTTTCCGGTGACCATGTCATCCGGGGCCTCGACCAGGGAATAGAGCAACGCTTCGGGCTCGGAAGAGCAGGCCCCGGCAAAGGCGACACTGCCGATCCCTGCGGCCTTAAGAAAGCTTCGGCGGTTCAGGTCCATGCAAAGAAGCGTCTTTCGATCAAGCGGCGGTCAATTCTGCGAATTTTGGGGGATTTATAAGAAACCGGGATCGTGTCTGTCAATACAGTAAAATACCCAGTCGGTCAAACCCCTCAAATACCCCTTGGGTGCTCGGGTGCCCATGCACGGGCTTCACCGGGAATCGCTGCTCAAAAGTCATATCGGAGCATCACCACCGCCCCGTTGCGGGACGGGGTCGATGAAATCCGGACCTTGATGTTTTGGGTCAGGTTTTCGATGAAATCCTGCCTCTTTTTCCGGTTGTATTTGTGGGCACCGGCGGTGGCGCCGTAGATGTTGGCCGTATAGAATCCCAGTTCTGCAAAGGAAAGCAGCCCTGCCAGCGCCGGGTTGTCATTGTCGATCGCCGCATAGGTGGCAAAAATCATGGCGCCGTTTACGATAAACGCGATCACGGCATCCCGATACCGTTCATCGTAGAGGTATCCCGCGCCGGGCAGAATCGATAGCACCCCGGCGAGAGCGGGGTTCTTTTTTTCGATGAGCGGCTCCCGGTCAAGGGCCGAAAAGAGACTCTCGACATTGAACCGGTTTCGATTCGCCGGGCTGATGTTTTCAAATGGCCTGCGCGCCTTGTCCAAGGCATCCGATTCGATGTAAATCCAGCCCATCCGATACCATGCCTCGTCGCGAATGGCGGGGTCCGCGCTCTGTGCGGCGATGTTCTCCAGGGTTGCCGCCGCCGATGCCGGGTCCTTGAGCTTTGCGTAGCAATCACTGATCATGAAGCCGGATCGAAGGGCGATATCCCCGGCGGGGTCGCGCGCGATGATATCCCGGAAGGAGGCGATGGCGGACTCGAACCGGTGCAGTTGCATATGGGCGTGGGCGATCTTGAATCGCGCCGTGCCGGTGCGGCCGTCATTCGGGAAAAAATGGATGAACCGATGGTATTCATCGATGGCCTGGGGGTATTTTTCTTGTGTGAAGAGAGATTCGGCAAATCGAAACTGCGCATCGGCATCGATGGTCAGCACCGGTCCTGCCATACCGGCTGCGGGGATAAAGACCGCAAGCGAAAAGGCAATCATGACCGCCGGCAGGGATCGGATCTGCAACCGCAGATATGACCTCATCGTATGGAATCCTCTGTTCGGGTATTTTGCCGCATCACCGCGGCTGCCGGCGCTCGCGCAGCCTTCGGTTGACGTCCAGCCGTTCGAGGGACATCCGGATGACCTCTGCGGGGGCGCCCTTTTTCTTGAGATACTCCCGGAAGAAGGCTTCAACCGTATCGGGCACTTCAAGCCCGCATACGGGGACGACGGCTGCGATGACCCGTTCATAGAGAAGCGGATGGAAGCCCTCCAGCGCATCCAGATGCGAAAGGTACCAGCGCCACACCGTGCCGGCCGCAGCCGGGTTGGCCGCGGCTGAAACGATGGGCAAAAACTTGTTCCGATCGGGTACGCCGGTCAAGGCAAAGGCCAGGGCCTGCTCGAGGGTTTCGGTTTTCCGAAAACAGCCCAGCGCGGTCAGGATGTTGATCCGATCGTGTTCGCTGGGCGATGTCTTGAACCGGTTTTCCAGCCAGTTGAAAACCTCCAGGTCTTTTTCCCGGGCACCGACCATCAGCACGCTTTTCTGAATGTCCGGAGAAACCGTCCGGCCGTCTTGCAGGTCTTGAAATTTCTTTCCGGCAAAGGCGGTTGTCTCATCGGAACCATACAGCGCGGCATGCCAGATCAGCCGATCCCGGAGCAAAGAGACCGTGTGGGGTTCGCTCGGGGACGGTAAGAAACCGATCTTCCGAAGGATACCCTCGGTAAAGGATCTGCCCATCGACGCCATGCGCTGCTGCTCTTCGGGGGGCAGCACCCGGTAGAGATGGAAAAGATGGTCCGCAATGCCGGCTGCGGGCAGAAAGTCTTCTTCCGAACGGTAAAAGTCCAAAAACTGCAGGTAGTCCTCGAGATCGATATCTCCTTTCCGGTACACTGCAAAGAGATCGTTTTCCAGGCCCCAGCGGTCCTCGACCGCCATCTGTCCCCCCGAAATCCGTCCGCCCAGCCGTGCAAGGTTTTCCGTGTCCGTGTATGCGACTCTAAAAAACCCGGTTCGCCCCGGGTCGATCCAGTACGCGGAGACCCCCTGCCCGATGGCGATGCGGGCGGTCTTTTCTTCCATCAGGAGTTCAACCGTTTTGGATTCCCCCGAGTCATCGACCACCTGAAGCCGGATGGGAACCAGCCATGTCTGATCCGACGGGTGGGAAAGGTAGGTGAAACGGCTCTGGGTGAGCACCAGTTCATTGCCCCTCCGGTCCACGGTGATCAGCGGAAACCCGGGCTGGGCGATCCAGCTTTGAACCATGCGGGTGACCGGTTTTTCGGAAGCCTTTTCAAAGGCCTCCCACAGATCCCGGCTGGAGGCGCAAGCGTATGCGTGCTGCTCCAAATAATACCGGAGCCCCTTTCTGAAGAGATCCGAACCGATGTATCCCTCGATTTGCCGGAGCAGGCCTCCCCCTTTGTTGTAAATGATCGGAGCGGTGGCCGCGTTGATGACCACATGGCTGCCGCCGGGGATTTCGATGGGAAAGGTTTCCGCCAGGGCGTCCCGGTCCATGGCCGGGGCGGTCATGGTGTTGAGAAATTGGTGCCAGGTATCCCACTCGGGGTAATGGTGCGCCACGACCCCGAATCCGAAATAGGTGGCAAAGCTCTCGTTGAGCCATAGAAATTTCCACTCCGACGGGGTGACCAGGTTGCCGAACCACTGGTGGACGATTTCATGCGCGATGACCTCGCAGATCCGTTCTTCGTCGGCTCTGGAGGTTGTCGACGGATCATGGAGCAGGAGGTTTTCGCGAAAGGTGATGGCCCCCCAGTTTTCCATGGCCCCGTATGCAAAATCCGGCACGGCGATCAGGTCCAGTTTCGCCAGCGGATAGGCGACGGCAAAGTAGGCCTCGCAGAATGCAAGGGCCTTGCGGCCGAAATCCAGACCGTATGCGGCAAACGCTTCGCGCCCGGGCAGCACCACGGTGCGCACCCGGGGGTCCAGGGCATCGGGGGCGATCTTAAAGCCGCCGACGCCCCAAAACACCAGATAGGTCGACATTTTGGGGGTCTGCGCGAACCGGACCCGGCGTTTGCCGCCCGGCAGCATCCGGGTGTCCGCAACGGCGCAGTTGGATACCGCGGTCTGGTCCGGGTCGATCCGCATTTCGATGGCGAAGGTCGCCTTGTGAACCGGGTGGTCGAAACACGGAAAGGCCCGGCGCGCGTCGCTTTCCTGAAACTGGGTCACCCCAATGAATTGCGGGGCATGCTCCGAACCATATGCGCTCCGGTAAAATCCGGCCATCCGGTTGTTGATCTCGCCGGAATAGGCGATGCGCACCCTGACGGAACCCGAGGCTTCCGTCGGCAGGGTGACGACGAGCTGTTCGGCTTCCGGAACCAGGGCAAAGGCACACGGCCGGGGGGTGCCGTCTTGGACAAGCGTGCAGGTCCGGATGGTCAGATCCAGGGCGTTGAGGATGATCCGGTCCGATGGGGCGGATCCCTGCAGGTGAATCTCCGCTTCCCCCGTGAAGGTAAAATGATCCAGGTCCGGTTCCAGCCGGAGTGTGTAGTGGATCGGGGTCCAGTTGTTCATATCCCCCCCCGCCGGTGTCGCATGGGCATCCCTCCGGTCGAGTCTCCTGGGCCGGAACAACGGCCGGCACCGGCACCCCGATGGAAAAGAAATTTGGAATAAGGGTTTGTTTTTTGCACTTTGAATGTATAGATTTACCCGACGGGCTTGTCAATATGTCATTGCCCCAGGGAAAGGCGATCCGCCCCATGAAAAAAATCACCGCGTGCACACTGGATTGTCCGGATACCTGTTCTTTGCTGGCGGCGGTCACCGACGGCCGCCTGTCGGTTCGTGGAAACCCGGATCATCCGTTTACCGGCGGTTTTGCCTGCGCAAAAATAAAAACCCACCTCCGGCGGCTCAGCCATCCGGATCGGATCCTCACCCCCAGGGTGCGGCGAAACGGCCGGTGGAAATCCATCGGTTGGGATGACGCGCTCGCCCTGTGCGCAGAGAGGATCCAGGGCTTGCGGGGTGAGCCGGCTGCCGTTTTGCATCTTTCCGGTGCCGCAGCCAAAGGGGTGCTCAAAGAAGCGACCCGGCTGTTTTTCGCCCAGTTGGGGAGCAGCCGAATCCGGGGCTCTCTGTGCGATTCCACCGGGATCACGGGATATTTGCGCGATTTCGGTTCCCGGTTGAATCCCGACCTGGAGGATATCCTCAACGCCGGGCGCATCGTAAATTGGGGGAAGGATTTCTTTCGAAGTTCGATCCATACCGCAGCGGCTGTGCGCACCGCGCGGCGGAAGGGGGCCCGGGTCCTGACCGTCTCGCCGGGGGGGGATGGAAACGAATCCTTTTCCGATGTCCGACTTCGGATTCGACCCGGAACCGACCGGTTTCTGGCCGCTGCAGTTATCCGGCGCTGCATCGAAAGGAATCGGATCCCGGAAAAGATCCTTTGCCGTGCGGAAAAATGGGAGCCTTTCCGCACCGCGGTCCTGAGCCGATCCGTCGGGGACCTTGCCGCGGCCTGCGGTCTGACGGTTGCCGATGTGGAGACGCTCTTTTGCTGGTACGCCGAAGATTCGCCGACGGCCACCCTGATCGGCGCCGGGCTGCAGCGGTACCGATACGGGGGTCAGACCGTCCGGTGGATCAATGCCCTGGTGATGCTGTCGGGAAACGTCGGGAGGCCGGGGGGGGGGAGCTATTTCCATATGGATTCGACCCGAAACCTGAACCTGGACTGGATCCGGCGGGCGGAGCGTATTCCCCGGCGGTCCTTTCAGGTGCCGGTCATCGGAAAACAGATTCGGGCCGCGGAAAACCCCCGGGTGAAGATGATCTGGATCAACGGGACCAACGTCGTCAATCAGGCTGCGGATTGCCGGGAGACCGCCCGGGCCCTTGAAGAGACGGAGTTTGTGGTTGTGGTGGACGCATTCATGAACGATACGGCGGAGCATGCGGATCTGTTCCTTCCCGCAACGCTGATGCTCGAACAGGAGGATATCGTCGGTTCGTACCTGCACGAGTATGTGCAGCACGCCCCGGCCGTGTGCGAGGCCCCGGGGGAGGCCAAAGACGACTACACCATACTGTCGGAACTGGGCAAACGGCTCGCCCCCCCCATCCTGCTGCCTGAAAAGACGGCCTGCTTCACCGCGGCGCTGGGCTCGCCCTTTCTCAACGTTACGATGGATGAACTCCGGGGCCGGCAGTGGGTACGCGCGGACCGGCCGCCGGTACCCTATGCCGGTCTGAAATTCGATCATCCGGACGGGAAATACCGTTTTCCCACCCGGCTGGACGATGAACCGCCCCCTCCGGAAGGCTACCCGTTGCGGCTGCTCAGCCTGATTCGGGGCGACGCCCTTCATTCCCAGATGCTGCCCGAGGACCAGAACGGGATTCCATCGGTCTGGATTTCCCCTGAAACGGCACGGGCGATGAACATCGACCCGGCAAAGCGCACCGAGCTGGTGTCCGCCGTGGGGCGTCTCCCGGTCCAGGTCAAAACGATGCCCGGACTGGACCCCGGGTCGGTGCTCTACCGCAGAGGGGATTGGATGAAGTTGGGCGGCGGTGTCAACCGGCTCATCGCGGCGCGGCTCACCGACATGGGGTCGGGTGCCGCCTTCTACGACCAGTACGTTCGGATCGAGAATGGATAAGATGCCCACAGCGCTCGGTGAAATCTGCACCGATTGGTCGGTCAGGCTGGAGTCGCTCCCAGACCGTGCGGACCGCATCCGGTTTGTTCAACAGCACCTTCCCGAGGTTTTGTTCAACCTGGCCCTGTTTGAAGAGCTGGTGGAGCGGATCTGCCGCGGGGATGCGTACCCGGATATCCGGCGTACGGACGCATTCGACAACGAGATCCTGCTCTACCTGAACCCCCGCCGGATCTTTTCCCTCAGGATGTTCTTTTTCGGTCCCGCAGAATTCACCCCGGTGCACGATCATAATGCCTGGGGGGTTACGGGAACCGTATATAACCCCCTGACCGTTGTCCGGTATGATCGCACGGACGACCGGACCGCAGCCGGGGTTGCACGCCTCGAGGAAAGCAGCCGGCGCACGCTTGTGCCCGGGGAAACCGAGCTGACCCTGCCCCTTGACGAGGGGATCCATCGGACGGGAAGCGATACCGACCGGCCGGTACTCATGGTCAGCGTCTATGGCAGTCCGATCCGGCGGCTCCATGTAAACGGGTTCGATATCGAAAATCAGCGGGTGTATCCGATGGTTGCGCCCCGGATGAAAAAGAGGCGGATGGCCCGCGAGGTGTTCAAAGCGATGACAGCCGGAGCGGATCGATGTCAAGACAATAATGAGAGCCTTAATCCGATGGACAAGCCGAATGTCTGGAGGACCGGTGCATGACGAAAAGGATTTTTCCCCAACGACTCTTTGAGATGCTCACCGACGGGGACGAATTGGCGCTTGTGGACGTGCGCGAGCAGGGGGAGTATGCCGAGGCTCACCTGCTGGCCGCCTGCTGCATCCCGCTGAGCCGGATCGAGCTGATGATCCGGGACCGGGTGCCGCGGTACGGCACGCGGATGGTTCTGGTGGACGACGGACCCTCGGAGCGGTTCGGGCGTGCCCCCCGGGCCGCACGGTTGCTTTCGGCTTTCGGGTATACGGATGTTGCGGTTCTCGACGGCGGGGTCCAGGGGTGGAAGGATGCCGGGCGGATGCTCTTTTCCGGGGTCAACGTCGTGAGCAAGGCATTCGGCGAGTTTGTCGAAACCGTTTATGAAACCCCCAGACTGCCGGCCGAAGCGCTGCATGCAAAGATTCAAAACAGGGAAAGACTGATGATCTTCGACGCGCGGCCGGAAGAGGAGTTTTTCCGGATGAACATCCCCGGGGCCGTCAATGTCCCCGGGGCCGAACTGGTCTATCGGTTCTTTGAGCTGGTTCCGGATGCCGACACCCAGGTCGTGGTCAACTGTGCGGGCAGAACCCGGAGCATCATCGGGGCGCAATCGCTGATCAACGCCGGGGTCCCCAATCCGGTGGCGGCCTTAAAGAACGGGACCATGGGGTGGCATCTGGCGGGATTCGAACTGGAAAGCGGACAGAAACGCCCGGCTCCGGCCCCCACCCCTTCCGGCCTCGAAACAGCGTCTGCGTGTGCCCGCCGGGTGGCCCGGCGATTCGGGGTTCGACGGGTGGACCGGAAAACCCTCGAAGAAATGCAGAGCCGGTCCAAAGAGCGGACCCTCTATCTGCTCGATGTCCGGTCTGCTGAAGAATACGAAGCCGGCCACCTCAAGGGATCGAGAAACGCGCCGGGGGGGCAGCTGGTGCAGGCCACCGACGAGTATATCGCGGTTCGAAATGCCCGGCTGGTGCTGGTCGACGATGCCGGGATCCGGGCTACCCTGACCGCCTCCTGGCTGATTCAAATGGGCTGGGAGGAGGTCTACGTTCTGGCGGGGGGTGTCGGAAGCGGCGGTCTTGCCGGCGGCCCTCATCAATCGGAGATTCCCGGTTGGAGAGGCCCAAGCGGGGTCTCCCCGGAAACGGTCAAGGCGTGGCGCGATGCCGGCCGGCCCGTTTCACTCATCGATCTATCCACCAGCCGCGGGTACAGCGATGCGCACATCCCCGGCGCCTTGTGGGGGGTCCGTTCCCGATTGTCTGCGGACCTTTCGCGGATCGGGCCGGCCGAACGGATCGTTCTGACCTCCGAGGACGGCATCCTGGCCCAGCTGGCCGTTGCCGACGTCCGGGCGTTTCTTCCGAAGGTGCCGGTGGCGGCGATCCGCGGGGGAAACCGGGGGTGGGTCGCGGCAGGGTACCCCATGGAAAGCGGCATGACGGCCCCGGTCTGCACGGTGCAGGATGTCTGGTTTAAACCCTACGAACGGCCCGATGCCCAGGAGGCGGCCATGAAGGCCTACCTGGAATGGGAAGTCGCACTGGTCGACCAGATTCGGGCGGACGGAACGGTTCGGTTCCGTCGGTTTTAAATTCCGTTCGAAAAGGAAAATTGGACATTGCCCGGACACGGGCCGCCTTTCTTATCCGACACGACAACCGAGCATCCGATGAGGACGATGAAACCAAAACCAACATGCGCGGAATTGGAACAAACCATCCAACGGCTGGAAGCCGAAACCGCCCGGCTCAAACAGGCAGAGGAGAGACTTGAATCTCAGAATCGAATCCTCAATGCGCTCCTGGACAACCTGCAAGTCGGGGTCTTTATGGTGGAGGCGCCCGGGGGAAAGCCCATCCTGGCCAACAGACGCGCCATCGATCTGCTGGGCCGGGGTCTTCTAAACGACGCGGACAAAGACACCCTTGGGCATAGGTACAAAGCCTATCGCCTGGGGACAGACGAGGCTTATCCTGTCGACCAGATGCCGATCGTCCGAGGCCTGCAGGGTGATAATCATTATGTCGACGACATGGAGGTTGAGAAACCCGACGGAACCCGGGTGTTGTTGGAAGTCTTCGGAACCTCGGTGCGGGATAAACAGAATGCCGTGGTTGCCGGGCTGGTAAGCTTTACGGATATCACCGAAAAGAAAAAAGCGGAGGAAACGCTCAGGCAGAGCGAGGAGAAGTTTCGAACCCTGGTCGAAAAATCCCCGCTGGCGATATCGCTCATCGCAAAGGACGGCCGGTACATCTACATCAATCCGCAGTTTAGGGATATGTTCGGCTACGGTCTGGAAGATGTCCCCACCGGCCGCGAGTGGTTCAAGAAAGCCTTTCCCGATCCTTCGCACCGAAACCAGGCGATCGAGACCTGGATTACAGACCATCGGCAGATGAAGGTCGGGCACATCCGGCCCCGGGTGTTTACCGTGACCTGCAAAGATGGATCCAGAAAAGAAGTGTATTTCAGACCGGTTACCATGGAAAACCTCGATCAGTTTGTGATCTATGAAGACATCACCGAAAAGACCCGATGGGAACAGATGCTTCAGCAGGCCCAGAAATTCGAGGCGATCGGCACCCTGGCCGGGGGCATCGCGCATGATTTCAACAATCTGTTGATGGGCATCCAGGGCCGCGCGTCGCTGATGTCGGTGGATCTGGAATCCTCCCATCCCCATGCGGAGCATATCCATGCCATCGAGGAATATGTCAGAAGCGCGGCGGATCTCACCAAGCAACTGCTGGGGTTTGCCCGGGGGGGAAAATACGAAGTCAAGCCGGTCGATATGAACGATCTGGTGCTCAAAAGCGCGCACATGTTCGGCCGGACGAAAAAAGAGATCCACATCCGCACCAAATTTCAAGATGCGAACCTGGTGGTGGAAGTCGACCGGAGACAGATCGAGCAGGTCCTGCTCAACATGTATGTCAATGCCTGGCAGGCCATGACCGACGGGGGGGATCTGTATCTGGAAACCCGGGTCGTCACGCTGGACGGCCCCGCCTCTTTATCCCACCGGGTGGAAACCGGACGGTATGTCAAGGTGTCGGTCACCGATACCGGCATCGGCATGGATGAAGCGACGTGCCGGCAGATTTTCGACCCCTTTTTTACGACCAAGGCCAAAGGCCGGGGCACCGGTCTCGGGCTGGCGTCGGCCTATGGGATCGTCAAGAACCATGGCGGGATGATCACGGTCTACAGCGAAGTCGGGCACGGGTCCACCTTCAACATCTATTTCCCGGCTTCGGACAGGATCGTGCGCCCCGATGCCCTCACGGAAGAAAGGCTCGCTGAGGGGTCCGAATGCATTTTGCTGGTCGACGACGAGGAGATGATCATCGAGGTCGGGCAAGCCCTTTTGGAAAAAATGGGTTACCGGGTCGTTGCGGCCAAGGGGGGGCAGGAAGCCCTGGAAGCGGTCTCCCGCATGGGAGACGCCATCGACCTGGTGATCCTTGACCTGATCATGCCGGGCATGGACGGCCGCAAAACCTTTGAGCGCATCCGGGAGATTCGGCCCGGGATTCCGGTTCTGCTTTCCAGCGGTTACGCCATCAACGGCCAGGCGAACGACATCCTTCAACGGGGCTGCAACGGGTTCATTCAAAAGCCCTTCAACATCTTCGATCTTTCAAAAAAAGTCCGGGAAGCGTTGGATGGCTAAGTGCTTTGGGGCAACCATTCGGTGACGTATGATGCAAACTGAATGTAAATGGAATTCTTTGAAGAAATCCCCCTGACCCCCTTTGAAAAAGGGGGAAATTACTCTCCTCCCTTTTTCAAAGGGAGACAAAACATTCTCCTCCCTTTGAAAAGGGAGGCCTACCACTCTCCTCCCTTTTTTAAAGGGAGGCCGGGAGAGATTTTCCCCGCCACCTGACCACCCGCCGGGGGGAAACCAACCGGCGCCGCCTACCAGAGCGTATAGCCGCCGTCGATGACCAGGGTCGCACCGGTCATATACCGGGACGCATCGCTGGCCAGGTAGACGGCCAACGGGCCCAGATCTTCGGGTTGCCCCGGCCGGCCCGCGGGAATCTGTTTGACGAAGGTCTCGATGACTTCGGGGTTTTCTCTTGCCCATCGTTGATTCGCCTCGGTCATGAACATGCCCGGGCAGATCGCGTTCACCGTAACCCCGTAGGGGGCCCAATCCGCGGCGGTGGCCCGGGTGAACTGAACCACCGCGGCTTTGGCGGTTTCGTAATGCCTGCCGGCAATCCCTCGGTTGGAGACCATGCTGTTGATGGAAGCGATGTTGATGATCCGGCCGCCCCTGCCCCGGCGAACCATCTCCCCGCCGATGAGCTTGGTGCACAGAAAGGTGCTGGTCAGGTTGAGATCCATCATCTGCAGCCAGGTTTCGACGGGCATCTGCTCGGTGGGAACGTTGACCCGGCGGCCCCCCACGTTGTTGATGAGGATGTCGATGGGACCGTGCCGGTCTATGGCCTTCCGGCAGGTTTCCTCACACTGCCCGGGAACCCCGATATCCGCCTCCAGGGTCCATACGCTTCGACCCAGTGCGCGAATATCCTCCGCGGTTTTTATCAGACCCTGCGCGTCGCGCGCCGTCAGTACGACATCCGCACCGGCATCCGCTACGGCCAGGGCCATCTCGCGGCCCAGTCCCCGGCTGCCGCCCGTGATAAAGAGTCGTTTGCCGTCCAGTCGAAAACGGTCCAATACAGCCATGGGTCCCTCCTCTCCGGCTTGGCCCTTCGGTTCACGGCAAGGGCTGAAACCAGTGCATGAAACGGTCGTCCTTGAACTGGGTGATGGTGTTCATCAGTTCCATCATCCGGCGGGTAACGGGGCCGGGAGCGTCCAAGGTCCGGTCTTCGCAGCGGGCCACCGGGGATACCTTGATGCCCGAATGGGTGGTGAAGATTTCGTCTGCGGTAAAGAGCGCATCGCCCTTGACCGCCCGTTCCTTGGTGGGGATGCCGATGACCGGTGCGGCCTCCAGAATCGACAGCCGGGTGATGCTGTGCAGGATGCGGCCCGAGGGCGGTGTCATGAGCACGCCGTCTTTGACCAGAAAGACCGACTCGATGGAGCCTTCGGCCAGAAACCCATCGGTGCCCACCAAAAGCCCGATGTCGAACCCGCGGTCGCTGGCATCCTTGCGGGCCAGGTAGCCGTTGAGATAATTGGCGCACGCCTTCGCCTCCACCGGGACCGTCAGCGGGTGGAGTTTTCGCCACTTTGATATGCAGACCGAAATCGGTTTGGCCCGGTCCAGCCCCAGTTCTTCGCTGTCCGGAATGGCGAAGATCGCCAGGTCCAGTTTCGATTTGAGCACCAACTGGATGATGGCCTCCTCCCCCCAAAACGCCAGAATCTTGATCAGCCCGCGGCCCATGCGATTGGCCTTTACCGTTTCCGCGACGGCCTGGATAATCTCCTGGGCGGAATACGCCATCTCCATCCCGAGCAACTCCGCGCTCCGCATCAACCGCTTGAGGTGTTCATCCATCCGGAACGCCAGGAGTCCTTGGGGGCCGACATGAATCCCGAACACCTCGAAGATGGCCGAGCCCCGGGACAGACCATGGGAGAGCAGCGGAACCGTGGCGTTTTCCCAGGGGATCAAATTGCCGTTGAGCCAGACCTTGCCTTTACCTGCCATTGTATCCTCCATCCGTTTCAATTGGGCGATCCTCGCTGTATCGACTCTGTTCACATAAGGAGGATTTCGGGGGGAAGTCAAGGGAAAAATGATTTTCACTTGACACCCAACAGAAGGACCTGTTAGGAAATACGAATATGCCGTTTCGCCGAAGCCAGGTTTCGGCATGCGGCATTCACGTCACTACCCGGTATCCATTTTCAAACGATCGATACGGCGCGGCACGCAACATCATTCACGGCCATTTTTCTTAAAGGGGGTGGTTACAACCTTCGGAAACCCAAATCCCATCGGTAATGTTTGGCCCAAGAAAGGAGGTTTAAGATGAAGGGATCGTTTAAAGCAACAGGTGTTCTGGCAATAGCGGTGTGTCTTTCTCTTTCCCTGGTGATCGGCCCGAGCCCTGCCGAGGCCAAGAAAATGAACTGGCGTTTCGGCAGCGCCTGGACCCAAAAGGAACGGAACGAATCCATCCAGCTCTTCTGCGATCTGATCGGTATCTACACCAAAGGTGAAATCGAAGTGAAATTCCAGCCCAGCGGACTGCTGGGGAGCCATGACGAAATCTTCCATGCGGTTCAGGAAGGAAGCGTCCAGTTGGGGGTGTTCGCTCCGTATGTCAACCTGATTCCGGGGGGGATGCTCAACTGGATGCCCTGGACGGTGGGGACCTATGACGAGGCCGCCATCGCCTATCGCCCGCCCGACGGCATCCTCTACAAGGTCATGGACAAGGCCTACGATGAAATCGGGATGAAACTGCTCTGGAGCCCGCCCATGGGACCCTACGGCATCGGCAACAAGGTCCGGGTGATGAAAACCCCCGATGACTTTAAGGATCTCAAGATGCGGGTATCCGCCTCCCTGGGGTTTGTCAAGACCTTGCAGAACATGGGCGAGGGGACCGGGATGACCCTGCAGACCATTCCCTGGGCGGACCTCTACAACGCGCTGGAGCGGAATGTTGTGGACGGCTGCTGGAGCCTTTGGGGGTCGCTGGTGGAAGAACGACACTATGAGGTGCTGAAGTACTACACCGCGCTGGATTTCGCTTGGGACAGCTGCAACATCGCCATCAACCGGGATGTGTGGAACAAACTGTCCGACAAGCACAAGGAAGCCATCTGGCAGGCGGCCAAGGTCGCGGAAGAACGGGACTTCGAAGCGCACCGGAGAGCGGACAAGGCCTACCAGAAAAAACTGATGGATTCGGGCCTCAAGATCTATTTCCTCACCCCCCAGGAGCGGAAGGTGTGGCGGGACAAGGCCCGGATGGACAAGATCTGGAAAGAGCTCTGTGATCCGTGGCTGGAAAAGCATTTCCCCGGCCAGAACATGAGCCAGAAGATCCGGGATGAGCTGGCCCGCATCAGCGCGGAGATGGAGGGAAGATAAGGGCTCACCGCCAAAGAAGAACGCTTGGAAGGGGAAGCCCCCGGCCGGTGCTTCCCCTTCCGGGGTTTTCCCTGACCTTTGCCGAAACGACCCATGCGTTATGGGTATCGGATCAACCGGGGTGGACAGATGAAAACACTTTTTAACCGAATACTGAATATCGTGCAAACCGTGGAGGGAGCCGTCTGCGCGGTGGGGCTGTTCTTGACGACCCTGCTGATCTTCGCCCAGGTCCTCAACCGGTATCTTCTGCACTTTGAGATCATGTGGCTCAGCGATCTGGCGCTCTACATCTTTGTTTTTTTTATGCTGGTCGCAGCGGCCTATGCCACGTGGAAAGAAGGGCACGTGGCGGTGGATTTCCTCCGGGACCACTTCGTCAGGGGAAGACCCAGGCTGGCCGTCGCCTACCGTCTGGGGTTGAATCTCTTGGCCCTTGCCGCGTTGTGGACCATTTTGCCGGTGGCCTACAGGTTCATGGCCCGGGCCATCAAATACCCGGAATACGGCACCCTGGTCCGGTGGTTCAACACCAGTTGGCTGCAGATCACCCTGTTTGTCATGCTGTTTCTGGTTCTGATCCACCTGCTGGTCATCATCGGCCGGGATATCCGTGATCTTATCCGGGTATTCAGACAAAGCGCCTAGGAAGGAGAGCCTTTCATGGAAACCGGGGTCATCGTCGGGCTGATTGCGTTTTTCGTCGGGATTCTCATCGGACTTCCCCTGTGCTGGGTGTTTGTGGGGAGCACCTCCATCGCGCTCTTCATCATGGACCTTCCCGGGTCCTTTATGGCCGGAACCGCCTATCACGCCATCGACAGCTACGTGCTGATGGCCATCGCCTTTTTTATCTTTGCCGGCAACATGATGTCGGTATCGGGCATCGCCGACCGGCTCACCCGGTTCGCCTATGCGCTGGTGGGCCGGATCCGCGGCGGGCTGGTGGATGTCGGTATCCTGGCCACGGTGTTTATGGGGGCGCTGACGGGCTCCTCGCTGCCGTGCATCGCCGCCCTGATCCCTATCCTGGTCCCCCGGCTCGAGCGGCTCGGATATGCCCGGGCCTACGTGACAGGGGTCCTGTGCTCTTCGAGCTTTCTGGGATACCTCATCCCCCCCAGCGTTCCGGGGCTAATCTATTGTCTGGTCGCCCAGCAGTCGGTGGCGGCCGTATTCCTGTCCACGGTGTTTCCCGGGCTTCTGCTTGCCGCCGGGTACATGCTCGTCAACACCATCATCGTCAAACATTACTACACGCCGTCGGCCGATGCGCCCGAACTGCCCGAAACCTTTGGCGAGACGGTCAAAGAAATCGGCGTCTCTTTCTGGGCGGCGTTGCCGGCCCTGGGGTGCCCGGTTCTGGTGCTGGTGGGCATCTACGGGGGGATCTGCACCCCCAACGAGGCGGGTGCGCTGGCGGTCGTTTACACCGCCATCGTGGGGCTGTTCATGTACCGCGAGATGACCCCCAAGACCCTCTGGACCAGCGCGCTGACGACCCTGGTGACGCTGGGGATGATCACCCTGCTGCTGGGCTTCGGGACCGTTTTCACCCGGCTGTTGATCCGGCAGGGGGTGGGAGAGGCGCTCACCGACCTGGTGTTCGGATTTTCCCAGAACAGGTATGTGGTCCTGGCCCTGATGAACATTTTGCTGTTGATTTTCGGGATGTTCATCGACGGGATTCCGATTCTGATCATCGTGGTTCCCCTCATCATGCCCCTGGTCACCAAAATCGACGTCAATCTGGTTCACCTGGGTGCCATGATCATCGTCAACGTGGGGCTCGGGGTGGTCACCCCTCCCTATGCCATCTCGATTTTCGTCGGCTCCCGGCTGGCGGATGTCGAGTACCTGGATCTGGTCAAACCGATGATGATCTTCCTTCTGTTCGTGGGAATTCCCGTCCTGCTGGTCACCACCTACTGGCCTGCGCTCTCCTGCTGGTTGCCGACAGCGGTATTGGGGGAAAAGATCGTGGGGGCGTGGTGATGAGCGAATCCTTGACAAACAAAACCTTTCACAAAAACTCGATTTTAATAGAGATAAAACTTTAATATAAATGGTTATTTTGTGTTCGTTGCGTGAAAATATAGTTTTTACGGATTCATAATTACACGATGGTTTCGGATTGATTTTTAACTACGAAATACGCAAAAAACACGAAAAAGACAGGCATCCGACAGGTATGCCGATGGATGTCACCTCGGGAGACAGCGTACCATGAAAAAAGTCTTGTGGGAACAATTCCGGCGGACCGAGTTTGACGCCGCGGTGAAGGCCGATGGGGTGGTCATCATCCCGGTGGGGTCCATCGAGCAGCATTGCAACCATCTGCCGATCAATACGGACACCAACGCCTGCTTTACCATTGCCAAGCGGGCTGCAGAGGCGGTCGACGCGTTTCCGGTGCTGGTGCTGCCGCCGATCTGGACGGGATACTCTCCCCATCACATGGCCTACCCCGGAAGCATCACGCTCAAATACCACACCTTTGTCGATGTGCTGGCACAAGTCGCCACCTGTGTCCATGCCCACGGGTTCAAGAAAATTCTCTTTCTCAACGGACACGGGGGCAACTCGCCGGTCATCGCCGCCCTGCGGACCAAGCTGGCGGCGGAAGAAAAGGTGCCGGCCATCGGCTACACCTACTGGGAGTTGCCGGGGGTGCCCGATCAGATGAAGGCGATCAGCCAGACCGACAAGGGGTTTATCGGCCATTCTGGGGAGATGGAAACCTCCCTGCAGCTGTATTTGCAGCCGGAGCTTGTCGATACCGCCGCAGCCCAATGGGCGCCCGGCGGATACGGAGACCCGGCTTCCGGCACCCGTGAAAAGGGCGAACGGTTCGTCACCGCCGTGGTGGCGGCGCTGGTCCATCTGCTTTCCGATTTTCACAGCGGCAAGCTCGAAGAGAAATTTCAATGGCGGAAGGAAGTTCCGGGCTAAACGGAGGTCGGCAAATGGAATTTTATCTCAGATCGGTTTCGGCGGACCCTTACACGATCACCGCTCCGGAAAGCCTGCCTTCCCCCGGCCTGGTGCTTTTCCGGGATCGGTTCGCGTTCAATATCAAGAAGATGGGGGAATTGCTGAATGCCATTTCTCCCGGCTTCGGGTTCGGGTCCCTGTGGCCGCATGCAAAGACCCACAAATCCGCGTGGGTGACCCAAAAGCTCATGGCCCAAGGGTTCCATCATTTCAAGGCCTCGCCCAACGAGGTCGATATGCTGATCGGGGCAGGGGTTGAGACCATTTTTATCGCCTATCCCCTGGTCGGTGCCGAGGTCCAAAAAATGGCCGGACGGGTGAAAGATAACCCCCGGATCCAATTTATCGTTCAGGTCTCCCAGCCGGCGCATGTGGCCTCGCTCTCCGCCGCGGCCCACGCTTTGGGTATTCGATGGGACTACTTCATCGATCTGGATGTCGGCATGCATCGGACCGGTATCCCCCCGGAAAAGGCCTTTGACCTGTACCGGACCCTTGCCGGCCGTCCGGAGTTCCGGTTTGCCGGCCTGCACGGCTACGACGGGCACAACGCCGCGTTGGTGCTCGAAGAGAGGCGAAACGCCACCCGGGCATCCGTCGATCTGCTCATCCCGCTGTTCAAACGGTTTGAAAAGGAATCGATCCGGGTGCCCAAACTGATGATGGGGGGAACCCCCAGTTTCCTGACCGACCTTGAGTATTTGAGCCGGATCGGGCTCGATACGGATATTATCCTGTCCCCGGGGACATGGGTCTTTTTTGATTCCATGGATCACGCGATTCTGCCCGGGACTTTCCAGGTGGCCGCCTGCATCCTCGCCCAGGTCATGGACAGACCCGGGTCAGACACGGCGACCTTGAACCTTGGCTACAAGCGGTGGGCCGTGGACCAGGGAGCCATCGAGGTTTTCAGCATCGAGGGGATGCGGGCCACAGGATGGAGCGAAGAGCATACCGTGGTGTCGGTGCCCGAAGGGGCCCGGGTCGACATCGGTGATTACATCCTGATCGCACCGCGGCATGTCTGCTCGACCGTCAACTTGTGGGAGCATTTCGCCATTATCGGCCCCAACGGCGACATCGAAAACCCGCAGTGCCCCATCGAAGGGCGGAACCGGTAAGGCAAAGGTATTCATTGAAGATACGGTTTGATCGTCGATAGGTCCTATTCAATCATTCAAGGAAGGAGTGCATCGTATGAAAGTCGAAGAGAAACTGAAACAGATGGGAATCGAGCTGCCCACCCCGCCGACACCGGTGGCCAATTACGTCCCGACGGTCCGTACGGGCAATCTGGTGTTTCTGTCGGGCCATGGCCCGGTCAAAAGCGACGGGTCCATGATCATCGGCAGGGTCGGGCAGGACCTGAATGTCGAAGCGGGGTATCAGGCGGCCCGACAGGTCGCCCTGGCGCTGCTCGCCTCGTTGAAAAAGGAAATCGGCGACCTGGACAAGGTCAAACGGGTCGTCAAACTGCTGGGAATGGTCAACTGCACGGCGGATTTCAAGGACCAGCCCAAGGTCATCAACGGGGCATCGGACCTGTTTGTGGAAGTATTTGGAGACCGGGGCAAGCACGCCCGCTCGGCGGTGGGAATGAATGCACTGCCCGGGAACATCGCCGTTGAAATCGAAATGATCGTCGAGATCTAACCCCACGAAGATACCGTTCGAATTTTTGCCGCCCCGATGGCGTCTTTGCCGGGGCGGCAAAACCGTTAACTGCGAGCGATTCCCGCCATCCACTGGATCTTTTCTACTCATCATCGCTCCCAAGATTTGATAAACTGTATACTTCTTATCCGAATTTAAAACGGTCAATCGACCCCTAAATCAAATATTATTATTGAATTCAACCGGATTGGTATTTATGTTACAAAGTGGCACGTGGATTACTCGTGTGTGTGAACAAAGCGCGCCGGTTCGCAGCTGCAGGCGGAATCGGAGCGGGGGAGAAAACGGTTGTGATTCGAGTCAAAAGCCTCCAACAGCGGTTTACGGTTTTCATGCTCCTTCCGGTGGCCGTTCTTTTGATCGGCATGGGGGTTGCCGGATTTATCTATGCCCGGGATCAGCTCCTGGTGCAGTGGGGCGAGGCCACCATACTCAAGCTGCAGCGCGCCGCCCACCATGTGGACATGCGGCTGAGCAAACCCAAAGAAACGCTCAAACTTTTTCACCGTTTCGCAGGCGTGCCGCAGTCGGCACAGGTCCAGAGTCTGATTCTCGATCAGCTAAAGAGCTTGGACGGGGTTACCCGGGTGAACCTCGCCTGGGAAGGCCAGGCGCCGGGGCAGGCAACGGAAAGCCCGATGATGCATCGCATGAAGCCTCAAGAAGGACCCGCTCCACAGGTTGGGCACGGACATGATGCATCCGAAAGAATGTCGTTTCACAGCGGCCAGTTGGTGGATATCACCCTGCCGCGCTTCGATGCATCGGCCGGCGGAAAGACCGTATCCCTTATCTCCAGCCTCAAGGATCAAAAGGGTGATACTATCGGAAGGCTTGAGGTTCAGATGCTCTTCAGCTACTTTGTGAACACCATTGAAGGCATGGGATGGTGGAAGGACTACAAATCCTTTCTGGTCGATGAAACGGGGGGGATCCTGACAACCAACATCTCCGAAAAACGGGATCATCTCGGTGAAACCAATGATCCGCTTGAGCGCTCCACCCTGGCGGCCATGAAATCGGATCCGTTCGGGACGGTATTCGGAGAGGGTCGCCCCCCCAAGGAAATTTCCGGGTTCTACCGGCTCGAGGAAGCCCCCTGGACCCTGGTGATGATCGTTCCCGGAGAGGAAATCCTCTCCCCCATCATCCGCTTCCGTCTGTATTTTTTCGCCGTCGGGGGCATCTTCATCCTGGCTATCCTCATCCTGATCCGAACCGTGACCGGCCGCACCGCCAGCGCCATCAGGGACGTCTCCGGCGCCGCGCACCAGGTGGCCGCGGGGGACTATACGGTTGGGCTCACCGCAAAAACCCAAGACGAGGTCGGGGAACTGATTCAAAGCTTCACCAAAATGGTCTCCCAGCTGGAAGAGCGCGCCCAGCTGAAATATTCCCTCAACCTGGCCCGGGAGGTTCAGCAAAATTTGCTGCCGTCAGGATCGATGCAGTTTGACGGCCTGGACATTGCGGGGCGCAGCATCTATTGCGATGAGACCGGCGGGGACTACTATGACTTTTTCGACCTGTCGCAATGGGGTCGGAACCGGATCGGGATTGCCATCGGCGATGTATCCGACCATGGCATCGCCGCCGCGCTGTTTATGACAACCGCCCGGGCGTTGCTGCGGAGCCGGCTGACCCAAGCCGGGAATCTTTCCCAGGTGGTTACGGATGTCAATCGCATGCTGTGTCTGGACACCGATCGGACGGGCAATTTCATGACGCTGTTCCTGGCCCTGTTCGATGCTGAAAAAAAGGAGATTCGATGGGTCCGCGCCGGACATGATCCAGCCATTCTGTATGATGCCGCCGAAGATACATTTCATGAACTCGGCGGCCGGGGAATCGCGCTGGGTGTCGATGCGCAGTACCGGTTTGACGCATACTCCCGCAGCGGGTGGAATGGGGGACAGATTCTGTTTATCGGAACCGACGGCATCTGGGAGACCGAAGACAAAGCGGGGAAT
>ENA-OSEO01002765-OSEO01002765.1-sediment-metagenome-genome-assembly--contig:-NODE-2765-length-23221-cov-3.760456_pt1 | contig 23221 bp, 26 predicted proteins | sample MGYA00237883_ERZ534232 | MGnify/ENA metagenome assembly ERZ534232
GGCTGAAAAAGCGGCGCAGGTTGTTCATCCAGTAGTCGGGATTTTCCCGCTGGATAAAGTCGATCCGAACCAGGATCTGCTTGAGCTGGTCGTACATGGCCTCGAGCTCCCGGTGCGTGGCCAGCCGGGGGGGCGGGGCGCTTTGCGGCTCCCCGCCCGCGGAAAAGATCTCATAGCACAGGATCATGACCGCCTGGGCCAGGTTGAGGGAGGAAAACCCGGCGGTGGGGATATTGACAAGGCTGTGACAGTAACGGACCGCATCGTTGGGCAGGCCCTTGTCCTCGGGACCGAACAGGACGGCGACCCGGTTTTCCCGTGCAATGGGGACCAGCCTTTGGGCGATATCCCGAGGGGTGCAGACATTCCGACGCTGGCCCCCCAAGCGTGCGGTGGTTCCCACCACATAGCCGAATTCGCCGAGGGCTTGTTCCAGTGTCTCGCAGACCGTTGCCTTTTCCACAATCCCCGCCGCCGCATGGGTCGCCATCTTGAGGACCCGGTTTTCGTCGAAATTTTCCGGAGCCACCACCACCAGGCCGCCCATCCCCATATTGCAGACGGCCCGCGCGGCCGCGCCGATATTTTCCGGGTACCGGGGACCGTACAGCACAACGAATATGTTTGCGCATCGGGTGGGTTCGGGCATTAGCGGACACTCCCAGGGCGGTATAAAAACGAGCCGATTCCGTTTTTTTTCGGTTCAGCCGGGCATATCAGACCCCCCGGGTCAAGTCAACGCCCCCGGCGCTGCAGGGCAGGGCGATCGCATGCCCCCCGCCTGGCTTGAGTTGACAAAGACGGGGGGCGCGCTTATTATTTTTCGAAACATCCGGTCGCTCAAGATCCGTTTCAAGGGGGACAGTGCCCATGCCGATCTACGAGTTTTACTGTTCGGACTGCAACATGATCTTTAACTTTTTTTCTTCGACGATCAACACCCGCAAAAATCCGAAATGCCCCCGCTGCAAGACCCGGACCCTGTCCCGGCAGGTCTCCCTCTTTGCATTCACCGGAAAGGCCAAAGAGGGGGGGGACATGGAGGATCTTCCCATCGATGAGTCCAGGATGGAAAGGGCCATGGCGGCCCTGGCGGGCGAGGCCGACAAGATCAACGAGGACGACCCGAAGCAGGCGGCGAATCTGATGCGCAAGCTGACCGACATGACCGGGCTCAAGCTGGGGCAGGGCATGCAGGAGGCGCTGGCCCGGATGGAACGGGGCGAAGACCCGGAAAAAATCGAAGCGGAGATGGGAAGCCTTCTGGAGGACGAGGATCCCTTCGAGCTTCCCGGCAGGCAGTCCGGCGGGATGCAGGGCAAACGCGCCGCACCGCTTCGGGATGAGACGTTGTATGAGCTGTGACGGGGAGGAAGGATGAACGCAACCCGTACCCCCGGCGGATGGGATTTGTAAATGACTAGAGACATTCTGGACCGGCTGGAGGTTCAACAGGGGGATATCACCCGGCTCAGGGTGGATGCCATCGTCAATGCCGCCAACCGGTCGCTTCTGGGGGGCGGGGGGGTGGATGGCGCGATTCACCGGGCCGCGGGCCCCGGACTTCTCGAGGCGTGCCGGAAGATCGGGGGGTGCCCCACCGGTGAGGCCCGAATCACCCCGGGGTATCGGCTGCCGGCCGCATACGTGATTCACACGGTGGGTCCGGTGTACAGCGGAAAATCCCAGGATGCACGGCTGCTGGCCGATTGCTATCGGAACAGTCTCCGGCTGGCCGCGGAGAACACCGTTCGCACCATCGCGTTTCCGGCCATCAGCTGCGGGGTATACGGGTATCCGATCCAGGAGGCCTGCACCATCGCGGTGGACACCACCGCGGCGGTTCTCCCGGAGTTGTCCGGCATAGAAAAGGTGATTTTTATCCTTTTTTCATCCGGGGACAAGGCCGTCTACGATACCTATCTTGAAGGACTCAAGCAGGCCCGGCAATGATCCGCCGGGGGGGTGCGGTCAGCCCAGCGGCTTTCTGAAGCTGCCGGTGCTCAGGATGAGCGTGAGCGAACCTTTCTGGAAACCTCCCGGGTGAGCTCCAGCACTTTGAGCGCATGCTGCACATCCAACGATCCGGTTCCGCAGGACGGGGTGATGCAGGTTTGCGCCAAAAGCCTTTCCGGATCCACCCCGAGGGCGACCACCGCCTTGAACTGATGCGCCCACCGGGAGGCCAGCGTGTCCGCGGTTTCCCGATCGATGTCCTCCGGGTTCAGCGTGGGGACGATTCCCCAGGCCAGGATTCCCCCCCGGTGGATGAATTCCCGGACCCGTTCGGGGTAGAGCAGGAATTTTTCAAAGTACGCATACGCGTCGAAACTGACCACGTCGGTGGGGGCCTCCAGCACAAGGGACCATTCCGTATTGGCGCAGACATGAATGCCGGCCAGCCCGCCGGCCTCGTGCACCGCGGCGATCACCTCTTCGAAACACGCCGAAATTTCCGATCGGGAAATGCTGATAAAGGCCGATGAGCCGAACCCGGCCAAGGCCGGCTCGTCAAAAAAGATCAGGACCGGCCGATCGAATCGTTTCAGCTGCAGGGTTTGCCACCGGGCCTTTTGGGCCAACAATTTCACCACCGCATCCCGCGCCTGCTCGTTGTAGAACACCGAACGGCCGCTGGAATCTTTCAAACCGGTGCCCAGGGTGATCGGCCCGGTGATCTGGCCCTTGAGCGCAACCGGTCCGGGGATCATCGAGGGGATATTTTCCAGCAACACGAAGAAGCCTGGGGCCGTATCCGGGGTCAAAACGAACCGCGACGGGTTGATGTCCTTGCGCCCTTCGATCCATTCCATGTAGTCTTCATAGAAAGCCAACAGCTCGGCGTCGAAGGTTTCGCTTCCCGTATCCATGATGAATCCATTGGATCGCGCTGCCAGACCCGGAAGGCCGGGGAGAAACTGAACCATCATGCCCTCTGTTTTAAAAGCCGGCAGTTGAACCCACAACGGGATCTCGGGGGTGTATCTGCATACGATGTCCCAGGCCTGCACATGGTCGCTCAGCGGCAGGCTACCGATCAGCAGCGCCCGTCCTGCGGGATGAAACGGTTTCATGGCGTGGATCTCTCCTTTGGGGTGCTTCTTATCATGGACCCCGGTGGGTTTACAACCGGCGCATCGTCGTTGCCATCGCTTGGCCTGGGCAAAAAAGGGGCATCCCGTCTTCCGGTTCCCCTCATGGGCAACGGGCTGCAACCCTTTGCCCTGTGCGGGCAGCGCGAATCGATTGACACCCCGGGGTGCGGGTGGTATAGTTTGATCACGATTTGCGGAGAATCCCCATGGGCGAAATCATCTGCCTGGACAACAAGATCGAGCATGCCAGACGGCAGAAGCAGGAGAGTGCGCGAAAGCGAAAGCTTCTGGCGGTGAGAAAAGTATTTCAATGCACCCATTGTTCATTGAAGTGTGAAAAATGCGGCACCCAGATCCCTACCGAACCGGGTGAATCGCGCAGCCACCGGGGGGATTTGAAAATACCCTACCGCTTTTGCGACAGCTGCGCTGAAGAATACGTCGAATACATCGAACGGTTGAAAGGCAAGGGGGATCCGGATTGCTACTGGCACAACGCCGAGTGGATGGACCTGTGGCACAAATGGATCGACTATCAGGGAACCCTTGACCAGTACATGAAATCGAAAGAATTTGTGCAGCTCATCCACGAATTGAAGCATACACAGCCTGGACCATAGGAGGACCCAATACATGTTTGGAATCGGAATGCCGGAGCTCATCATCATCCTTGTGATCATCCTGATCATTTTCGGCGCCGGAAAGCTTCCGGAAATCGGTGCGGGGATGGGCAAGGCCATCAGGAATTTTAAAGGTGCGACCGCCGACGTCGATAAGAAAGAAACCGATAAAATCGAGGAGAAAAAGGACGCCCAATAGCCCTTCCGCTCCACGGGATCGATTCTGTTTCACCACGGAAGATCGCATCGGGACCCCACCCCCCCGCCGAAACGGACCTTGAACGATCCGCTTTTCCTGCGAAGCCTAAAATGGAATATCATCTCCACCGGTCTCCGGGTACGATGTGTCCGGGGTGCCCGGAGCGGGGGGCGAATACCCTGAGGAATCCCCGGCAGCTTTGCCTTCCCCCCGGGGACCGAGCATTTGCATGTCCGAGGCCACCACTTCGGTGGTGGTACGCTTGTTGCCATCCTTGTCCTGCCACTCACGGGTCTGGAGCTTGCCCTCGATATACACCTGCCGGCCCTTGGAAAGATATTCACCGCAGATTTCCGCCAGCTTTCGCCATGCAACGATCCGGTGCCACTCGGTCCGCTCTTTTTTTTCCCCGGAGCTTTTGTCGCTCCACTCATCCGATGTCGCGATGCTGAAGGTTGCGACCGCGGTCCCGTCGGGGGTGTAACGGACTTCCGGGTCCCTGCCCAGCCTGCCGATAAGAATAACCTTGTTGATTCCGGCCATGATGTCCTCCATCCAATTTGATCATAGGGGGTTGAAAAAATATTCCGATAAATACCGGAACCGGTAAGCGATGTCAATTCGGATGCTCCGTCCCGCGCTCAGCGCCTGCGCAGCGAAATCCCTCGAAGAATCCGTCCGGCCAGCGTCTCCACCGGTCGAAGCGCCCCGTGGGGGCAGACCTCGATGCAGCAGTAGCAGCGGATACATTTTTCATAATCAAATTCGATCATCCGGTCACCGGGGTCGATGGCCCGGGCCGGGCAGTACTGCCAGCATTCGCCGCACCGCTTGCAGCGGTCCGCATCCACCACCGGGCGTTGGATCAGGTGTTTTCGCATCAGTTTCTGGAACCGTTTGGGGCCGAACAGCAGCGGGGCGGGAACGGGAAGCGAAAATCCCTCGACCCGGGGCACCGGCCCCCGGAGGCTCGGCGGTTCTTCGACCAGCCCCAGCCGCTTTGCAGCCTGGTGGGTGGGGGACATCCCGGGGTCGATCCCGATCATCCGGCAAACGGCCGCATCGGCCGAAACCGCATCCCGGCTTCCCACCAGAATCCCCAGGTGGCGTGGGACGCCTCTCTTGCCGGGTCCTTGACCCTCCAGGGCGATGATCCCATCGATCAGGGTGACCCCCGGGCGGACCGCCTGATAGATCCGGACCAGCAGCGAGGCGAACAGGTCCCGGTCGACACCGGTGCGCATATGCCATTCGGGTTTCCGGAGGCCGACGATGCACCCGAACATATTCTTCACCCCCAGGGTCACCAGCATCTGCGAGTGGGTCTTGAGCTTGGCGATATTGATGACCAGATCGGCGCAAAAAGGATCCTTTGCGATGTCGATGCGCCCGAACGGGGGGCCGATATCCTTTTGGACCTGGTCCGTAAAGGGGGCCAATTCGACGGGAAGCCCCTTGAGCACATCGGTGTATCGACCCTCTTTGAGGACCCGCTTGAAGGAGCCGCTCGCGCAACTATCCGATATCCTGACCCGTCCGCCTGCCGCCAGGACGTATTCGGCTGCCGCCTTGACCACCAGGGGGTGGGTGATGATGCCGGTTTCGGGCCTTGCCGGCAGCAGCAGATTGGGTTTGATGAGCACCCGGTCGCCGCTTCGGATGCGCCCGCCGGCCAGGGTATCCATCATGGCATACACGGTCGGCTTCAGGAGCGTCTCATCGTACTCGGCCTGCCGGAAAAGGACTTCTGTCATCGCGGACACCTATTTACAAACGGCAATGGGACTGTTAGTAAATTTTGAATAGCATATTCCACTACGGATGTTGAGCAAATTATGATATCCTCTGGATCGGCCCGGATCGGTTACCTCTATGTGGTGTCGGCAGCCGTGATATGGGGGGTTTCCGGATCGGCGGCCAAATTTCTGTTCCAGTCGGGAATCTCTTCGGTTCAGCTGGTCCAGCTTCGCATCACCATTGCCGCCGGGGCCCTGCTCGGATACCTGCTGATTCGAAATCCCGGCGCTCTGAAAATCGCACCGCGGGACATCCTCTATTTTATGATACTCGGGGCGGCGGCCATGTCCGCCCTGCAGTTTACCTATCTGTATGCCATCAGCAAAATCAACGTTGCAGCCGCCATCCTGCTTCAGTATTCGGCACCGGGCTTCATCGCCCTGCATGCCGCCGTGTTCGCCGGGGAAAAGCCCAGGGCGCTTACCCTTGTTGCGATTGCCGGAGCGGCCGCAGGCTGTTACCTGGCGGTGGGCGCCCATGATCTGAACCTGCTCCGGATGAATCTTTCCGGCATCCTTGCGGGGGTGGCCGCCGGTCTTTCCTTTGCCTGGTATTCGATCCAGGGGGAATACGGCATGCGCCGGTATCCCCCCTGGACGGTGCTGTTTTATGCCGTATTTTTTGCGGCCGTCGTTTGGAATCTGCTGCACCCGCCGCTTGAGGCCTTCGGGGGATCCTACTCGCCGGTTCAATGGGGCTGGATTCTGTATGTGGCGGTGATGGGAACCCTGGTGCCTTTCGGGCTCTATTTTCGGGCCATCAACCTGATCCGATCGACCCCTGCCAGTATCACGGCCACCCTGGAGCCCATCACCGCAGGGATTGTATCCTTTTTGTTTTTGGGAGAGACCCTTTCCGCGCTCCAGGTTTTCGGCGGGATGCTGGTGATCGGATCGGTGGTGTTGATACAGATCGGTCCCCCCTGCGACCCCCTGCGGCCCGGTGAGATTCGCAAAGGCAGGCGCGATGGACCCTGTTGTTAAAACCGTCCCAGGAGATCTGCCCTTAAAGCGCATCCGTCGGCACATTATCGGCCGGGGGCAGCGGTTTTTCATCGCAACGGCCCCGGGCCTGGAAAATCTCTGCATCGATGAGCTCAATGGGCTGCCGGGGCCCCAAAATGAAGCGATTGTCGGAACCGGGGGCATCGAGTTTGACGGTCGTCTCACCGATGGTTATGCGGCCAATCTCCATCTTCGCACGGCCAATCGTATTTTGATGCGGATGGCGGCCTTCAAGGCCACCGGGTTTCGACAGCTTGAACGGAAACTCGCGGATCTGCCCTGGGAGCTTTACCTCAACCCGGGGGCTTCCATCAAGGTGCACGTCTCCTCCCGGCATTCAAGGCTTTATCACACCGAGGCCGTTTCCGAATGCCTGCACGAGAGCATCCGCAAACGGATCCCCCTGAACCCGGCAGCCACAACCTCCGGGCAGGTGCCCTGTGGGCTCTTTGTCCGGGCAGCGGACGACCGGTTTACCCTTTCCATCGACAGCAGCGGGGACCCGCTCTACAAGCGGGGCATCAAAACCCATCCGGGGGCGGCACCGGTTCGGGAGACCCTCGCCGCCGCGGTTTTGAAATGGAGCGGTTACGATCCTGGAAAACCCCTGGTGGATCCCATGTGCGGAACCGGCACCTTTTCTCTGGAAGCCGCCCTGATCGCCAAAAAGATCCCGGCCGGCTGGTTCAGGGATTTTGCATTCATGCAGTGGCCGGGGTACCACCCCAACCCCTGGGGATACCTCAAAAAGCGTGCCCATGGGGGGATGGTTCAGGTCCAACGCCCCCTGATTTTTGCATCGGACAGCAGCCCCGCTGCCGTGGAACGGCTCACGGGGTGTGTGAACCGCGCCGGACTGTCGGATGCCGTCGCGGTTTCCTGCAGGGATTTTTTTGATTTTTCCCCGAAAGACGTCACGGATCAAACCGGACTGATCGTCCTCAACCCGCCCTACGGACACCGGATCGGCAGCCGCAGACAGAGCCGATCCCTTTTCGCGGCGGTCTGTGAAAAATTGAAAACCACCTACCCGGGGTGGTCCTTTGCGCTGATGGCACCCGAAGAGACCTTCATCGATCAGAGGTCCTTGGAGGGCCGTCGAATCCCGCTGCACCATGGGGGAATTCGGTTGAAACTGCTTATCGGAAAGGTCGCTTCCCAGGCTGGTTCGTAAATTCGATACCGTATGGTGCAAACTGAATTTAGATTGACTTACCCTGCATCTCTTTGTATGTATACCACTTTAAGCACACAAAGTCGGTCGTTCCCGAGACGGCGGCGGTCCAACGCCCCCGATTCCGATACCCGGCACGTTTGACGATCATCCCGTGTAATCGATACGGTGTTACCAACAAAAGAGGAGGAAAGAGGTTATGGCGATTTTAGAAGAACCGATCAAGGGCATGCCGACGATAAAGAACTACATCGACGGTGAATGGGTTGAATCCAAAGGAGAGCACATCGATGTCGTCAATCCGGTGACCTGCAAGCCGATTGCCAAGGTCGGCATTTCGACCAAAGCGGAGATCGATTCGGCGGTTGAAGCGGCCAAGGCCGCCTACCCGGACTGGCGGCGGACCCCGGCGGTGACCCGTGCCCGGTATCTTTTGCGGCTGCTGCAGCTGCTCGAAGACAACTTCGAGAAGGTCAGCCGGATTCAGACCCAGGAACACGGAAAAACCATCGATGAATCCCGGGGGGAGACCCGGCGGGGAATCGAGAATGTGGAGGTTGCCTGCGGCATACCGTCCCTGATGATGGGGGACAGTTCGGAGGATATCGCAGCGGGTATCGACGAGTACCTGATCCGGGTGCCCCTGGGGGTTTTCGGCATCATCGGTCCATTTAACTTTCCTTTCATGATCCCGCTCTGGTCGGCCCCCTACGCGGTTGCCACCGGAAATACGGTGGTGGTGAAACCCTCCAGCGAGGTTCCCAACAGCCAGAATGCCATCGCCGAGCTGGTGGAAGAGGCCGGTTTTCCGCCCGGGGTGTGGAATGTGGTCCACGGCGGCCGGACGGTGGTCAACGGGATGCTGGACCATCCGGACATCGAGGGGATCACCTTTGTGGGCTCCACCCCGACCATGGAAAAGGTGATCTACCCGCGGTGCGGCCAGACCGGCAAGCGGGTCATTGCCCAGGGCGGTGCGGTCAACTGCATCGTGATCATGCCGGACTGCAATGTGGATGCCACGATTCCCGGGTTGATGACTTCCTTTTTCGGCAATGCGGGGCAACGGTGCCTGGCGGGTCAGAGCCTTATCGTGGTGGACGACCGGGGGGACTTTTACACGGGTTTCATGGAAAAACTCACCGCCATGGCAGGCAACATCGTCATCGGGAACGGACTTGACGAATCGGTGCAGATGGGGCCGGTTCGGGATCCCCAGAAGAAAGAGCGGATTTTGGGCTACCTCGACATCGGGCTGAAGGAGGGGGCCACCCTGCGCCTGGACGGGCGCCGACCGACCATCCTGGGCGGTTATCCGGATACCTGCTTTCTGGGGCCCACCATTTTTGAAAAGTGCGAACCGGAGATGAAGATCGTCCGGGAAGAGATCTTCGGACCCACCATGAGCGTGCTGCGGGTCAAGGACCTGGATACGGCCATTCAAATCTGCAATGATGTGCCCCTGCACAACGGGCATGCGATCTTCACCTCGAACGGCAAATGGGCCCGAAAGTTCCAGTACGAGGTCATCAGCGGGAACGTGGGGATCAACATCGGCATCGTCGCTCCCATGGCCTTTTTCCCGTTCAGCGGGATGAAGGGATCCTTCATGGGGGTGCTGCACACCCAGGGCAAAGAGGCCGTCCGGTTCTTTACGGAAAGCAAAGTCTGTATCCACAGGTGGCTATAGGAGGGGAGATCGCGCATGAAGCTGTGTACAACATCTGAGACCATAAGTTTCGCCAGAGATCTGGAAGAAAAGTCCGGAGAATTCTACGAGGCGCTTTCCCGGCGGTTTGACCAGGCCAAAGATCTCGCCGGTTTCAAGGAAGAGAATCGAAAATACGCCATCCAGATCCAGCGGGCCTACCAGTCGGTGATCACCGATGCCATCGAGGGATGCTTCGCATTCAAGCTGGAATCGGAAGAATTTGTCATCGACACGGGGCTTGCCGAAGGCATCGATTACCGGAGCGCGGTGAAAAAGGCGCTCTCGATCGAAGAGACCATCGTCAATTTCTACACCACCGCGGCCGACCAGTCCATGTCCCTGATGGCCGACATTCCGCGCAACTTTAAGATCGTCGCGCGCAAGCGGGGCAGCCGGGTGGATCGACTCAAATCCATGGTTTCCTGAAGGATCGGCGGATTCGGTGATCAGGCGGCATGATCCCGCCGGATCACCGAATCCCGCATTTCAGCACACCGGTATCACGGGCTCTCGGGCAGCCCTGCGGATCGGAGCAGCGCTTTTCGCTCCCCCCCCGTAAGGTGGCGCCATTTTCCCGGCGCCAGCCGCCCCAGGGTAATGCCGGCAATCCGTACCCGGTGAAGCCGGGTCACCTGGTTGCCGATTTTCCGAACCATTCTGCGGATCTGGCGATTTCGACCTTCCATCAGCACGATCCGAAAGCGCCGGCCGGATAACCGGACCACCCTTGCCGGCCGGGTGGTTCTTCCCATCAACGGCAGCCCTGCCGCCATTTTCCGAAGCGCCCCTTCAGGAATCGGTTTCGCCGCTTCGACCTCGTATTCCTTTTCATGATCGAAAGCCGGATGGGAGAGCCGATGATGAATCCGGCCGTCGTTGGTCAACAGCAGCAAACCGGTGGAATCCTTGTCCAACCGGCCCACCGGATAGATCCGTTCGGGTACATCGATCAGGTCGACAACGGTCTTTGTTTCCCCCCGACGGCAGGTGCTTTCATAGCCCTCGGGCTTGTTCAGCGCGATGTAGACAAGATTATGCGCAAGCACCGCAGGAACACCGTCAACGGTTATCCGGTCGTTTTCCGGATCCACCTTGGCGCCCAGCGTGGTGACCGGGGTGCCGTTGACCGCCACACGTCCTGTCCGGATGACGGTTTCCCCTTGTCGCCGGGAACAGACCCCGGCGGCGGAGAGGAATTTCTGGAGACGCATCAACGGCATGATATGGCTTCGGGATACGTGATTTCGGTTAAAGGTTTCAGGTTTCGGGTGTCAGGTTTCAAGGCAGGAACGCATTTTTGTTGAAACCTGAACACTCAAACCTGTCACAGATCCCGTCTTGAGCAAAGCACAAACGGGAAAACCCCGGCACTGAGCGAAAGATTTCGAATCTCGGCCGGCTCACGGCCCGGTATCCAAATTCAGCTTCTGTAGTCCGCGTTTATTTTCACGTAGTCGATGGAAAAATCGCAGGTAAACACGGAAAACGCGGCATCCCCCATGTGAAGGTCGATGGTGATGGAAAATTCCGCCTGTTTGAGCACCCGGGTGACATCGGTTTCCGCATCGGCACCGCAGCCTCGCCCGTCTTTTACCATCTGAACGGTGTCGAAAAAGATGTCGATCCGATCCGGATCCAGGGGTACCCCCGATCTTCCGGCCGCTGCAAGAACCCGTCCCCAGTTGGCGTCTTCGCCGAACAGGGCGGTTTTTACCAGGCTGGAATGGGCCACCGTAAAGGCCGTTTGCCGGGCATCCGCCTCGGTGGCCGCTCCGGTTACCCGGATATCCACGAATTTGGTGACCCCTTCCCCGTCTTTGACGATCGCCTTGGCCAGATCGATCAGGATGTCGTCCAGCGCATCCTGAAAGGCCGCTTGAACGGCGGGGTCTGCAAGGCTCAGCCCGGAAGCGCCGTTTGCCAACAGGAGGAGGGTGTCGTTGGTGCTGGTGTCCCCGTCGATGGTGATCCGGTTGAAGGACCGGTCCGCGGATGCGCTCAGCATCCGGGAAAGCGCGGCCGGTTCCGCCGCGACGTCGGTGGCGACAAAGCAGAGCATCGTGGCCATGTCCGGCCGGATCATTCCGGCCCCCTTGGCCACGCCGGTAAGGGTGAAGGGAGTCCCCCCGACCCGGACGGTCTTGGAAGCGCGCTTGGGAACCGTGTCGGTGGTCATGATGGCTTCCGCAAAATCGGAAAAACCGTTGGGATCCAGGGCCCGGACCAGTTTGGGGATCGCGGCGCTTATCCTCGCCATGGGCATCGGCGCTCCGATAACCCCGGTGGACGCCACCAGCACCTCGGCCTCCGCCAGCCCCAGCGCGGCCGCGGTTTCCCGGGCCATGGCCGCGGCATCGGCCATTCCCTGTTCGCCGGTGCAGCAGTTGGCGTTTCCGCTGTTGGCGATCACCGCCCGGCAGGTACCGGCCCGGATCCGCTGCTGATCCAGGAGCACCGGTGCGGCTTTGACCCGATTTTTCGTAAAAACCCCGGCCACCGTGGCCGGGACTTCCGAAAAGAGCAGGGCAAGGTCCTTGGTGTTTTTCTTCTTGATCTCTGCGGCGACCCCGGCCGCCTTAAACCCGGGGCATGTCACGTGTTTCCTCACGATACTTTCCGTTTTCATCCGCGTCGCTCCTTGTTTTCCTTTGAATCGATCCGGATCGAACCCCGCATGGCGTTTGGACCCCGCCCGCTTTAGACCATCTCAACATCCGCAGACGTGACCTCCCCCAGCCGTTTCAGGGCGGGCAGGGGCAAGCCTTCGTAGAGCGCGAGCAGCTTTTGGTTGATTTCCGCATTGGCCCGCTCAAACAGGCTCTCCCCCCGGGCATTGCTTTCCACCAGAAACGGACCGAAGTGCTGGACCTCCAGAATCCAAACGGCCTGTGCCAGACCGAGCGCTTCTTTCCAAAGGACGTCTTTTACCCGCCGGATGCCTTTGCCGTATATGGCGCCCAGCCCGTATCCGACGGTGGTCAAATAGACGGTGCCGTTGGGGACAAATGCGTTCCGGTAGACTTCCGGCGCCATGCCGCCTTTTCCGATGACGATTTTGATGCCGTAGCGCTTTAAAAACTCGGGCATGTATTTGGCAAACCGGAAGCTTGCCGTGGCGGTCACCGAGGGTACATGGTAGACCCCCGGCGCGGTTTCGCAGATGGCCGGAGAGCAATGAAAGGTCGCACCGCCCAGGCTGCCGATGTCGATGGGCGGTTCGATCTTTTTTTCAAAGATCTGGTGGTAGACCCCTTCTCGACCGGTAAAGACCACCCCGTCGAGATACACCGCATCTCCCAGTTCCAGCGCTTCGATATCCTTCCGGCTCGGGGGGAGCGTCAATGAGACCTCCTTGATTTTCTGTTCCTGCATTGTTTCCTCCTGTCGGGGCGTGGATCCATTCGGTTTCGGATCGGTCAACGCGATTGCAAAAGAGATTCCTTTTCTAAACCACGAAAAACACGAAAACCCAAACCCCATGCCCTGCGCGTTTTTTGGGTGTTTCGCGCAGGGCGGGGGTTCATACCGGTGTTCGATGGCGCTAGTCGATGGTATCCCTCCGGTAATAATCGGTGAACCATTGGGGGTCGTCCCGGAATTCCACCCTGTTGTCCCTCCCGATTCGCGCGGTTTTTCGGCGCTGGGCGTAGCAGAAGTGCTGGATCCCCACCGGCATTCCCCCGGTATGGGCATAGGCCGCCTCGATGTGGACATCGAGCACGGAGGAATTGCCGGGAAATCCCATGGGGCCGAACCCCGCCGCGTTGCCGAGTTCGATCAGCGTGTGCTCCAGCGCGGCGATGTCCGGATCCGGGTTCCGGTCGCCGATAATCCGCAGGCAGGCCGCTTCCTTTGCCAGGCGAACGCACACGTCCTTGGTACCGCCCACCCCGACCCCGATGACCGCCGGCTGGCAGGACATTCCCCGCCGGAAAAATTCGGACAGCGAGTCCAGAAAGAATCGTTTCAGTCCGGCGATGCCGTCTGCAGGAAAAAGCATCCGGTAATCCCCACCGAAAAGCCCCCCCTTGTGAACCACGGTGACATCGAGCCAATCCGCACCCGGTTCGAAGCTGTAATCGACCGTGGGGGCATGCATGCCCACATTGTTGTTGTAATCCTTGCGGGTGAAGGGATGCACCCGGTTGGGCCGCAGCGGGATGCCGGCGGTGGTGTCCGCGGTGGCCTGCCTGAGCATTTTTTCCATTCGGACCATTCCGCCTTCGACGGCCGCCTCGTTTCCGATCTTGACGTAATAGCGCGGCAGTCCCGTGTCGGCGCACATGGGGCGCCGCCCCCTTTCCGCTTCCGCGTAGTTATCCAGAATCTTTCCCAAAACGTACCGGGACAGGTGATGGGTCTCGCCGTCCTTCATTTGTACGATTTTTTGTTGAACGTCTCTGGGGATTTCGATCGCGGCCTGGATGTTCAGCTCCCGTGCCGTCTCAAGAATGGTATTGGCTTGAATCATCGAAACGTCCTTTCTTTGCGGTGATACAACGGTTGAACGATCTGCGGGGTCGATTCTCGTGCAGGGAACTCCCGAGGTGTTCATCGGTTCCCGATCATAACGGGGGCGGCCGAATGTGTCAACAGAAATCACCTGGGGTTTAAATGGGTTCGGGCCCCTGAGGCTCCAAAAAGAAAGGGGGGAAAGCCAAACGGCCATCCCGGTTATCCGCTCAGATCCGCCCAGCATTTAAGACCGCAAAGCGGTGCCGTCTCCGTTACGGCGGTGACGACGGCCCTTTCCATCACCCGGGCCGCAAGCAATCCGGTCACGTTCGGATCGGCATCGGTCACCCCGGTGGCCAGGGCGAATATCGTATCCCCATCGACCATGGTGTGGGCGGGCCGCAGGGTCCTGGCATAGCCGTTTTGCGCCATGGCGGCGAGTTTGGCGGCCTGGGATTTGGTCAGCCGTGCATTGGTGGCAACCACCCCGATGGTCGTGTTCCCGGCAAAGAGATTTTTCTTTTCCCCATAGGATTGGATCATCACCGCTTCGGTATGGATGAAGTTTCCCAGATCTTCGGTAAGGGCGCCGGCAAGGGTCTTGCCGGTTTCCGGATCCACCACGTCCCCCAGGCAATTGACGGCAACCAGGGCGCCGATTTTCAGCTCCCCGATCTGCAGGGCATAACTGCCCAGCCCGCTTTTCATGGCCCGGGCCATTCCGAGAATCTTTCCGACACTGGCCCCTGCGCCGGCCCCGACGTTACCATGCCCGCACCCGTGGCTCCCGGCATTTGCGCATGCGGCATACCCCATCTGCTTGTCGGGCCGGACCCGGTGATCCCCGAGGGCAAGGTCGAACAGAACCGCACCGCAAACGATGGGAACCCGCGCCACCCCAACGTCGAACCCGACCTTTCTTTCCTCGAGGTATTGCATCACCCCGGCTGCGGCATCCAGCCCGAAGGCGCTGCCCCCGGACAACAGCACCCCATGGATTTTTTCCACCAGATTGACCGGATCCAACAGGTCGGTCTCCCGGGTGCCGGGTGCGCCCCCCCGGACATCCACCCCGGCCGTGGCCCCCGCTTCATGCAGGATGACCGTGCATCCGGTGGCCGCGGTCAAATCCTGGGCATGGCCGACGCGAATGCCGTCGATATCGGTAAACGGGATCTGCCTGATGGCGATCTTCATTGGGCGAGGTCCTTTCGCATGCGTGCGCCGATCTTTTCCTCGGGCGCAACGGTTAATTTCCTCCAACACCCTATTGGCACGGCCGGCAAATCATGGTACGAATGCATATGTTTACGGGCGGTTCATACCCGGTAAACCAAACACCCGACCCAGGGAAACAGGCATTGAACCCGCGAGGGTATCATGGAAACGGAGGCCATCGATGGACATGAAAGACATTTGCCCCTGTGTGAATCTGGACTGCCCCAACCACGGAATTTGCGAAAAATGCATCAGCCGGCACCTGAAAAAAGGATCGTTGAATTACTGTGCGTTTTATACCGTTTTGCCCGCACTGCAAGAAGCCATCGACGCCTCCCCCGAATCTGCCTCGGGAAAAAAATTGGCGGCCCTGGTCGGAAACCGGTTGGCGACCTATGACAAGCTCATGGCCAAACACGGCATCTCCCCTGAAGACAAGGATCGATTGCTGAACAAGGTTGCCGATTTCAGCGATTATTAGGGCGGCACCGCGTCCGAACCCGGATCCCCTCGACCCTAAATACTCATCCCGCCGTCGATGGCGATGACCGATCCGTTCATAAACCCTGCTTCCTCGGAAGCCGCGAAGAGAATCGCCGTAGCGATTTCGTCGGCCTTTCCCAACCGCCCCATGGGCTGTCGCAGAATGAAGTCTCTTCTCGCCTGTTCAGGATCGGCAAACGCCTGGATCCTGCTTTCCAGAGACGGGGTGTGGGTGGTTCCCGGACAGACGCAGTTGACCCGGATGTTTTCGGCGATATAATCCGCCGCCATGGCCTTGGTCAGGGCCATGACCCCGCCTTTGGATGCACTGTAGGCCGCCCGGTCCTTCACCCCCTTGAGTGCGACCACCGAGGCGTTGTGCACGATGACCCCCCCGCCGATTTTTCGCATCTCGGCAACGGCGTATTTGGAAACCAGAAATACGCCTTTGAGATTGACGGCCAGGGTTTTGTCCCAGTCCTGCTCCGAGGTGTCGTCCACCCTGCCGGGCAGGACAATCCCGGCGTTGTTGACCAGGATATCCAGACGGCCGAAGGCGCCGACGGTTTCTTCCACCATCCGCCGGGCGTCCGCGGCGAGCGAGACGTCTGCCTGGATATAGACGCCCCGCCCCCCCGCGTCTAGAACAGACCGAAGGGTCTGCTGCCCGCTGGCAGGGGTCAGGGAATTGATCGCGACGTGGGCGCCCGCTTTGGCGAATTGGACCGCCGCGGCCCGTCCGATCCCCGCCCCGGCGCCCGTGATCAAAACGACCTTATCGTTAAAGCGCATCACCGAAGTTCTCCTTTCATCGCGTATGCCTTTTCCGGCAGAATGCCGTTAATCAATTTGCCATGGTCTCCCCGTTTCGCTCGCCGGGTCACTGGACAAAGGCCGGCAGCCAGAGGGACAGCCCGGGAAACAGCATGACCAGCACCAGGGCCAGGGCCAGCAGGATCATAAACGGAAAAGCGCCCTTGAGCACCTCTTCGATGGTGGTCTGGACGATCCCCAAAATGACGTAAAGGTTGAGCCCCACCGGCGGGGTGATCAGCGCCAGCTCCATGTTGATGATAAAGATGATGGCAAACCAGATCGGATCGATGCCCATGCTCACCACGACCGGGAAAAAGATCGGGATGGTGATGAGCATGATGGAGACCACCTCGAGAAAGTCCCCCAGGAAGATGAGCAGGATGTTGACGAAGATCAGAAAGGTCCACTTTGAAAGGCCCATCGCCACCACCCAGCGGGCCACGTTCTGGGGCACCTGGTTGACCGTGAGGACCTGCCCGAAGAAGATGGCCGTTGCCATGATCATAAAGAGCATGGAGCTTGTCTTGACCGTTTCGAGCAGGATGGGGATCACATCGCTGCGGCCCAGACGCCGCTGGAGGACAAAACAGATCAGCACGCTGATCCCCACCCCGATACCGGCGGCTTCGGTGGGGGTGAAGATTCCGATATAGATGCCCCCGATGATGATCGGGGGAACCATCAGGGGAAAGGCGGCCTTTCTGAGGCTTTCCCACCGCTCCGCCCATGGCGCCGGCGGCTCTTTGCGGTGGGTCTTGTCCGACAGCGCACGCAACAGGCAGTAGGCAATGTAGATGAGGCTGATCATGATCCCCGGCAGGATGCCGGCGATGAACAGCTTTCCCACCGATGTGTCGGTGATGGCGCCGAAAATGATCAGCGGCCCGCTGGGCGGAATCAGGATGCCCAGGGTGCCCCCGGCGGCCACCAGCCCCATGACATAGCGCCGATCGTAGCCGTAGGCCAGCATCGGCGGGATGGCGGCGATGCCGACGGTTACGGCGGTGGCGGTGGACGACCCGCTGATGGCCGAAAAAATGGCGCAGGTCACCACGGTGGTGATGGCCAGCCCGCCGGGCATATGCCGAAGCCAGGCGTGCACGCAGGCGAAAAGATCGTTGCCGATTCCCCCGCGGGTCATGATCTGCGCCATCAGAATGAACAGCGGCAGCGCGACCAGCACAAAATTGTCGAGCGCGCCGAAAACCACCGTGGCCATGGAGGTGAGATTCTGGCCGGTCAGCAGCAGATACCCCGCGCCCATGACCCCCAGGGTGATAAAAACAGGAAGCCCGGTGAGCAGCAGCAAAAGAAGAATGCCGAAGATGAGCAGAATTTCGATCACCGATCCGGCTCCTGGGGAACCCGGCTCCGGATGAGGGTGCCCAGCAGGCGCTCCCCCATCTGGAGCCCCAACAGCACGGCGCCTACGGGCAGGGCCGCCTGGGGGATGGCCATCGGGATGGCCAGCGCGCCCACGGAAACCTCGTCGAGCCGGAACGACAGCAGGCAGTCCTCGAATCCCTTTGCGGCCAGGAGGATCAAAAAGGCAATACCGACCAGGTGCTTTGCGATTTCGAGTTTGGTCCGGATCCCCCGGGGCAACCTGCGGGAGATGAGGTCCACCCCGATGTGGCCGTCGGTCTGGAGGGTATAGCCGGCCCCCAGAAAGGCGGCCCAGAGCATCAGATAGGTGCCGACCTCTTCACTCCAGCCGATGGGCTGATTGAGAAGATACCGGACAAAGACCGCATAGCAGACCACAAAACCGATGGCGGCGGTGATACCTCCGGCGATGACCCCGGCCATCCGGTTCGCGCGGTTGATCAGTGAGAGCATTCGGTGCATCTGCAATCGCTGGGTAAGCGGGTATCGCCTACTGTTTTCTGAGTTTCTGAACCTCATCCACCAGGGATTTGCCTTCGTTTCCGGTGGAGGAAATAAAATAATCCAGCACGGGTGCGGTGGCCTTTTCCCATGCGGCCGCTTCCTCAGGGGTCTGCATATGAAGGACCATGCCCTTTTGCTTCAGTGCGGAAAGGGAGGTTTGAGCGGCCTCCTCGCTCCGTTCCAGGCACCGATCCTGGGCGAGCGCCGCTGCCGCCATGATCCCCTTGTGCTGATCCGGGCTGAGGGAAGCCCAGAATTTGGGATTCGTAAACACCACGTGGGTCACGGCAAAATTGTATGCAACGGTACCGTATTTCTGCACCTCGTAATAATGGCGGGCCAGGGCCGCGCTCACATCGGTCAGGCCGATGTCCAGGGTGCCCCGCTGCAGCGCCATGAACACTTCGGGGCCGGAAACGGATACCGCGCTGGCCCCCATGGATTCCACCCCCTTGTTCATGATCTTGGAGGTGCCCCGCATCTTTTTACCCTTGAAATCTTCGGGCATTTTCAGAAGTTTTTCATTGGTGGTGTAGATCATGGTGCGGGTCTGAAACTCCCACATCAGCGGTTTTACCCCTTTGGCGGACAGCAGCTCAAAAAGGCGGTTTCCCACCCCCCCGTTGAGCACGTTTTTGATCACCCCGTAGTCGGTGATCAGATAGGGGACGACGAACAGATCCATCACCGGCACGATTCCGGTCCACTCCATGTTGGTGGTCATACCGGCTTCGATGGCACCGCTGATCACCGCCTTGACCACCTCCTTGGGTTTGTATGCCTGGGCGGACGGATAGATCTCGACAACCACGCTTCCTCCGGTGTTCTGACGCACATCCTCCCCGAACTGTTTGACGACCTGGGCCACAAAGTGGCTATCCGGGAACTGATGGCTCAACCGCATCTTGGCCGGTGCCGCCTGGGCGGAAGGAAAGATACAGACAATCAGGGCGATGGCTAGTGCAAGGACGATGGTTTTCCTGAGCATGGGACCTCCTTTTTCGGATGTTGAAATGTCGAACCGGCCTGGCGCCGTCCGATGGAACAGACCCTTGTTTGCACCGATGCGGTCCGCCGCATCGGCTGGTTGTATACCCTGCCTTGGGCGGATACGCAAATCCTTTGATGACCGGAAGCATACCGTTTACCCGCGCTCCGCAGCCGCCTTTTCCGCAAGCGCAAGCTGGCTTTTCAGGGCAAAGGATGCGGCATCCACGGCGCGGGAAACCGCAAGGATCCCGTCGAGATGATCATACTCGTGCTGGAGCAGCTCGGACAGGTCACCGGCCAGCCGGCGCTGCCGGGGGCGCCACTGCATGTCGCGATAGCGGATTCGGCACCCCCGGTGCCGCCTGACCCTGACCCGCAGGTCGGGAAAGCACATGCAGTCATCCCAGAGCTCCAGCATCTCATCGCTTTTCTGGTCCAGGACCGGATTGATGAACACGACCGGCTCGGTGATGTACATGTAAACGAGCCGTTTCATGACCCCGATTTGGGGGGCGGCGATGGCGCGCCCCGCCCCATGCCGCCGGCGAAACGCCATGAGGGTGTCGTGCAGATCCGCCACGATGCCCTGGATGTCCGGCAGTTCCCGGGGATTGACCGGGTCGCTGGCGTCATAGAGTGCCGGGTTTCCGAGCAGGAGCACTTTTTTTGCAGCCATGCGGGTTCTCCTTTGCGTTCAGACCGATTCCCGCCACCCAGATGTTCGTGAGGGGGGTTACTTTTGGATCAGCCCGAACTCGTTTCTTCTGTTTTTCGCCCAGGCCGCTTCGATTTGACCCTCAACGGCCGGTTTTTCCTCCCCGTAGCTGACGGTCAATATCCTTTCCGGGGGTATGCCCAGCGAGATGAGAAACTTGGCGGCGGAAGTGGCTCTTTTTTCCCCCAGGGCCAGGTTATACCCGTTGCTGCCCCGCTCATCGCTGTGACCTTCGATCCGGACGGACACCTGGGGATGGGCCAGAAGCCACTGGGCCTTCTTCTTTAAAACGGCCTGGGCAAGGGGGGTGAGATCCGATCGGTCGAAGTCAAAGTAAATCGGCTCTGTTTCAAAGGCCTGGATCTCCGCTCGAAGGTTCTTTTCGTTTTCCCGCTCTTGATCCCGCCGCCGAGTTTCTATGATCGACGCTTCGGCAATTTTCCCCTCCTCCCCGCCGGGGGGCTGCACCCCGGGTGCCGTTGCCTCGGGTTTGGCCGCCTCCGATGCTTTCGTTTCCCGGGGGGCGGCCCCGGGCGTTTTTTCCACCTGTCGTTGTGCGCACGAGGTGATCAACAGAATCAGCACCAACGAGAGTCCCAACGATCGACCATCACGGATACCTTTTCTTTTCATGGTGCCTCCTCGGCGGCCCCCGTTTTTGGGGCTGCAGGTTTAGCGCAACGGTTTAAAAATTCACTTTTGGGTCATACCGCCTCGATTGTGGAGGGCGGTTTGGGGGTGATGTTGTAGGTGACGCTGACAATGCCCGGGACATGATGGATGATCTGGTGGGAGAGTCGGGTCAGCATTTCGAAGGAAAGTTGCGTCGGGGTCGCGGTTCGCGCATCGACGCTGTCCCAGCACCGCACCTCGATTTGTTGGCCGAAATCCCGTTTGCCCTCCCGCATGCCGGTCACCCGGTCGGCATGCAGAATCGCCAGGTACTGGAATGCCCCGGTCCCCTTGAGCAGCCCTTCGACGATGGCGGTTGCCTTGCGGACCGTCTCGATGCGCGCCGGGGTCACCTCGCCGATCACCCGCGCCGCCAGAGCAGGCCCGGGAAAAGGAATCCGCTCGAACAGCTCGGCGGAAAGCCCCAGGGCCTTGCCGATTTTCCGAACCGCGTCCTTTCTGAGCCGGATGAGCGGTTCGAGGATACGGTAACCGAAGGCCTGCTGCGGGTCGATCCCGAGCTGCTCAAAGACATTGTGCTGGCGCTTTATCCCCGCAACCGTCTCATCGATATCGGTCAGGATCGTTCCCTGCAGAAGGTGCTTTGCGCCGCTTTCCCTGACGAGATTTCCGAAAACCCTCCGGTAAAAGGTCTGGGTGATCGCCTCGCGCTTCTCTTCAGGGTCGGTGACCCCCGTGAGCGCGTCGAAAAAGGCTTTGCGCGCGTCGATCACCTCCACGGCCACGCCCATCTGCCGGAACCGATCCACGACCTGCTCGGACTCCCCCTCGCGCATGAGCCCGTTTTCAATAAAGACCGTCTTGAGACGACTCCCCAACGCGCGATGTCCGAGCATCGTTACCGTGGACGAATCGACCCCTCCCGAAAGCGCATTGATCGCCGTACCCTGCCCGACGGCGCGCTTGATCTCGTCGATTTTCCCGGCGATGAAGTCCTCGGGGGTAAGCGCCTGAACGGTAATTTCCTGAATCATAAACGGAGCTCCTTTCGTTTCCCAGTCGGATTCCAAAACCACCCGCAGGTTTCTTGGACATGCACAGGGACGGCGAAAGCGACGGGGTGGGTGCCGAAGGTGGATCGAAACCTGTGGGAGCTTGAACATGGCGGCCGCTCGCTTCCGCTGCCTCGTGCAGCGCCGATGGCTAGATCCGCTTGTAGTCCTTGGTGGGGCAAAAGTCAATCGCGGTGTTGATGCATCGGTTGCCGATGCCGGTTTCCCTCCGACCCTCCTCCCATCCGGGGTGGGTTACGTCGGAACCAGCGGCCAGAAATACAGGATGAGCGGCAGGGATGGGGATCGCCCGCCTTGGCGGGACATCCTCATCGCTACGGGCAGCAACGCAAATCATTTTAACTCACGGTCCGATGAGCTCCCAAATTCCTGCCCCTTTCGTCTCGCACCCTTCGGCATAGGCACGAACCGTTACGACCGTTACCAAAAACGTAAAGTAACTCATAGCGATTTCCGAAGGTGTTCATCCGCTGCCGTGCAATCGTCAACTCATGAAATGAATAAATCACGAATAAACGCCATGATGTCGCTTTGGGGTCAAAATTTTTACCGAAAGAGTCGGTTGGCATAAGAATTGATATAAAAAATTATATGGCCTGTTCGGCAATCCCCGAACAGGAGTCTGGTAACGATGAGCAGAGACGACGGAGAAGTTGATCCAGTAGGATCCGATCAATGAGCGCAGTTCCCGGAGCGGCCTTTTTTTCGAGATGAGAAAGGGCGATATTCAGATATTTTTTTGCCGATTTTGTTGCGGTTTGGGGAGGGCAAACACAGAAAGGAGGTGTTTGGCATGGAATTAGTTCCCTGGAGACCCTTTGGAGAAGTCAGTTCGGTTCGAAGGGAAATGGACAGGCTATGGAATCGGTTTCTCGGTGAAACGCCCCTTGCCAGGACGTTGACAGACGAATGGTTGGCTTCTGTGGATATTTCGGAAACCGAAGATAAACTTCTCATCAAGGCTGAACTTCCCGGCTTGGAAGCAAAAGATGTGAAAGTCAGCGTCTCGGGAGATGTCTTGACGATTAAAGGTGAAAAGAAAAAGGAAAAGGAAGAGCAAGATGAGCACCAGTATTGCTCTGAGAGGTACTACGGGTCTTTCCAACGTTCTTTCCAGCTGCCCCATGGTGTCAATGCGGATAAGGTTGCGGCAGTTTTTGAAAAGGGCGTCCTGAAGGTGATGCTTCCCAAGGTAGAGGAAGCCAAGAAGAAAGAGATAGAGGTCAAGGTTAAGTGAACTTGCATCGGCCCTCCCCAGGCCCAATTGCTGGATGATTTTTGCGTAAGGGATTTTCATCCCCTTGGCTGTGCCGATCGAACATCAAAAGGGGAAAAATGAAATGGAAGA
>ENA-OSEO01002766-OSEO01002766.1-sediment-metagenome-genome-assembly--contig:-NODE-2766-length-23220-cov-21.744069_pt1 | contig 23220 bp, 17 predicted proteins | sample MGYA00237883_ERZ534232 | MGnify/ENA metagenome assembly ERZ534232
TCGAAAAGGATGTGGGCTTCGCGGTAGACGACTTTGTATCCTGAGAGGATGGCGCTGTTAGCGACGGTTTTGGCGATATGGCTTTTGCCCGTGCCCGGCGATCCTATCAACAGGGCGTCCTGTCCGTCTCGAATAAATTTTCCAGTCACCAGTTCATAGATGTCGTTTTTGGGGAGTTTCGGGTTGAAGCCCCAGTCGAACTCTGTGAGGGTGGGTTGTTCTGTAAGGCTGGATGCCTTGAATCGGGTTTGAGTCAGACGGGACTTTCGGTAATCCAGTTCATCCTGAACCAGGCAAGCCAAGACCTCTGAGAAAGCAGCGCCCTGATTGGCCTGGATGATCCGGGTCTCCAGGGTGGCGATAATGCCGTGGAGTCTTAAGGTTTTGAGATGTCTTTCCAATTCAGCAGGTGACATGTTTTTGCCTCTTTTTTCTTCCTGGATGTTGTTCAAATGATTCCCTGTCTTCGCAGGGTGCGAAGTTGGTCTGCTGACATATCTGCCGGGTCCTTTATGGATTCTGGAAGGCGGAGGGTTCCGCCGTTGCAGGATACCCATTTATCCCAATCAAAGACGGCGACGGGCACGGGATGGTTTGAGAGCCGCTCTCGGACCTGATGAGCCCCTCGGCGACCTGCCGGGTCGCGGTCCAGAAACAACAGGATTCGAGGAAACTGGACCCGGGCATGGATCCACAGCAGTCGGTCGATTTGTTCCGAGGAGATGGCACATCCCATTAATGCGACGGCATTGCGGCAACCGGCCTCCACGAGCTTTGCCACGTCGAAAAACCCTTCTACCAGGATCAAGCCGAAGGTGTTGGCTTGACGCCAGGCCTCTTTATCCAGCAGGATGTGATCCTGGTTATAGATCTCCCAGCCTTTTTTGAACGGATAACTCCAGTATTTTCCATCGGCATCTTCCTGCTCCCGGCTCAGTGCCCGTCCAACATGGCTGAGGATGACCGGCTGAAGGCCGTGGCCGTTTTCTCTGATGCCGCGAACCTGGAAGACCAGCCGGGAGTTGAGGGACGATGCGGTCTTTGCCCATGCCCGCTGGGGCAAAAAGCCGCATCCCAGATATCGACAGGTAGCGGCCGATATTCCCCGACGGTGTAATTCTGGATGATCCGGACGCAGATACCGACACAGATCGATCTGTATGGCGGGATTGATGGTTTTCTCAACCGATGGTTTCCCCTCCCGTTGGCTGATTCCAGATGACGCATCCAGATGATTTACCGTGGAGATCCCTTGGGCCACCATCCACTGGGCCACCTCGAACATGGTCATTTGTTGGCCTTGCCGGCGCAGCATCTCTCGACAAAATTGCAGGATGCCGCCGCCTTTGCCGCTGCTGAAGTCCTTGAAGATGTTCTCTGAGAGGCTGACGTGCATCGACGCATTCTCTTCCAGGGTAAAGGGTGATTTGAGCCAGATTTCATCGTCCCGGCGGCTTCGTTTGGGATCCACTTCCAGGTTAAAAACCTCAATCACCTGCCGCCATTTCGCCTTTTGCCAGACCAGGGGCAGTTGTTCCCGAGAGATGCTCTTTGGTTCGGGAGCGGGTTGTTTTGGAGAAGACCCCCCGGCGGCATGCCGATCCCAGAATAGGGCGTAGTTTTCTCCTGGCCGAATCAACGGATGTTCCTGGGTGAGCCCGGAGGATTCCGCCGCTTCTTCATTGGCTTCCGCAGCCATGCTCTCTACTATGCGACGCAGCGCCTTGGAGCTCTTCAAACCATTTGCCCTGGCCAGTTCTGCTGCCTTCTCCACGTATCGGGCCGGGTAGTGCCGGACCAGATTCACCAAGCCGTACATCCGGCGCTGACCGCTTCGACCTTCTTCCTCAAACCACTGCTCACACAGAGAAAATGTGTGAGGCCCGATGATCTCGGCCTGGGAGAGCAATCGGTCCGTTTGCCGGGACGGATTGAAAATCCGATCCCCTGGCGCCATCATCAAAGACCCTGGTCGCTTCCCTTTTGGATGTCGGCGAATGATCTCCATTCGACGGGGGTCCAGGATCTCGATCGCTTCATCATAGATTCTGACCGCCACCTCGCTGTACAGGGGAGCGGGACTTGCCGCATAGTAACAGTTGCCCACCTGGATCGTACCGTCGTCATAAACCGTTCGGGTTTCCTGACGAAAATACGCAAACGGCATCAAGGGCAATGGCAACAGATACGGCTTTTCTTCCTGAAACATCTCCTCAACCTGACGTTTACTCCGACCATGAATCCTCTGGGATGCCCAGCGTTCCTCCCAATGCCTCAGCCATTCATTCTGGGCTTCGATAGTCTCGAATCTACGCCCCTTCAATGCCGTATCCTGAGTGTGCTTGACCCCATTTTCCACGGTCCCCTTTCGGTTCGGATCTCGAACCCTTGCCGGGTCTGCCACAACCCCATAATGCGACAACATCGCCGAATACAACACGTTCAAATCCGGATCGTAGATATCCGGTTTGATCACCCCTTCCTTAAGGTTATCCAGGATCGCATACTGCGGGCACCCCTTAAAATATCGGAAGGCCTCCTCATGGAGCCGGCACCACGCTTCCTTGCTCGATTTCCATACCACCTTCCGGAAGGCCCGACCGGAGTATTTCAACACCATCACAAACAGCCGTGGCCTCCGGTATGTTCCGTTCTCGCAACGGGTCGGCGCCCCTGTGCCATAGTCCACCTGGCTCTCTTCCCCAGGAAGATATTCCAGACGATCGTACTGCTTGGGATCTTTCTTCTTGAGCCCCCGCACAAACCGCTTGACGCTATTGTACCGATGAGTAAATCCAAACCGCTCCACCAGATCCTGGTAGATGGACATGGCATTTCTGCTCAGCGTCAGTTGTGCCTCGATCCACTCCCGATGAGGCTCACACGCAGATCGGGCATGCTTCGGCACCCCCTCCAGAGCCGGTGGCCGGGGTGGGGGATTTTGGCCTGCTTCACCGCAAAGACCGGTGGCCACTTCTTCACCGGTGGGGGAGTTTGAATGGCCATCATTCTCAGACTTCGTTAAATGATACAGTCGGTCGTATTTTCGGATCGTTTTCCGGTCGATGCCGGTCTTCCGATGGATGTCTCGGTGGCTGATTCCCTTTCCAAGTAAGGTCTCAACTGTCGCTTTTAAATTCGGCTTCAAAACGTTCATCCTTCCTTCCCCCCATTCGTGGATTTATCAAATAGGGGTTTTTACGTTTTGTCGCCGTTCTCAGCAATTTCTACTGGAAATTCAGTCTTGCTGGGTGGGGGATTTTGAAGTGGCCACAGGTGGGGGATTTTGGGTGGCCATCAGGGCGGAAACCTCCAGAGATACGCTATCTTACCTCCTATGAAATCACATCGATAAATCAAATATCTTTTAAACTACGATGGCTCATTTTTGCCAAGTCTTTATCGGAATTAATAAAGAGGCTGGCTGATAAAAAAACGCAAAACAGCAGGTATGATTCCCATCTTATTTTTCGCCGTTAAGAACAATAAAAAAAATAAAAAAATCAATCATATAGACCTGAAATGAGGGAGAGGAAAAACATGTGACAAGGATCAGCGGAACTGCCGGGAATTGCCTTTTAGAAAACGTTGGACAGGTTTTCAATTCCCTTCATGAGTTGGGTCTCAAGGAGGTCTGTCATATGGATCTTCCTGTGGTCGTTGGCGTCATTGCCGTAAAGGTCGTTGCGATAGCTGGAGAACAGGTCTTTGAGAGGGTCCTTGAAACTTGACGGTTCTAATCCGGATTTCTGGATGATGCGGGTGAGTTGGTCGATTAGATGATTGGTGTTTGATAACGGCGGGGTTTCAGCGCCCTGGTATCTGGAATAGGCAGTGGTCTCTTTTTGCACGGTTTGTTCCAACATCACCGATCTTTCATATCCATAACAGGCTTCTAAACCGGAGATGGTGTCCAGCTTCTTGATTTCCATGCCTCTAACGGCGGCACGGCCCAGGTCTCCATCATACAGGAAATCTGTCATGACCTTGTCTATATCCTTCAGGGCCTTCTTGATGGCCTTGAGTTCTTGTTCATTTAAATTCCCGTCAACCGATATGGAAATGGTCCTGGTATTTTCGGAATAGAACGCCTCTCTTTCCAATGAAATGACCCTTTCTCTGGCAAAGGAACAACCTCCAAAGCTGCCCGTCAAGCGTTCTCTTGTAATGCCGGCATAGGTGAGATACTCGTTTCTGTCCTCTTGATTGGTTGAGATCGTTACCCGATCCCCTTCTTCGGTATAGATGGTGATGTCTTTGGTCTGGCTTTCAGAATAGGAAAGATGGGTCAATTGGCTTTGAGAAAACCTCTGGTACGTTTCCTGAAAACCGGATGGTGGCGGAAAATGACAATTACATGATGAGATTGTGACCATTTCAGCTCCTGATTTAGGGAATATTGTAAAGGATATCGGCAATACTCAAGAGAATCTTGAGCTATTCCGATTCTTGTGATGAAAAATCTTTCAACAATGATCTCCCGGGGAAGTTTTCAAAGACGACTCAGGTCGCTCTCACAGAGTCTGCGGCTTCCTTGTGGGAGAGGCTTTTATAATCGGGCTTGTTTTAAGTTACGAACGGCCCGACGGGTGAAAAGGATGCGGTGGAGGGCCGTGAGGTGGGTGGTAATGCAAAGGAACCAGATGGCCACGTTCAGAAAACCGAAAATAGAGCCTGCGGCCAGGACGATGATCCGCTCCGGCCTCTCCATCAGCCCCACCGCGCATTTGGGAATGATCAGTTCGGCCCGGGCGCGGACATAACTCACCAGGAACGCCCCGCACAGGGTGATTGCTGAGATCAGGGTCATGAGGAGGTCTCCTTCTCTGGCAAAATAGGCCAGAACCCCGCCGAAGATGAAGAAGTCTGAATAGCGATCTACTACAGAGTCGACGAATCCGCCAAACCCCGAGGCCTTCCCCGAGGCACGGGCCACGGCCCCGTCCAGCATGTCAAAAAGCCCTGCAAAAAGAATGACGATCCCCGCGGTCACGATGAACCCGCCGAAGTAAAGGAGGGCGGCCACGGCATTGATTCCGAGGCCGGCCAAGGTGAGAAGGGTAGGGGATATGTTGCGGCGGACCAGAACCCGTGCAAAGGCCTTGAGAGGCGCTTCAATCCTTTTCTCAACAATGTCACGTAACATTTTAATATTTAAGTAAGTAATTTACTCATAAACACAGCCTGTTACGGTTAAAACCTGATTTGATCGGCGAATCAGAAGAATGACACGAACGAGCAGAAGGTCTGAGTAAATTCTGTGAGAGGGGCTTCCCAGCCTCGAATCTCGTGGCGAGGACGCCACTCACACAGGGGATTTTCCTTTGCGGGGCGTAGAACGCATCTAACGAGCATTTTGGGCATCATCGAGGGATCTCTCCCTTAATAAACCGCTCAGTCATTTGTTTGGCATCGGTGTCGCTGAACTGCTGCGGCGGGTGCTTCATGGCAAATGCGGCGATGCTCGTCAGGGCGCCGCCGATCCCCCGGTCCCGGGCGAGACGGCAGCATCGGATAACGTCGATGGCAACCCCGGCCGAATTGGGCGAGTCCTGAACAGAGAGCCTCAGTTCCAGGTCCATGGGGACACCCCCGAAACCCCGGCCCTCCATTCGAATAAAACATACCTTGTTATCATTTTGCCAGGGGACATAGTCAGAGGGCCCTATATGGATGTTTTCATCATCCATGGGGCGGTCCAGCTGGGACTGGACGGCCTCTGTTTTGGAGATCCGTTTGGATTCCAGGCGGGTGCGGTTCAGCATGTTCAGGAAATCGGTGTTCCCGCCGGTATTGAGCTGGTAGGTCTTGTCGAGCCGGATGCCTCGATCCGTGAAGAGTCTGGCGAGGGTGCGATGGATAATGGTGGCGCCGATCTGTGATTTGATATCGTCTCCCACGCAGGGTATCCCCTTTTCCTCAAAGCGGGTTGACCATGCGGGGGTGGAAGCGATAAAGACCGGCATGCAGTTGATCAGGCTTGCGCCTGCGGTGAGAGCGCATTCGGCATAATAGTGGGCGGCCTGTTGGGACCCCACCGGAAGATAGTTCAGGAGGATCTCCACCTTGTTTTGAACCAGTTCCTCCACCACATCCACAGGCGGTTCGTTCGAGGGGAGGAAGGTCCGGTGAGGCGGATATTGCCGCATATGCTCGGAGACACCGTCCAGGATATGCCCCATCCGGACGGTTACGGGGCTTTCGGGAATGGATTCTCGGATGGGATAGACGCAGTTGGGACTGGCTTGAATGGCCCGGTCCACCGTTTTTCCCACCTTTCGCTTGTCAATGTCAAAGGCAGCCACGATCTCGATATCACTGGGCAGATACCCTGCCAGATCATAGTGCATCAATCCCAGATGATCCTCATCCGCCTCGTTTTGCCGATAGTGCTCAATGCCCTGGAGGAGAGAGGCTGCGCAGTTTCCGATACCAACAACGCCGATCCTGATCTTTCTGTCTCTATCCATGTCGCAACAATCCGCTCTGAGTATGAGAAGGAGATCGAGTGTCCTGAAACATTTAAATGATATATTTTTTTATTTTGGAAATCAAGCTGTACTTGACGTCGAAGGCAATTCCGGTTTTGGTTGTGGGGGGTTTTCAGTGGGGACGATAACCGGGAGGTGCCGGTCCGGAGATTTAAGAGGCAGGGCTGACTCTGGGAAAAGCTCCCCCCCGTCCGATGAGGTGCGGACAGGGGGGACTCTGACTGGGCGAACCGGACTTTAAAATTTTAGAACTGAATCGAGATCCTCATCGGAAACGTCAAAAACCAGGTCGTGAGGCGGGAGCTTTTCGATCCTGAAAAATTCGGGCAACCGGTCATCGGCCGAGGTGAACCCTGCCCGCCTGTTGAAGTCGATCTCGGTCTTCAGGACCTTCTGTCCAAGGGCGCCGATATCATCCCCCGTGAGGCTCAGACCATACTTGGCATTCACCATATCCACAATGGCGGCGAAGGCATCCGGGACGTCCAGCACCGGGAAGGCCACGAAGAGGCAAAGCCCGGCCGTGTCGATGAAGGCCGTGGCGATCTGGAGATCTTTGGAGAGTTTCGCCTGGCCCTCGCTCTTGAGCGGATCCAGTTGGCCCCCCACATTCATGATATTGGTTGCCACGGCGTAACCTGCCGTATGGTCCGCCCCCATCGGTGAGGTGGCAAAGGTTACGCCGACGCCCTTTACCGCCCTCGGGTCATAGGCCGGGAGGGCCTGGTTCTTGACTACGGGAACCCGTCTGACCCCGAAGGTTTTTCCCACAATCCCGGCTCCTGCGCCTAATATCCGGCCCAGGGGCGTTCCTTTGCCCACCTCTGCGATGAGTTCTTCGGCGCCGGCCACGTCGCCGAATTGTTTAATGCCCCCTTCCATGGCTACGGCCACGGAATTTCCCATTTCAATGGTGTCCACTCCGATATCGTCACAGGCCCTGTCGATGCGGGCGATGGCATCCAAATCATCAATGCCGCAATTGGGACCCCAGGCCCATACGGTTTCGTATTCGGGCCATTTTGATACATATTCGCCCTTTTGGTCGACGAAGATCCCGGAGCAACGGATGACGCACCCCGACATGCATCCGTGGGTCGGATTTCCCCCACGTTCGACCGTAAGTTTATTCAGGGTTTCTCCTCCGACCTTGTCAGCGCTGTCAAACCGCCCGGAGCTGAAGTTGCGCGTGGGGAGCCCGCCCGCCTCGTTGATGATGTTGATGAGGATATCGGTCCCGTAGGTCGGGAGTCCCTGGCCGGTTACGGGATACTCCTGGAGGGCCTTGGCAAAGCGTTTGGACGCCTGATTGAAGGCCTCCTTGTCCACGATGGGCGCCAGCTCGCCTCCTGACGGATCGATGATAATGGCCTTGAGCCCTTTTGAGCCCATCACGGCGCCCAGACCCCCCCGGCCTGCATGACGGGTGGGGCGGCCGTCCCTGTCTGTAAAGGCCACGCTGGCTCCGCCCAGTTTCCATTCGCCTGCCTGGCCGATGGTGACAAATCCGACTTTATCCCCGAACTCGCTTTTCAGTTTGTCTACCGCGGCATAGTTTCCAAGGCCCCGGAGATCATCGGCCGGAGACAAATCGTATTTGTCTTTGCCGACCCACAATCTATGCAGCTTGCCATCCTGCGGCAGGCCTTCCACAACGATTGCCGCAATGCCGAGCCGGGCAAGATACTGGCCTGCCTGACCCCCTGAATTGGCTTCCTTGATGCCGCCTGTGAGGGGACTCTTGGCACCCACGGAGATACGTCCTGAATTGGCACAGTTGGTTCCGCCCAGGAGGCCCGGAGCAAAGATCAGTTTGTTATTGGGGCCGATGGGGGAGCAGGTCGGCTCCACCTCCTTTGCCACGATGGCCGAGGTGAGTCCCCTTCCTCCCAGGCCTTCATATGCCTGCGGGACAGCTTCCGCCTTGACCGAAAGATCGGTCATGTTGACCCTTAACATTTTGAACATGGCAACCTCCTTTCATGGATTGAATCGGATTATTTGAGTTTCCCTAATGATATCGCCTCGGTTCCGCTCTCCTGACGAGAGATCGGACCTGTCAGACCCCGCTGAAAGAGGCCGATTGTCGATGTGCCAACGGGCGTAAGCCTGCCACAAATCGAACGCCATATCAAGAAAATTCCATTTAAAATTCAAGATGTTGAATCAAATATGACATAAGCCAAATCAGGTGCCGGGATTGACAGCGCTCGACGCTTCTGATACGTTTCAACGCCGTCGTGACGGTCCCTAATGACGCCGCAGCATGCTGGCTCCGAATAGGTCGACCCGGCGCCAGGCGCACGGCGGAAGGGGCAACAAAATCACATGCCAAGCAATTCGGTGAAGATTTTCCTTGACACAAAGATCTCTTTTGTGTTTTTCATTAAATGTTAAAAACTGTACAGTCCAAAGTTCTTATAACCAGTTGAAATCACCTGACCCTGTCTCCTACTATCGTCATTCCGGCGAAAGCCGGAATCCAGAACGCTTTCGGCATGATACGGCCCCTGGATGCCGGATCGAGTCCGGCATGATGTAAGAACCCTGGACTCTCAAGTCGAAAAGAATCAAGCCAAAAAACCGTTAACGTAAACGATGGTGCAATCTCCGCCAGCGAACACGGTTTGTTCAATAAAGGAGTGTTGTAACGCCGATAGAAACACTGCCTTTTTCACTAATTCACGTATCCTTTCACATCTTACAGGTTTGCGCTCTGTGTGGATATCAGCCGCCATTGCTCTGAGACATAGAAATATTATCTTAACTCCCGACTCTCATTTATTTATGTTGAGGGAGAAAGTTTTAATTTTTAGCAGGCTATGAGAAAAAACATTGAGTATATGGTGTATTGCAACGGGGCCTGATCCTCCGCTAATCGATCAAAGTCTCAAGAAGCCGGTGAAATCACCTTAGGGTACTTCACCGGCTTTTTTATGTCAAATCTGATAGATACAATATGCATGCACTGTAAGAGAGATCCGCTCAATAGCTTCGGATAGAAGATTCGTCTTCCATATATACCCCCTATCGAAGGAAGGTCAATCGGATTCTATGGTCGAACGTGGAACCCTAATGTTTTGAGGAACTGATATGTCAAATGCGTTGGCCCCAAGAACTGACTTCTACGATATCTGGCACAGATTCATCAATTCTGGAAACACCGAGGGCGTGCCGGAAAACGTGAGGGAGTCGTGGAAACGTTGCAGGGACATAGGGATCAATCCGATGAAAGAACCTTCGCCCATCCAGATCGACCAGAAGGGTCTCGACATACGGATAGGCGCCAATCTGGATTTGCATCATCTGTTGGAGCGTCATTACAAAGAGCTGGAGGGGAGGTTCGATTTTGCCCCCTTCGTGATCCTCTTTATGGACAACGATGGGTATGTGCTATCAATCCGGGGTGATGATGCCATATTGCGAACACTTGAAAAGACAGGTGTTAGAGAGGGGTTAAGTATAAGTGAAAGTGATGTGGGCACCACGGCCCCCGGCATAAGCCTAGCCGAAGGAAGGCCCATCACGGTCCTTGCAGAGGAGCATTATTTACGGGGGCTTCATTGGGCAAGTTGTTTCTCGATTCCGATCTGGGACCACAAAAAAAATGTATTGGGATGCCTTGATTTTACGAGCACACTCCACTATGGGACAAAGCTTGAACATCTGATCCCCTTTTTCTGCAATATCGCCCATTCGTTGCAGTTTGAGGTTTTCCTGAAAAGGAAAATGGAATTGCTTGAACTGCACGATTTGTATTTCCGATCCACGTTTGAGTATGCGGACAAGGCCCTAATTCTTGTAAACAGGTGTGGGCAGATTATCGATATAAATTCATCGGCACAAAAATCCTTTGGAGCTAATGCCAACAAACTCCTGAGAAGGGATATAGGGGAACTGCTGGACCTTTCAGAAATCTGGTCCTGTTTTTCGTCTCAAAAGGGCACGCAAATCGTAAGGCTTCATTCTCCAGGCAGGGCCAATCCCACATTATTTTCCATGGAAGTTATCCCCATCTTTAGCCAATCAGGTGACGAGATGGCGTATTTGCTGAGATTGGAAAGAGAGAAGGTAACCGTAGCCCTGCCTGGTACATCTTGCAATACCGCGCGGTTTTCGTTTGGAAACATTATTGGGCGTAGTCCCCGGATTCTTGGTGTCATCGATAAAGCCAAAAGAGTGGCAAAGACGTGCTCCAATGTCCTGATCGAAGGAGAAACGGGGACAGGGAAGGAGCTATTTGCGCACGCCATCCATGTTGAAAGCAATTATTCTGGCGGGCCTTTTGTTGCGCTTAATTGCTGCGCCATTCCCCAGGAGCTTGTCGAAAGCGAATTGTTTGGCTATGAAAAAGGGGCCTATACAGGGGCAAGAAGAGATGGAAATATAGGGAAATTTGAGACGGCAAACAGGGGGACCATCTTTCTGGATGAGATTCATGCTATGAATGAAGCGGGCCAAATGAAGCTGTTAAGAGTCTTGGAAGATCGCCAGATTACGAGGATCGGCGGGAGGCATTCAATCCCTTTGGACCTGCGCGTCATAGCGGCAAGCTCGAGAAATCTTGAAGAAGAAGTAGCGAGCGGCAATTTTATTGAGCCTCTTTTTTTCAGACTGAACGTTGTGAGGTTGCGTATTCCACCCCTGAGAGAGAGACGCGAAGATTTTCCTGATCTTATTGATTATTTCATAAAGGAGCTTAACAGGAAATTTGATCGGGATATCCAGGGCGTTGCACCAGAGGTGTTGGAGGCCTTTTCACAATACGCGTGGCCCGGAAATATCAGAGAGCTGAGAAATTTCATGGAGTGTGTCTTCAACTTTTCTGACGGGACAGTGATAACACTGGCGGATTTAGAAGGGAATTTGTCGAAAATACTTGGAGAAGAGGCATCGAAAGGGAAAAGCATTGAAGACGTCACGGAGAAATTAATGGTGGAGGCTCTTGACCGGTTCGGGAGTGTAAAGGAAGCAGCGGAGTTCTTGGGTCTATCCGTGAGCACTTTTTACAGAAAGATGAAAAAATTTGGTTTGTCAAAATAATAATGCAGTTTCCAATTCTTAAAACCATGGCCCTGCCTCGGCCGCCGTTGTGCTGCGTACGAAAATCACCCACTGAAAACAATGGGCCTCATAGCAGAGGCCCATTCATTCAGAAAATCAACCCGTTACCCGTCCCGGCCTCGGCTTCGAGATCGACAAATGCCTTTTGAAGCGGTACGGGACCCGTTTCTTCAAGATCACGAAGACGCGGCTCAAACTCAAGGTCATCCGGGAGAAGGGCCTGAAGGCCGCCCTTGCCATCAAGAAACGGAAGGGCGGCTCTTCATCTGTTTGATCTGAACTTTTTTTGGAAGTCCTATCCGGCAAAAGCGAAGTCGGCCCAGACCCCACAGCGGTCCTTATAGTCGAAATGCCTTCCATGATCCTTGAGGCTCCAAAACGGACTATGGCAGGCTTTCACGTCCGTCAGCATTGGGAGGACCTGGTTTTCAAGACGCACGGGCGTACTGCCGTCACCTCCCTTTGATAGATACTGTTTCATCTCCCCAAACGGCATTTTGAAATGAACTGTGCCATCCTCTTCTTTAATGTCCATCTTTACGTATTTGACGCCGAAGATTTTTTTCATCAAGACACCACCGAGGCTTTCGACGGCCAATGTGTCAAGGATCTCGCGCTGCTCCGGCGTGGCATTATCGCTTATGTAGATCCCTCCCTCTGATCCCATACTCATAAGCTCTGCAAAAGACGGGTGAGGTATGTCACCCATATATATGGTCGTAATGCCGGAAAGATCAACATCATTGACTTTCCCTTCCTGTATCCTAAAAACCATAAAGTATCTGCAACCACCTATCTTATCCCTGCCGAAATAATAAGGGCAGGGCCCTTCTGAGGCACATGCCTCATTATACGTTCCCTTTATTTGCCAACCCGGCTTCAATTGTGCCATGCTGCACCTCCTTTGAATATGGTTTACATGCTGCCACTTCACACTTCGTGTGTGACCTGCTCCACGTTCACTTCTGATTCATTTGGCTTAGTCATTGGCCTCGGAGACCCCTTTGGCGGTTCACCTCCTTCATGATCCCGGCCATCCCATATGTCCTCCTATTTCTCGCGTGGCCTCCCGATGAGAGATATTATACACCAAAATCCTCATCCTTCTTGGCCAATAAGCTTCCAGAGTTTGCAGAGGTTGCCTTTTTTTTCGTTGAGAGGCCCAAAAACAAAAAGAGATAGCCCTCTCTCGCTCGATGAATCTTCGCTGCCGGTTCTCCTTGGGGATTATTTTTGACTTTCCATATACTCTCCTATTTTCTTCATAACTCCTTGTTCCATTAGGGACATTCTGTCTTCCAATGAGGCGGGATATGGATCATCTCCAAAGGCACACAAAATCTCCTCCAAGGTATAATGAATATTTTTGTCTAATTCCTTGAATGGGCCCCGAAGCTGCCAAAAGCATCCTGGGCAATAAACGCCGAGATCAGATGCTCCGGTTTCATCAAATTGGTTCAGCTTTCTTCCAACTTCCTTCGCAGCTTCATTAAGGTCAAAATTGTTGCGAACAAAACTTACAAACCCACAACTCAAATTATCATTCCGGTTATTCTTGAGCTCAACGATGTCCATGCCCACTGCCTTGTGCACGCCTCTAATAGCTTCAAAGAATTTATCACCTAATTCGCTGCTATAGCATGAATCTGAAATGGCAAATTTCCCAGGAATCTCCCTGTGAACCGTTATTTCTCCTTTTTGATACTTATCCCAGAGCCATTCCCATAGGGAAACAACCTCAAAGGGCAGCTTAACCCCATGATAATTCGGCCATATATTGCCATAATAGTTGCCACAGGAACCACAATAGGTAATCATACGTTCCGTGTCGAGTTTCTCAAGTAGTCCACGGCTGCTTTCGACCAATTCACTAAAATATTCGTAATCTCCGAATCGATGCGGCAGCTCTCCGCAGCATAAGTTGCGGGGTGAATATTTAGGGAGCTCTGCCAACACCTTAGAATGTTCGATTCCATAAGGAATCATGCGGCCTACACAGCCCATCACGAGGACCTCTTTGCTCTTCGGGGGAGGTACTGCCCATTTTTCCAGAATCTTTTTCTCTTCATCGGTTTCCTGGTCGTAAACATCATAACACCAACAAGTATCTCCTTTACCGGTAGAGAAATATTGGACAAATGACGGTATTCCTTTCCCAGTTGCCTTAATTTGATCTTCCAATCGCTCCATAATAAGGGTGTATGGTTTGAGGTCATGAGGACAATAGTTGTTACAGTTAAAACAAAAGCTGCACTCCTTTAGCACCCGTTCGGTTTCTTCACCATTTAGCAGGCGACCGATTTCGGCAAGTGACTCTTCCTCACCCATTTTCATGACAGGACATTTCTGCAGACATATGCCGCAGGTTGCACAGACTTTTTCGCTTTTTCCCTCAGGATCAAAGGCATCGATATAGGATTTGCTGATCATCTTCTCGCTCCTTTCTCTAATAATTATTGAAGGCTTAAGGGTTAACTAAATTTCAAGACCGAATCCAGATCCTCGTCTGACACATCAAAGACCGTGTTATGGGGTGGAAGTTTTTCGGTCATAAAGAACTCGGGAAGTCTGTCATCAGCCGATGTGAACCCTGCCCGCCGGTTGAAATCCTTTTCTATCCCCAGGACCTTCTGTCCCAAGGCACCAACATCGTCGCCCGTCAGGCTCAGGCCATACTTGGCGTTGATCATGTCCACGATGGCATTGAAGGCATCCGGGATGTCCAACACTGGAAAGGCCACAAAAAGGCACAGTCCAGTGGAATCTACCGCCGCAGTGGCCACCTGAAGGTTGCGAGATAATGCTGCCTGACCCTCGCTCTTCAGCGGGTCCAACTTACCTCCCACATTCATGATATTGGTTGCCACTGCATATCCTGCCGTGTGGTCAGCGCCCATGGGTGATGTGGCATAGGTGACGCCCTGCCCTTTCACCGCCCTGGGATCGTATGCTGGGAGAGCCTGGTTTTTGACGACCGCGACACGTCTAACGCCAAAAGTTTTCCCTGTAACTGCCGCGCCAGAACCCAATATGCGACCAAGGGGTGTACCCTTGCCTACCTCCGCTATGAGTTCTTCAGCGCCAGCCGAATCGCCAAACTCCTTGAGTCCGCCCTCCATGGCCACCCCAACGGCATTGCCTACTTCAATGGTGTCCACACCGATATCGTCACAGGCCCGGTCGATACGGGCGATGGCATCCAGGTCGTCGATCCCGCAGTTGGGACCCCAGGCCCATACGGTTTCGTATTCAGGCCATTTGGAAACATAATCGCCCTTTTGGTCCACAAAGATTCCGGAACAACGGATGACGCAACCCGACATGCATCCGTGCGTCGGGTCCCCCTTACGTTCTATGGTGAGCCTGTTCAGCGTTTCTCCTCCCACCTTGTCGGCCCCATCAAAACGGCCGGCGCTGAAGTTCCGGGTGGGAAGCCCCCCCGCCTCATTCAGGATATTGATGAGAATGTCTGTCCCGTACGTCGGCAGACCCTGGCCGGTTACCGGATATTCCTGGAGTGCCTTGGCAAAACGTTTGGCCGCTTCCTTAAAGGCATCTTTGTCTGCTAACGCCGCAAGTTCCCCATCTGAAGGGTCAATGATAATAGCCTTCAGACCCTTGGAACCCATCACCGCGCCAAGCCCCCCCCTGCCTGCATGACGGGTAGGCCGAAGCTCCTGGTCAGTAAAGGCGACAGTCGCTGCTCCCAATTTCCATTCGCCTGCCTTGCCGATACTGGCAAACCCCACTTTGTCTCCAAATTTGCTTTTTAGTTTATCTACGGTTGCATAGTTACCGAGACCTTTAAGATCATCCGCAGGAGATAATTCATACTTATCCTTCCCTACGAACAGTTTATACAGTTTCCCATTCTGAGGCAGACCCTCAAGCACTATGGCCGCGATTCCGAGTCTGGCAAGATATTGGCCTGCCTGACCTCCGGAATTGGCCTCCTTGATGCCGCTGGTAAGGGGGCTCTTGGCGCCTACCGAGATTCGACCGGAATTGGCGCAATTGGTACCCCCCAAAAGACCTGGGGCAAAAATCAGTTTGTTGTTAGGACCAATAGGTGAACACGTGGGTTCCACCTCGTTTGCAACAATGGCAGAGGTCAACCCTCTGCCACCAAGCCCCTGATAAGCCTCAGGGAGGTCCTCGCTATTAACCGAAAGATCAGACATATTGACTCTTAGGATCTTTACCATAGCACTCTCCTTCCATGATAGTCTCAATACGTTTTCCCGTAACCGTTCACGGGCTCAGGGTCCGTACGTCCAGTTTTATGTGGACGCGAAATCCGTGTCCGGGGGCAGGTCACCTCCGATGCCAGGTTTGTGGTGACGCCGTGAGGCGTCCTGCCTGGCAATGCCTCGCGGGCAAACTGCAAAACGTTCCGCCCCGATTGAAAGCGAGTGAGCGCGAGCAAGCAACAGCAACCCCGTGAACGGCTACGTTTTCCCTAAACGAATGGGGTGGTGTACATGCCCAGTTTCTTAGCCGCTTCTTCTGTGGGCATCCCATCTGGCGGAATTTCTAAAGGAATGCCGGGCCAGGCAACGGATAACCTATTCCCAGTCTCTGGCGACCAAGTCCCCAAACCAATGTTTTTACATGTTGGGATAACCTTTTTATCTGGGAAAGCGCTCTCCACATTAAGAGTAGCTTCTTCATCAATAAGTGAAATAATCACAGTTGCTTCTTGAAAAAAGGGCGCTGACACTGGATGCATTCCTGATGCTGCTACCAGCTCGAAACAACAAGCAAAGCCGTTCATTTCCTGGTATATCACATTGTAGCCGTCTTCCTTCAATTTCTCAGCCAGTGCTTTCATGTGGTCCGGTCCGCCGATTCCCATCCACTTCACACATGTACCACATGTATAAAGGATAATCTTATCGTCTTTCTTCAATTTCTTTTTTAAATCCCCATAGGATAGGGTCCTAAACATGCAAGAAGCCATTTTTTTCACCTCCTCAATCTTCCCTTTTTTCCGGTTTCAGCTCCGTGATGATTGTGTCCTTCATTTCCTCTCCAGTCATCAGCGCGTACTCTGTGCCCACTTTGTCTTCAAATCCTTTGGCTGGGGTCATTAGTTTTGCCCTCCCTTTGTTCATCACAACCACAGCCTCGCCCGCGTCTACATTTGCTGAAATGACTCTTTTGTCCGGAAAATTCAGCTTTGCAGAAAGGGCGCCTGCGCTGCATGCCTGGGAAATGATCACCGAAGTTTTTTCAGAAAAATGGATATGTTTCTTCACGGCATCTTGCGAGCAAGGGCAAACAAATATATAGTCCTCTGCGGGCCTGTATCCTTCCTTTTTCAGCTCAGATTTTATCCAATCTTGAGAAGCGACTCCCCCCGTGCCCATGTACCTTGAGCAGGTATTGCAGGTAAGAATCCCAATTGTATCGTCGCGCCTTATTTCCTTCATGATTTCCTCAATGGGTCTACGTCTTGTAAAAGGTGCCATTCTTGTCCCTCCTCTCTATGCTGCAAGCAATTTTACATATTCCATTGATATTTCGGTGATTTTCTTTGCCGTATTTTCTCTTTTTGCCTTGTGAAGTTCCTCAAACTCACCAAAATGCAGAGCCATTGCCGGACACATCTCAACGCAAGCAGGGGGTCTCCCTTCTCTCAGCCTATCAATGCATAGATCGCATTTTGCTGCTTTCCCTCCATCGAAATGGATTGCCCCAAACGGACAGACCATTGCGCAGATTCCGCATCCGATACACATCGCGTTATCAATCACGACCACGCCCTCTTTTGTTGTAGAAATCGCACCCACGGGGCAGGCGGATTGACAAGGTGCGTCTGTGCATTGCATACATCTTATCGGGACCGGCAAGCTAAGAGCCCACTCAACGGTGACCCTTGGTGTCCAGCCATGTTCCTTTGCACATGTCCATTGGCATTGTGTACACCCCCAACATCTTGATGCCATCCAATAGAGTTTCTTCTCCATTTTCCCCTCCTGTTTAGTTCTAAGGTTTCAAGGTGACGCCGTAGGCGTTATTCGTACCAGCAGAGCTGGTGGTTTAATGAGATAATTAAATCAAAGTCCTCGCCATTTGATATAGGATGTCATGCCATCGCCCTGCCCGTCCACCTCAACCCTCTATTTTGTGCACTTAGCCACTGATGGCTGATTTTCTGATGCCTGCATCGAGGACATAATTCCCAGCTCTTTTTGCTTTGAGGGACGATTTCCTTTAAAAATGCAATCGGCTCTGGACTGAAAAAATTGCCGCATTCAGGGCAGGCACACAGCTCAACAATGGTATTCCAGGTGTGCAAAATGCGCTTGTCACCCCTGTCTTCGATCTTGATCGCGCCGGTGGGACAAATCTCGGCGCAGGCGCCGCAGCCAATACACGAGTCAGACTGCAGTTGGAAAGGGGCGCCTACTTTACGTTTCTTGCCCCTGCCAATAAAGTCGATGGCGGCCGCGCCAATCACATCACGACACACGCGTACACAAAGGCCGCACAAGACGCATAATTCATCTCTCTGCTCAGGAGAGGAAACGCCGAAACGGGAGGATGTGAGGCCCTCGCTTTCAGCCATCTTGCGAATGACATCAGATTGCGGACATCGGCTCATGAGAAACTCCAGGGTCAAGCGTCGGGAGCGCACAGCTTCCTGGGAATGGGTCTCCACGACCAGCCCTTCTTCAACGGGATAGGCGCAGGCGGTCACAAGGGCATGATACGGCGATGTAATGGTTACCATGCAGAGCCTGCATGCGCCGTACGGCGCCAGGGCCTCGTGATCACAGAGCGTGGGTAAGTCAACCCCCGCCTTTTGTACCGCTTTCAGGAGCATGGTCCCCTGTGGGACAGAAACTGTTTTTCCATTAATAGTCAACGTTACCATCGGCTTACCTCACGATTTTGACGGCCCCCTGAGGACAAATGTCATAGCATGTGCGGCATCGAGTGCACAGCTTGGCGTCAATAGAATGCGGCTCTTTTTTCTCTCCCTGGATGGCTCCGACCGGGCACTCACGCTTGCAAAGACCGCAGCCATTACAGAGTTCGGGCGTTATGGAAAGCTGGATCAGGGCGCGGCAAACGCCTGCCGGGCATCGTTTTTCTCTGACATGCGCATCATATTCATCCCGGAAATAGCGCAAAGTGGAAAGCACGGGGTTTGAGGCTGTTTGACCTAAACCGCACAGCGAAGACGCCTTGACCCAATTGCCAATCTCCTCTAATAAGACCACATCTTCGGGCGTTCCCCGGCCCTCTACGATGCGGGTTAGAATCCCGTACATGTATTGCGTACCTTCGCGACAGGGCGTGCATTTTCCACACGACTCTTCCATGGTGAAGTTGAGAAAATAGCGGGCCACATCTACCATGCATGTGTCTTCATCCATCACGACCATACCGCCAGAACCCATTATAGATCCGGCCTGTGTCAAAGACTCATAATCAATCGGCAGATGAAACAGACCAGCCGGGAGGCAGCCGCCCGAGGGACCGCCGGTCTGCACCGCTTTTACGACCTTGCCGTCCAATCCCCCGTTACCGATACCTTCGATCATCTCTTTCAGGGTCAGGCCTAACGGGACTTCCACAAGTCCGGTATTGGCGACTTTCCCCACTAAGGAGAAAACGACCGTTCCAGCATTTCCTTTCGTCCCTATGCTGGAATACCATTCTGCCCCCTTTGCCACGATGGCCGATACGGATGCCCATGTCTTGACGTTATTGATGGTCGTGGGTCTCCCCCAAAGCCCTTTTTCCGCAGGGTAAGGCGGTCTTGGGCGGGGCTCGCCACTCCCACCTTCAATGGATGCAATCAAGGCAGTCTCTTCTCCGCACACAAAGGCCCCGGCGCCTCGAACAATTTCAACTGAAAAATCAAAACCCGAACCAAGGATGTCGTCTCCTAAGAGGCCCACCTCCTTGGATCTATCAATTCCGTGCTGGATGCGCTCAATGGCAAGGGGATACTCATCTCGTACATAGACGAATCCCTTGTTTGATCCAATGGCGTATCCGCCAATGATCATGCCCTCAATAATACTGTAGGGGTCACTCTCCAGCACAGTACGATCCATATAAGCACCAGGGTCGCCTTCATCGGCATTGCAGATGACATACCTGGGTTTTGGCGCTGCATGGCGACATGCATTCCACTTTTTGCCGGTAGGGAAACCGGCGCCTCCCCGTCCCCTGAGTCCCGATTGGGTGATCTCGTCAATCACATCCTGAGGGGAAAGCTTTAATAAGGCCCGGCCCAATGAATCAAAGCCTCCCCTGGCCACGTATTCTTCTATGCTGCAAGGATCGATCAGGCCGCTATTGCGCAAGATGATCTTGTGCTGGTGCGCATAGAAAGGCAATTGGTCAATCGAGGGTAACCCGGATGAGACCGCCGAGCATTTCGAGACGTCTGAACCCTCTTCAGGGATGGATGCCAGGGCATGCTCAGCCGGCAATTCACCGACCGAAAGAGCACCCATCAAGTCACGCGCGCGCTCGGGCGTCATCTGAGCATAAAGGATCCTCCCAAGGTCCGGCATGCGCACGTCCACAAGGGGCTCCTGTCGGCAATAGCCTATGCACCCGGTAGAAACAGGCGTGAAATCGAAGCCTAATCTATCAGCCTCTTCACTCAGGGCATCGAAAACCGCTGCCGCTCCTGCTGCAAGCCCGCATGTTGCCATTCCGACGCTTATCCTTGGCCTTTGTGGGTAGAGAAAGGACAGCCCGATGTCACGTAGCTTCTCGATTTCGGAGAGGGTTCGTATTTTCATACCCCTTGGTCCCCACGCGGTTCCTCGTCTGCCTCACTGGGCCTGTATTGTTTCAATATCCGAGAGATCCGATCGACCTTAAGTCTGCCATAGGTCTCCTCATCCACCCGCATGACGGGCGACATACTGCACGACCCAAGGCAGTGCACCGTCTCAATGCTGAACATCCCATCTTCTGTGGTTTCACCTTCCTTTATCCCTAAGGTTGATTCCAGTTTCTCCAACAATCTTTCACCGCCCTTGATGTAGCAGGCAGTCCCCATACAAATGTGGATAGTATGTTGGCCTCGTGGTTTGAAACTGAAGGCAGAATAGAAGGTCGCTACACTATAAAGTTTACTCAATGGCACACCCAGTTCATTGGCTGCCAGACGAAAATCCTTTTCAGGCAGATAGCCGTGTTGAGAATTAATTGCGTGTAATTTGGCTAACACTGCCCCGCTCGGGGGAGGATCTGGTTGAGAAATAAGTGACATCGTTGCCTCCGTTGTAGAAATCGGCCTCCCTTAGCTTTGGGAAATCCTCTTCTATGCCCCTCCAGTTCGAATAACATTCTGATATTTCACTATAGGCAAGCTTTATGCCAAAAAGCTTATAATATATTGATAATTAATATCACGTTGAATTCATTAGATAAGTATAATTCCCGGCTCAGCCCCTTAAAGGTATTCGAGAAGGGAATCAGCCTCATAGCGTCGCAATTTGAGACATGGTTTCTCATTCTGATAATCAAGAGTCTCAACGTCTTAACTTCCATTTCCACCATATTCCGAGGAGATGAATAGGGAGGGATAGCAAATTTGCCGTGAGGGATTGACAGCCATTGGCGTTTTTGATAGGTCTTCAATATAGCCCGGCTGTTCCGCGCCGGAGATCGTGGCTTTTCCATCGCATGTCAGGCCTTTTTCCGCCTGCTCAAAGCTCAGTTATGACTATTCAGAGGTTCAGGGTTTTTCACGATTTGGGTGGGCAATTCCGTCAGCATTCAGAACCCGGTATCAATCAAGTTCCCGGTATCCCCGGTTAAAGACGGGATCTTCGACCAATATCAAGTTTTATTAGGGGTTTGCAAAAAATGTCCATAAAAGTGTTTTTGAGTTCAACGCTGCGGCAATACATTCCCGGGTATGACCCCTTGGCAGGTGCAGAATTTTCATTGGAACGGAAGACAACCGTGTTTGAACTTTGCAAGCTAATGAATATCCCTCAGGTCAAGATTAAGATTATTATAGTTGACGGGAGGAATGAGTCCTTTGATTATGAATTGCGAGGGGACGAGCGTGTCGGGCTCTTTCCCCCGGTAGGAGGTGGTTAAGAATGAGTGAAAGGGAAAAAAAACAGCCGGTCACCATCCGCATATTCGGGTTTCTGCGGAGTTACATGGATGCTCAGGGGTTGCCTTATACCCTGGAAAGAGATCTCCCCAGGGAGGGGTGTACGGCGCACGATATCGTTACCATGCTGTCCCTTCCGCCCGAAAGGGTCGAGGCCGTGTTTCGCAACGGCCAGGTGATCAACATCTACGACCCTGTATCACCCGGCGACCGGCTGGCATTGTGCCCGTATGGGACCCCGGGGCCGTATCGGGTTTTTTTGGGGATGGTGAGGGAAAACCGGGAACGGGCCAAGAGAGAGGATGAAGGGTGTCGTCGATCGAAGATATATGATTAGGGTTATGCAGTATGATCACCTTAATGGATTCCAGTCATTGCGCCCCGCAGTCTCAATCAGGATGTTCATGGGTGATAACGGAATTTTTGAGCATCCTAAGCGCTTCGGAAGGCTTTTTAGAATAAGGTGCAGTTATAGGATCGGTTTTCCGCCATCCGTAAAAATGAGATCTTTGCCTGTTTCTCTTACCTCGCACGCCCGGCCTCTCTTGGCCCTTCTGCATGTTTCAAAACAACATCTGGCAAAACACTAAAGTTCGAAAACGAAAATTAAAAATTCTACTCGTGAGAGATCCGAAGCCCCTGTGGACCGTTCTGCGGGGTCATCGGCGCGCAGGATAAGGGCTTGGTCATTTCTGTTTTACGCGAACTGAAGCCACCGACTATCCTTCCTTATTTCTTAATATTACAGCTTCGTTGTGAAAACAGAAACGGGATTGGGTCTGATAAGAACACCCGTCGATATCGACCTCTGTTTCATGTCACCCGAAGGACCTTCCATCTTATCAGGGCTTTCGTAAATAATCTTCAGTTTTAATATAATGTCATATTTCGAAACAAATATCTTGACATCCTTTTCATGTTGTAATAGTAAAATCCTGTGTCGGACCCGAGCCCGCATGCCGATGGATGACGTGACATTTGCGGGAAAGAGAGGCCTGCAATCACCTGCGGCGTTGCCACAGGCCGGTCCTGCCAGGGCGCTGGTTCACCGTGGGTTCGTTGATTTCAAGGTTGACAGGAACCGATTTCGTTACAAGCCTTCGCGGTCTATGGGGTGGGTGTCGCATCGTTTCAAGGTGGATTTACCGCTTTCATATGAATCCTGGTACATTGAGCCTGCCTTCGATTGAGGGAAATCCCGCATCCGTACGGGTCCTCGATGATGAGCGAGAGGTCGCCATGGCTCCGGATCGACGGTTCGAAGCTCAAATCTGAAGCAGAGGGTTGAATGCATTCACAATACGACGTCATCATCATAGGTGCCGGGGTGGTGGGGTGTATGACGGCCCGCCGGTTATCCCGCTATAGGCTCAAGATCCTGCTGATCGAAAAGAGTTCAGATGTCTGTACCGGAGCCACCGCTGCCAACTCCGCCCTGATCCACGCGGGCTACGACGCAGTCCCCGGCACGCTCAAGGCCGAGATGAACGTCAAGGCCAATCCCATGTGGGACCGGCTTTCGGAAGAACTGCAGTTCGGGTTTGCAAGGACAGGGGCCTA
>ENA-OSEO01002768-OSEO01002768.1-sediment-metagenome-genome-assembly--contig:-NODE-2768-length-23217-cov-5.394339_pt1 | contig 23217 bp, 17 predicted proteins | sample MGYA00237883_ERZ534232 | MGnify/ENA metagenome assembly ERZ534232
AACAGATCCTCAGCACTGCTCAGCTTGCTGGTGGCATGCCGGCAGACCGCCAGCCCCACTTCTTCGGCGGGAATGCCAGATCCATCGTCAGTTACCTGGATCAAGCGCCTGCCAGCTTGCAGAATCTCAATTTCGATTTGTCGCGCGCCAGCATCAATCGCGTTTTCCAACAGCTCCTTCACCACCGAGGCGGGTCTATCCACCACCTCGCCGGCGGCTATTTGCGATGCAATCGTTTCAGGCAGGATTCTAATTGGCATATTTCCTCTCCTGAGGATTATACCAACCTACTAACTAATCTCCTATTCTTTGCTAACCTTTATCTGTTAAAATTTACCTATGGAATGTTCTGAAAAGGTCAAAGGCATCCTTGCCACATTGCCGGATAAACCCGGTTGTTACCTGATGAAAGATGCGGACGGCAGCATTATTTATGTTGGGAAAGCCATCAACCTCAAAAACCGCGTCCGCTCTTACTTTCAGCAATCCTCAGATCATTCTTACAAAACGCGCCAGATGGTCCGCAAAATCCGGGACATTGAATGGATCGTGGTCGCTTCCGAACTCGAAGCGCTGATCCTCGAGATGAACCTCATCAAACAGCATCGTCCCTTCTACAACGTCCGTCTGAAGGATGACAAACGCTATCCTTACATCAAGGTGCATTGGGCAGATCCCTTCCCCAAACTGACGGTCACCCGCAACATGGTCAACGACGGCTCACGCTACTTTGGACCCTACACCTCCGTTTGGGCAGTCCACCAGACGCTGGACATCCTGCGAAAGATCTTCCCCTACCTCACCTGCGCCCGTGAAATCACCGGCAACGATGAACGCGCCTGCCTGTATTACGATATCAAGCTTTGTTCAGCCCCCTGCATCGGCGCGGTCAACCAGGAAGACTACCGCCAGATGATTGACGACCTGTGCAGATTCCTCGAAGGACGCACTGACCCCATCATGAATCGTCTAAAAGAGGCTATGGCGAAGGCTTCGGAATCGCTGGATTACGAAAAAGCAGCTATCTATCGGGATCAGATCCAGGCGATTGACCGGGTGGTGGAACGCCAGAAGATCATTTCCGATGAGCGCAAGGATTCCGATGTGATCGCCATGGCGCGCTCAAAAGGCGAAGCCTGCGTGCAGGTCTTCTTCATCCGTTCGGGTAAATTGATCGGCCGCGAATACTTCATTCTCGAGGGTACCGAAGCCGAAGAAAACTCGGAGATCCTGGAAGAATTCATCAAACAGTTCTATTCCCAGGCGGCTTACGTTCCAAATAAGGTCATGCTCCCCCAGGAAGTCGAAGAAGCCCGCATCATCAAAGAATGGCTCAACACACGCCGAGGAGGTGAGAAGGTCCAACTGACCGTCCCCAAGCGCGGTCAGGGCAAGGAACTGGTGCAGATGGCAGCCGAAAATGCCCGCGAGACGCTCAAATCCCTCGAAATTCGCTGGAAGGCTGACAAAGACCGCCAACATCAAGCCTTGGCAGAGATTCAGGCAGTTTTGGGCATGCCCGAAGCCCCAAACCGGATTGAATGCTACGACATCTCCAACACCCAGGGCACGGCCAGCGTTGGCAGCATGGTGGTTTTTGAGCAGGGCGTATCGGCAAAAAAGAATTACCGCCGCTTCAACATCAAATCCGTCTCCACCCCGGATGATTTTGCCTCCATGCGCGAGGTGCTCAAACGCCGTTTTACACGCTATATTACCGAACAGGAGGAAAAAGAGAAGCCCGGCTACAAACCCGACCTGGCCTTTTCCCTGCTGCCTGACCTCTTGATCGTGGATGGTGGAAAAGGGCAGCTGCGCCAGGCTGTCGAAATCATCGAGGAATTGGACCTCCAGGGTCAGTTCACCTTGGTCGGTCTGGCAAAACAGGAAGAAGAGCTCTTCCTGCCGGGCAAAATGGACTCTGTCCGCCTGGATGATCATTCGCAGGGGTTTTATCTCATCCAGCGCATCCGTGATGAAGCACACCGCTTTGCCATTACCGCCCATCGCAACCAGCGTGGTAAAATCGGTTTGGCTTCACGGCTGGATGCAATACCCGGGGTCGGTCCTGCGCGCAGAAAAGAGCTCATTAGGCGCTTCGGCTCCATTGATGGCATCCTTGCTGCTTCAGCGGAGGAAATCTCGCAAATCAAGGGCGTTTCCACGGAAATGGCCCAGGCAATCAAAGCACAATTGGAGTAAATATGGCAAAAAAAACGAACACTTCTGGACGCACCTATAATATTTTGATGGCTGTTCTGGCGATCATTATCGTCCTTGCGATGATCCTTTCCATGTTCCGGTTTTAGGAGGAACAATGCCCAGATACGAACAGGCCGGCGATGCCTTCCAGCAAGCCAGCAGTAACGCCAATATGGGTCCCTCTCCGGAGAATCTTGGAGAGGCGTTTCCGCAATACCTGCCGCAGCCAGACCCAAACCTGCCGCAAGTGCAGCTTCCAGATCCAACGCTCTTCACACCGCCTCACAACAACTTTGAGCAGCTTGTCATCGACCGCCGCAGCCACCGCCGCTATGACACCGAAGCGATTCTTTCCCTGGCTGAACTGGGTTACTTGCTTCGCCTGACACAGGGTCTGCGCGAAGGATCTCAAACCCAAAAACTGACCCGTCGCTATGTTCCCTCAGCCGGATCGCGACATCCGTTTGAGACTTACCTCGCGATCCAGCGGGTTGAAGGGCTTGAATTGGGGATCTATCACTACCTGCCAGAGCAGCACGCGCTTGAAGTCTGGAAATCTGGCACAGAGGCTCTGCAGGCCGCACATTCAACCACTTATAACCAGAAACAAGTTCTCAATTCGGCTGTGACCTTCTTTTGGGTTGCGGAGGTGTACCGCACTTCCTGGCGTTACGGCATGCGTGCTTACCGCTACATCTACCTCGACGCAGGGCATGTCTGCCAGAACCTCTACCTGGCGGCCGAATCGATTGGCTATGGCGTCTGCGCGATTGCCGCCTTTGATGATCAACTGGCTGATACGGTGTTTGAACTCGACGGAAAAGAACGCTTTACTGCCTACATGGCATCCGTCGGGAAAAAACTACCCGCAGCCTGAGCATGCCTTCACAAATCATTCCGGTTCTGGTCAGTGCCAATGGTGAATGGGAGGCTGTCAAAGCCATCCTGCAGCCGACTTTGATCCAGCAGAGCACGTTAGGTACATATTTCCAGATCGAGCTCGCAGGTCACCCTTGCTTGTTTTTCCATTCTGGTTGGGGAAAGATTGCCACAGCAGCTTCGACGCAGTACGTCATCGACCAGTATCATCCCGAATTGATCATCAATATCGGTACCTGCGGTGGATTTTTAGGCTTTAGCGAAGTTGGCGAAATACTGCTTATCTCAGAAACTCTGATCTACGATATTGTTGAACGTATGGATGACCCCTTTGCTGCCATTAACCATTATCGTACTGAAGCCGACACCTCCTGGATCACCAATCCGCTGCCCGCAGGAACGCGCAGAGCACGCATTGCTTCTGCCGATCAGGACATTGATTTTCGGGCTTATGATCTCCTGACAAAAACACATCAAGCCGCGGCTGCCGATTGGGAAACCGGGGCTTTCGCCTGGGTCGCCGCGCGAAATCACACTGCCTGGCTCGCCCTCAGAGGGGTATCCGACCTGGTCACACCCCACGCTTCGGAAACCGACAGCGGAGTTGAACTCTGGCGTTCCCGCCTCGATGACATAATAAGAAAACTCCTCACCGACCTGCCTTTTTATCTTTCGGAATTTAATAATAGCGTCTTCCCGTAGGGCAGGTTCCGTTCCTGCCCTCGCGGCGAAGCTGCAAGGGTTGAACCTGCCACCATTAGTGTCAGCCAACAGAAGTCCAATCTTTACTCTTTTGAATTTATCGCCCATCCTCGTAGGTCAGGTTGCGCAGTTCAACCTGACATCACAAACATCTGCATGGGCGATTCTGAATCCTTTTTTAACCATTTTCCCTCGATTATTTGCGCTTTTACGTCTGCCCATTTACACTTCATACATGCCCAATTTCATTCGTAATTACGTCGCTGGTGGAACCTATTTTTTCACCCTTGTTACCTCAAAAAGAACACATTACTTCAATAACAAGCGGTGTGTCGAAGCCTTTCTCTCTGCATTTTCAGCCGTGCAACGTTATCACCACTTTGATTTAATTGCGTATTGCATCCTGCCTGATCATATTCATCTCCTGATCACGCTGGACATTGCTGACCATGATTTCTCCTCAAGAATAAAAGAGATCAAGAAGAAAACAACAGCCGCAATCCGTGGAATTTTGGGTAATCCAGCAATCGATGTTTGGCAGGGGCGCTTTTGGGAACATACAATAAGAGATCAGGATGACTTTAAGCACTGCTTTGATTACATCCATTACAACCCAGTCAAACATGGGCTTTCTGACACATTTGATTGGCAGTGGTCGAGTTATTGGGAGTATTATGGCAAAATTGAAGATTACTCACTTGAAATTGATTCGAAAGTGTTCAAGAAGGGCAAGTATTCATATGGGGAGTGAAGAGTCGGTAAGCGACGTAAAGATTTCAGTCAAGGAAAGAAAAGACTAAACGTGCTTAGGCTAGCTTTTGTGATGTCAGGTTCAACTACAGAACCTGACCTACGCAAATGGGTATCTATACAAAGAAAAGATCAGGTACGTGTGTGCCTACATTCTCGATGTCAGGTTCAACTGCGTAACCTGACCTACGACTACCCAGCATCAAAACATATCAATCAAAGCCTTTACCCGGATTTCGCCAACTTTCCCACGTAATTTTTCGGGGTTGAATTCAGTAACAACGTCAACTATTCGCTCTGCTTACCCAACCTCACGCGTTCTTCCTCAACAATTTTGTGATCGAGCTTCTTGATCAAAGGCACGGGCTGATTAAACTCCCTGCCCCCTTCCAGCTCCACTGGCTTCCAGACATCCTGCCCCACCCTGCCTGACGCGCCATTATTATCCAATCCGAGTATTTCGTGTTCGCCAAGCGCGTCCTGCTCGAAGCGGGAGAATTGTTTTCCAAACAGCGGCTCCCCATGCGCCAGTATCTGGTGCAGGCTCTCGCTGGTGTTGGGCAGGAACGGTGCGCTCATGATTTTGATCCATTCAATCGCCTGGATTGCGGTATAAAGCGATTTTGCAGCCTGCTCGCGGTCGGTCTTGATTTCAAACCAGGGGGCATGCACATCCAGATATTTGTTGACCTCAGCTGCCAGCGCCATTACCTCAGCCAGACCTGCCTTGAGCTCAACCTGCTCCAATTTTATTGCGACGCTGTCGAAGCCGGCCCTGATCACCTGCAGCAGCGCTTCATCACTCTCACGCAGCTGCCCTGGGTTGGGTATCCTGCCGTCAAAATTCTTGAATGTAAACGATAAAACCCGGTTTACCAGGTTGCCCCAGGTGGCTACCAGCTCGTTGTTATTGCGCTGGAAGAACTCCTCCCAATCCCAATCGGTATCGCGCTGTTCCGGCATTGCATTGGTCAGATAGTAGCGGATCGCGTCCGCGTCGTACCTTTCAAGGGCGTCCAGCCCCCAAACCGCCCAGTTGTGGCTGCCGCTGATCTTCCTGCCTTCCAGGTTCATAAACTCGTTAGCCGGCACATTGTACGGAAGGACCAACGGCTGTGGATTCTCCGTCCCCATCCGGCGGTCAAAGCCATCGCCCATACCAAGCAATTCTGCTGGCCAGGTCACGGCGTGAAAGGTGATGTTATCTTTGCCAATGAAATAAAAAGCCTTCGCGCTCAGATCAATCCACCAATCCCGCCAGGCATCATTATTCCCGGTCAGTTTGGACCATTCAATCGCGGATGACAGGTAGCCCATCACCGCTTCAAACCAAACGTAAAGGCTCTTGCCCTTCCAGTCTTCCAAGGGTACCGGAATCCCCCAATCGAGATCCCTGGTGATGGAAGTTGGTTTGAGCCCCACCGATTGGATTGTCCCCAGGGATTGCCTGAGCACGTTCGGTCGCCAGTAACTTTCCCGCGCTTTCAGAAACTCCTCAATTTGCGGCTCCAGGGAGGATAAATCCAGGAAAAAGTGCTCGGTTTCCCTGAGTTCCGGGGTTGAATCGTCCACTTTTGAGCGCGGATTGATCAGCTTTTCGGCTTCCAACTCATTGCCGCACTTTTCGCATTGGTCACTGCGGGCTTCCGGATTGCCGCAGATGTAGCAGGTGCCTTCCACGTAGCGATCCGGCAGGAAGCGGCCAAGTGAAGGGCTGAACCACTGTCTGGAAACGATCGTCTTAAGATAACCATTTTCAAGCAGGGTTAAGAATACCTTCTGTGCCACATCAAAGTGGTTTTCAGTGTGGGTGGAAGTGAAAATATCGTAACTGATGCCAAGTTTCTTGAACAGCTCTATGAAGCGGGGATGATAGTGTTTGTAGATATCTTCCGGAGCTTTTCCCAGTTGATCCGCTTTAATTGTAATGGCTGTGCCGTGCGAGTCAGAGCCGCTGACCATCAGCACATTGCGCCCACGCAGGCGGTGATACCTGGCAACGATATCCCCAGGCAAATGGGAACCAGTGATATTCCCCACATGGATGTCCGAGTTGGCATAAGGCCAGGCAATGGCAATCAAAATGTTCTCAGTCATGGCAATTCTCCTCACAAAAAATCGATGGAGTATTTTATCATCCATCGCTGCAATAAAAACGCTTGATTATCTTAGTCGAAAATGATCCGGCTGTCAGTGTGCTCGCAGGTTTCACGGTTGAGGTTAGCGCCGCACTCCACGCAGATGCCCTTGCAATCCGGCTTGCATACCAGGTTGATGGGCAGATCCAGCAAGAGGTAATCCCTTATCGGCCTTCCAAGGTCTATGTAGCCGTCTTTGGGGATAACTTCTTCATCAAACTCTTCTTGTGTGCGGCTGTCAAAAACGTAAAGTTCCTCGAACTCTGTCGAGAGTATTGCCCGGAAAGGATCAAGACAGCGATTACAGCGGCTGTCGATCTCAGCTTCAAAAGCTGCTTGCAGCAGAAGCCCCTCGCGTGTGCGCGAAAAGCTAAAGCGCCCGCTCAGATTGAAAAGCTGCAGATCAGGTTCAATGAACACTTCCAGATATTCCACCGTAAAATCACGGGAAAAACCGATCGGTTTGTTAAAAAAGTATCCAATATTGGTGCGTAGGGGGTGATGTGTTTTTTCCATAGTAAGTTACAATTTAAAGATCTAAACAAGATTATATCATTCAAGAAAGTTTTTACCCTTATAACCTTGCTCACCGACCATGACCTCCACACTACTGCTTGCCACCAATAACACCCACAAAGTCGAAGAGTTCAGATCTATCTTTTTGCCGTACGACGTGATCTTGCAAACACCTGCCGATCTTGGTCTTTTCAACGATGTCATTGAGGACGGGAATACCTATTTTGAAAATGCCCTCCTCAAAGCCCAGGCTTACTGGCAGGATGGGCAAAATCAGGTGCTGGCGGATGATTCCGGTCTCGAGGTTGACGCCCTCCAGGGTGCCCCCGGTATCCACTCGCACCGATTCCTGCCGGATCTAAAAGCCACCAGCCATGACCGCTGCCTGTATCTGCTCGGACGCCTGCAGGACCTCCCCCGTCCCTGGCGTGCCGCCTTTCACTGCGAAGTTGTGCTGCTCACCCGACAGGGGGAGATTTTCACCAGCCACGGGACCTGCACAGGGCAGATAATTCCTGAGTTCCGCGGCGAAAACGGCTTTGGGTATGATCCAATCTTACAGTTTGACGGCACCGATCATACGATGGCAGAGCTTGAACCCGCCAAAAAGAATCAGCTAAGCCATCGCGGCAAAGCGGTCTTAGGAATGATCAAACAACTTGAATTTCCGCTGCGCCAGGTTTGAGCTAAAACTTATACCCGATCATCCGCAGGAATCCCTTGCGCCAGGCGATCCCATCCTCATCCTCAACGCCCTTGGGCGAAAACCCGTCCACCACGCCCATTATGCCGCGCCCCAATTCGGTCTCCATGACGATCACTTCCGCTGGATTGGCTGTTGCGCAGAAAAATCCGCAGATTTCCGGCACATTCTGCAGGGTTTTAAGGATATTTATCGGGTAGAACCCTTCACCCAAAAACAGGATAAAGCTGTGTCCGGCGCCAATCGCCAGGGCGTTTTCCTTTGCCAGCTTGATCATCTCCTCGTCCGTGCCGGTCCACCGCACCAGGCATTCGCCGGATGCCTCACAAAACGCCAGCCCAAACTTGATGCCGGGAACCGTATTCACCAACGCTTCGTGTACATCCTCAACCGTCTTGATAAAATGCGACTGCCCCAACACAAAATTGATTGCTTCAGGCTTTTCAATCTTCACAAGGGTAATTTTCATTTGCTCCTCCTGGCTTTTTATCGATTTTAACGACTTGTTATACAACAATAACAAGTTAGGTTGTATACTAATTGTATCGTACGCTAATTAATAACTACAATGTTGTAACGATAATCAGTCATATTCGCTTAGGTTATTGAGCAGCCCTACATGGGCAACTCGTTTAAGGGGAGGTTTTTGTGAAAAGTAATCTGAGGAATCTTAATTTATTTTTATACTTGATCACATTTGTTTTATCGTTAGGATTAGGGTCATTACCTGTTTTTGGCTCCAATAGTTTTTCAAGTACGATTGAAGATGATAATCAAATCAATGCTTTACCATTTACAGTGGAAGGTATTCTCTCTTATGATAATAGAAATGGATCGACCTCCCTGGGAAGAAATTATCTATGCCGTGTAATGGATCACGATCACAACTCATCTGATGATATCTTATGGGAAGATGAGACAGGAAGATATGGAGAGTTTACTTCCGCTCTTATAGCTAATTTCGATAATGACGGAGACGATGGAAACTATCTCGTAGATATATACGTTTTTTGTCGAACAAGAAGCACAAATCTCCAACAAGTAGTATTGCACCCCACTATACGTTTACCATATGCGTTTTCTTCGCCGATAGTTCATGATGTTTCTACTTCAAAGGTAATCAGAAGTATCCATGTACTCAATACAGATAATAGATCTCCTGCAATGTGGATCTATGAAGACATGATTCGCGTTTATGAATATTGGGATTTATTTTCTGGCTTTGATTCGGCTCCAGCTCAGACAATTTGGCAATATGGAATTAATGAATATAGAGGTTGTATAAACACATCTTGTTTTATTTCTCAAACAAACTCTACTTACCCCGTTCCTGAGGTTTTTATATCAGACATGAGGAAAACTTCAAAAGATACTGATGTACACGAACTCGGCCACGCCTACATATATGATTTAGTAGGCTCATTAGGAACCTGTGATGGACCACATAGTATTACGTTAATTAGTACGTTGAGTTGTGCTTGGAGTGAAGGATGGGCGGATTTTTTTCCTCTTTTCATGAACGGCGACGGTTGTTACGATTTTGAGTTAGGCCCTTGTTCTGGATATCATGTAGATCTTGAGAATGCTAGCTATCTGGATTTGCCAACATATTTTAATCATGGAGAGGCTGTTGAGGGAAGGGTGGCAGGTGCGTTGTATGATCTGGTGGATGGTAATAATGAATCGTTTGATCTAGTCGGGTTACCTCTTGATCTAATGGTTAACGTCTTACATTCACCACCCCTAGAAACCAGTTTTCCTGTCTTTTGGAATAATTGGATCAAATTCGGGAACGGATATGAAACGGAATTAGATAGTATTTTCTTTCTCAACACCGTCGGTAAAAAAATCTTTTTGCCCCTAATACTAGAGAGTAGGTAAACTTATGAAATCCAAGCGATTATTACTACTTTGCGTTTTTATTATTGTTTTTTTGGCAGCTTCATGTCATGCACGGGTGCTTACGCCGACCACGTCAATACCTGAAATCGGAGCACCCGATTCTTCCACGGGTCAGGATTACCTCAGGGAAGGAAAAGGTATTCATTTAATGTTAGAGATACTCCCTGACACAGAAACGCTGGGTTGGATCGTGCAGATAAACCTGTTTTCCGCAGAACAACAGGACGGGTTACGCGTTTCGATCTTTTCCCGTTCTTCTTTAACAAGTAACTGCAGCCTTGAAATAAAGCAGGGATCTCAAACTCCTATCCCATCTGAGTATTCCCCAACCATCATCAGTTGGGATGTGGATATGGAGAAAGGTCAATCCCTGGTGTTCACAGTGTTTCTGGGTAATTGCAGCGACACAAGTGAAGGCCTGATTGCGGAATTATTCGCTGGCGCGATGATGCGCGATACAACCATCATTGAAGATTCAGCTGCTATCTTTGTAATCGCGGACCAGACACGGGTCATTTATTATGGAACGCCGTGGCCGACACCGACTTATGACCCTTTGATGCCGGAACTTCCGGATGATTACGATGAGGAAGTCACGCCATTCTGGGATGGTGGCACACCAATAGTAACACCTAGTGATGTTATAACGACCCTTATTTATGAATTAACGATGACGGCATACCACACACCCACACCTGTAGGTACGCTGCCAAGTGCGACGCCAACACCGGTACCCCAAACACCTTCGCCTTATCCCTAGAATGGTGGTAGACCTTTGTAAAATTTCTATCTAATTAGCACTTAAACTGTGGAAGACACGGTCATTTTATTTGAACAAGTCCATCTCTCTCGCTGACATAATCATCACGCATGATTTGCGCTTGCAATGAACAACCCTGCCTGATAAATAAGGTAAAATTCGGAAATGCCTGACTTGCGTAAATCGTTTTTGGTAATGGTTCTGGTGGGATTACTTGCGGTCACCGCCTGTGGTGTGGGTGCCAATCCAGTTCCAACCCTCTCACACGACTTCACAACGTCCACGCCGGCTGCCAATTACCCAACAGCCATGCCCACCTTCACTCCCACTCCAGCGGCGCTTGGGTCTCTGGAAAATCCTCTCGTTATCGCAATAGTTGAGCCATCTCCCTCCGCGGAGCAGCAAGCTGCCTTTAGCGAGCTCGCCTCCCTTCTTGGTGGGCATCTTCAAATGACTGTTGTCGGTCGGTTTTATAGCAGTTATCAAGAGCTCGAATTGGCTTTGCAGCGCCAGCAGGTGCACTTTGCCTGGCTACCACCGGTTGAATACCTGCTTGCTTCTCAAAAAGGGCTTGCCACTGCTCTGCTTGTGACCAACCATCTTGGTGTTACCGGATATGGAGTGCAGTTTTTGGGGCATAGTGACAGCGATTTTACGCCTTACTTCAACGCAGGCACTAACAGCTCAACAGCAGATGCCAGGGTTGCGCTTGGGCAGTTTTCCGGGCTGCGCGGCTGCCTGACTGAAAAAAATTCCTTAGCCGGCTATTGGGTTCCACTGGGATATCTGAACCTGCACAACATTCCCACCCTTGATCCGGTCCAAACCTATTCCTACAGCGCCAGCATCCGCGCCCTTTACATCAAAGGTGTGTGCAGTTTCGCCGCTACTTACGCTATCTCTGCCGACCCACGCACTTCCTCGGAGGTGATTACCGAACTGCCTGATGTCATCGAAAAACTTCCGATTATCTGGCTTTCTCCGCCAGTTATTCCAAACCTCAACCTTTCTTTCAGCCCCCAGGTAGATCTCACCCTGCAGTCACGCGTTTCTGACTTCCTGCGCGATTACGCCCGCTCGGATGCCGGCAAAGCTCAGCTCAGCCTCGCCCTGAATTATGAAGTTGCCGCGCTCGAACCCCTGCCTGATCTCGCCTACAATCCTCTGCGTGAGCTTCTCGAAGCCAGCGGGGTTCGCCTTGCCGACTTACTGACCGACTGAATTTATGAAGAAATTCATCAAGTTTATCCTTATCTGCGCCTGTGCAGCTCTACTACTTGCCGGTTTATCCCGCGTTGTGATGGTAATGAGCGCCAAAGACAAAACCTTTGATGTCGCTTCTGTTCCTCCTGCCCAGGTCGCGCTGGTTCCCGGAGCTGGTATAACCGCTGATGATCGCCCCACCCTGGCACTGCGCGACAGGATTGACGGAGCCATTGAGCTCTACCGCGCAGGTAAAGTCCAGAAAATTCTCATGTCGGGTGACAACAGTTCGATCTACTACAATGAACCAGGCGCAATGACAAATTACGCTATCGAACAGGGCATTCCCGAGTCCGACATCGTGCAGGACTATGCCGGGCGTCGAACTTACGATACGTGCTACCGGGCCATAGAAATTTTTGGACTGGAATCAGTTATCGTCATCACGCAGCAATATCACCTTTCCCGCATGGTCTTCCTCTGCGAACAGTTTGGGCTCAACACCTCTGGCGTTCCAGTAAAGCAATCTGATTATCTGCTTAATCGCTATATGATGTGGAATGTGCGTGAAGTCCTTGCCACAGTGGCAGCTTATATCGATATATATATCCTGAAACCAGAGCCAATTCTGGGATCTCCAGAACCTATTTTTACCCCCTGAGAGGTTACTATGCAGCGTCAGCAAGCACTCGAAATTGTCAGAACCTATGTCAGAAATGAAGCCCTCGTCAGGCATATGCTCAGCGTTGAAGCGGTGATACGTGCTTATGCCGAAACTCTTGATGAGGATGTTGAGCTGTGGGGGTTGGCCGGGTTACTTCACGATTTCGACTGGGAAATTCATCCCACCGTTGAAGAACATCCAATGGCGGGCTTGCCCATCCTGGCGGAAGCCGGAGTGCCAGAAGCCGTATTGAATGCAATTGCTGGTCATGCCGACCACACAGGCGTTCCCCGCGAAAGCCTATTGGCCAAAGCCCTTTTTGCTTGTGATGAGATCACAGGTCTCATTACCGCGGTTGCGCTTGTGCGACCATCGCGCTCACTCTATGATCTCAAAGCCTCTTCAGTCCGCAAAAAATGGAAGGATAAGTCCTTTGCCGCTGGTGCCGATCGGGACATGATTGCCCAGGGAGCCCAGGAATTTGGCGTGGACCTATGGCAGCATGTGGACTTTGCTATAAATGCTATGCGCAGAATAGCCAAAGATCTGGACTTGGAGGGCAGTCTCACTCCTGAGGATGCTTTAAACTAAGCCTATTCCCAAAATTGAACGTAATCGTCCAAATTCGTAAAGCCGATTATTTCATCGCTTGCTTTTAATGTAAACACAGGCAGACCAGTAGAGGCGCGCTTCCGACTAACAGCACTTGTGATGGTGAAAACCTTGCTGGCGCTATTTCGGAAGTGGCACACACCCCTGTCAGTCAGTTTACCCACCAGCAAAACGCTGATCTGGTCGCCTTTGTCAAGCTTCCACGCGATAACACCTTGTCCATACCTGCCCTGAACGGGGAAATCAGAACCTGGCGTGCGTTTTGCCAAACCCCTTTGGGTGACCAGTGCAACCTCATCTTTATCTTCAACGGCTGCAGCCCCAACAACATAATCACCAGGCTTGAGTTTGATCGCATTTACCCCGGCAGCCACAAGCCCCATGGATCGAACCTCATTTTCGTTAAATCGGATTGCCATGCCAGCCGCCGTGGTCAGGAGGATATCCTGATCGCCCCGGGTTAACAGCACCTCAAACAGCTCATCATTCTCGTTGATTTTAACCAGCGTGAATGCGCTGGCGGACGCACCCGGCAGGTCAGCAACCGCGGAGCGTTTGATCATACCCTGCCTTGTGACAGTGACAACGTAACGATTCTGTTCTTCTTCACGTCTGATCGGAACTGCAAAAATTCCTTGCAAAATGTCATTCCGGTGGAGAGGTGCGACCTTTGAGGCCGGCACACCTTCCTCTTCAGCCCGCTGAACTGGCACTGAAAACGAAGAAATAGCCGCAGCCCTTCCCTCGGTTGTCACCAGGAATACAGTCTGGTGGGTATTTGTCCGGATCATGCTCCAGGGCGCGCCATCTCCGCCCAATCGGTTCGGCTTATCGCCTTCAGTTCGTGAAAGCAGCCCGTTTTCGCTGACTTCGATCCAGTAATTCTCCACCGGCATGACGTCAGTCATTGTATACATATCTGAGGCTTTTTCGCCCTCACCGAGCTGAATAATTTGCGTCCGCCTTTGGTCACCATATTTTTGCTTGATGGCTTTCAATTCCTCAATGGCCACGTTCCTCATCTGTTTCGGGGAATTCAGCAGGGTCTTTAGCTGAGCGATCGCCTTCGCAACTTCCTTGTATTCATCCTCGATCTTCTGGCGTTCCAATGATGCCAGCCGGCGTAAAGGCATCTCGAGGATGGCATTCGCCTGGATTTCATCCAGTTTGTACTTGCTCATCAGATTCGTGCGCGCGTCATCAACAGAAGCGGATTTTCGAATGAGCTTAATCACCTCATCAATGTGATCGATTGCCACTTTGAGGGCTTCCAGGATGTGCAGACGGGCCTCGTTTTTCTTCAATAAATACTCACTGCGTCTGCGGATTACCACCAGGCGGTGCTCTGCAAAGACCCTCAGAGCCTGCTTGAGCGTCAGACGGTGCGGGCTGCCATCCACTAAAGCCAGGATGTTGATGCCAAAGGTGTTGTGCATCTGCGTGCGTTTATAGAGAGTTGCCAGGATCTCTTCCGGGTCGGCATTCTTGTTAAGGTCGATCACGATCCGCATCCCCTGCCGATCGGATTCATCCCTCAGGTCCGATAAGCCTTCCAAACCTCCATCACGGGATATTTCCGCAATCCGCTCAATCAGTGCCGATTTGTTCACCATATACGGCAGTTCTGTCACGATGATGCGCATGCGACCGCGAGACATCTCTTCGATCCGGGTGCGAGCACGGACCTTAACCGTTCCATTCCCGGACCCGTAGATCGTCGTCAGTGGAATGGAGCCTTCATCCTGCAAAATTAATCCACCTGTCGGAAAGTCAGGTCCCTTGATAAATCGCATGATATCTTCAACGGTGATATCTTCAATCCCGTCCCAGTTTTCCAGCATCATTACCAGGGCGTCCACGACTTCCCCGAGGTTGTGAGGAGGAATGTTGGTTGCCATGCCCACCGCAATACCCGACGCGCCATTTACCAGCATATTCGGGATCGATGAAGGTAAAACTTCCGGCTCTTTTAGCGTTCCATCAAAATTGTCGATGTAATCAACCGTATCCATATCCAGTTGGCGCAGGATCTCAATGGCAGGGGATGAAAGCCGCGCCTCGGTGTAGCGCATAGCTGCAGGCGGGTCGCCATCCACGCTGCCAAAGTTGCCCTGCCCATCCACCAGCAAATAGCGTTCTGAAAAATCCTGAGCCATTCTTGCCATTGCGTCATAAACAGCAGAATCTCCATGAGGATGATATTTTCCTAAAACCTCACCCACAATACGGGCTGATTTTTTATGCGGCGTGTCGTCCCGGATGCCCATGTCGTACATAGCGTACAAGATGCGCCGCTGGACAGGCTTCAGTCCATCCCTTGCGTCGGGCAAGGCGCGTGAAACGATGACACTCATCGCGTAATCCAGGTAGGATTGCTGCATTTCGGCGTTGATATTGATCTTTGGGGAGGCGGTTGTAGCCATATTCCGCTCTTTCTCTGACTCAGTTGTCGTTCTTTTCAATTTTCACCTACTATAGCATAAAAAGACCCGGAGTGATTGTCCACTCCGGGTCTTTTAAGTCATTTTCTCCGCGTTGGACTATTCTTCATCGTCCACTAGGTCTTCATCATCGTCGAAGCTTTCATCATCGTATAAATCCGATCCACCAGTATCGCTGTCATCTAATTCATCATACAAACCATCAGTCTGATCAGACTCATCGTTGAAAATATCCAATTTATTGACAGCAATTTCCGGGTTGCCGGGTTCAGCTTCCATCACCTGATCTTCGAAACGACCTGGAATGAAGCCGGTCCCAGCCGGGATCAGCTTACCGATAATGACGTTTTCCTTCAATCCATACAATGGATCTTCCTTGGAGGAAATTGCCGCACCAGCCAATACTTTGATGGTGTGCTGGAAGGATGATGCCGAGAGGAACGAATCCGTGCTCAGCGAAGCTTTTGAAACTCCAAGCAAGATGTTTAAGTAACGTGCTGGACGTAAACCACGAGCCACCAGATCCTCATTGATCTTGCGGATCTCAAGGCGATCCACCAGATCCTGCGGCAGGAACTCAGAATCACCAGGTCGGGTAATCTGCACCTTGTTCAGCATCTTGCGGATGATGACTTCGAAATGCTTGTCGTTGATGTTCTGACCCTGTGTGCGGTAAACTTGCTGAATTTCTTTCAGCAAGTACAACTCAGTCGCATCCGTCCCTTTAATTCTGAGAATGGTGTGGGGATTGAGCGATCCTTCAGTCAACTGCTCGCCAGCCGTAACCATCTGTCCTTCACTGACCAGGAGGCGGGATGTTGAGGGAATTTCGTAATCCTCAATCAGGCGATCTTCGTACGAAACCACAACCTCGCCATCTTCAATCCGGACTTTTCCGGCATGTTCAGCGGTGATGCTGGTTTCTTCATGGGTCGCCAGGATTGTATCCTTGTTGACCTCATCTTCGTCCTTTACCATAATTTCCCAGTCAGCCGGAATTGCATAACGCTGACTAACCATCTCGCTGCTTTCCACACGCACAGTGCGAATGTCAGGATTCTTGTCAGAAACCATGATGTGAGCTTTGCCGTTTATCTGTGTGATCACGGCTTCACCACGCGGCATCCGGCGGGCTTCAAACAGCTCTTCAACCCGGGGTAAACCGGTCGTGATGTCACCACCACCCGCCACACCACCGGTGTGGAAGGTTCGCAGGGTCAACTGAGTGCCAGGCTCACCAATCGACTGAGCCGCAACTACACCTACAGCTGAGCCAAGATTTACCATCTTGCCCCGCCCGAGGTCCATGCCATAGCAGCGTGCACAGATACCGTGTACGAGTTCACAAGTTAGTGGAGAGCGGACCTTTACCTTCTTGACGCCCTTTTCCACCAGTTTCGTAATCCGGCGGCTGAGATCTTTGTTGATCATGTCGTTGTGCTCGCCAATCACTTCTCCGGTCTCAGGATCAATGACGCGCTCAGCCAGCAAACGTCCATAAATGCGTTCATTGAAAGGCTGTCCGGCGATGTCATCCTCAGAAGACACCCAAATGCCTTCTTCTGTGCCGCAGTCTTCGTTGTTGATGATCATATCCTGCGCCACGTCCACCAGGCGCCGGGTCAGATAACCTGCATCCGCGGTTCGGATAGCGGTATCAGCCAAACCCTTGCGGGTACCATGCGTGGAAATGAAGTATTCCAACGCAGAAAGACCTTCACGGAAGTTGGAACGAATAGGCATTGGGATAATGCGCCCTGAGGGGTCAGCCATCAAACCGCGCATACCTGCCATCTGTGAAATTGGACTGAAACCGCCCTTGGTAGCACCTGAGACTGCCATGGTCGACAAGTTGCCATTTGGATCAAGATGCTTGCGTACGGCATCGCCAACCTTCTTGGTGGTTTCCTGCCAAACCTCGATAATCAGGTCATTTTGTTCCTGCTCTGTCAACAGACCTCGTCTGAATTCCTTCTGGACGCGCTCCACCTCAAGCAGTGCTTCCTGGATCATTTCAGCCTTCTCAGGCGGCACTGTGATATCTGCCACGGCCAGAGTTGAGCCAGACTGCGATGCATAGCGGAAACCAATGTCCTTGATGCTGTCAGCTACCCGGGTGGTAACTTCCTGCCCGTCCTGATAGTAAATGTCTTCGATCAGATCCCGGACACCGCCTTTATCCAACGGAACGTTTGTAAATCGCATCGAATCCGGCAGGATATCGTTGAAAATCGCGCGTCCCACAGTTGTGTTGATGATTCGGACTTCAGGCTGACTCAGCCTGTTGTTTTGCTCGTCAAAAATCGTCTCAACGCGCAGTTTGATCTTTGTGTGCACTTGCACCTGGTCAAGCTGGTAAGCCAACATGACTTCGTTAATATCGCCAAAAACGCGCCCATCTCCCTTTTGTGGAAGATTCTGTTCCATGGTCAGGTAATAAACGCCCAACACCATGTCCTTTCCGGGGCTGATGATAGGTTCGCCACTGGCTGGTTTCAGCAGGTTCTTGCTTGCCAGCATCAACTCACGTGCTTCAGCCACTGCTTTGCTCGAAAGGGGTACATGTACAGCCATCTGATCGCCATCAAAGTCGGCGTTAAAGGCTGTGGTCACCAAGGGATGCAACTGAATAGCACTGCCTTCAATCAGCACGGGCTCAAAAGCCTGGATGCCAAGTCGGTGCAGCGTTGGCGCACGGTTCAGCAGCACAGGACGATCCTTGATCACTTCTTCAAGCACTTCCCAGACCTCTGGTCGGTTGCGTTCGATGTAACGTTTTGCGCCCTTGATGTTGGAGGTATAGCCGTGTTTATCCAGCCCGGCAATAACAAAGGGGCGGAAGAGTTCCAGCGCCATCGACTTAGGTAAGCCGCACTGGTTCAATTTCAAATTAGGTCCAACCACGATAACAGAACGTCCGGAATAATCAACGCGTTTACCCAAGAGGTTGCGGCGGAAGCGGCCTTTCTTGCCCTTCAGCATATCTGAAAGTGAGCGTAATTCGCGGCGTCCGCGGCGTGAGAGCATCCGCCCTCTCTGGGAGTTGTCAATCAATGAGTCGACAGCTTCCTGGAGCATGCGTTTTTCATTGCGCACGATGACATCCGGGGCTCCCAGCTCAAGCAAGCGCTTGAGGCGATTGTTACGATTAATCACACGGCGATAAAGATCGTTCAGGTCAGAAGTCGCGAAACGACCGCCATCCAGCTGCACCATCGGGCGCAGGTCAGGAGGAATAACCGGCAGAACGGTCAGGATCATCCATTCAGGCTTGTTGGTTGAACGGCGGAAAGCCTCGACCACCTTCAGACGGCTGGTTGCTTTCTTGCGTTTCTGTTTACTCTTGGTCGTGCGCGCTTCCTGCCACAAACTCTCCGAAAGAGCATCCAGGTCGAGACGGCGCAGAATGTCATAGAAAGCTTCCGCACCCATATCGGCTTTGAAGATGTTTCCCCAGCGGGATTTAAGGTCGCGGTAGCGGGCTTCGCTCAGGAAGGTGAAAGGCTGCAATTCATATAATTCGTCACGCTGCTGGGCGTTTTGAGTCTTTGCAATCGCATCCGGGTCATCCAACTGGCTGCGTAAATCTTCCATTACCAGCTCAGCTTTTGCGCGGATCTCGTCTTTTTGGATTTTGAACTGTTCAGTTCTCTCAGCGCGTTCTTTCTTGAGGTCTGTTTCAAGGATTTCCATCCTCTCCTTCACGACCTTTTGCACACGGGAGATGTGTTTGGCTGCAACTTCTTCGCCAACTTCCACGATGGTCTGATTGCCGCCGTCCAGTTCAAAGCTGATCGCTTTGCGAATGGTCTTACCGGTCTTTTCCCGTAATTCGCGTTCCAGGCTCTGACCCTGCTGAATAACAGGCTCAAACAGGCTTGCGACTTTTTCGTCATATTCCCGGTTAACTTGCTCCATCTGAGCGTCGATGTCTTTCAACTCACGATCGCGTTGTTTCTTGGTTTCTGCGATTTCGCCGTTAACCTTGGCGATCAGTTCGCGTTCTGAAAGGCTGATTTCGTCTTCCAGGCGCTTTAGTGCTTTCTGACGACCATCATCATCCACGTAGGTGATGATGTATTGCGCAAAGTAGAGCACACGGTCAAGATTTCGACGGGAGATGTCCAGCAACAGTCCTAGATAAGATGGAATACGGCGGGTGTACCAGATGTGCGCCACCGGGGCAGCTAATTCGATGTGCCCCATGCGTTCACGACGCACAGATGAGCGTGTAACTTCTACGCCGCACTTATCACAGATGATTCCTTTGTAGCGCGGATTTTTGTACTTACCGCAGTAGCACTGCCAATCTCGCGTCGGCCCAAAGATAGCTTCGCAAAACAAGCCATCCTTCTCAGGGCGCAAACGCCTGTAGTTGATTGTTTCAGGTTTGAGAACTTCTCCATAAGACCAGCTTTTAATAACTTCTGGTGACGCAAGATTGATCCGAAGAGCTTTCATATTAGTTGTTTCCACTCATACCTCCTGAATTAGACGAGGGATTTAAGACACAAAAAACCGCCGGAAAATGGTTTTCCAGTGTTTCTTAGTTTGTAGATCCGATATAATTCACGCAAATAATTATTATAGCTATAAACCTGCTTATTTGTCAAGGTTTTCGCATTAGGTTTTCGCATTAGGTAAGAAATATGGTAAGAAATGAGGGTGTGTGTTTCCTATCAGATCTTGTGCAATGGCAGATCAAGATAAAAGGTGCTTCCTTCACCCAGCGTACTCTTTACGCTGACGTTTCCACCGTGTTTATCCGCCACCGATTTAACAATCGCCAGCCCTAATCCCTGCCCCCGGTTTTCATATGCCAGGTCATCATCCACATGGAAGAAGCGCGTAAACAACTTGGGCTGATCTAGTGGAGCAATGCCTTTGCCATTATCCTTGACAGCGATGTGCATCCAGCTTGAATCGCGCTCGGCACTGATCAACACGCTCTCTCCACGCGGGCTGAACTTTATCGCGTTTTCAATCAGATTATAAAGCGCCTGCTGAACCATGATTTGGTCAGCTGAAATGTAGGGGGTCTTCAGACCGCCATAGTCCACATTCAGGCTGATCTTCTTCTGCTGAGCCTGAACGCCCAGAAGCTTGATCGTGTCATCAATCGTTTCCTGTATGCTGAAGCTGGTGTAGACCAATAACCCGTCTCCATCCAACCTTTCAAGGTTCAAGACCTTGTTCACCAGGCGGGTCATCGTATCGATTCCAGCGTCGATTTTTTCGACATATTTGCGCTGTTCCGTGCTCAGCTTGCCAATATTGGATAAAAGCTTGGTGTGACCTTTCATCAGCCAAAGTGGCGCACGCAGATCGTGGCTGATGTTGCTGACAAACTCATTTTTCTGGTTGTTCAACTGTTGCAGCCAGCTGGTATCCCGCAGCAAAACCACTTCACCCTGCCGGTCCTGATCGCCTTCCAGTGGAAATCGCAGTACATCGTAAGTCTTGTTTCCATCCAACTGAAGTGTTTTTAGTTCAGCGCTTTTCTTGTCATCACTGAGGAAACTCTTAAGTTTTTCATTGGCAACCCGCACCGCGCCATCCTTTTTCCCGATCAGCGCTTCGCCTTTGCTGCTCGCTGCTAAAGCCGAAGCGTTGCTAAATTGGATCTGGCCACTCTTATCCATCACAAGAATTGGGTCCGGGAAAGCATTAAATGCCAGGCTCAGCCATCCCTTATCATTCTGAACCTTGGAAAACTGCGCTTTGGTGTTTAAAGCAGCTGAAGCCCGGTATGCCAGCTGCTGGTAGAATTGGATATCTTCCTGGTCAAACCAATGGTTTTGCTCAAAACCCACCCACAAAACCCCCTGCGCGTCTCCACTTCCGCGCAGTTGTAAGGCTGCAACCGATTGCGGATGCGGTGTTCCCGAGGTCAGACCAAAGTATTGATCCACCTTGAGATCACTCAGTATCAACTGGTCCTGATCGCCAATCTTATCGATGATCAACGTATCCAGGTAGGCATAAAGCCGGGTATTTTCTCCCTGCCCCAGGCGCAGGCGCATCTCACCCCGCCGATTTTCGGGTGATTTATCCAGCAAGATAAGTCGTGCCGATGAGGCATCCCGCGTCAGTGCCGCCCTCAAAATTGAGGAAAGCATCAGATCGAAACCTTCTCTTGAATAGTGCGAAGGATCCACCGAAAGCAGCCTTGCCTGGGTGTCATTGCGGGTCTGCAGATTCGCGCGCAGTTTCTCCAAAGCCATGAAAAGCGCCTTTTCATTACCAGAAAGCACCGCCGGGGGAATTTGCTGTTCGTATTCCCCTTTGGTCAACTCCTGAATGCGTTCCAACACTCTGTCAAAAGGATTCGTCGAGGGACGTGCCTTGATGAAATCCTTCGGATGCCAATCGGAATTCAACCAGTACACAAAAGCCCAAACCATTGCGGAACTGATCAGCACTTCTGGCACATGGCTTACCACCAGGATCAGAATTTGCTCCAAAATCACAAGAACACTGCGTTCGCTGTAGATCAAGGCGTGCGTAAATTGGGTCAGGACGATTACCGCAGTGCTTAGCAAAAAAGACCAAACCACTTGCATCACGGTGTGCTGTTTCCAGTCGCTATGCCATAGCGACTTTTCCCGTGCCAATATCCATGCAAAAGTTATCCCAAGACTCGCATAGAAGAAAATCACCATTAGGTCCTGACCCAGCCGGAAATACTGCACCAATCCTGTGCCGGCTGCGAGGATCACCGCCGGCAAGGGACCCACCAGCCCAACCGCCAGAAAGACTGGCAGGGCACTCAGGAGCATTACGACAGGCTCAGCAAAATCTCCGTTGAGTGTGAGAAGTTGTCCATCTAAAGGTCTGAAATTCAGAAAACTGAGCGGAAAAATTAATAAAGCCAGGAAAACAAACCACTTAAGCTCCCTCAGTGAGTAACGTGTATCCCATTTCTGCAGCTTCCAGATTGCCAAGCCAGTGACGATTGTCAGCAAGGCTGGCAAAATCCAAAGTATCCCCCGCATTTCAGCAGCGGGCAATTGGAAGGAGGAACTTATGAGGGCAAATGCAGGCAGAAACATATCGCATAAATTATAGCATGCCTATTCCTTCACTTAACAATTTTTCAGATGATTTAACAGTAAAAAGCCCCGATCGATTCAAAACCGAACATAGGGCGAAGCAACATTAATCAGAGTGTAAGATAAGGCACGTCAAATCGGTTGGTATGCTTCGCCCCTACTCTGAATTTTCTGGTTTTCTTATTTCCTAAAGGTTGCACCTTAATTGGCGGATGGAGCAAGCCCCATCCGTACGGGAGGGCCTTGGTCCTCCCGAAGCTTATGATAATGCCGGTGTTTATTATCCCCGAAGTGAAGCGAAGTAGGACCTCGCCGCATACGCGATCTGACCCCAGGTCTCCCGGTGGTTTTTGTCATTGCGAGGGACGAAGCAATCTAAACTGATTGTATATAAGACCGGAGTTTCTCATTTTAGTGCCCTGAAAACAGCTCCCCAACGAGAGAATATTCAAAAAATATCGGAAAAGGCAATCGCAGGCTGGGTCGTCGTTATGGAATCCATACCAACCTATGCCTCGCGATAGCCAACCCACCAAAAATAGTAATTGTCATTCTGAGCGTCTTTTGCGAAGAATCTGATTATTAATGATCAGAATATTCACCGCATTCAGGATAACAAGACTCACCCCCTTTATCCTCCTTCCTCGACGAAGTGCCCGTCAGGGTAGGGGATCAGGAAAAGCCCTGCCTTGG
>ENA-OSEO01002770-OSEO01002770.1-sediment-metagenome-genome-assembly--contig:-NODE-2770-length-23203-cov-14.640232_pt1 | contig 23203 bp, 19 predicted proteins | sample MGYA00237883_ERZ534232 | MGnify/ENA metagenome assembly ERZ534232
ACTTTGTCCAAAAGATGGAAAATACAAAAAGACGTCAGAAATGATTTGACAGGTGACCCCATAGAAGGATGGGTTGAACAACGCGAAACCCATCGTTTTTCCGGTTGGCGTCCTCTTTAATCGATGGGCTTCACAGCCCATCCTACGCGTAACGGTTTTCTTCATTCGATGTTGGACGTTCGATGTTGGATGTTCAACGTTCATCTTTAAGAAAGGAACGCATCGTGAGCACGACAACAACCGTCACCACAACACCAGCCCAGGCTGATGCATCGGCAAAGGCGGATCTTCGCATCGGCGTCTATGTATGCCGCTGCGGCATGAACATTGCGCAGACGGTGGATTGCGACGGGGTCGCCGCATCCATTGCCGGTCTGCCGGATGTGGCGGTCTCCAAGTCCATCGGTTATGCGTGCAGCGAGCCCGGGCAGCGCGAGATCCGCGACGATATTGCGGAGCACGGCCTGAATCGCATCGTGGTGGGCTCCTGCTCGCCGAGGTTGCATGAGCCGACCTTCCGGCAGGTGCTGATCGCGGCCGGCCTCAATCCGTACCTGCTGGAAATGGCCAACCTGCGGGAACAGTGCAGCTGGGTCCACATGAAGGACCCTGCCGGAGCAACGGCCAAAGCCCATGACCTGGTGAAGATGGCAGTGGCCCGGGCGCGCAATCTCGACCCGCTCGAAGAACCCAGGCTGCCCATGACCCAGCGGGCCCTGGTGATCGGCGGCGGTGTGGCGGGAATTCAAGCGTCCCTGGACATGGCCGACAACGGTTATGAAGTGGTCATGGTGGAAAAACAGCCTTCGATCGGCGGGGTTATGGCCCAGCTGGACAAGACCTTTCCCACCATGGACTGCTCCATCTGAATTCTGGGGCCGAAGATGACGGATGCCGGTCGGCATCCCCGGATCACGATCCACACCTTGAGTGAGGTGGTGGAGGTCAAGGGCCATGTAGGCAATTTCGACGTGCGCATCGTCAAGAAGGCCCGTTATGTGGATGAAAAGGAATGCACGGCCTGCGGCGACTGCGCCAAGGTTTGCCCGGTGGTGCGGCCTGACGAGTTCAACATGGGCCTTTCCTCCCGCCGGGCGATCTACTCGCCGTTCCCCCAGGCGGTGCCGTCTGCCTATGTATTGAATCCCGGCGAGTGTCTGGGCAACAACCCGGTCGTGTGCAGCAAATGTCTGGAAGCATGCAAGAAGAGGTGCATCGATTTTCACATGTCCGACCAGACCATCGACGTGCATGTGGGCACCGTGGTGGTTGCCACCGGGCTTAAGCCTCACGATCCTCGTGAACTCGACGAATACGGGTACACCCGCTTCAAAAACGTGATGACGAACCTCGAGTTCGAACGGCTGGTCAATGCCGGCGGGCCCACTCAAGGGCACCTGTTGCGGCCTACCGACCGTAAACAGCCTGGATCGGTGGGATTCGTCCAATGCGTGGGCTCGCGTTCGGCACGGCGTGGGAAGACCTACTGCTCCAACATCTGCTGTATGAACACCATCAAGAGCACACTGGTGCTCAAGGAGCACTACCCGGACATGGAGGTGAAGGTCTTCTACATCGATATCCGCGCCTTTGGCAAAGGATTCGAGGATCTCTATACCCGCAGCCGCCGCCAGGGGGTCCAGTACGTGCGGGGGCTGCCCGGCCATGTGGAAGAACTCGCCGACGGCCGCCTCCGCGTGGCCGTGGAGAACAACGGCGGGGGGACTCTTGATTATTGCGAGTTGGACATGCTGGTGCTGGCAACCGGCATCGAGCCGGCGGAATCCACCCACAGGCTGCAGGAGATGCTGGGCCTGCAGTTGACCTCGGACGGTTTCTTCCTGGAGGCCCATCCCAAACTCCAGCCGGTGGATGCCGCAACCAGGGGCGTATTCTATGCAGGCTGCGCCGAAGGGCCCAAGGACATCAAGGAGAGCGTCACCCAGGCCTCGGCGGCAGCGGCCCGCGCCATCCGCCTCATGCATGCCGAGAAGATCGCCGCCGAAGCGATTACCGCAGATGTCCTCCCTGAGTTGTGCAAGGGTTGCGGCAAATGCGCGGAAGTATGCCCCTACCATGCCATAAGCGTCGATTCCAAGAGGAAAATTCCGGCGCAGGTGGCGAAGGCTGCATGCAGCGGCTGCGGCACCTGTGCAGCCGAATGTCCCTTTGGGGCCATTACCATGAATCACTTCACCGATCACCAGATCGGCGAGCAGATCGATGCAATGCTGGAGAGCAGGCCCGCTGAAAAGATCCTCGCCTTTGCCTGCAACTGGTGTTCTTATGCGGGCGCCGACTATGCCGGTGTGTCCCGGCTGCAGTACCCGCCCAATGTCCGGTTGATCCGCACCATGTGCTCCGGCCGGGTGAGCGAGAAGTTCATATGGGATGGTTTCAAGAAGGGTGCACCGGTGATCCTGATCAGCGGCTGCCATATCGGGGACTGCCACTACATCAATGCCAACCACTGGACGGTCAAGCGGGTGGAGAAGATCAGGAAGAAGATGGAAAAACGCTCCATCCGGGCGGAGAGGCTGCAGCTGGAGTGGATCAGCGCGGCCGAAGGGATACGCTTTGCCGAGGTCATGAACCGCATGGAAGAGTTGCGCCGATCCGTATCGGCAAAAGAGATTGCCGAGACCATTGCCGCATTGGAAAGCGATTGACCCGGCGGAGGAAGGTGAAAGATGCCGAAGAATGCACCCAGGAGTGCGGGGGAGGCGATTGAGCAGGTGGTTCTCGCCATCAAGTGTTCAGTGTTCAGCGTTCAGCGTTCAGTGTTCAGCCGCCTGCCTACGACGCGGCAAAATTGATACCCCCGTAAAAATTTACGACACCATCAAGATTGCTGGTCTCCTAAAAAGTCGAAAATACCCTTTTTTCGTCATCCCGGCGAAGGCCGGGATCCGGTAATTTCGAGCCTTCGCAGAATATCTGGATTCCGGCCTTCGCCGGGATGACGACTTTTTACGATGTTGTCAAGATTGATCGATAATGAAAAGGTCACGTCCCCCGCTTGGGAAAATCCCTTGCTCCCGGGAGGTCAGAAGCTTTCGGCAAATCCGGGGAGGATGGACTTGAAGAAGGCATTCTGCACCAAGCGCTGGATGATCTGCCAGGTGCTGGCACGCGGGTCTTCGATGGGTCCTGAGATATCCGCCTGAGTAGCCACCCGTTCCTGCGGGTTCTCAAGCAGCTCCTTTATTCCTCTTACAATCCCCACGTAAAGCTTGTGAAAAACACCTTTCTCCTCTTTGGAGCGGCTATCGGTCACTTTCATGTCCTGGAACATGGGTTTCACGTAGCCGTTAATCCTGTCCTCCTCCACCTTCAGCTCCGAGTAGAATGAAAAAAGGCCGCCCTCAACAGCGAAGTTGCCGTATGCACTGAAGAGATCGCTCATAGACTTCATTGCGGTATTTTCGATCGTGACTTCGAGGTCGAAGTCGGGCCCTTTTTTTTCCGGGCGGAATACACCCGTGATGATGGTCTTTCCGGTTCCCATGAACTTTCCCATGAGCCCGAACTCGGCAGGCCCCTTTACGAATTGGTTGCTGAAGTTCCTTATAAAGAAATCGGTGTCCGAGACGAAGAGACGATACTTCGGATCCGTCGCCTCATTCACGAACCCGAACTCTCCATTCACGATCTTCAAATTCCGGATCTCGGTGGTCACGGTCGGCTTGTTGCTCAACTCCTTCGCCTTTTCGGCCGTCTTTCGGGCAACCTGTTTTTCCTTGGGAGCGGTCTCTGCGGCATGCACAAAATCCACCTTGGGCCCTTCGATCGTGAGATCATGAAGCAGGTAAATCTGTTTTTGGGTTCCGTATTCGATCGTGCCGCTTGTGGAAAGAAGCCCGCCGCTCACAAAGAAGTTGTAGCGCTGGATGAGGGGCCTGAAGTACTCCAGGTCCATTTTGGTAAGGCCGAATTCGACATGGAGCGTGGGGTGCGGCACGGCCAGAAAATTCGCGCTCCCGTCGAGAGAGAGCTTTCCTTTTTCGAATACCACACCCTCGAGGTGAACGGACGAAGGATACACCCCTTCAGGGGATTCGATGTTCCGAATGTTGCGGGCATAAAGGTTGATTTGACTAAGCTCCAAGGGCTTGTACGGACCTTTATCCTTATAGGTCAGTTCCGCGTTGGTCACCCACAACTGATCAATTTTGAGCGGGTAGATGGACTGGAGCGCCTGCTGCCACCCTTCCTCGGTGACAGGGTAATCTTTTTCCTGTTCCTCCTCCACGTTTCCCAGATCGACATGGACCTTTAGCCCGTCGAGCCGCAGATCGCCCACCACATATAGCCTCAGCAGTTGTTTCCAGTGGACGCTGGCCCTGAAATAAGGGATCTCGACGACGGCCGGATCGGATTTTGCATTCTGGATGATTCTGACATCGTACAAGGTAAGAGCGAACCATACCGGGGAGAACCTGGCTTTGCCGATCTTAATCGTATACTCCTTCATGTGTTCATTCGCATTGCGGGTCAGATAATCGCGGATCGGGTTGCCCGCAAGATAGGAAGCCGCGGTTACCAGGATAACCAGTGCGACAATGGCGGTGAGTGTCCACCCCAGAATGCGGAGGATCCGGCCTTGAACCTTCATGTGAATCATGGAAATTTCGTTTTGTGAGTCCTCGAAGAGGAACACCTGTTTTAATTAAGTCTAAGAAGTCACAGTTGAGAGGGAAATAAGAGAAAGGCAGTATTTCCGGATTCAATGCGTGCTCATACCGACTAATGTCTCTGCCAGTACCAGTAGAGACAGGAGAGCACCTGTGCGATCTCCTCGACACGGTTGTAGGTGCGCACGCCCAGATCGTTGACTTCGTGAATAGCCTGGCTTTGCCAGGGGGAGTACCGCGTTCCAACGAGGACGGGGATTTTCGCCGCTTCTTCCAGTGCGGCAAATCCCAGGATGGTCTGTTTCTGGGCGTCGAGAAAGGATTCCCGCTCAGGAGGGGGACTCTGCCCGATCCGGCCCGGCCTGCCCACCCCATGCAGAATGAGCCCATCCGCTTCACCTGAAAAGATAACCTCCCTCCCGATCTCCACCATCCTGTCGGCGTCCCAGAAGAGACCCGATGCGCCTATGTCTATGGGATTCTTCGTGGACGCCCTTGCCGGCATCCCCAGTCTTCTCAGCCTTTTCTGCAGGCCGGTTCCGAATTCGGGAACAACCATGCCGTGGGCTTCCAGGGAATCCGAAAGGGCTACCCCCCAGGATCCACCCATGGTCACTATCGCTACCCGTTTGCCTTTCATCGGTGGGCGTTCCACAACTGCGTGTCCCAGGGGAAGGAGCAGCTCAATGGTCGGTGCGTTCACGATTCCGATCTGCTTCAACACGCCCTCGTGCACTCCTCGTATCCCGCTCAGGGCGCCTGTATGGCTGGATGCCGCTCGAGCGCCGTTGTTGGTTTTGCCTCCTTTGTAGAGTACAATGGGTTTCTCTCTTGCGACTTTTCTTGCTATTTCCAGGAAATTGCTTCCGTTGCGAAATGTCTCCATGTACATGAGAATCCCTTTCACATCGGGTTGCTCCCCGAAGAATTCCAGAAAATCATTCGCGGTCAGATCGCATTCGTTGCCCGTGTGAATGAATTTACCCACACCCATGCCTCTGTAGAATCCGGACGCCAATAGATCGTAGAAGGCATAGCCTCCCTGGCAGACGGCGGCGAGAGGGGTGGAAATGAGGTGGTTTACGGGCGACCCGGATGGGTTGAAATCGGCCTCGAGGTTGAACACGCCGCTGACATTCGGGCCGAGGATATTCATGTTGAAGGAGCGCGCGATTTGCGAGAGCTCATCCTGCTTTTCCGAGCCGCTCGAGGAGACCTCCCCGAAGCCTGCAGTGATGATCACCACTCCCCGGGCCCTTTTCTCTCCGGATGCCCTTACGGCATCTTTCACCGACTGCTCGGGCGTGACAACCACCACGAGGTCGACTCTTCCCGGGATTTCCCGGACATCCCCGTACGAGGGAATTCCGTATACCTTTTCGGCCCGGCGGTTGACGGGATAGATCTTGCCCCTGAAGGGGCGGGACAAAATCCCTTCCATGATGAACGACCCCCACGAGCCTGGTCTTTCCGTGGCGCCGATGATCGCCACGGATCGGGGGTCGAGAAAGACGTCAAGATCCTTTCTCTTTTCCTGCAAAACCGTTCTCCTCCTGTGCAGTGCCCCTCTCCGGAGAAGGCCCCGCCTCAATCAAAAGATGTATACACCACCCCGCAAGGGCGGACAAACCCCAGTCGTGAAAACCCGAAAGACAGGGAGTCTAAATGAGAGCGAACTCGGCCCGCTCGGCGGCAAGCCGAAATTTCTGGGCAACAATGCTGTCCATGATCATTTGAGTGAGATGATACCCTATGGCGGGAATCATGGCCATCGGGAATTGTGCGGCAAAGTACCCCGCCCATACGATGTAGGAGACGGTAAGGGTCTTTTGTGACGTGTGTATCGTAAATGCCGTGACCGACGGACGATCGAGGCCCATAAACCGGGCGGTTCCGTAATTCATTGCCAGCACCAATGAGTGCAGAACGACCATGAAGGCAAGGACGGCAAGGATGGCGATACCGGCCTGTAGGATGCGCTCAGTGGAACTCGCGACTGCATTGAAGATGATCAGCAGAACAATGCACTGCTGGAAGATGGAAAATCCTTTTTTGCAGAGCGCAATTTTTTTCTTCACCAACGGTCTTACCAGTTGGCCGATGATTGTAGGGACCAGGATCGTGAGGGCAAGACCCCCAAGCATCCTCAGCACCGGCAGCTCGATGTGACCCCCGAAGTGAAGCAGCAGATTCAGGGATAAGGGTATGGTGAAAATGGCAAGAGCATTTCCCAGGACGCAGATGAAAAGCGAGAGCGGCACATTGCCCCTGCCCACGTCGGTCATGACAGTGCCGGAGGCAACGGTCACAGGGGCCGTGGCAATAATGCAGACGCCGATCACGAATTCCATGGGCATCATTATGGAAGCCAGGCCCCATGCCAGCAGGGGGATGGCAACGAGGGAGGAAATCATGGCCGCAACCGGCGGACCAAATCTCCGAAGTTGTGCGCCGATGCTGGAGGTCTCCAGCGTCAGGCCTGTAATGAAAAAGGCAAGAGAGACTCCAACGTTCAAAATGGAGTATTCCCGAACCAATCGGCCCACTCCCGGGAGACCGAAGGCCATGAGGATCACAACGAGAATGCCTCCGAAGAACCAGTTCCTTTTCAAGAAGGCTTGCATGGTTAAAGTTCTTTTCCGAGATCGAGGTTTTCTTCACATATTTGAACGCCAGTATCTACGCAATTCACGATCCATTGCGCAACAAAAAAGGCTTCTGAACTCCAGAAGCCTAAAAAGCGGGAGCACACAGGAGCCCTGTATGCCCTCCGCCGCACTGTAATGAATTTATCTTTCCGTCTGCCCGGATCGCTCCTGCTTCATTGGACGCTGTTGCTGCTGTTGCTGATAAGTCCTTGAATCGGGTTGCTGCCGTTGATATTCACGCTGTTGCGGATAATCCCGCTGCTGCTGGTACCCGCTAATGCCCCTTTGCTGGCCGTAATAGCTGAAGACTTCCCTCTGAAACTGGGGGTCTTCCAGCATCTGAAAATTGTTCTCACTGATCGTGGGGGCATTTTCCAGCTGCTGCTTGTCGATGTTCGAGAGGATGATAGAATCCTGCTGCTGGCTCAGATCGGCATTTCTGAAGGGAACGGGGATATTATCGCCGCCCATCCCCATAACACCGCCTTTTGAAACGATCAGGTAAGCAACCTGGCCGTTTCTGGTAATGATCAGATCCTTGACGCTCCCAAGTTCCTGCCCCTGGTCGTTCTTTACTTTCTTGTCCATCAAGTCGCTGGCGCTGGAAAACCGCTGGCCCATCTGCTGCTGGCGCTGCCGGTCCGTACTGCCCCGCTGCTGCCGGTCTTGGGTCCCGTACTGGCGCTGCTGCTGATCTCTCTCACCGTACTGCCACTGGGACCTGTCCTGCCGGCCGTATTGATCCTGTGTTCCATACTGGCGTTGCTGTTGATCCTGGCTTCCATACTGGCTGCTCTGACTTCCCTGATAACCCCTCTGCTGTGCGGAGGCGAATGAAACCAGGCTCAACACAATTACGGATACGCATAATACAAGAAATAGCTTTTTCATCTCTACTCTCCTTTGTTTAAGATTAATCCAGTCTTAAACCACGTCGGAACTTCAGGTCTCTTTTTCGAGGGACCTCCCCGGAGGCAAGGCATATGGAGACCCGCCTCGTATGCCATTTCAAGGAATTTACGTGCACCTTGTCGATTGAGCAATAGGTTGAAAATCTTAATCTTAGGCATGGGGAGGGCTTATCGAGAAAAGCAGAAAAAGAAGAGTTGCCACAAAGACACCAAGACACAAAGAAAAACACCGGTCTCCTGTGTGAAAAGGAATGGCCGGTAGTTCCCTGATTCTTTCACAATAGCTATCTTCGTGTCTTTGTGTCTTGGTGCGAAATCAAAAGGGCGGCTCTCTGGAGTCGCCCTTTGCTGAAGGAGAGCACTACGAACAATGCTCCGCCTGCAACTCCACTAGCTTGCCGGCGGCCGCTGCGGAGTGGTCTCCGGTCTCTCCGTGCCACCTGGATTCGGCTCATCAGTTCTAAACCCTTCCCGTTCTCCCGAGGGGCTGCCGGGGCGTTGCGTCTGTCCCGCAGGCGGTGGCTGTGTTCCCGGTGCGGGCTTGTCCGTCCTTTGTTCCGGCACTACGCCCGGCGCTCCACCTCTTTCTTCTTGTCCTCCTCCGCCACCTTGGTCACAGGCAGAGATCATGAGAAAAAGTGAAAATACCAGGGCCACCATTGCTTTTGTCCATTTACTCTTCATGTTCGTCCTCCTTTGCGTTGACCACATGGTTCCTTTCTCCGGCTCCTGATGCCGGACTTTTGGAATCTGTGCGTGGGTTGTAGGTTAAGTAATCCGCCGCTTCCCGCCCCGGCGCTCCGGTCATCCCGCCGAGAGCCGCGGAACTCAAAACAGAACGGAACCAACCCGTCCCGGATATTTGGTTCATTAACCGGACGAAAGACATATATCCCCAGCCCTTCAAGGCGCCGAGCGCATCCGTTCCTGCAGCATGCTCAGGGACAGGACTCTCCCGAGGAGCCTCTGTCATGAATACCTCCTTTCATCGTGATAAGCCGAAGACGTGTCCTCGGGATAAGCCGCAGAGGGGACAAATGTCTTGCCCCCGTCGAAAGACCTTTCCGGATATTTCATTTCCACACGGTCGTTTTCGATCTCCGACAACCGTTCGACAGGGATCCAGCCCCTGATTGCAGCATGCCGTGCGGCCGCCATCGTGTCATTCAAGAGAACAAGCTCGCTGCCCCAATCTTTCACTTTGACCGCGATCTCTGCAATTCTGCTGCGCCGCAATGCACAGGGCAAGACATCCCGTATGTAAAGGACGGGAATCCTGCCCGGGAAAGACCGCGCGATCAGACTGTAAATCTCCACATCCCTCTGTCCACTGTCCCCGAGCAGCATGAAAGGAAGACCGGGATACGATTCAAGGATCTCATGGATCCTTTTGAGTTTGTACCCGTGCCGCCAGGGGTCTTTCATCGACCCGGTGAAGGGCAGTTCACGAAGGAAAATGGGACCGGGCGGCAACCCGTGAATGTCCATGAAGTCCTGTAGGATGTCGTACATCTGCCAGGAACTGCTGGAGATATAAAAAAAAGGATTTCGCTCGCATCCGGTCAGACCTCCATGAAGGGCTCTGTAAAACGGTCTTACGCCCGGGAAGGGCTGTCTTGTGGATGCGTTGGAAAACATCAACAGGCTGATCATTTTGAAAGGGTTTGTCGCGTGGGCGTACATGATGGTGTCGTCGATATCGCTGATGATCCCGATCCGTGCTCCATGCGGGGGAAAAAACACCTGCCCCATTGCCTGAACAGGAGTTTCCGGTCGCGGATTCACTACCTCCACCTTAACGGGGCGCCGGGTCGAACTGGACAGAGGGAGGTTCAACTCCAAATCCGCATGGAAGAAACCCTGTGTGGTTGTGTTCACCATTTTGTGCATGGAGTCAAACCGTACCCGGACCGTAACGCCACTGCCTGGAAGAATAAAGAATCGTTTCCACATCTTCTGGGCATTATCGATAAAGGTGTCGCGACGGTCCATGCGTACGACGCCTGATTTCTCGACCACACGGCCTCTGAAGTGAAATATTGCATTCGTGGCATAGCCCGAGAACGGTATGATTGCCAATGAGTCAGGGGAGATCGTTCCGCCGTTGGACTTTCTGCTCATGACAGTCGCCATACTCCGGAGGATGAATTTTTCCACCGCATGGCTTTTCCTTTTTTCCGCTCTTGCGTGCATCGTTAACCAGGTTTTCAGATTTCATCTAAGATAAGTGCGTGCCAGGAATATAAAAATGGGGAATGAGCCGTATTTTCCGAAAGTCGGAGCAGTAGCGGGCCACAAGGAAAAGACGCAGAGACTCACAGCTTTTTGCCGCGGGTAAACTTTCTCTTCACCGCATTTCGCATCCTTGCGAGTTTCGGGAAGCGGTGTTCGAGCTTGTCGGAGAGTCTCTGAAAAAATGGGACATCTTTTGACAGCAGCACCAGACCGATGCCGAGCAAAAGCCATCCCTGGAGTATGGGAAGAACCAGCCCGGCAACACCCAGGATCAACGACAGAATGCCAAGGGCAATTCTGAAGTTTCGGGAGAGATTCTTCACGGGGTCTCATCCCTCTGAAAAATCGAATGCATGCGAACCGACGAGGCTCATCTTCCTTTTAAGGACGACAAGGATCAAGAAAAGCTCAATTCCAGAGAAGCACCTGAAATTAGTGTGAAGTCCTTTCAGGAATGCAGGATGGCCTTTATTCTCCGCAAAGGGTTCTTAATATAATCTTGAAAAGCGTATGAATCCCGGGCCAATGGAAAAATGTTGCCGGCGGCCCGTAAAGGAGGTGAACCATGGCTCGTCCGATCTGGAAAGGGCACATCACTTTCGGACTTGTCAATATCCCCGTGACGCTCTATTCGGCTGAGAAGCGCGATGAGCTGCATTTCAAGCTTCTGGACAGTCGCAACAAGGCGCGGGTCCATTACGAGCGTGTCAATGAAGAGACCGGCGAGGAGGTTCCCTGGTCTGAAGTGGTCAAGGCGTTTGAATATGACAAGGGGAATTATGTCCTTGTAGAAGAAGAGGATTTCAAGAGAGCAGCACCGGAAGCCACTCAGGCGGTGGAGATCCAGGACTTCGTGGACAGGGAAGATGTCGATTATGTGTATTACGATAAACCCTATTACCTTATGCCCGGGAAAAAAGGAGAAAAGGGATATGTGCTTCTAAGGGAGATTCTTCGGAGGACAGGAAAAGTAGGCATATCAAAGGTGGTCATCCGGACCCGCCAGTATCTCGCTGCGCTCCTGGCAGAGGGAGACGCACTCGTGCTGGAACTCTTGCGTTTCGATCAGGAAGTGCGAAAACCCGGGGAGTTCGACCTTCCCCAGTCCGATCTGAAGGAATATCAAATCTCCGAACGTGAGGTGGAGATGGGCATAAAGCTCGTGGAGAACATGACATCCGACTGGACGCCGGAAAAATACAAGGACGACTATCGCGAAGCGCTGATGAAGTGGATCGACGAAAAGGCAAAGAAAGGCGAACAGTTTGCGTCTGAAGCACCGCCCGAAGAGGAGAGAGTCACGGCCGATGTCATCAATTTGATGGATGTGCTCAAAAGAAGCGTTGAGCGCACCGAGAGAGAGAAGAAAGCGAAGGGGCAGGGCGCAAAGATGGCGCACACCGCGAAAGCCAGAGGGCAAAGATCCAAGCGCATGGAGCATAGAGCTTAAGACGCATAGCGCAAAGAGCAAAGAGCATAGAGCATAGAGCAAAGGGCAAAGCGGAACTGCAAAAACTGGTTTCCGGCTTTCGTAGGAATGACGAGAGTGATTCAACGAACCGTTAGGACTTCCATTTCCTTCTTAGAACTGTAAGGGAAGATTCTGACTTTTACAGTTTATTCCTGACTCGATGCGTGCCGGGAGTGACGGTGACTTCTTTGCCATGCACTTTGCGCTATGCTCTATGCGTCTTTCCGCGAGCGAAGCGAGCATTTGATGGGCCTCCGCGAGTACAAAAAAAAGCGAGACTTCACCCGCACGCCTGAGCCGGCCGGCGAGGGCAAACCCGCCGCAGGGGAGCGTTCGTATGTAATTCACAAGCACGCGGCCAGTCATCTGCATTATGACCTGCGGCTCGAGATGGAAGGGGTTCTGAAGAGCTGGGCCGTTCCCAAGGGCCCCAGCCTCGATCCTGGAGAAAAGCGGCTGGCCGTGCATGTGGAGGACCATCCTGTCGAGTACGGCTCGTTCGAGGGGGTGATCCCTGAGAAGGAATATGGCGGGGGGACCGTCATGCTGTGGGATCGGGGGGAATGGTTTCCGGACGGAGATGCGGCGGCGAAATACCGCAAAGGCCACCTGACCTTCCGCTTGAGCGGGGAGAAACTGAAAGGGTCCTGGACTTTGGCACGCATGGGCGGGAAAGCCGGCGGGGAAGGGAAAAACTGGCTGCTGATCAAGAGAAAGGACAAGGAAGCGCGAACGGATTATGACATTTTGAAAGAGCGGCCCCTCAGTGCAGCAACCGGAAGGACCATGGACGAGATTGGCTCATCCAGAGATCGTGTGTGGACCGGCACAGAGGGGGAAATCAAATCCCTTGACCCCGCGGCACTCCCCGGAGCGCGCCGCTCTGCCATGCCGTCCCACACCAGGCCGCAGCTCGCCACACTGGTCAAAGAACCGCCCCAGGGAGAGCGCTGGGTGCATGAAATCAAATATGACGGGTATCGCATTCTCTGTCTCAAAAAGGGAAAGGACGTACGTCTCTTGAGCCGGAACGGAAACGACTGGACGTCGCGGTTTGTTTCCATTGCCCGGGACGCTTCCTCACTGGGGATGAAGAATGTGATTCTGGATGGAGAGGTAGTGGTGCTTCGGCCGGACGGCACGACCGATTTTCAGGCCCTTCAAAACGCTTTCGAGGGTTTGCTGCCCTGGGGGAAAATCGGGAATGTCGGATACTACATCTTCGATCTCCTCTATTACGATGGGTATGACCTTACCCGGACACCCCTTGCGGATCGAAAAAGACTGCTGAAGGAGGTTCTTGAGAATGCGGGCGCGCCTCCTTCCCTGTTTTACGGGGATCATATCGCAGGCAGGGGGAAAACCGTCTACGACCAGGCTTGCGAGCTTGGAATGGAAGGGATCGTCTCCAAAAGGCAGGACAGCCGGTACGAGCAGCGCCGAACCGGGGACTGGCTAAAGGTAAAATGTGTAAAGAGACAGGAGTTCGTCATAGGAGGCTATAGCGAGCCCAGCGGTTCACGCGTCGGCTTCGGCGCGCTTCTTATAGGATTTTACAACGACGCGGGAGAGTTGATCTATGCCGGCCGTGTGGGCACGGGTTTCAATGAATTTTCTCTCCGGCAGACGATGTCCGAGCTCAAACCGCTGGAAGCGGATAGGACTCCTTTTCGAAATCCTCCAAAGGGAAGAGAAGCGCGCGGCGTGCACTGGGTAAGACCGGAGCTCGTTTCAGAGGTCGAGTTCACAGAGTGGACGAAGGATGGAATTCTTCGGCACCCTTCGTTCAAAGGTTTGAGGAAGGATAAGAATCCTCGGGAAATCCATCGAGAGATCCCCGATGCTTCGTCTCAAAACGGCCGCGGCTCCCAATCAACCGGGAGCACCCATAAACGGCGACCGTCTTCCCTGGACTCAAAAGAAAACAAGATTGAGGGGATTTCCATATCCAACCCCGACCGCATCCTCTATCCGGAACAGGGTCTGACAAAGATCTCCATTGTGGATTATTACCAGAAGGTAGCGGACCTGATCATTCCTCATCTTGAGAACAGACCCCTTTCTCTCGTCCGTTGTCCTCAGGGTCGTCAGAAGAAGTGTTTCTATCAGAAACACCTTACGGAACAGACTCCTTCTGTCCTCAAGGAGATTCCGGTTCAGGAGAAGGAAGAAGCAGGGATGTACGTGGCCGTCAAGGATCTGAAGGGTCTCATCTCCCTTGTTCAGCTCGGTGTTCTCGAATTCCACCCCTGGGGGAGCAGGTCCGATCGGCTGGAGCAGCCTGACCGGCTCATTTTCGACCTGGATCCCGGTGAGTTCATCTCGTCCCGGCAGCTCGTCAAGTCGGTCCGGCTCTTACGCAACTTCTTGGAAGACCTGGGTCTTGTCTGTTTCCTCAAGGCGACCGGAGGCAAAGGCTACCACGTAGTGGCGCCAATTGCCCGCAGCCTGACATGGGACGAAGTAAAGGAGTTTGCACAAAGAGTAGCGCAACAGCTTGTCAGGATGCAGCCTGACCTCCTCGTCTCAGTGATGAGCAAATCCAAACGAAAAGGCAAGGTGTTCCTTGACTACCTCAGGAACGGACGGGGCTCGACGGCGGTAGCCCCATACTCGACCCGTGCGCGGCCGTCGGCTCCAGTGGCGGCCCCTCTGTCCTGGGATGATCTTTCCCCTGACTCTGCTCCCGATCGATTCAGAGTCGAGAACACCTCAGATCTTTTGAACCGGCCGGATCCCTGGGCGGATTTCTTCAACGTCCGCCAGTCCATAACAAGACCAATGAGGAAAAAGCTCGGGATGTGAGCTGACGAAGGGTTCGGCCGCTCCACCTGGGACCGGCATGGTGAAGGGGCATGCCGCCGTCCTATTCAACCGCAGCCTCTACCCTGTTGGTATTTCCTTTTCTGAATGAGGTCACGAGGCCGTTTTCCATAGCGAAGCAAACCAGTGCGGAAGTCCGGTGGAGGTTCAATTTCTTCATGATATTGTAGCGGTGCTTTTCAACGGTTCTCCTGCTGATAAAGAGGTATTCGGATATCTCCTTCACGGAATACCCTTCGCCGATGAGTTTCAGGATTTCCTGCTCACGCACACTGAGATGGGTCAAGGGGCCTTCCCGAGCCTCGGGCTTCCCACCCATGTACACGGCAAGGACATTGTCCAGAATTTCCGGGCTCGCATAGGGTTTTCCTGCAAGAACACTTCTGATAGCCAGGAACAACTCCTCCCGGCTGGCCTCTTTCAGACAATAGCCATTCCCTCCCAATCTGAAAACATCGAGTACGTATTCTTCGCCTTCATGGATGGTCAGCGCGAGGATCTTCACGGTTTCCGACTGCTTCCGGATATTCCTCAGCGCAGCGATACCGCTCATTTTAGGCATGTTGAGGTCCAGGAGGACAAGATCGGGCTTTGTCTCCTCAACCGATCGTATGGCCTCCATGCCATCTGCGGCCTCGGCGACCACCTCGAAGCTCGGGTCCGACGACAACATGGCCTTGAGGCCCTCCCGGACCAGTGTTTCATCTTCGGCGATCAACACACGCCACTTCTCATCGTTTCTTGCTTCCAAAATGCTGCTGCTCCTTTGAAGTCGGTTTTCTACGTGTGGAGCGGATAGGCTCCTGCTTTCCATTCTCTTCATATCCTTCTATTTTTTCCGTATGGGTTTATAAATACGCTCCACCTTGTATCGACGGAGAGTGATGGATGTATTCGATTCCACTATTTTTACGCCTTGTTTCTACGACATGGAACCGTTTTTAAGACTTCTCGGCGGCGCACTGCCGGTGGCGTGAAGTCGTGCAGGAGCGGGAAAAGTCCGTGTATTGGGGGCGCAGAGAGGACCCCTTCCACGGGTTTTTGGATATCGATCGGGTCGATACCCATAAGGGACTACTGATTTTGATATTCAGGAAATACAGTGTGAACCCCATTTGTTCATAACCTTTTGGCTGATTAGATTTCGTCAGATCCCTTTGCAGTACCAGAGGAGAGAAATGAACAACCCATTCTCTAAGATCGACCTTCATCTTCATCTGATTGGAGGAAAGAGACTGGGGCCTTACGGATAATCATTGCAAATAGGAGTTTTCCAGATCCCTGCAGTCCAAGCCAGGCTGGTTGGAAGTGAAGCTTGCTTCCACTCCGGCCATGCGCCTGTGATTGAGCGATTCTGATGAGGTACCTCATGAAACCGGCCATTACAATCCTGCTTGCGCTCGCTGTCTTTTTCTTCGGTGTAGGAGCAGCCGACGCAGGAGAAATTCCCTATGGTGAATTCAAGCGGCTCCTGAAGCAGGGCAAGATCGAGGAAGTGATCATTGGACCGGAGACCGTACAGGGCTATATGAAAGGATCCGGCGCTGAGGCGACCAGGAGGTTTGAGACAGTCAGAGTGGGCGACCCTGACCTGATCAGCGACCTCCAGGCCAGCGGGGTCATGTACTCAGGAAGCCGGGGAAGCGCCTGGGGATCCATCCCCGGATGGATGATCTCGCTCGGCATCATTCTTCTCATCTGGTTTATTCTCAGTCGGAGGTCCTCGTCTGACAGGGGGCTGATGGGGTTCGGCAAGAGTAAGGCGAAATTGTACACGCAGGAGTACCCCAAGGTTTCCTTCAGCGAGGTTGCCGGCTTGGAGGAGGCTACGGAGGAGCTGAAGGAGATTGTCGAGTTTCTCAAGGCGCCACAGCGTTTTCAACTCCTGGGGGGAAGACTTCCCAAGGGAGTGCTTCTTGTCGGCTCTCCCGGAACGGGGAAGACCCTCCTGGCGAGAGCGGTGGCCGGGGAGGCGGGAGTTCCCTTTTTCAGCGCCACGGGGTCCGACTTTGTCGAGATGTATGTAGGAGTGGGTGCATCCAGGGTAAGGGATCTGTTCCGGCAGGCGCGCGAGATGACCCCTTGCCTCATCTTCATAGACGAACTGGACGCGCTGGGAAAGGCAAGGAGCTCTCATCCCATGGGAGATCATCAGGAACGCGAGCAGACATTGAATCAACTCCTGTCTGAAATGGACGGGTTCGATCCGAAACAGGGGTTGATCGTGATGGCCGCCACCAACAGGCCCGAAATCCTGGATCAGGCACTCCTCAGACCCGGAAGGTTCGATGTAAATATCCTCGTGGACCGTCCTGACGTCAGAGGCAGGGAAGCGATTCTTGAGATCCATTCCAAAAAGATCAAGATGGCCGATGATGTAAATCTCAAGGTTCTGGCCTCAAGGACGATTGGAATGGTTGGCGCGGATCTCGGGAATCTTGTGAACCAGGCCGCGCTCCTTGCCGCCCGGAAGAACAAGCAGGCGGTTGACATGGCCGATTTCGAGGAGGCCATTGACCGTGTACAGACAGGCACCCAGAAGAAGAAATGGGTGATCAGCAAGAAGGAAAGAAGGATGGTGGCGTACCACGAGCTGGGACATGCCATTACCGCGACCTGTCTCCCTCATGCCGATCCTGTCCATAAAGTCACCATCATCCCGAGGAGCACAGGCTCTCTCGGCCATACGCTGCAACTGCCGGCCGAGGACCGTTACCTGATGACCAAATCCGAGCTGATCGATCGAATGACCATTCTTCTCGGCGGGAGGGCGGCGGAAGAACTCGTTTTCGGTGAACACTCCACCGGTGCCCACAACGACTTGGACATGGCGAGCACCATTGCGCGGAAAATGATCACGGAGTATGGGATGAGCCGGGTGCAGGGCCCGATTGCCTTTGAGAAGGATCAAAGGTCAATGTTTCTCGATTCGGGTGGGGGTACCCTGAAGACTTACAGCCAGGAGACTGCCCGCGAGATAGACGATGAGATCAAACAGCTCATCTGGGAAGCCTATGAAAAGGCGAAATCGCTCCTCACGGAGAAACGTGGAGCTCTCGATCGAATAGTGCGGATTCTGCTGGAAAAGGAGATTCTGGAAGGGGATGAATTGAAAAGGCTTCTTGAAATCTACGATTCACCTGTGCCTGGGGTTCGCATGCTGTCGGAAAGCATCCCTCCGGAAACCGTGCCCCCGGAAATCATTCCCCAGAAGGCAAATTTGACGTGAATTCCGGGGAAAGCCGGCGGCAGCTCCCTACCCCCAACTCTCCCCGGCCGTCTTGCCCCCGATCACTGCTGCAGAGAACGGGTCAGGAAGTTCTCTTGGAAAGCAGAATCTTTGCACGGTCGGAAAGCTCCTTGTATTTCTCCTGAACTTCTTTGAAGAAGCGGGTCGCCTCCTCGTCACCGTCCTGCTCTGCATCACCGGCATAGACCTCCGCAGTCTCAAACCCCTGCAATGCATGATAAAGCGTGCTGATAAGACCGAATAAGACCCATCGGGTTAATCAATAAAGGACGGGGCTGCGGAGATTTACAAGAAAGACCCTATTGCCGGTAAGCAGGTAACGAGATTAAGTAAATCTAACAACCATAAATTCGACAAAATAATGATGCCTTCCATTTCAGTCATCGTATGCACCAAGGGTAGCGCGGATGAGCTTTCAGCATGCCTTAAAGCCCTTCTGAAGCAACAATACCCTGCCATGGAAATCGTGGTGATCGACATCCTCCCGGAGGATACCGGGACCCAGGTTTTGATGAGAAACCGGTTTCCAGGGTGCAGATATGTGTCAGGGCCTGAATTGGGACTGGCCGGCGCCCGTAACCTGGGCATAGCCGAATCGTATGGGGATATCCTGTCGTTCATCGATGACGGCTCCCGTCCGCTCACAGGGTGGTCCCGCGCCGTTGCGCAAAGCTTCGCCGAAAACCCGAAACTGGGCTGCTGCACAGGCCCCGTGCTGCCCATGGAGTTCAAGACACGGGCGCAGAGACTTCTTGAAGAACGTGGTGGATTCAGCAAAGGTTTTGCCAGGGTTGTCTTTGGCAGAAACTCGCACACGCCCACCGAAGCGTATCCGGTTCAGAACTGGAAATTCGGCGCCGGGTCCAACATGTCCTTCAGACGGTCCGCCTTTCTTCGGATCGGAGGTTTCGATACCTCCATCCGCTCTGAAGAGGATCTCGAGATATTCTTCAGGGTGGTGAGGGCGGATTTTGAGATTCTATATGAGCCGAGGGCGATTGTTTTTCACCGATACCCGAGGACATATAAAGAGCTCCGAAGAACCCTGCATCTGTGGGGACATGGCTACATCTCCGCCCTTTTGAAAATAGCCGAAATAGACCCGCTCTATCGCAGGAAAGCGCTCTCCGAGGCCTCGTCCTGGTTCTGGGCTTTTCATCTCAGGGATCGTCTATGTGGAGGGTTCACCGGTAAGAGGAGGAGATTTCCTCCAGGGCTGGTTCTTGCAGAGGTCTCAGGTGGCGCAAGGGCTATGGTCGAATACATGCTCTATCGGCCCCGCAAAAGAGGAGAAGAATCACTGCTCACGCCCCGATTCTTCTCCCCCTTCATACGACTTCTAAGGCGTTGGACCTAGCAGGACAGGTGCAGACATGAAATGCATGAGACAGGCTGTCGTGTGGACGGTTTTTGCCTCCTCTTTATGTGCCGCAGCGACAGGCCTATCCGGATGTTATGCTCTTCGAGGATCTTCGGGCGGCGGCCAGACGGATTTTAGTGCGCCCCGGGAGATCAAAGTCGCCGATATCGCTCTTCCGGAGGGATATCGGATAGAGCCGATCGCGACGGGACTGACCTTTCCCACGGGCGTGACTTTCGATGAAAAGGGCTCCGTCTATGTCATAGAGTCCGGGTATTCGTACGGTGAGGTCTGGACCGTGCCCAGACTGCTCCGGATCCAGCCCGGAAGTGAACCTGTACCCATAGCATCCGGCGGCAGGAACGGCCCGTGGACAGCGGTAACCTACCACCAGGGAGCCTTCTATGTGGCTGAGGGCGGCGTACTGGAAGGGGGCCGCATCCTGCGGATCACTCCCGAGGGCAAGACTTCCGCGCTGGTGAGCGGCTGTCCAAGCTGGGGCGATCACCACACCAACGGGGTGATTGCAGGACCCGATGGGTGGTTGTATTTCAGCCAGGGAACCGCCACAAATTCCGGCGTGGTGGGTGAAGACAACGCCAAGTTCGGATGGCTGAAACGAAAACCGGAGTTCCACGATGTCCCGTGCAGGGACATTGTTCTGACAGGCGAAAACTTCGAAAGCGCAAATCCCATTGCGGAAGGATCAAGCGAAAAAGTAGTCACGGGCGGTTATGTCCCGCTTGGGACTCCGACTCAAAATGGACAGGTAATCCCGGGAAAAGTGCCCTGCAGCGGCGCAGTGATGCGTATCAAATTGGCGGGCGGGCAGCCGGAGCTTGTGGCATGGGGTTTCAGAAATCCATTCGGTCTCGCCTTTTCGCCGGATGGGCGGCTCTATGCTACGGACAATCAATACGACGTTCGCGGAAGCAGGCCGGTGTTCGGCGCGGGCGATCTGATGTGGCAAATCAATTTTGGAGAGTGGTACGGGTTCCCGGATTTCCATGGGGCCGACCCCCTGTATGAGGGCGAACGATACAAGCCCCTGAGAGGCGATGTCCCCAAAAGGCTGTTTGAGATCTATCCTGGAAGACCCCCCCGTCCGGCAGCCGTTCTCCCGGTTCACTCCTCATCAGATGGATTCGACTTCTCCCGTAACCCTGACTTCGGGTACATGGGACAGGCCTTTGTGGCTCAACTGGGCGATGAGGCCCCTGATACCGGCAAGACCCTGGCGCCGGTGGGATTCAAAGTCGTACGGGTGGACGTTGGAACCGGAGTCGCCGAGGACTTTGCAGTGAACCGGGGAAAAACCAATGGGCCTGCCTCATGGCTCAAGACGGGCGGATTGGAGAGGCCGTTGGCCGCCCGCTTCAATCCCGAAGGAACCGCCTTGTATGTGGTGGACTTCGGCGTGATGATGCATCACGGGGAAGGAGTTCTCCCCCGCACCGACACGGGTGTGCTGTGGCGGATCGCTCGTACGAAGGAAAAATAATGAAACTCAGATCTCTCCTCCTCGTAGCAGGGCTTTCGATCTGTTTCTTTCTGCTCCTCGCCTGCGGTTCCGCCCGGAGGGGAGAGCCCTTGACGGGTCGCTCCTCTTTTTCCGAAGAGGCGGGGCTCGGAAGAATCGCTTTTTACGCCCATTGCGACCAGTGCCATCCCGGAGGCGAAGCCGGCCTTGGACCGGCCCTGAACAATAAGCCTCTTCCCGGTTTTCTGATCAAGATGCAGATTCGCCATGGTTTGGGAGCCATGCCATCTTTTTCCAATATCCGGGTCCCCGAACGGGATATGGATAACATTGTGAACTATTTGAAGGAACTGAGGAGATGACCATAGTCGCAATTACCCAGGATGACGACATCGAGAGCGCTGTTTTTCGGGCGCTCGATCATTTGGATCTGGAACCCCTGATTCGCGGGAAATTCGTTGCGGTAAAGCCCAATGAAACCTATGCATCGGCATCGGAAAGGACCGGAGTCACCCAGCCCGACACGCTCAGGTCGATGCTCAGATACATAAAGCGCTATGACCCGGAAAAGCTCGTCGTCAGCGGCGGGTCGGGGGCAGGGGAAACGGATGAAATCCTGAAGACTGCGGGGCTGATGGAGGTAATCCGTGAGGAGGGAGTGGAGTTCCACGACCACAATCGTCCGCCCTTTGAGGAGATCAGGCTCGAGTACGGTGGGGGCGAGGTGATCGGCCCGCAAGGGAACGTGTTCGTCAACCGGCGCGTGTTGGAATATGAGACATTGATCGCCCTCAACCAGCTCAAGGTGCATGAAGAGGCAACGGTGACGCTCGCATTGAAGAACATAGCCATGTCGTTCCCTGCAGCAGATTATTATGGGCATCCCCGATCGAAAAGAATGCATGAACACGCCTTTTTCGAAGACATGCACTCATTTATCGCGGCCATGTACAGACGTTTCCCCATTCAGCTGGCCGTCACAGCCGGCCATCCCGCCATGATCGGCACCGGGCCGCTTGGCGGCCATGCGTTTGAAACAGGTCTGGTCATCGCCGGCAGGGATGCGTTGGCCGCAGACATTGTAGGCGCACGGCTCCTTGGATTTGAGATCCAGGGGGTCAGGCATTTGTGGGAAGCGGGCAGGCTCGGGTTGGGTGAAACAATGGTCTCCAGGATGAAATTCCCGGGGCTCGGATTGGAAGAGGCCTTTCAGGCTTTCACACGCAAAGCTTATGGGCACAGCCTTTCGCTCTCGCATGCGTGATCGCGGTTCCCAACGCACCTTCCGGTCTTCGGATTCTGATTATGGAAGTCGCTGAAAAACTAGAGCTTGAGATTCAGAAGACTGGTGATCCCCCGGCCTGGGAGGATGTTTGGATCTGCCCCGATCCGCAGGGCCACATTCAGGTCACGGGGAGAGATGCGCGGGGCCGGAAGCAGTACATCTATCATCCCCGGTGGAACGAGATTCGCAGTATCGCCAAGTTCGACCGGGTGGCGGCCTTTGCGCAGACTCTGCCGGTCATAAGAGAAAGGTTGGATCGGGATCTCAGAAGGCCGCCCTTTTCCAGGCAAACGGCACTGGCTTTCGTCGTCACTCTGCTCGACAAGACACACCTTCGGGTGGGCCATCCGAAATATGTGCGCCAGAACAATTCATATGGGGTGACGACTCTTCGACTATCACGTGGAGGTCATAGGGAACCACCTCCAAATGAAATTTCGCGGCAAGAGCGGCAAGATCCAGGAAGTGAGTATCCGTAACCGGAAACTGGCGCGGATTGCCAGGCAGTATCAGGAACTGCCGGGACAGGAATTGATACAGTACCAGAACGGCTCAGGCGAGTTCCAGGTGGTGGACTCGGGGGAGGTAAATGATTACCTGAAGGAGATCACGGGCGATGAGATTACGGCCAAGGATTTCCGGACCTGGGGAGGCAGCGTGCATGCAGCTGTCGAGCTCCTTCGCCTCGGGCTGTCTCAAACACTGAAAGAGTCCAAGGCAAAGATCTCCGGGGCAATCCGCAGGACCGCGTACAGGCTGGGAAACACCCCTGCCATTTGCCGCAAATACTATGTTCATCCACGGGTATTCGAGGCCTATCTTGACGGTACCCTTTTTGAAATCATGGCTGTATCGGATTCCGAGACAGATGGAAATTCCTACAGACTGAGCAGCGAGGAAGCCGCCGTGCTGAAGCTGCTGGAATGAAAAAGGACGAACAAGTCAAACCCGTTAAGACCTCAAGACGACGGGTTTCGCTGCGCTCTCCCCATCCTGCTGAACTGGAATAAAAAGGATGAACGCTCAAGATTGACAATCTCGTAAAAAGTCCCTATTTCATGTCATTTCGAGCGAAGCGAGAAATCTTGCATTTGTAACGCGCCGGA